>OBLU010006910.1_pt1 | contig 10079 bp, 6 predicted proteins | sample 1518681 | NCBI WGS metagenome assembly OBLU01 (sample SAMEA3539304, study PRJEB22396) | soil metagenome | biome: tundra; feature: field; material: soil | place: USA | collected 2010-05 | depth 0.15 m
GCTCAAGAAAGTCGCTCAGTATCTGGAGGGCGAGGACGCCTTCTGCATGACCTATGGAGATGGTGTAAGCGACCTCGATATCTCCGCGTCGATCGCCTTCCACAAGAGCCACGGAAAGTTAGTGACGGTAACAGCGGTGCAGCCAATGGCCCGCTTCGGCGGTCTGAACATTGACGGAACCACTATCAGCGCGTTCCAGGAAAAGCCCGAGGGGCAAGGTGGATGGATCAACGGCGGCTTCTTCGTTCTTTCCCCAGCAGTGATGGCCGAGATACCCGGCGAAAGCTCAAGTTTTGAACGAGAGCCCTTGGAATGCCTGACCTCGAAGAAGCAGGTTCAGGCATTCTTTCATAGCGGTTTCTGGCAGCCGATGGATACTTTGCGAGACAAGCAGAGACTGGAAGATCTCTGGGCCAGCGGGAGGGCTCCGTGGAAGACGTGGTAAATCCGTGGCAGGGGCGACGGGTTTTCCTCACCGGCCACACCGGTTTCAAGGGCGGCTGGCTCTCGCTGTGGTTGGCTAGCCGGGGCGCGCAGATTCGCGGATATGCGCTTGACCCGTCCACACAACCCAATCTATTCACTGCCGCGTCTGTTGCTTCCGTTCTCAATGACGTGCGCGGAGATATCCGAGACTACGAAAAGCTTGAAGCTGCAATGACCGAATTTGTCCCCGAGGTGGTTTTTCATCTCGCGGCTCAGCCTCTCGTGCGTCGTTCTTATGCGGATCCATTAGGCACTTACGCCACCAACATTATGGGAACGGCTCATGTGATGGAGGCGGTGCGGAAGACGCCGAGTGTGCGCGCAGTGGTTTGCGTCACCACGGACAAGTGCTACGAAAACCAGGAATGGATCTGGCCCTATCGCGAGACTGACGCCCTCGGCGGACACGATCCGTATTCCTCAAGTAAGGCCTGCGCCGAAATTGTGTGCGTGGCCTACCGCAGTTCCTACTTCCCTGCCGATCGGCTGCCTGAACATCATGTCGCCCTGGCAACGGCGAGAGCAGGTAATGTGATCGGCGGGGGCGACTGGTCGGAGGACCGGCTTATCCCCGACTTGATTCGCGGATTTCAAGCCGGGAGGCCCGTGCTCATCCGGCGGCCGCTCGCAATTCGTCCGTGGCAACACGTGCTCGACCCTTTGCACGGATACATTGTTTTGGCTGAAAAACTGCTTGCGCAGAAAGCGCAGCTCGCGCCCTCGTTCAACTTCGGCCCAGCGGACGAAGATGCGTGGCCCGTGGGACGCATCGCGACGCAATGCGCGAATCTCTGGGGCGATAGCGCGTCCTGGATAAGCGATTCGACCGCAGACCTGCACGAGGCTCATTCTCTCAGGCTGGATGCAAGCAGGGCCCGTGAAGAGCTTGGCTGGCACCCGCGCCTGTCCATTGAGACTGCATTGGAATGGACATTGGGCTGGTACCGCTGCGCACGGCAAGGCGCTGACATGCAGCAGGAAATGCTGGCCCAGATCGCAAGGTTTGAGAAAGAGCGAAAGGGAGACATTGTTGGAAGGTAGCGGCCAGGCATCTTCTGAGCTCGAATCCTCAGCGCCCCATGACATCGCGCCGATGCGGGTCTTACGAAAGGTCTTCTCTTTTCCGGTGATGTTGGCCAGCGTACTGGTTGTTCTCGGGATTCTCACGGTGCGCTCGCGCTTCGATGATCCGGATATGTGGTGGCACCTCAAGACCGGTGAGATCATCTGGACAACCCACACGATTCCAGTGACTGATCTTTTCTCGTACACGGCTCTCCATCAAGCGTTTGTGCCGCAGGAATGGCTCGCACAGCTCTCGATGTATGCAGCTTACAAAGCTGACGGCTTGTCCGGCCTGATGCTCTGGTTGTGCCTCCTCACTGCAATCCTTCTCATTGCCGGGTATTTGTTTTGTTCGTTCTATTCGGGAAATCCGAAGGTCGCGTTTGTGGGAGCGATGACGATCTGGTTTTTTGCCACGATTGGCTTCTCCATACGGCCTCAGATGGTCGGCTACATATTTCTCATCTTCGAAATGCTGGTGATCCATCTTGGGCGCACACGCAATCCGCGCTGGTTCTTCTGGCTGCCTGTGCTGTTTGCGTTTTGGATCAACTGCCACGGCTCTTTCATCCTCGGGCTTATTGTGGCAGGACTCTATCTCTTCAGTTCGTTCTTTGAGTTTCAGGCAGGTTCGCTGCTGGCGCAACGGTGGGATCCGCATCGCCGGTGGACGCTGGGGCTCGCGCTGATTCTGTCGGTGGCGGCACTGTTCCTGAATCCCGATGGCGTGAAGCAGATTCTCTATCCCGTCAATACGATGCTGCATCAGCCAATCAATCTCGGCAACGTGGAGGAGTGGAAGGCACTCGCCGTAAGCGACCCGCGCGGAGCTGCTCTCCTGGCCATCCTGCTATGCAGTTTTCTCCTCGTGCTGGTTGGCCGAGCGGAGCTGTATTGGGATGAGTTGCTTTTGATGATCCTGAGCACATGGCTCGCGTTCAGCCATACACGACTGCTGTTTGTCTTCGGCATATTGGTCGCGCCGACCTTCTCACGCCAACTCTCGGCATCGTGGGACGAGTACAGCATCGAAAAGGATCACATCTGGCCCAATGCGGTGATGATCGCGGCATCACTGCTGATTGCGGTACTGACTTTTCCGAGCGCCCGTGGCCTGGAGCAGCAGGTGGAAGACCTGAGCCCCGTCAAGGCGGTGAGGTTCATCAAGACAAGCCATCTTTCCGGGCCGATGTTGAACGATTACCCGTTTGGAGGCTACTTGATCTGGGCGGCACCGGAGTACCCGGTTTTCATGGATGGGCGGGCTGACGTTTATGAATGGGCCGGCGTACTCGGAGAATTCGGAAACTGGGCCACATTGCAGAGCGATCCCAACGCACTTCTTCAAAAATACAATGTCGGATTCTGCCTCTTATCCAATCATTCTCCGATGCTGCATGTCTTGCCGCTCCTGAACGGGTGGAGGCAGGTCTACTCCGACAACAATTCCGTAATCTTCGCGCGCACGCCCTAGGCAGCCGCTCAGGCGTGCGGCCAACTCGTCCGGTGCATGCGGGCCGGCACTGATAAACTCTGTAGCGTGCCGGACCAAGCCAAACCGCCTGTTTTTCTTCTGGACGCGATGTCGTTCATCTTCCGCGCCTACCACGCCATGCAGCGCAGCAGGCCCATGTCAACGCGCTCGGGTCTGCCCACGGCGGCGACGTATGTGTTCGTGAACATGATCAAGAAGCTTCGCCAGGATTTTTCGCCGCTTTACTTTGCGGCAGTCTTCGATCCCAGCGGCGAGGTCTTTCGCGATGAACGTGCGCGCACCATGGGCCCGCTGCGCAAGTGGAGTTCAAAGACCCAAGCCTTCGAAGAAACCACCTACGAAGGCTACAAGGCCAAACGCGAATCGATGCCGGAGGACCTGCGCCGTCAAGTCCCCTACATTCGCCGGGCGCTCGAAGCTCTGCGCATCCCTATTCTCGAGGCCATGGGCTTTGAGGCGGACGACGTGATCGGGACGCTGGCCCGCGAGGCTGCCGAGCAGGGACACGAAGTCTTCATCGTCTCCGGCGACAAGGACATGATGCAGCTGGTCACGCCGCAGGTAAAAGTCCTCAATCCGCAAAAAGACAACCTGATTCTCGACCCCGCTAAGGTGACGGAGACGCTGGGCGTCCCCCCGGAGAAAGTCGTCGACGTGATGTCGCTGCGCGGCGACACTATCGACAACATCCCCGGCGCACCCGGTATCGGCGACAAGGGCAGCGTCGAACTGATTTTGGAATTCGGAAGCGTTGAAGCGGTGCTGGACCGTGCCGAGGAGGTCAAGCGCAAGAGCTACCGCGAATCGCTGCAGCAGAACCGGGATGCCGTCCTGTTGTCGAAGGAGTTGGTCACCATCGACTGCCACGTGCCGCTGCCGCTCGACCTGAGTGCGATGGAGACTCAGCAGCCGGATATCGAGGCCTGCCGCGAGCTTTTCACCGAGCTGGAATTTACATCGATGCTGCGCGACCTTGCTCCTGCGGTAGGCGCTGCGGTAGGCATGCTGATCGACGACCCAAGCCAGGAGCAGATTGCAGCCTTTTATGCGGCTGCGCGCGAGCATGGCTTCGCGCTGGCGCTCGATGCGTCAGAGCCCGTGGCCGAGGAGACGGAAGACGACGCGCAGCAGACTATGTCGCTGCTGGACGTGGTCGAAGAAGCGGAACGAAAGACCCAGTGCAACATCGGTGTCTGCGCCGACACGTCCATCGCCCTGCGGCTCGAATTGACGCCAGAACTGCGCGCTCTGCTCGAAGATGCCGCGGTGCCCAAGCGCGTCCATGACTGGAAATTGGCGCTCCACGTCCTGAACGCGCTCGGCGTTAACCTGCGTGGTGCAGTAGACGACGGGATGCTGCTCTCTTACGCGCTCAATCCCACGCATGCAACGCACGCTTTGGGCGACGTAGCGGCGCGGAACGGCCAGACTCCCCCGGCGAGCTTGCCTGCTGCCGCAGCGGCCATTCACGCGCTGGTTCTGGTCTTGCGCACCGAGGTTGAGCGAGCCGGACTTGAGCGTGTTTACACCGAGATCGACCTGCCGCTCGCGCCGGTCCTTTTCCGTATGGAACGTGCAGGCGTACGGATCGATACGAGCGTGCTCGACGGACTCTCGAAGCGGTTTGCTGTTGAGCTAGACCGGGTAGGCGAGCGCATCTTTGAACTTGCCGGGCAGCGCTTCAATATCAACTCGCCGAAACAGCTTGGTGTCGTTCTGTTCACTCATCTGGGCCTGCCCGCACCGCCGAGTCGCGGCAAGGGCAAGGCTGTCTCCACCGCGCAGGATGTGCTCGAATTCCTGGCTGAAAAACATGAAGTGCCTCGCCTGGTGCTCGAATACAGGCATTTATCGAAGTTGAAATCGAATTACATCGACGCTCTGCCCCTATTGGCCGATGCGGAGTCGCGCGTGCATACCACATTCCAGGCAGCCGCCACAGCCACCGGAAGGCTCTCTTCCGTTAATCCAAATCTGCAGAACATTCCCATCCGCACCGAACTGGGACGTGAGATTCGGGCGGCCTTTACCGCCGCGCCGGGAACCCGAATGCTGTCGGCAGACTATTCGCAAATCGAGCTTCGATTACTGGCCCATTTCAGCGCCGACCCGTTGCTGGTGCGCGCATTCGCAAACAACGAGGACATCCACACCCTGACCGCGAGCGAGGTCTTCGGCGTGTCAGCGGACGCGATGGACAAGGAGACGCGCAATCGGGCCAAGGCCGTGAATTTCGGCATCGTTTATGGAATCTCGCCCTTCGGATTGGCTGCGCAGTTGGGCATTCCGCAAGCCGAGGCGCGCGCCTACATCGATCGTTATTTTGTTCGATACGAAGGCGTAAAGGCATTCATCGAGAAGACGCTTGAAACCACGCGGCGCGAGGGCAAAGTGCGTACTCTCTTCGGGCGCGTCCGGCCCATTCCGGATATCGAGAGCCGCAATCCCAACCAGCGCGGATTCGCTGAACGCACCGCCATCAACACACCCTTGCAGGGTACCGCCGCGGATCTGATCAAGCTGGCCATGATTGCCCTGGATCGCAAACTCACGGAGCGCAAACTCAAAACGCGCATGCTTCTCCAGGTCCACGACGAATTGCTGTTTGAAGTCACCACGGACGAAGTCGATGAAGTGGAGACGCTGGTGCGCACAGAAATGGAAAGCGTGTTAAAGCTCAACGTGCCTCTCCTCGCAGACTTATCCTTTGGACCCAACTGGCGCGACTTGTAGTAATCGGGCTTGATGACTCACTCTCGCAGTCCTCGTGATTACCAACGAGGATTGCAGCTCTAGCTTCTTCAATGATCGGTCGCTTACAGAAACCCTGAACATGGTACGATGTCGAAAATGATATCCAATGAAGACATAGAGCCGTGTCTTACAGCGGTTATGCCCGTCTACAATGAGGCTGCCACAGTGGCGGCGGTTGTCAGGATGGTATTAGCTCAGCGTCCGGTGCAGCAACTGGTGATCGTGGATGACTGCTCGCAGGATGGTACTTACATAGAACTTCAGCGACTCGCAGAGAACGAACCGCGCATCAAGCTCCTGCGCCATACTGTGAACCAAGGCAAGGGTGCGGCTTTGCGCACGGGGATCGCGCATGCGACGTCGGAAATCATCATCATTCAGGATGCGGATCTCGAATATGATCCGACGGAGTATTGCTTGCTGCTCGCCCCGATCCTTGCTGGCAAAGCAGACGTTGTGTTTGGCTCAAGGTTTCTCGGCAGCACAGGGGCTCACCGGGTTTTGTATTTCTGGCATTCCGTCGGAAACAGGTTCCTCACGCTGTGTTCGAATATGGCAACAGATTTGAACCTGACTGACATGGAGACCGGTTACAAGACTTTTCGTCGCGAAGTCATCAAGAACGTCACAATGAAGGAGTGCCGCTTCGGATTTGAGCCCGAAGTAACGGCTAAAGTCGCTAGAGCAAAAGTGCGTGTCTACGAAGTAGGCATATCTTACAATGGTCGCACTTACGCAGAAGGTAAGAAGATAGGCTGGCGAGATGGAGTTCACGCCTTGTGGTGTATATGGAAATACAACTTCTGGGACAAATAACCAAGACCTGCTTCAGGGCTGATTGATTCGCAAAGATTTTTAGGGAGAATCTCGGTCCGATTCACTAATCCAGACTTGGGACAGTTCCGACCTCAACGGCTCCGTTGGCTGCGGCGGGACATAGCTTTCCGCCCTCATCCCCGGTCTTGTCCGACGCTCGCCGTATGTAAACCCAGAGATAAAAGACGCTCGCAACCAGCAACATGAGAGGAACCGGAAAAACCTGCACAGCTATACGCAGTTTTTCTGAAAATGCTGTGCTGGATTGGGATATGGAGCCCAGCACTCGGAGAAAAATTGCCCACTGCAGTTCGCCCGTCAGTAGGATGGCCGCGGTATTGATCGCAAGGGCGGCCCTTCCGATGAGACCACCTTCGGCCCATAACATCGCACATGCGGGAACCGTAATCAACAAGAGCTTTGAATCTCCCAGGCGATGATAAACGGGCAGCATCGAAAGAGCCGCAATCGAAGCGAGGGCGATCCAGGCTCTCGCCGGCGTTGGCCGCGATCTGAGGGTGGTCAGTGACCAGACCACGAGCAGAACTCCACAAATCAGGTAGCTCGCGGGATTGTAGATGCGTGGATCATCGCGAAACATGCTGATCACCGATTGCAGATCAATGATCATCCCTACTCCGTGGCCGCCCATCGATGCAGGACCGGGGTCATCGAGATGGCCGTGCGACGAAAGAACCGCCAGGTTGGAGCGCAACTCCGGCAGCCAATGCGGCGCGACGACCGTGACCCAGACCAGCAGCGGCGCACTCAGAGCAACAACCGCGCCAAGTGTCTGCAGGGCGCGTTTCCGATAAACCCCACCGGCCAGTAGAAAGTACAACCATACCAAGCCCGCCTCATGCGGCTTGAGCATGAGACTGATGGCAAGCAAGATGACCCCCGTCCGCACAAAGCGCTCCTCGACAAAGCACCAGACCGCGATCACCGCAAGCCCGACCGCGACGCCAGTCGCGTTCCCGGTGAGAAGAAGTGACTCGCTAGTCGCGAGGAAAAAGGCGACTAGAAAGCCGGAGAGTACGGGCGCGTATTTGGCGCCCAAATGCCACATCAAGAGCGAGGCGAGCATGAAGCTCACAGCGGTAAGGATCGTCCAAATCACGAAGGCGGGCTTCCAGGGCAACATCGCGAGGGGGGCGATGAGAAGATTCGTCGGCAGATACATATGCCGCGCCATCTCCATGTACGCCTGACGGTCGAAACCCGATCCCAGATCCCCACCGTCCGCCAGGTACACTCGCACGAACTCACTCTGTTTGTACGGATCGGCATGCTGGATCAGGCATCGGGCGCCGTTGTACACAAACCTGAAATCTGAAGCCGGATGCGAAGATCCCATCTCCAACGCAACGCCCAGGCAGAGAAACAGCGCACTGCTCAGCAGCACCAGGTACAGGCTATCCATCCGCGCTCTCGTCATATCAGCCGGTTACCACTCCAGTTACTGTGCAAAGAATTCAGGACCATGTTGAATGACTCCTTCCTATCACCAGCCTAATCTGCCGTAACTGGCGCGTGGCTGATTCCTTCAATTGCACGGATCGCACCGTGAGTAGAAGTCCACCGCACATACACCCAAAGATAGAAGACGCCAACGGCTAGCAAGATCATCGGCGCTGGAATTACCTGCAATCCGATCAGTATCTTCCCAGAGAAACCTGCGGAGGACAGGTTCAGGTATTTGAGAAGGAATAAGAAGAGAGCCCACGGAATGCCTCCCGTCAACAGGATTCCTGCGGTGGTCAGGAAGAGAGCAATCCACGCGACCGGGCCGCGTTTGCTCCAAAGCATTGCACAGGCCGGAATGGTGAGAAGCAGTAGCTTGGCATCGTAGATACGATGATAGATGGGCAACATCGAAAGAGCCGCGACAGGTGCGATAGCAAACCAGGCGGTCGTCGGCGATAAACGGGACCGCATTGTCTTGACCAACCACGCGAGCAGCAGTACCCCGCACACGAGCCAAGTCAGCGGATTATAGAAGCGAGGATCATCGCGAAAAAGGCTGATCACGGGTTGAAGGCTCACGACCATTGCTATGCCATGCGCTGCTATTGACGAGGGTCCCGGATCGCTGAGGCCACCACGCCCGGAGTTGGCGACAAAATTCGAATGCCACTCCTGCACCCAATTGGGCGCAACGTGAGTCAGCCACAGGATTGAAGGCAAACTCAGAGCAGCGGCCACGGCAACTGTTTGCAATGCGCGCTTTCGATTCGCGCCTCCAGCCAACAGAAAATAGAGCCACACTAATCCGGAATCGTGGGGCTTGAGCATGAGACTGATGGCGAGGCAAACGATGCCGGCTGCCACGTACCGTTCGCGAAGGAAGCACCAAACGGACACGATGCAAAGGCTGATCGCGATGCCCGCGGGATTGCCGAGGATCAGAAACAGTTCAGCGTCCGCCAGCGCTACGCAAACCAGGCTTCCCACTAGGACGGGCGCATAACTTGCGCCTAGATCAAACACCAGAAACCCGGCAAAGATAAAGCTCCCGGCCGTGAGCACCAGCCAAAGCACATGCGCGGGCCAGAAAGGCAGAACCGCGAAGGGAGCGGTGAGCGAAAACGCAGACGGCAGATAGATGTACTGCGTTTCATTCTTCCGGGTCAATGGTGAATCAGCACGAGTCTCTCCACCCTCGACGTGATAAATATGCTGTAAGTTGCTCTCCTGATATGGATCGCAATGCTCGAGAAAGCACCGTGCGCTGAAGTACATCACCCTGAAATCGACGGACGAAACGGGGGCCGCATTCTCCAATCCGAATCCCACCAGGAGAAACATCGCGCTTCCCAGCAGAACGAGATACAGGCCGTCCATGCGCTGCTTTGTCATCAGTGAACTCTCTCCGCAGCAGGCGCTATGCGAAGACTCAGAACCCCAATGTCACCTTGCCTCACGGGAGTCCAACCGCCGTCGGCGCGATCCATGATTCGTCGCTCCAACAAGCTCGTTGACTGAGTTCCAGGCCGAAAGTGGACCGCACGTACACATGAGAATTCCGCGGGATCATTACGAGCAATATAGCTGAGCGTGGTTGGAATTTGAAGGATAATGTTCAAGCACTTCAAGAGCGGGATTTCGGCGCAATGACGCTGATCCTCTACGCGCTGGACCAATTGCGATCTTTGCAAATACCGTGATCGAGCTATCGATTCGATTTGGCGCCCCTCAATGCAAACGTTCGCAATCTGCGCCTTGCGGCGGGCTCACCTATCCGCCCAATTCGCTTCGAATTGCGCCAGCGATGGCCTGGGCGTGGCGATGCATCGCGTCTTCGCTTTCGGCTTCGATCATGACGCGGGCGAGCGCTTCTGTGCCGCTGTACCGAATGACTACGCGCCCTGAATCCTTCAGTTCCTTTTCAGCAGCGCGGATACGGGCGGCTATGCTGGGGATCGCTTCCAAAGGCTTCTTTTCGCGAACTTTCACGTTGACG
>OBLU010006911.1_pt1 | contig 10079 bp, 9 predicted proteins | sample 1518681 | NCBI WGS metagenome assembly OBLU01 (sample SAMEA3539304, study PRJEB22396) | soil metagenome | biome: tundra; feature: field; material: soil | place: USA | collected 2010-05 | depth 0.15 m
ACATCTCGCCCACCCCTGACGCGGCCAAGGTCTCGTCGATCCTGACGGCCGACGGTTACGCCAAGGACTCCAAGGGCTTCTGGGCCAAGAACGGTGTGGAGATTGCCTTCACGGTTGAAGACCCCACCGCCTACTCGGACTATTACGCCGACGACCAGTTGATGTCCAATGAGCTCCAAGCCGTCGGCATCAACTGCACCGTGGACGGAGTTCAGGCCACGCAGTGGTATTCCGACCTGGCGGCCGGTACGTTCCAGACGGCCATTCACTGGGGCGCGGGTGGCAGCAATCCATTCGTGCAGTACCAGAACTGGCTGGACTACAACACGTTTGTGGCGCCTAGTCCCTCCAACGCGTCGGCCGACTTCGGTCGTTACCAGAGCGCGGCGGCCCAGACGGCACTGACCACCCTGGAGACGACCAACCCGTCGGACACTTCGGCGGTCAAGACGGCCATTCAGGCCCTCGGCAACCTCATGGCGACGCAGGTTCCTGACGCTCCCCTGTTGTACGGAGCTGACTGGGACGTGTACTCAACGGCCCACTTCACCGGGTGGGTAACTTCAAGTAACCAGTACATGGACCCGTCACCGAATGACCCCGAGTTGCCCATCATCTTGATGCACCTTAAGAAGGTTAAGTAGGTTTAACCTTCCCCTTCCGCGCGGCCCCCACTCCAACCCTGAGGGATGGGGGGCCGCGCGTTAAGGCTGCATTTCAAGAAGGCCCATAAAGCCTTCCTCTACGCGCGGCCTCGCCACTCCAACCTGGAGGGGCCGAGCGTAGAGGTAACCGAGCATATATTGACCACCCCCAATTAGGAGACGTGCCTACAGTGAACAATCTTGACTTGAACTCGCAAGACCTCAATCGACAATTCCCACCGGGCTTTCTCTGGGGAACGGCGACCGCTTCGTATCAGATCGAAGGGGCCGTAACAGCCGACGGACGAGGTCCCTCGATCTGGGACACCTATAGCCATACCCCGGGCGCCGTCTGGAACGACGACAACGGTGACGTGGCCTGTGACCACTACCACCGGATGGAAGAAGACCTCGATCTCTTAGCCGAGCTCGGCGTCGGGGCCTACCGGTTCTCCATTGCCTGGCCGCGCATACAGCCCACCGGCAAAGGTCCGGTCAATCAGGCCGGACTGGATTTCTATCGCCGCCTGGTGGACGGACTTCGTTCGCGCAACATTGAACCAACCGTCACGCTCTACCACTGGGACCTTCCCCAGGGACTCGAAGACGAGGGTGGTTGGTGGGTGCGCGATACTGCCGAGCGCTACGCCGAGTACGTCGACATCGTGGCCCGTTCACTGGGCCGTGACGTCGAACGGTGGATCACCCTTAATGAGCCTTGGTGTACGTCGTGGCTGGGCTACGGCGTCGGACGCCACGCCCCCGGTGTCCAGGACATTGGCAAAGCCGCTGCGGCCAACCACCATCTGCTGCTGGCCCACGGTCTGGCCATTCCCATTCTTCGCGCCGCCGTGCCGTCGGCCAAAGTGGGCATCACCTTGAACCTAGGTGACCACCAGCCCGGTTCCGACCACGAAATGGACCTGGCGGCCGCTCGCCGGGCGGACGGCAACCTCAATCGGCTCTTCCTAGAACCGATCTTTCATGGTCAGTATCCCGAGGACATGTTGACGCACTACGCCACGTGCCAACCGGGCTTTTCGGTGATTAAGGATGGCGATCTTTCACTCATCTCCCAGCCCCTGGACTTCCTCGGGGTGAACTACTACTTCCCGTCCACGGTGGTCGATGAGTCGCGCGCCAAGGAGGCCCGCGTCGCCGGGTACCGCGTGGCCTTAACCGAGCAGTTCCCCGACCTGCACCTGAGGTCGCTCGAAACGCCCGGCCGGGACCGCACGGCCATGGACTGGGAGATCGAGGCCTCCGGTCTCACCTCGCTGCTGGTGCGCATTCGAGACGAGTACACCACGCTACCGATCTACGTCACCGAAAACGGGGCCGCGTTCGAAGACTACGTCGATCCCAACGGACACGTCCGTGATTACAACCGAGTGGCCTACCTGCAAGAACACATCTCAGCCGTGCACGACGCCATCGACGCCGGGGTCAACGTACAGGGTTACTTCGTGTGGAGTCTGCTCGACAACTTCGAGTGGTCCTACGGCTACTCGAGGCGCTTCGGCATTGTCTGGGTGGACTTCCCTTCCGGCGCTCGACTTCCCAAGGAGAGCTTTCGCTGGTATCGCGACACCATCAAGTCGAACACGGTGGAGTACGCGACGTCGGTGGGAAGCAGTTAGACGGAACCTACCGGTTTCCCATTTTCGAGCAGGGCGGCGAAGACCAAGCCAGGTAGTCACGTAGGTCCGGAGCTTGGATTCGTGACGTCCCGCTTCATGGGACAATTACGTCATGTCTCCTCGACCGGACCGCGTGGCTGCGCTCTCGTGACTGAGCATCACGAGAGCGCCTCACATTCGCACGCTGCGACCACTGACGGTGACGTTCGTTACCTGCTGTTGGCCCTAAGCCTCATAACTGGCTTCCTCGTCGTGGAGGTTCTCGCCGCGATCCTGGGCGGCTCATTGGCGCTTCTAGCCGACGGAGGCCACATGCTCACCGACGTTGCCGCACTGGGCATGAGCGCGTGGGCCGTGCGCCTGGCGCGAAAACCATCGGAAGGACGCTGGACCTTTGGTCTTAAGCGCGCGGAGATACTTTCGGCCGCGGTGAACGGCGTAACCCTCGTCGCCATAGCCCTGCTCATTGCCGTGGAGGCAATTCAACGGCTCGTCACTCCCCAGCACGTCGACGGCGGCGTCGTGCTCGGCGTGGCGATTGTGGGCGCCGTGGTGAATATTGTCGTGGCTTGGGTGCTTTCTAAGGCCAATCGCACCAGCCTCAATATTCGTGGCGCCTACCTGCACATACTCACGGATCTCTTTGCCTTCATTGGCACCGCCATCGCGGGCTTGATCATCATCCTTACCAAATGGGAGCGAGCCGACGCCCTTGCTTCTCTCTTCGTGGTGGTGCTCATGGTCTGGACGGCCTGGGGACTCTTGCGCGACGCCGGGAAGATTCTCCTCCAAGCCTCCCCCGACAATCTCGATCTGGACCACGTTCGCGCATACTTGGCCGGAGTGAGCCACGTGCTCGACGTCCACGACCTGCACGCGTGGACCATAACGTCCGGTGAGACCACCCTGTCCGCCCACGTGGTCGTCGAAGACCACTGCTTTGACAGCGGTCACGCCCCCCAAGTTCTCGACGCCCTGCAGCAATGCCTGACCGAGCACTTCGACGTCGAACACGCCACCTTTCAGTTGGAACCGGCCACCCACGTTTCGCACGAGGAGGGACTGCACCCCTAGGGGGTTGAACGTGGATGTTGACGGCCCGTGGGCCGAGCGTGAGAAGGTAGGGACGTGGCAATCACCATCTACGGCGTCTGTGCGGTCACCTTCATGATTGTCATGTACGCCCTCGAACGGCGGGGTCGCCGCTTCATCGCGGCCTTCGCCCTGGGTTGCCTGCTTTCGAGCGTCTACGGTTTCCTCGCCGGGGCGTGGCCGTTCGGCGTCGCCGAGATCATCTGGTCGGGCGTCGCCGTACACCGCTATCGCCACGCTGCCAACTCCTAGCTTCACGAAGTTCCCGGGACTTACAACCCTTGGAGCACCACTGCGAGGCGAGCCAGCGCGCCCGGCGTTCGGACGCCCCACCAAAAGAGATCTTTGCCGTCGATCAACAGGGCGGGCGCCACCTTTTCGAGTTCAATGAGGTGACGCGCCGCAAAGCGGTAGGGCTCGTTGGGAGCGAGCACCACGTTCGGGTGGCGTTGGATTACTTCGGCGAGCTCCACCGTGGGATAGGGCCCTCGATCGGTAAAGACGTTGGTCACGCCGAGACGGGAAAGGAGTGAGGCACCGTAGGTTGGCTGTCCCAACGCCATCCAGGGACGTCGCCAGATGGGGATGAAGGCTCTGGTCCGTTCGGGAATCGGTGCGGGCAGCTCCACCGGTTCCCACTTCGCTCCAACAACGTCGGCCAACGCGGACATCAACGGATTGACGTCGTCGAGCGAGCGCACGTCAAGCACATGAACCGCCACGTTTCGTTCCACCAGGGTTTCGTGATCCTGCCGGCGATTCTCCTCGGCGTCGAGCACCACCAGATCGGGGGCCAGTTCGACGATGCGCTCGATGTCCGGATTCTTGGTGCCGCCCACGTGCAGAAGGTCCGGTCGTTCGCAGAAACGGGTGCAGGCAACTGGGGTGCGGTTCCACGCGGAGAGTGTCTCGGTAACCGAGGGAACCAGACTGACGATCCTCATCTCAGTCATCCAAAAGAACCCAGTTCAGTTGATCGAGTTGTTCGTGGTCGACCACTAGATCGATCTCGACGACTCGGTAGTCCGCCACCACAAATTGAAAGGCCACTCACGGGGCCTCCGACATTCCAAATGAGCCCCACCGATCCGATTATGGGAGCAAGTGGCCTTGCTTGGGTCCACCCAGAGAACTGGACCGACACCTTGGAGGCTTTCGAAACGCTCTTATTCAACAACATGATCCTGGTCCTCGACCGTAACTTCGTCCACCGACTTCGAATGGTCATCGGTAAGGACGGTAATCCTCTTAATGAGGTCGAACTGTAATTCGAATCCTTGCTTAACAACAAGGGCGTCTTGAGGTCCAGCAACCTGATCAAGTTGGATCCGAGGAAACCGATCGTGGGAGTGAAAGTGGCGACCAAATAATTCTCACCGAAGCAGTGTTCCAAAAACTCTCGGCGGCTTATTTCGCTGAGCTAAAGCGCAAATTCCTTTAATCATCCAGGAAAACGGGCATTTCCGGAGCCGACGATGGCGACCACCATCCCCTAAAAATCGATTGGCCTTGTTTCTCGACCATCGAGGCCACCTCGTCAAGCAAATTATTCAGTAATTGTAGGGTTCCGTGAGTGACTTGACAGTGATATCAACATGATGTTATTATTGACTAATGCTGATATCAGAATTCGTCGAACGTATTCAAGAGGACTTCAAGAACCTGGCCGAACTCGCCGGTCCCGAAACGGGATCAATCGTCGAGCGAATCGGAGCCGCCGTCGAACCGGCCTTGCAAAAGCACTTCCTCGAGGCGCTCAATGACCTAGTCCAGGAGTTCAACCTCCAAGACGGGGCCCCTTTGAACCTGAATCTGCAGGGCGACGCCATTCATCTCTCCCGACTGGTTCCCGTCAGCTCCGAGGAGAACGCCGCCAAGAACGACTACTCGGCGCGCATCGCGCTGCGTCTCAGCGATGAGCTCAAAGACAGTATCGAGCACCTGGCGACCGACGTCGGATCGTCGGTCAACTCGTGGATCGTGCGTTCGCTCGAGCGCTCCGTACGAATCGACCCTTCCGCAACCTCCGTGATGGGACGTCGCCAACTTCGCGGCAAGGGCCGCGCCTAACCCTTGAAAGGTGCCTCTCATGATTCTCTTGCGAACACCACTACCTCGCTCCACTCGAGGTGAGACCTATTGCGACCATCGTCGCAAGACGTTGAACTTCGAGAGCCACGGAGGCGAACCTCACTCGCAAAACGACACCACCCTCCAACCGATGGGCCAGATTTGTTTCTTCCTCGCGCAGGCCGCGAAAAAGGCCGTCGAACGTTCTCATTGAAAGGATGACGCATGACTGAAAAAGGCTACGAAGCAAATAAGTTCAATGGAGGCGCCGATGAACGAAGCGAGACCTTCCCCACTTCGGGACCGGTTCGAGCGAAGATTGCCACCAAGAGTGGCGACATCCGGGCGCAGGCTGGCGAAGGCAACGAGTTGCAAGTCACACTGAGCCCTACCTCGTCGAAATACGACTATCTCCTTGAAGTCGTTGAAGTCAAGTTCGAAGCCGAGCGCAACCTGCTGGAAGTTCGGACCAAGTCCCGGGATTATTCGGGGTCGTCGCGTGACAAGGATGGCAAAAGGAAAAAGTCATGGTTCGACTTTGGCAATGCCGACCTCGACGTCGTAGTGAATCTTCCCCAAGGATCCTCATTGGAAATCAAAACCATTTCCGGTGAAGTATCCTTGCGAGGACCGTTCGACGGCGTCGTCGTGTCGAGCGTATCCGGCGACGTGGATGTAATCGATTCGTGCGGTTCGCTCGACGTGCGCACCGCCTCGGGTGACATCGGCACCGGACCGGTTCGCGACACCTGTAATTGCCGCACCGCTTCGGGCGACGTCGAGTGCCTCAGTGCGGCGACCACCACCGAAATCAGCAGCGCCTCGGGCGACGTCAAACTTTCGGTCGATCGTCCAGGTCAGTTGACGGTGAAGGTGGTGTCCGGTGACGTCGCCGTGGCGGTGGCTCGTGGCCTCGCCGTTGACATCAACGGAACCACCGTGTCGGGCAACCTGAGTTCGAACATTGATCTTGACGCATCTGGCAACGCCGCTAGTGAAGCCGACGAGATCTCGATCAAAGTGACCACCGTGTCGGGCGATATAAAGATCAACAAGGCGAACTAGATCAACCCATCCGGTCGCTGCTTTCAGAGCGTAGGAAACTGCGCGTCGTGGGAACTCAACCATTGCGCGAACGAGGGGCCAAGCAGTCGCGCCTCGCTGGACGGCAATTGACCGCCCGAGCGCATCAACTTTCCCGCGCGGCCGGGCAGTCGCAGCGGCACCACGAAGGCGTGCAGGCCCCGCTGACGGAGCACGGACCGGGCCATCGCGACCAGTCTCTCTTCTTGAGGACCGGCGATCTCGACGATCTTTTCTGAAGACGGGGAAAGCGCGGCTTGCCATAATTCCTCGCCCACCGTTCGCGCGGCTATTGGTTGAATGCGCATGACGGGCATCGCGACCAAGGGACCACGCTTCGTTCTCGCGAGTAGCTGTGCGGCGAACTCGTGGAACTGCGTCGATCTCACCACGCGGGCCGGAAGAGGCCCGGCGAACGCCGCCTCTTCCTGGGTCAATTTCGCCTCATAGTAACCAAAAGGGAAGTGATCTATCCCCACGATGGACAGTGAAACCAACCGTTGGACGCCCGCTTCGGCACCCGCGGCGTGCAGCGTGCGCGTCACGTCAGCGAAAAACGCGGAGGCTTGCGCGCCGCTCGTCGTGTCCGGGTTCGACGTGTCCACGATCACTTCTACGCCCTTCAAGGTATCAGCGAGACCCCCGCCACTACGCAGATCGTTTCCCGACGAGCGGCTGAGGACCACCGCTTCGTGGCCGGCCGCCGTGGCGCTCTCCACCACGTAACGCCCGACCGTCCCGCTACCACCGGCCACCGCGATCTTCACTAGGTCCTCCCCGTCGTATACAACACACCTCGTTGAAGAATAAATCTAGGCATTCATATTTAGCCCGTCTGATGGGGTCGAAAGCCGTGCCCGATCAGTCGACCAGCACTACTTGGTCACCCAGGTGCACCATTCCGGAGCGGACCACCGTCGCCCTCAGACCCACTTGGTTGTCGTGGAATCTGATGGCATGGCGAAGGATGTCCAGTTGTCGTTCGAGGCCGTCCGGTTGTGGCCTGGTCGTCATCACGCAGCGCGTACAGCCCTTCGAAATTCTCACTTCGACCTCGCCGATTTGGATTCGACGTCCGGACTGAATCGGACCGAGAGCTCCCAGGTCCCCCTCAATCACCACGTTGGGTCGGAACCGACGGACTTCCCATTGCAGATCGGGCCGTTCGACGCTCAGCTGGCGCAGATCGGCCGTCGTCAACAAATGCAGTGGGCTCTCGTCGACAAACGAGCCCTCGGTTCCCTCCCATTGCTCCGTCGTCGAATCGTCGCGCTCGAAATCTTCCTGGGCTTCAAACGTGGCGACGCCGTGCGACGTTGCCTCCACCAGCCTGACCGGCCGACCCAGCCATCGGCTAAGACGCTCGTCCAGCACGTCGCCGGGATCCAGTTCCTGGCCGCCGGGCAATAGGACGGAAAGTTCCCCGTCGCTCAACGTGGCCGAAGCCTCGAGCAGGCGTCCATCGCGCTTGGCGGAAATAATGGTCTTGGACTGAAGGTCAAACACACCGAAGCTTCGGTCCCCCACCACGCCGTCGGACTCGAACTTAAGTTCATCGCGAGTTTCTCCCTGCATGGACTTGACGGGGTAACGCCACAGTGATTGGACCTTCATCGTCTCATCTCCACTATTGCCAGACATTGGGCGAAGCCTAATTGGGCCGATGTCGGCGAAGTTTGTTCTCACGCGAGGGCGTCCGAGCGAGCCGGCACACGACGAGGTCGGACGGTAGAGGACTAAAAGTCCAAACAGATCGCTACCGAAGCCACTGGGACTCGCTAGCGATCTGTGGTCGTGCTCGATTCAATGCCCGTTAGGGCGTCGAGTGCGTTTCGGACATCAACGCGATTACCTTACTGAGCTACCGGCGGCTCGGTGGCTTCGGCCAACAGTAGATACATCTGTCGGCGTAGTTCCACGATGAGACGTTCGGCCCTGGCCTTTTGATCGGCGGTACCCGCTTCGGCCACCTGCCTCACGGCAATCATCACGTGTCGCATCGCGACCCGCAGGGCCACGTCACCTTGATCGGCGCCGCGAACCATGGCTTCCCAGGGGGCCGACGCACGGGGGTTCTTGGCCAATTCGGCGCGTCCCTCATCGGTCAGCGTGAACTGCCGGCGACCTTCGCCGGTCTCGGAACGCACTAGTCCCTGGTCTTCCAAAAGTTGAAGGGCCGGGTACAGCGAACCTGGACTCGGGCGCCACAAACCTTGCGTGCGATCGGCCAGTTCTTGCATCATTTCGTAGCCGTGCATGGGCCGCTCGTTGAGCAGCGCCAAGACCGCTAAACGCACGTCGCCTCGGCGACCGCGCCCGCCTCTCATAGAGGTCTCGCCGTCTCCGTGTTCATGTCCGTGGCTGTGTCCGACACCGTGTCGGCCACTGCGTCCACCTCGGCGGCCCGAGCGGCCTTCAAACTGATCTCCCTCACCGGTTTCGGTGAATCTCGATCGCCCATTTGGCGACTGATTGAAATCTCGATTTCTCATTATCGTATCCTTTCGATAGTTACGTGACTATAACGATATATCGTTAACAGTCGAAAGTCAAGCGATACTTCGAGATTCTTGCCGTTTGGCCAATTTTCCCATGAAACCAAACTCCAACCACCTAGTAGGACGCCATGGCCGGTTCGAGCTCGCGGGCCATCGGGTCGGCTCCTTCCCCCGCGAGCACGTGGCTGGCCTTGGGGCCAATGAATACCGTGACCGCCACAACCGACAGGGCGATGAGCAGGGCGCTTACGTCAAAGGCGGTGGTATAGCCGTGTACCGCGGCGCTCTGGACCACCGAGGCGGTGCCAATTCGAGAGGCCAAGTACCCAGCGGTCGCCGACGCGGCCACCGTGTTAAGGAACGCCGTGCCGAGCGCTCCGCCCACTTGCTGAGTGGTGTTGACCAGCGCGCTGGCCACGCCGGCGTCTTCGGGGTCCACGCCGTACAACGAGGTGCTGTTCATGGGCACGAGCACCAGGCCCATGCCAATGCTCACCAGGATCTCGGGCAACAGGACGTGGGCCGCGTAGGTGCTGTGCACCCCGAGCCGGCTGAACCAGAGCAGTCCCACCATGGCCATGGAAAGACCGGTGACCATCAGTGTGCGCGGACCAGTTCGGGGCAAGACCTTGCTAGCAGTACTGGCGCCAATGATGATGCCGCCGGAGAAGGGTAGGAAGGCAAATCCCGTCTTCAGCGCGCTGTAGCCCAAGGTTCCCTGGAGGAAATAAGTCAAGAACAGGAACGTGCCGAGCATCGCGCAGCCCACCAAGAGCGAGCCCAGCAGTGATCCTCCGCGCCTCTTCTCCAGTACGACGCGCATCGGCAGCAGCGGATGCGGCGAACGCAGCTCAATGGCGACGAACGCAGCCAGTAGTGCCAACGCACCGGCGAAGAGCGTTACCGTGAGCGTGGAGCCCCAGCCGTGCGAGGCCACCATGGTGAAGCCGTAGACCAGGAGAAAGAGACCGCCCGTGGCCGTGACCGCGCCCGGCAGATCGTAACCGTGCCTGGCTCCGGCCCGACTCTCTCTGATCACCCGACTGGCGGCA
>OBLU010006913.1_pt1 | contig 10078 bp, 8 predicted proteins | sample 1518681 | NCBI WGS metagenome assembly OBLU01 (sample SAMEA3539304, study PRJEB22396) | soil metagenome | biome: tundra; feature: field; material: soil | place: USA | collected 2010-05 | depth 0.15 m
GGACGTCGACGTTGTAGCGGGCCTTGCCGAACTCGGCCATGGCGCCGGAGACGATCTCGGGCTTCTTCTTGGCGTAGGCAACGGTCTTCTCGTCACCGCCCTCGGCGTCGTAGCCGACGAACTCGAGGAAGAAGGGGATGTCGTGTGCGAGGCACTCGTCGCCGATGCGCTCGATCCAGGCCTGCTTGAGGTCGTTGATGTGCGACTTCTCGAAGGGGGTGTAGTAGAGGAGGATCTTGATGCAGTCGGCGCCGGCTTCCTTAAGGCGGCGAACGGACCAGACGTCGAGCAGGTCAGGGAGGCGGCCGGCGGTGTTGGAGTCATAGCCGGTCTTCTCGTAGGCGAGCAGGAGACCCTTGCCGTGGCGGTGCTTGGCGGCGGGCAGACCGTACTCGGGGTCAAGCAGGATGGCGGAGGCGTGCTGGCAGAGGACGTCGGTGACGCACGTCTTGAAGACTTCGAGGTCTTCGCCGGTGGCGGCGGCTCCGCGTTCCTTGGCGAGCGACTTCTGGAGCGATCCGCGCTGGTCCATGGCAGCGGCGGCGATGACTCCGCGTGAGTCGGATACAGATTTGAGTCCTGCTAGTTTTCCGGGTGTCAACTTCATAGTGCGGCGATCTCCTGTAAACAGCTTTTTTGCATTTTTGGCTTCACGGATAATTCTACACAGCGGGGGAGGGGCGCGCTGTGACGGCGGTTACAAGGCGCGGCGAATTGGAGGAGGAGAATAGCGGACGTTGTTGGAATGACTTGTTTTGGGACACACGGTGCGGCCTACCTAAAGAAGCTTCCAGTGCTGCCGATAGAAGTCTCAGGGCGGCTTCCCGCCTGCGGGGTCGAGGTTCGTTTTGGCTCGGCGACGGGATGACTGGAGGATGTGCGATTGGGAGAGGTACGCGATGATGATGTTGATTGTAGGATTTTCGGTTGCCGTGGGGGTTTGGCTCGGCTGGTTTGGGTATAAGGCGACTCTTCGGATCCAGGCGTGGGGCCGGCGAATGGATGCCTGCGATGAGATTTTCCGGAAAGTGACTGGCGCCGGAGTCGTAAATCTGGAAGCTGTGCGCAGGCAAATCCCCCAGGATGGGTCCCGGGTTTTGCCGTTTGTCGCGTCGCATCTGGGACACGGAGCGGCCGAATCGAAGTAGGCTCTCCGGTCCGAATTGCCGGGCGAGAGGGTGAAAGAACTGCGGCCCGAGATGCCGCTTGTCTGGAATGCGCGGATGCGCCTAGTATCATCGCATGTTCGCGGGACGCAGTTGGGAATCGTGGATTGCGCAGTACTCGCAGAGTCACCAGCATCCGGTGAATCGGCTGACCCATACGTTTGGGATTCCGATGATCCTGCTGTCGCTGCCGCTGTTCGTCGCGGGGGTGGTGTGGCATGGGGTGCTTTGGGTGGCGCTGGGTTTGTTTGTGGTGGGATGGGCGCTGCAGTTCATCGGGCATGCGTTTGAAGGCAAGCCGCCGGAGTTTTTGTCGGACTGGCGATTTCTGCTGGTGGGATCGCGGTGGTGGTTCGCGAAGGTGACGGGGAAGCTTCCAAATCGCTAGGGCGCGGCGGGCTTATATTTTTTGGTGATGGATCGTGTAAACTAGGTGAAGAATTTCGCCGCGATTCTTCTTCTCTGTTTCACCCCAACGGGAAGTGATGGCTGGTCCGAATGGCGTGCCTGACGTTAGGTGCGTGGGATTGGCATGGCGCGAGCGGATATTCACGAGATCAGCAACAGGGAGATGTGAACCATGGCGAAGATTGCCAAGACCGGCGACCGTAAGAAGATGATGGACACCAACAAGAGCACGGATTGTCCGAAGTGCTCCAAACCGACGCGCATTGTGAAGCGCGTGAAGGACCGCGAGCGCGGGATTCCGGGCGGCGTGTATATTTCGTGCTCGGCGTGCGAATTCTTCGAGAAGCTGTAGTTTCTGGGGTGGGGCGGAGCGCGGGGATGCGGAGAGTTGATTCTCAAGTCAGCTCGAGGCATGGTGCGGACGCGGCCTGGTTGCACACTCGAACGCTATGTGTCGGGCTTTCAGAGGATGCGGAAAAGTGCTGGGACTCCCCTTGAAACGGGACCCCAGCGGCTAAAGCCGACCTGATGTATGGCGTTTACGGCACGGATAAATCCGTGCCCTTAACGAAGACCATTTTTTCAACAGTCTCTTTCAGCCCTCGATTTTGTGGCGTACTGTCACCTGGCGCTGCGCCTTTCTGCGGATTACTGGCGCCGGATGAAGACCGCGGCGATCTTGTCTTCGTAGACCAACTGAAAGTGTGGGTCGCGGCGGAGCAATTGGGTGAGCGCCTGCTTGGCGGGGCCGATGACCAGGCCCGAGGCCATGAGTTGTGGATCGGACGCCGGATCCGTGGCGCCGGTCCAGGTGGCGACTGAGCGGTTGATCAGCTCGTCTCCGTAGAAGGATGCTCTTCCGTCCATGCTGACGGGCATGCGCAGAGTCCACATGAGATATCCGCCCCAGTTGTAGTCATCGTAGAGCGGGCCGGCGTAGCTTTTGGCGCGGATCGCCTCGACGGCGCGGACGGGGAGCGTTTCCGCGGCTTTCGTCTCAAGACTCGCATTGGTCACGTGCATTACGTGGATTCCGACGGGCAGTGCAATTGCAGCGGCGATCGCGGCGAGGACTGTGGCAAACTTCGGGATTCGAATGGCGGCGTGGTTGCCGACGGAGACGCGCGATGCCAGGATTGCGGCAGAGACTACGGCCATGACCCAGATGTCGCGCTCCGATCGGAACGACAGGACAGCGGCGAAGATCAGAAGGGCTGTCTCGAACATGGCAAAGCGCCGGTGCCAGGCGAGGGCGGCCGCGCTGCCGAGAGCGAGCAGGAGCAGGAGGAAATCCGAGAGATCGCGGAAGGGAATGGCCTGCAGTTCGGAGACCATGTTGAGCGCTCCGCCCTGCGCCGCGAGACGCGAGCTATAGTCGAACACCACGCTGTAGAGCCGCCAGCCGTACGGATTGGCCAGGGTTGCCAGCACACTGGCACCAAGCGCTCCGCCCAGCCACGCGGGCGGGATGCGGGTGTCGGTGCTGGTGGGCAACCAGCGGGCGGCGACCGATTCGACGAAGGCCAGGCCGAGGACGAGCAGGCCGTCGATGTACTCGATATGCACGTTTGCCCAGAGCAGGAAGATTGCGGGGAGCCACAGGAGTTCGCGCAGCCGGCCGGTCCTGCGAGCCTGCATGAGGATGTCCATTTCGAGGACGAAGAGCAGGATGGTGAAGAGCCATGGGCGGGGCGTGAAGAGGTGGCCGAAACTGTAGCAGGTGGCAAAGGTGAGCAGGATGATGATGGAGAAGTCGGACTGTAGCCGCTTGACCAGATGCCGCAGGGCGAATGTGATCGCGAGCACCATTCCGGCGGTGTAGGCCAGGGTGCCGACCATGCCGAAGCGCTGGAACAGCTTGACGACGATCACCTCGTAGAGCCAGCTATAGGCTTGCCAGGGCTTTCCGGCGAGCGGCCAGGAGAAGGGATCGACACGCGGCACAGCGTGGTGCTGGAGGATCCACTGGCCGGTGCGGAGATGCCACCAGATGTCGGGGTCGCCCGCCGAGGCTGCGTGAATGCACATGAGCGCGGGGGCTGCGAACAACATCGCAAGGACGATGGCGTTGGCGAATTGCTCGGCTTTCTTGTTGGGATTGCCGGAAATGGGAGCCTCCGTCGGCGCTGCGTCTGTGCGCGGAGCGTCGCGCTGTTCCATGGGCGGTTCGGCTGGCGGGACGGCTAGGGTGGCCACAACCTTCACCCTATCGGCTGAAGCTTACAACCCCAATACCACGAACGGGTATGGGCTTGCCTTAGGCGGAGCTGAAAAAGTCGATGCAAGCCGGAAACAGCGACCTCAGGGGCTAAAGCCCGGTGATTATGTGACGTTTACGGCACGGATAAATCCGTGCCCTTAAGCAAAACGGAGCTTCTCAGCATCCTCCTTAGGCGGAGCGGGACGCGGTGGGGCTAGCTTGCTTAGGCGGAGCGGGACGTGGTGGGGCTAGCTTGCTTAGGCGGAGCGGGACGCGGTGGGGCTAGCTTGCTTAGGCGGAGTGCGGCGAGGCGGACTTGGTTGCTCAGGCGGAGCGAATGCGAGGTGGGCTAGCTTGCGGGTGTCGCTATCTCGGCCAGGATGGCTGCGGCGGCCTGGGCTGGGTCGGCGGCCTGGGTGATGGGGCGTCCTACGACAAGCATGGAGGCTCCGCGGGCGATCGCCTGCGCGGGCGTGGCCATTCTGCTCTGGTCATTGGCGCCGGTGCCTGCGGGACGGATTCCCGGAGTGACGAGCAGAGCGGCGGGGCCCATCAGTTCGCGCGCTGCGGCCACTTCTTCGGCGGAGCAGACGAGGCCATCGATGCCGGCGGCCTGGGCCAGGCGGGCGAGGCGGAGGACCTGAGTGGCGGGCGGATCGGGGACACCGACTGCGGCGAGTTCCGGAGCGTCGAGGCTGGTGAGTACGGTTACAGCCAGCAGACGGGGAGCGCCGGGTACACTGGCTGCCTCGGCCGCTGCGCGCATCATGCGCTCGCCGCCGCCGGCGTGGATGGTCAGCAGGGAAGCTCCGGCAGAGGTGACCGAGCGGACGGCGCCGGCTACGGTATTAGGGATGTCGTGCAGCTTGAGGTCGAGGAAGACGTTGAGGCCGCGCTGGCGCAGGGTTTCGATGACGGAGTTTCCAGCGGCGTAGTAGAGCTCCATGCCGACCTTGAACCAGCGGCAGGTGCCCTGAAGCTGGTCGACGAGGGCCATGGCGGCCTCGGCGGTAGGGAAGTCGAGGGCCACGATCAGGCGGTCTTTGGCCTCGCGCGAGGGATCGAGCCGGCCCTGCTGCGAGGCGGGGCCGGCGATCTCTCGTTCGCGGGGAGACAAGTGTGGAATTTTGGTCGCGGTTGCCATCGCCCTTAGTCTAACCGGGAAGACGGTTAGAAAGCAGCGGGGGTGCCTAGCGCGCCAAGGTGTCGGGGAGGACGGGCATCTGCAGTTGGGCGACCAGCTCGCGGGCGAGGACTGGGTCACCGTCGCGGACAGTCTCCAACCGAACCGTGCCCACGCCGCCCAGGCCAAGCGTCCGGGCTGCGGCGTAGGAGAGATCGATGATGCGGCCATCGAGCACCGGGCCGCGGTCATTGACGCGGACGAAGGCGCTGCGGCGGTTCCTGAGGTTGGTGACGCGAAGCCACGTGCCCATGGGCAGAGTGGGGTGGGCGCAGGTCATCTGGTTCATGTCGAACCGTTCGCCTGCGGCAGTGGTGTGCCCCTGGAAATGCGAGCCGTACCAGGAGGCGACACCGACCTGGAGCCAGTGGCGGGGCCGGGATACAGTCCGCGGAGACTTAGCTTTCGTGTCTGGGGGTTGAACCTTCGTGGAAGGGGTTGCGTCCTTGGGTGCATCTTTGGCCGAAGCCGCGAGCGCCAAGCCCATGATTAGGACGCCAACCCCAAGCTTGCGGATCGACATGGGCGACACTGTTCGAGCAGTTCTGAAAGAAGTACTTTTCATTCGCACGCTCCATCTGTTATTGTCTTTGCGCAGCCAGCCCAAGTCAAACATCCAAAAGCATTTATGGCTTTCGAAGAGTTGCACGACCCAGGCATTTTGTGGTATAGAAATCAGGCAGGCGCGAGGCGCGAAATTGCCCCAAAAGTTGTAGTTTCGGGGTCTAAAAGGTTCGATGCCGCGTGGATGCGCCCTAATCGCCCGAAAAGCGATTTTTATCGAAAAAAGTGAGATTTCCGGCATTTTCCCCTCCGGCGACCCATGCAGACTGTTTTGACCATCGCCGGCTTCGATCCTTCCTCCGGAGCGGGGGTAACGGCGGACCTGATGGTGTTCGCGGCGCATGGTCTGTTTGGGACCGCATGCATCACCGCATTGACCGTGCAGTCGACGATGGGGGTGCAGTCAACACATCCGGTGCCGAGCGAGATCGTTGCCGACACACTGAGATGCCTGGATGGGGATCTTCCACCGGATGGCGTCAAGATCGGTATGCTTTCGGATGCAAGTAACACATTTATTATCTGTGATTATCTGGAAAGACTTCGTGTTATCGGTGCAGAATGTTCGGAAACCAAGGGTACGGTTATTGTGCTGGATCCGGTGCTGAAGTCATCGTCTGGAAGGGAACTGCTGGACGCGGAAGGCGTGGCGATGATACGGAGGCGGCTGCTTCCTGTGGTGGATTGGATTACGCCGAATCTTGAAGAACTTGGGGTGCTTTCGGGGGAACGGGTGGCCTGCAGGGAGGATCTGCCGCAAGCCTGCCGGGCTCTGCAGGAGCAGGCAGGAGCGAGATGGGGCGGGAGCCGCCTGGGGATTTTTGCTACGGGCGGGCATCTGAACCCGCCGGATGATTTTCTGCTGGCGGGAGATGGGGAGGAGTTATGGCTGCCAGGGGAACGGGTGGAGACGCGGTCGACACATGGGACGGGGTGTGCCTTGTCGAGCGCATTTCTGAGCCGGCTGGTGCTGGGGGATGAGCCGCATCAGGCTGCGTTGGCCGCTAAGGCGTATGTTGCGGGGGCGCTGCGTAATGCGGTTGGAATTGGCTCAGGACACGGTCCTATGAATCACTTATGGACACTTCATAAAGTAGTGGATGTAAAAGATTGAGGCTGGGTTAAGTCTGATAACGGGTGCAGCTTATTGGGATGGTTGGGGAATCGGCTCCCGCGCCAGCTTTTCCCGGGGCGAGGGTTTTTCGAAGGGCCGGCCCACCTGCTAGGCTAGGAGATCATGTCACTCAACCTTGTTATCAATGGCCAGAGCCGCACGTTCGCAGCGCTGGCGTCGCCGGTGATGCTCGATCAAGTGATCCGGGCAATGGATCTGAAGGGCGATCGGATCGCCGTGGAGCACAATGGCGAGATTGCGCAGCGGACGCGCTGGGAGAAGGTTGCGGTGGCCTCCGGGGATCGGCTGGAGGTTGTGCATTTTGTTGGCGGCGGAGCGGGCGACGTGGGGATTTGTCGTCTGTCGTGCGCGCGGCCAGGGTAGGAAGCATGGGGCAGTTGTCGCATGGTTGCGGGCCGCTGATCAGGTGGGGAATCGGCCTGAGGCGGGTTTCGGGGAGAACCGTGCACGGTCGACGCTGACTATACATAATATCTGTTATCGGACATGCAGCCAGTTTGAGCTTGTTTGGCGTCCGGCGCGAAAATCCCGCCCTTTTACTTCCGCCGCCTTCCTCCAATCAACGGTTGCCCTTGTTGTGGAATCCAAATGCGCCAGCGTCAAAGGCGTTATGTTGCCGACCTTGGCGGACGCAGGAGTTTGGGATCCGGATGGTTTGCTTCATCGAAGCGTATTGCATTCCATTATCCGCCTGGCGGAGGGCTCGAGCTCTTCCTGGCACCAGACTACGACGCTGCCGGCACGGGAACGGAGGGCCGCAATTCGACCTGCCTGGTGGTGATGGTAAGCGTGGCCGGCGCGCCCAGTCCCTGGCCGCGCGCCTGCACCTGGATCGTGCCTGCGCTCCTGGTGCTCTGAATGATCCCCTGGGCGAGGCCATGGAAGACGGACCGTCTCGGCTGCTTGTCGCTCTCCTGGCAATTGGGGTCGCCGTTGCCAACGCCGATGAGCTTGCCCGCGCCGGAGACAGTGAAGTTGATCCGGTTCGCCGCCGTTGGCACCAGCCTGCCTTGTGCGTCGAGCACCTCTACTTTCAGCATAGAAACATCTTCCCCGTCGGCGTTGATCTCCGTGCGGTCGGCGGTCAGCCGCACCGAGGCCGGGGCCCCGGTGGTTTCGCGCTTCTCGGTCAGCACCACTTTGCCGTCTTTAGACGCGCGCGCCTCGATGACGCCCGGCTCGAAAAAGGCTTTCCATTGAACGTGCCCCAGGCTTGGCACCTTCTGGCTGCCCAGGCTCTTGCCGTTGAGGAATAGCTCCACCTCGTCCAGGTTGGAGTACACCCAGATCGGAATCTCATCGCCTTCCCTGCCGTGCCAGTTCCAGTGCGGAAACAGGTGCAGCGAAGGTTCTTTGCGCCACCAGGCCTTGTAGTAATAGAAGTAGTCCTTGGGGAAGCCGCACATGTCCACGATGCCGAACTGCGAGTTGATGGACGGCCATCCGTAGGGCGTAGGCTCGCCCCGATAGTCGAAGCCGGTCCAGGCGAAGCCGCCTGCCTCCCACTCCTGTGTGCCGTAGTATTTCCACCACTGCTCGGGAGTCTCGCCCCAACCCACGACTCCATCGTAGGAGCTCATGGTATTGCGCGACGGATCCGTGCTGTACTCGCCGCGAGTGCTGACCGCACTCGACGTCTCCGACCCGAAGATCGGCCGCTTGGGATACTTTTTGTGGAATGCGGGAGGAAACTTCTGGGTGTTGTAATTGAAGCCAATAATGTCGAACGGGACGGAGACTCCCTTTTCATTGTCCCCGTTCACCGCCGCGGTGACGACGCGCGTCGGATCTAGTTCATGGCATCGCTTCACCATGCTGGCGGCAATGCGCTGCCCCTGCTCTGCCATCCCCGCCTGCAACTGCCATTCTTCGTTGCCGATGGACCAGATGATGATCGAAGGCGAGTTGCGATAGCGCTTCACCATTCCTTCAAGCTGTTCCATGCCCTCGACAGCGGAACTCATCTGGCGGTTCTCGCACATCATCATCACGCCCATGCGGTCGCAGGCTTCCACCCACTCCGGTGTCGGCATGTTGTGCGAGGTACGCACGGCGTTGCAGCCCATCTCCCGCAGCACCTCAAGGCGGAACGATTGCACCCGGTCTGGGAGGGCCGCGCCTACACCGGCGTGGTCCTGATGATTGCAGGTGCCCTGGATCTTCAGCGATTTTCCGTTGAGGAAGAAGCCTTTGTCCGCGTCGAAGACCACGGTGCGCACGCCGAAGGTCACGTGCTCCGCGTCCCGGACGGGGCCGGCCTCCGCCGAGACCACCGCTGTATACAGGTTCGGCTGGTCTACGGACCAGAGCGCCGGGTTCGCGAGTTTCGCTGTCGCGGTATAGGTTGCCGAGCCATCCGCGGGGATGGTTTGCGCCGGGGACTCCGCCGTGGCCACGGTCGCTCCGCCGGCGTCGAGGATCTTCCAGTGCACTCTGCCGTTCACCCCTGCCGCGCTTTCATTCTCCACCACGGTAGAAAGGGCCAGAGTCGCGGAATTCCCTGTCAGTGTGGAGCGGACCACGCTCTCCCACCTGCCCAGGTGGACCGGATCGGTCTTGGTCAGCCATACGTGGCGGTAGACTCCGGCGCCCTCGTAGAACCAGCCGTCGCCGAAGCTGGCATCGACGCGCAGCACGATATAGTTCTTGCCGCCGTAAGCCAGGAGGTCGGTGAGGTCGAAACGGAAGGGATTGTAGCCGCTATCGTTGCGTCCGACGAAGCAGCCGTTGACCCAGACCAGCATGTCGCGCATGGCCCCGTCGAACTCGACCCAGATGCGCCGGCCCGCGTCGCCGGCAGGAATCTCGAACTCGCGCCGGTACCAGCCGATGCTGGTCTCCGGGAAACGGCGGCCAAGCGGCTTATAGCCATGGGATCGCAATTGAGAGTCGCCACTGCCGGAATCGTCGTGGTCGAATGGAAGCTCCACGGCCCAGTCGTGGGGAAGGTCGAGGGCGCGCCACGAGGAGTCGTCGAAGCCGGCTTTGGCAATGTGGAAATCGCCTGTCTTGGAGAAGTCGCTCTGGCCCATGCCGAATCCCTGGTCTTTCGCAGGATCCGAGCCATTGCCGAAGGTGAACTTCCAGCCGAAGTCGAAGAGCAACTGCTCGCGCGGGGCAGAAGCTGTGGAAGAAGGAGTCGCTGCCGTATGCGTCGCGGTCCCGGCGGAAGTAGCGGTCTGCGCCAAGGGAGAGCGCGCCATGAGCGAGGAGGCGGATACAGCAAGTCCGGAGGCTATTAAGTCGCGGCGAGAGATGTATGGCATAGGCTCGAAGGTTTCCTGAGAATACGGGTGAGTTCAACCGGATTGATTTGATTCCATGGGGCGAGCCAATGCCGGCCCGCGTCAGGCATCAGGCCAGAGTTATTTTGAGCACGGCGGCGTAGTCGACTGCCGGCTGATAGTCCTTGGGAAGCTGCG
>OBLU010006915.1_pt1 | contig 10077 bp, 9 predicted proteins | sample 1518681 | NCBI WGS metagenome assembly OBLU01 (sample SAMEA3539304, study PRJEB22396) | soil metagenome | biome: tundra; feature: field; material: soil | place: USA | collected 2010-05 | depth 0.15 m
ACGGGGCTCGCTGGGGGGCCCTGACTGGCCGGGGGCGCAACGCCGCGCCCCCTAGCGGCTGGCCGCCCGGCCCGGCCCGCAGCAGGACCCGCGACCAGGTGGGCGCGCAGCGCTGCGGTGATCTCACCGGGCGCCGAGAGGTTGGCCAGGTGCGCGCCGCCGCGCACCACGGTCAGCTGGGCGTTCCGGATCCCCCGCGCGATCACCGCACTATGCCAGGGCGGTGTCGCCTTGTCCTCCGCTCCGGCGATCACCAGGGTCGGCGCGGTGACCGAGGGGAGCGACCCGCGCAGGTCCATGGCCGCGATCGCCTCGCAGCATCCGGCGTACCCCTCCGGGTCCACGCCCTGCAGCGCGGCCGCGGCGGCCGCCACCGTCGCGGGATCGCGTTCGCGGAACGCCGGGGTGAACCAGCGGTCCAGGACCGGCCCCGAGACCGACGCCATGCCGTCGCGCCGGACCTGCGCCGCCCGGGTGGCGTAGGCCTCAGCGGTCGGCAGGTACGCGGACGTACAGCAGAGCCCGAGGACGTCGATCCGGTCCGGCGCGTGCGCCGCCAGCCACATGCCGATCATCGCGCCGAGTGAGATCCCGCAGTACGACGCGCGCTCGACGCCGAAATCGTCGAGCAGCCGCAGGACGTCCGCGGCCAGGTCGCCGATGGCGTACGGGCCGGGCGGCGCGGGGGACCCGCCGTGCCCGCGGTGCTCGTAACGCAGCAACCGGAAACCCTCGCCCAGCGCGAGCAACTGCGGGTCCCAGACCTCGCGCGTGGTGCCCATCGAGTTGCCGAGCACGACCACGGGGGCGTCTCGCGGGCCGTCCAGGGAGGCGGCCAGCCTTACCGGGCGGCGGCCCGCGGCGGCCGCTGGTGGCCCAGATTTCGAAAGCTCCGGCATCGAAAGCTCAGACATCGAAGAATACGGTCTCGCGCTCGCCTTGCAGGTGGATATCGAACCGGAACACTCCGGCCCGGTCAGGATCCGCCTGCGCGATCAGCGTCGCGCTGCGGCCGGCCTCGGGGATCGAGGCCAGCACCGGGTCGGACTCGTTCGCCTCGGGCTCGTCGGAGAAATAGATCCGGGTCACCACCCGGGCGAGCAGGCCCCGCGCGAACACGGACACGTCCAGGTGCGGCGCCTCGGTGCCGCCGTCTGGGCTGGGCAGCGGGCCGGGCCGCAGCGTAACGATGCGGTAGCCGCCGTCCGGCCCGGTCATGCAGCGGCCGAACCCGCGGAACGGCGTCCCGGCCGGCTCCGGCGCACCGCGCGGATCGTCGGGGTGGGTGAACCGGCCGTCCGGGTCAGCCTGCCAGGTCTCGATCATGCCGTCCGGCACCGGCACGCCAGCGCCGTCAACCAGGCGCCCGGTGATCTCGACCGCGCCCGGCGTGCCCTCGGGCACCACGAACGGGCCGTCCAGCCACGGCAGCCCGATGGCGAGGAACGGGCCCACCGTCTGTGACGGTGTCAGCCCCGCGGTCACCGGTGGTCCTCCGCCCGCTCGATCGCGGTCGCCGCGGGCCCGCGCAGGACGATGTCCCACTCGAACCCCAGGGCCCAGTCGGGCTGGGTCAGCCCGAGGTCGAACCGGGCGATCAGCCGCTCACGGGCCTTCGGGTCGGGGATCGAGTTGAAGATCGGGTCCTGGCTGAACAGCGGATCCCCGGGGAAGTACATCTGAGTGACCAGGCGCTGCGGGAACGCGCGGCCGAGCATCGAGAAGTGGATGTGCGCCGGCCGCCAGGCGTTCGGGTGGTTGCGCCACGGGTAGGCGCCCGGCTTGATGGTGACGAACCGGTACCTGCCCTCGGAGTCGGTCATGCACCGGCCGGCCCCGGAGAAGTTCGGGTCAAGCGGTGCCGGGTGGTTGTCTACCGGGTGCGCGTACCGGCCCGCCGCGTTGGCCTGCCAGACCTCTATCAACGTGCCGGGGACCGGGCGTCCGCCACCGTCGAGCAGCCGGCCGGTGACGATGATCCGCTCCCCGAGCGGCTCCCCGGCGTGCTGGGTGGTCAGGTCGGCGTCCGCCGGCGTCACCCGTTCCTCGCCAAGCAACGGCCCGGTGATCTCGGTCAGCCGGTGCGGCAGCGCCACCAGCGGGCGGCGCGGCGCCCGCAGCTCAGTCGACCGGTACCCGGGCGAGTCCAGCGGCGGGTGCAGCCCGCGCGGCCGCTCGTACGACGGCAGCGCGAACCCCGGGACCGACGGTGTCTGAGTGGTCATCAAGCTGCTCCTTCACTACCTTGGCTGATCGCCTGGAGCCCACGCAGAGCGGTCAGCTCGGATGCCGACGGTGGCCCGATCACTTCCAGGGAACCAGAGACGGCCAGGTCCCAGCCAGTCCTGGCCCTGACCTCAGCGACGGACACGCCCGGGTATACCCCGGTCAGGGTGAGCTCGCAGGTGGCCGGGTCCGGCTCCAGGACGCCGAGATCGGTGATGACCTTCCGCGGTCCAGCCCCGGTCAGCCCGAGACGACCCCGGCTGCCGGGTCCGTCCCCGTAGCCAACGGACGTGACGAAGTCGACCCGCTGCACGAAGGACCGGCGGGTCTGCCTGACCACCACGATCACCTCGCGGCAGGACGCGGCGATCTCAGGCGCGCCGCCCGCCCCTGGCAGGCGCACCTTCGGCTGGGCGTGGGTCGCGCCGATGACCGTGGTGTTGATGTTGCCGAACCTGTCGATCTGCGCGGCACCGAGGAACCCGACGCCGATCCGGCCCGGCTGCAGCCAGTAGTTGAAGATCTCGGGCACGCTCACGACCGCATCCGCGGTCTCGGCCAGGATGCCGTCGCCGATGGAGAGCGGCAGCCGGTCCGGCTTGGCCCCGATGGTGCCCGACTCGTAGATGAGGACGAGGTTCGGGGCGTGCGTGGCCCGGGCCAGGTTGGCGGCCGCGCTGGGCAGCCCGATGCCCACGAAACAGGCCGTGCCGTCGTGCAGGGCGCGGGCCGCGCAGGCCGTCATCATCTCGTCGGCCGTGTACGCGGCGGGCTGCGCTGCCGCTGGCGCCGCGGCCGCCGGGCCGGTGGCGTTCATGCCCCACATCCTCCCTCGGCGCTCCCGGCGCCCGCCAGGCTCCCGGGTGTCACTCCGAACACATCGCTGTCCAGCCAGCGAAGGAATCGCTCCCGGTCCCGGCTTATCTCGTCCCACGCCACGTAGAAGTCGTTGTCGCGGGCCGAGTAGCCCAGCGCGTAGGACGGATGCGCTCCCCCCGGCGCCTCGGCCACGTAATCAACCGTCCAGGACGGCAGGACGATGGCCCCCGGCCGGGGATCGAGGACATCGACGACCTCCTCGACGGTGACGATCGACCGCTGGGCGCCCAGCACGGCCTCCTTCTGCACGCCGGTGATCCCCCAGAGCTGGACGTTCCCGGCACGGTCGGCACGCTGTGCGTGGATCACCGCCACATCGGGCCGCAGCGCGGCCACAGCGGTCAGCCTCTCCCCGGTGAACGGGCAGTCGATCGGGCGGACCGCCGGATTGCCGTCCAGGCCGGGCAGGCCCTCAAGGCCGGTGCCGCTGTACCCGCGCAGGATCGCGAACGGCACGCCGGACGCCCCGGCCACGTACCGGTTGGCCATGCCCGCGTGGCTGTGCTCTTCCAGCCGCAGCGGGCCCGGCCAGGCGTTCTCCACGGCGTCGCGGAACCGGTGCAGCGATCCGACCCCGGGGTTGCCACCCCAGGAGAAGATCAGCTTGCTGGCGCAGCCGGCCCCGATCAGCTGGTCGTAGATAACGTCCGGGGTCATCCTGATGAGGGTGAGATCACGCCGCCGCTGCCTGATGACCTCACGCCCGGCGGCGAACGGGATGAGGTGCGTGAAGCCTTCCATAGCCACCGCGTCGCCATCGTGGATGGCCCGCGCGACAGCGTCCGCGAGTGAGACGATCTCGGCCATTCCCCTCCTGCCTGGGGCCGCTGGTAACGAAACCATATTGACGATTTGGTCGCGATAAGTACAGTCGTTCGTAATCCGGACATCCTCCCACGCTGGTTTCTGAGGGCCAGCAGGGGCGCACGGAAGCCTCCGGTCAGATGCTGTCCGCCAGCACGCGCTGGGCGACGGCGAAGGCCCGGTTGGCGGCCGGAACCCCGGCGTAGACGCCGACCTGGAGCAGCACCTCGCGAATCTGCTCGGGGGTGAGCCCGTTGCGGATCGCGGCGCGCAGGTGCGTGGCCAGCTCATCCTCCTGCCTGAGGATCGCGAGGGCGGTCAGCGTGATGATGCTCCGCTCGGCGCGGGACAGCCCTGGCCGGGACCAGATCTCACCCCACGCGTACCGGGTGATGAAGTCCTGGAAGGGCGCGGTGAACGGGGTGGCGCCAGCCACGGCCCGGTCGACGTGCTCATCGCCCAGCACCTCGCGCCGGACAGTCATCCCCTGCACGCCGCGTTCGGTGTCTTCCATCAAGCCTTCCTTCCATGATCGCGCTATCCAACCGGCCGCAAGCCCGCCGCGGCCTGGTTCTTACCGGCCTGAAGCCCGGATCGGCATCGTTACCAACGGTCAGGGGCCAGCCTGGCGTGGACAGCGGCGTGCGCGGCCAGGGCCGCGTCCACGAAATCCCCGGCCGAGCCCAGGTATCCGGCCGGGTCCAGGGCGGACTCGACCTGCTCCGGCGCAATCCCGGCCTCGTCGAGCCGCTGCCTGATTTCCGGGGTGCCGAGCAGGCTGTCCCGCAACTGCTGGCCGGTGCCGGCCGCCAGCGCGCTCGCCTGGGCCACCAGATCGTGCGCCGCGATCGGGCCAAGCGCCGGCCCGAGCAGCGAGGCAACGTGCTCGGCCAGCGGCAGGCCGCGGGCATCGTCGAGGTTCTGGCGCATCCTGGCCGGGTCCACCTCCAGGCCCGCCAGCAGTTCGGCCCCCCAGGACGCGGCCGAGCCGGTCAGCCGGAGCAGGTCGCTGAACGGCTCCCACTCCGCGTGCCAGGCACCGGCGGCGCGCTGATGCTCCTGCTCGGCGGCGGCGGCGAGGGTGGCGAGCAGTCCCGGCACCTGGCGCGTGCAGCCGAGCAGGGCGATCGCGCCGACCGGGTTGCGCTTGTGCGGCATCGCGGACGAGCCGCCCCGGGCACCCCCTTGGCTGCCCGTGCTTCGACTGCCTGGGCCGGCGCCGTCCCCCTCGCGGACCTCGGCCACCTCGGACTGGGCGAGCAGGGTGATGTCCCTGGCGGCCTTGCCGAGCATCGCGGCTGCCCCGGCCGCCGCCCCGGCCACGTCGAGCACCCGCAGCCGGTCGGTGTGCCAGGGCAGCACCGGCCGGGCCAGCCCGAGTTCGTCGGCGAGCAGGCCGGCCACCCGCTGGCCATCGCCGCCGAGCGAGGCGAGAGTGCCCGCCGCGCCGCCCAACTGGACCGCCAGCCGCCCCGCACGGACCCGGGCCACTGCCTCCCGCGCGTCGTCCAGGCTGGTCAGCCAGCCGGCGGCGACCAGCCCGAAAGTGACCGGCACGGCCTGCTGCAGCAGCGTGCGGCCGATCATGAGGGTGTCCCGGTGGGTGGCCGCGAGCACCGCGGCGGCGGACGCGGCCGCGGACAGGTCCGCGGCGATCGCGGACAGCGCCTGCCTGGCGAGCAGCATCGCGGCCGTGTCGATGATGTCCTGGCTGGTCGCGCCCTTGTGCACGGCACCAGCGGCGTCCGGCGGAACCATCCTGGTCAGCTCGCGCACCAGCGCCGGCACGGGGTTGCCGGTGAGCGCGGCCTGCCTGCCGAGTCCGGCGGCGTCGAACGCCTCCGCCTGCGCGGCGGCGGTCACCGTGGCTCCGGCCCCAGGCTCGGCCAGGCCGGCCCTCTCCAGGGCCCGGGCCAGGGCGGCCTCGGTGTCCAGCAAGGCCTGCAGCCACGCCTCGTCCCCGGTATCCACGCCGCCGCGGCCGAAGATGCCAGCGAATAGCCCCTGGTGAGTGCGCACCGCCTGCCTCCTCCTGCGAGTGAGAAAGTCCTCCCGGGCTGACAGCGGCGCCCGCGCCGGCTCCACGATAGCCCGCACCGGATCCCGGCCGGCATGCAGCGCCTGGCCGGCCTGCGGTGCTCTTATGTGATGTGAGACCCCAGCCCGCGATTCTGGATACGGCGGGAGACCTGATGGATGCCCGGGCCCAGGAAGAATTCGGCCAGTTCATGGCGGGCCGCTGGCCGGCCCTGGTACGGCTGGCCTACGGCCTGACCGGGGACCGCTGGCTGGCCGAGGACATCGCGCAGACCGCCCTGGCCACCGCCTACGCGGCATGGTGGCGGGTGAGCCGCGCCGACGATCCCGACGCCTACGTCCGCCGGATCCTCATCAACACGAGCAACCGCCGTTTCCGCCGGCGCCGGGTCACCGAGAACCCGCATGAGCTGGCGGAACTCCCGGACGCCTGGACGGCCGATCCGGCTGACCGGGTCGGCGACCGGGCGGTACTGCTGGCCGCCGTGCGCGAGCTGCCACCCCGCCAGCGCGCCATCGTGGTGCTCCGCTACTGGGAGGACCTCAGCGATGCACAGGTCGCCGCCGTGCTCGGCTGCTCAGCGGGCACCGTGCGTAGCCAGGCGTCCCGCGCGCTGGCCAAGCTCCGGGTCAGCGCGGCTCTCGCGGACGGGGACGACAGTGCAGGCCAGCCCGGTGCAGGCCAGCCCGGTGCAGGCCAGCCCGGTGCAGGCCAGCCCGGTGCAGGCCAGCCCGGTGCAGATCAGCCCAGCGCAGGCTGGGACAGCACAGGAGGTAGCCAGTGAAAACCCTCGACGAGCAGGTCCTGCAGCAGCGACTGCGCGAGGAGATCAGCCGGCTCGAAACCGGGCCTGTTCCGGCCGATGCTGTCCTGCGCCGCGGTAAGGCGATCCGCGCCCGGCGGCGGGCCGTTACCGTGTCGGGCGCGGCCGCACTCGCCGTCGCCGTGGCCGTCTCCACCGCCATAGCGGGAGTGACGCCAAGCGCCACGCATCCGTCGGCTCCGGTGGCGTCCGGGGGGCACCCGGGGACCAAGAACATCTGGAATCTGGCGCATCCCGGGGCACCCGGAGGCATGTTCGTATCCGGCATCGTCAACGGCAGGCCGTGGCGGCTGGCAGCGGAGAACATCGGGGGCCAGGGCGCCCAGTGCATGCCCGCGGTCTTGCTCGACGGGGCGGACGCGGGCCTGCTCACCCGCGGCGACCTGACGGCAACGACGATAGGCGCCCCCTCCTTCCTCACCGATGTTCCCGGGAGGCCGGGGATCGGATTCGCGTTCATTCAGTTGCCCCCGGGCGTGACTGAGGTCACCGCGGACCTTCCGGGGGTCAGCCTCGGTGTGCTTGCGGTCACAGTCACCCGCTGTGGTGAGCGGTTTCGCCTGGCCGGGTTCGGGTTCGCCAACCCGCGCTTGGGCGTCACCGATATCAGCGTGCAGTTCGCCGGGGGCAGAAAGGCCATCTTCTATCCCAGTCCTGGCCTCTTCAGCCAGGAACCGAGTACCCAGGGAGTCTGGGTCAGCCCGAACGGCACGGCAGCTACCGCCGCGTCGGGCATCATCGGGTCGGGGACCATGGGCGGGACCTCGTGGCACATCAGCATGACACTGGGTCCGACGGGCCAGTGCTACACGCTGTCGACGTCCCTTGACGGAACACCGGCAAGCATGAGCGATTGCGGGCCCATCGAGGCGCCCCCGGCAGGCGTGTCGCCGCTGCTGATACCGCTGCCGGTCCCCGGAGGCCGCAACGGGTACGCCGGCCTGGTCAGCCCGCGCGCCGCGTACCTGATGGCCCGCCTGTCCGATGGCAGGACGAAGCGGCTGGTGCCGACCGACATTGGCGGGCGGAGATACCTCGGGCTGGCGCTCGGGAACGCGGTCACGGTGGCCGGGCTGACCGTGTACGACGCCCGGGGGCACGCATTCGGCACTGCGACGTCGGCGTTCGCCGTCAAGTGACCCGCCCGGCGATCCGCCCCGACGGCGGCCAGGAGGCAGGGAGGGCACCGGTGGCCAATCCGCCAAGTGACCCGGCCTGGCTGATCCGCCCAGGTGGCTGCGGGGTGCAATGGGAGATGCGGGCAAAAATCCGTTCTGCAATCTTGGCTGTCCGTGCTTTATGGTCAGCGGTATGACCGTACAAACCTCAGCTGGCGGCCCTGGCCTCCCCCAGGAGCGACGCATTGTCACCGAGATCCCCGGTCCCGCCTCGCGGGCACTGCTGGCCCGGCGCGACGCCAGCGTGGCCCGGGGGGTCAGCCACGTCCTGCCGGTGTTCATCACGGCCGCTGGCGGCGGCGTGCTGGTGGACGCGGACGGCAACTCGCTCATCGACTTCGGGTCGGGGATCGCGGTGGCATCCGTCGGCAACAGCGCGCCGCGGGTGGCCGACCGGGTCCGCGAGCAGGTCACCCGGTTCACCCACACATGCTTCATGGTCACGCCGTACGAGGAGTACGTGGCCGTGTGCGAGGCACTGGCCCGCCACACCCCCGGCGATCACGACAAGCGGTCAGCGCTGTTCAACTCCGGCGCGGAAGCGGTGGAGAATGCCGTCAAGATCGCCCGGCACGCGACGGGGCGGCAGGCGGTCGTCGCGTTCGACCACGCCTACCACGGCCGGACCAACCTGACCATGGCGCTGACCGCCAAGAACATGCCCTACAAGGACAAGTTCGGGCCGTTCGCCGGGGAGATCTACCGGATGCCCATGGCCTACCCGCTGCGCTGGCCGGGGGGCCCGGAGCGGTGCGCGGCGGAGGCGCTGGACGTCATCACCGGGCTGATCCACACCCAGGTCGGCGAGGGCAACGCCGCCGCGGTGATCATCGAGCCGATCCAGGGTGAGGGCGGCTTCATCGTGCCGCCCGACGGGTTCCTGCCCGGGCTGGCGGAGTTCTGCGCCGCCCACGGCATCCTGCTGATCGCCGATGAGATCCAGACCGGATTCTGCCGCACCGGCGACTGGTTCGCCTGCGACCGCGAGGGGGTCGTGCCTGACCTGGTCACCACCGCGAAGGGGATCGCGGGCGGGCTGCCGCTGGCCGCGGTCACCGGGCGGGCGGAGATCATGGACTCGGTGCACGTCGGCGGCCTCGGCGGCACCTACGGCGGGAACCCGGTGGCCTGTGCGGCGGCACTCGGGGCCATGGAGACCATGGCGGCCGAGGACCTGGCCGGGCGGGCCCTGCGGATCGGCGAGATCATGCTGCCGAGGCTGCACAAGCTCGCGGAGACCCACCCGGTCATCGGCGACGTCCGCGGCCGCGGCGCGATGATCGCGATCGAGCTGGTCGAGCCCGGCGGCATCGAACCCAACGCCGCGGCCACCGCAAAGGTCGCGAAGGCCTGCCACGCGGCGGGGCTGGTCGTGCTCACCTGCGGGACATTCGGGAACGTGCTGCGCTTCCTGCCCCCGCTGGTGATCGGCGAGGACCTGCTGGAGGAGGGCCTGTCCATCCTGGAGGACGCCTTCAGCGCTCTCGAGGGCTAATTGCCGCCAACGCGGTTGGTTGTGCGCACATAGGGGTGCGAAAAGGATCCGAAAATCCTGCGCGGTGGGTAGCGGTGCTGGTGGTGGCTGGGCTGGTGTGGGTGGGGTGGTCGGGGTCGCTGTCGGCGATGATAGCGGCGACGGCCTGGGGTGTGCTGGTGGTGATGGTGGCGCGGCCGGTGACTTGGTGCATGTCTTTGCTGTAGAGCAGCTGGATGTCGAATGCCTGGAAGAGTTGCTGCAGGATGCGGGCGGGGGCGTCGTGGATGTCTGCGATCGTGGGCAGGGCGTCTAGCAGGGCAGGGTCACCGGCTGGTTCGGCTGCTTTGGTGAGTGCGGCTAGCTGGGTGCCGATGCCGGCGCGTTCTTCTTCTAGTTCGTCGAATCGGGCGACGATCCGTGTCCGCAGGGCGGTGACGCCAGCGCTGTTTGGTTTCCCGGTGCAGGCGAGTGCTTCGATTTCGCGTGCGTGGGCGTTTTCGGCGGTGTCGATCCGGTGCAGGCGCTTGTGCAGCGCTGCGGCCAGCTTTTCGCGGCGGGCGGTGTCCTGGGCGGCGGTGGCGGGCAGTTCGGCGGCGAGCAGTTCGGTGCGGTCGGGGCCGAACACGCGGGTAGCGAAAAAGTCGCGGATGAC
>OBLU010006917.1_pt1 | contig 10076 bp, 8 predicted proteins | sample 1518681 | NCBI WGS metagenome assembly OBLU01 (sample SAMEA3539304, study PRJEB22396) | soil metagenome | biome: tundra; feature: field; material: soil | place: USA | collected 2010-05 | depth 0.15 m
GGATCAATGCGGCCGCCCGCCAGAACGGGCTGCCCTACAACCAGCTGATGCACGGCCTGAAGTCGGCAGGGATCGACATCGACCGCAAGCAGCTGGCCGACCTCGCCGTCACCGACACCGACGCCTTCAACCGTCTGGTTGTGGTGGCCAAGGGCGCGCTCTCCGCCGCCTGACGGCGGCCCGTGCGACCAGCGGAGAGAGACGCTGACTGAGGGCGTGGTCACCGACGACCTGCACGAGGTCCTGGGGCGCGGACTGGAGGCGGTGCGCGCCGCAGGCGACCTGGCTGCCCTCGACGGGGCGCGGGCCCGGTTCCTCGGGCGCGGCGATGGCGAGCTGACCCTGATGAGGCGCCGGATCGGCACCATCGCCGACCCCGACGCCAAGCGCCAGTACGGCCTCTCGGTCAACGAGGCGTGCCGCCGGCTCGAGGAGGACGTGGAGTCCCGCCGCGCCCAGCTTGAGCGGGAGCAGCGGGAGGTTGCGGTCGCCGCCGAGGCCCTCGACCTGACCTGGCCGGCCCCGCCGCTGCGGCGCGGCCACCTCCACCCGGTCACGCGGATGACCCGGGAGATCCGCCGGGTCTTCACCCAGCTCGGGTACCTGACCCTGAGCGGTCCCGAGGTGGAGTACGACCGCTACAACTTCACCCTCGTCAACATGCCCCCCGGGCACCCCTCCCGCGACACCCAGGACACCTTCTACATCGACGACTCCCGGCTGCTCCGCACCCAGACCTCGCCGGTGCAGATCCGCGCCCTGGTGGCCCTCGGCGCCCCCCTTCGGGTGATCGTGCCCGGCAAGGTCTTCCGACGCGACAACGATCCCACCCACTCCCCGGTTTTCCACCAGGTGGAGGGCCTGCTCGTGGACGAGGGAGTGACCGCCGGGGATCTCAAGGGCACCCTCGAGTTCTTCGCCCGCTCCATCTTCGGAGCCGAGCGCGCCATCCGGCTGCGCCCGCACAACTTCTCCTTCACCGAGCCCTCGCTGGAGCTGGACGTCTCCTGCATGGTCTGCGGCGGCGGCGGCTGCCGGCTCTGCAAGCACAGTGGCTGGATCGAGGTCCTGGGCAGCGGCATGGTTCACCCGGATGTGCTCCGCAATGGCGGGGTCGACCCCGAGCGTTACACCGGTTTCGCCTTCGGCTTCGGCATCGAGCGGGCCGCCCAGCTCGCCTACGGGATCGACGACGTGCGCATCCTCTACGAGAACGACGTCCGTCTGGTGGGCCAGGGATGAAGATCTCCCTGGAGTGGCTCCGGGAGTACGCGGATCTCGACGCTCCCGTCGACGAGCTGGTCCGTCTCCTGGTCGACACCGGCACCGAGGTCGACCGCGTCGAGCGCGGTGCCGAGGGCACCATCGTGGCCCGAGTGCTGGAGCTCGCCGCGATCCCCGAGTCGACTCGCGGGGTCCGCCTCGCCGACATCGATGTCGGGGACGGAAAGACGGTCCGCCTGGTGACCGGCGCACCCAATGTGAAGGTAGGCGACCTAGTCCCCTACGCACCCCCGGGCACGGTGCTCCCGGGCTTCCCGGAACCGCTCGGGGTCCGCTCGATGTTCGGCGGCAAGTACAGCTCCCCGGGGATGCTGCTCTCCGCCGTCGAGCTGGGGATCGGCGAGGACGCCGCCGGGCTGCTCATCCTGGAGCGGGGCAGGCCGGGCCAGCCCCTCCACGAGGTCATCGCCCTCGACGTCGTCCTGGACGTCGAGGTGACCACCAACCGGCCCGACTGCCTCTGCCACCTCGGGATCGCGCGCGAGCTGGCCGCCGCCCTCGGCGAACCCCTCCGCGAGCCCTCCGCCACCGTCCCCGAGGGGCTCCTCTCCGCCTCCGCGTCGAGCCAGCGCGCCCGCGTGCGCATCGAGGACCCGTCGGGCTGCCGCCGCTTCACCGCGGTGGTGATCGAGGGGGTGGTGGCGGGGGAGTCCCCGGACTGGCTCAAGCGGCGGCTGCGCGCCATCGGGCTCCGCCCCATCAGCGGGCTGGTCGACGTCACCAACTACGTGACCCACGAGCTCGGCCATCCGCTCCACGCCTTCGACATCGACCGGGTCGCCACCCTGGACGACGGCGGCCGTCCGGTCACCCTGACGGTGAGGCGAGCTCGCGCCGGCGAGAGCCTCGACTGCCTGGACGGGACGACCCGCGCCCTCGACCCCGAGGACATGATCATCGCCGCCGGCGGCGTGCCGATCAGCCTGGCCGGGGTCATCGGCGGCACGTCGACGGCCATCGGCGACACCACCCGGGCCGTGCTCCTGGAGGCCGCCAACTGGGAGCCCACCGCGATCCGGGCGACCTCCCGCCGCCACGCCATCCGCACCGACGCCTCCGCCCTCTACGACAAGGGACTGCCCGACGACTTGGCACCGCTCGCGCTGGGGAGGGCCGCGGCGCTGATCGCCTCCATCGCGCGGGGTCACGTGCTGAGGGACCCGATCGACGAGCATCCTTCGCCGCTCCCTCCCCTGGAGCCCGTCGAGGTGACCGGAGAATGGCTCGGAGGCCTGCTCGGCTACCCGGTCGACGTCCACGAGGCGTCCGCCGCCCTGGCCCACCTGGGCTTCGCGGTCGAGCAGGCGGGAGACCGGCTCACCGTCCATCCCCCCTATTTCCGGCGTGACGTCCGCATCCCGGAGGACGTCGCCGAGGAGGTCGGTCGGAGTCTCGGCTATGCGCGTCTGCCGAGCACCCTGCCCGGTCACCGCACCGAGGTCCGCCAGCTGGCCGCCGAGGCCCCCATGGATGACCGGGTGCGCGACGTCTGCGTCGGAGCCGGCTTCGACGAGGTGCTGCCCTACGTCTTCCTTCGGCCGGAGGCCGCCCGCTGGCTGCCCGGTCTCGGCGAGGAGCGCCAGCCGATGCGCCTCCTCAACCCCCTGAGCGACGAGATGACCCACCTGCGAGTGAGCCTGCTCCCTGGTCTCTGTCAGGTTCTGGCGCTCAACCAGAGCCGCGGCGTCTCCGGCGCCGCCATCTTCGAGCTGGGACGCGCCTTCTGGGAGGGGGAGCGTGACGGGCTCGCCCCCGGCTCGACACCCGACGGCGAGGACAGCAAGCTCCCCCCGCTCCCCGCCGAGCCGCTCCTCCTGGGCCTGGTCACCCACGTCGATGGGGACGCGGGGGCTGCGGCAGCCGCTCTGCGTCACTCCCAATCGCTCCTCGAACGGCTGGTCCGCGATCTGGGCGGGGAACCGGTGAGCGTGGAGCCGGCCGCCATCCCCGGCCTGCGCACCGGCCGCGCCGCCTGGATCCACGCCGGCGCCGGCCGGGTGGGCCTGGTCGGAGAACTGGACGCCGGCACCGCCGAGCGGTTCGAGCTGCGAGGGCGGATCGCCGTCGCCGAGCTGCACCTCGAGGCGCTGGCCGGCCAGGACCGCCGCCCGGCACAGTACCGGCCCGTCCCCCGATTCCCGGCCGTCACCCACGATCTCTCCGTCACCGTCCCGACCATCCAGCGGGCGGCTGACGCCCTGGCGGTGGTGCGGGAGGCCGGAGGGCCTCTCCTCGAGGCGGTCGAGCTGCGTGACGAGTTCCGCGGGGCGCAGATGGGGGAGGGGCGCAAGGGATGGACATTCCGGCTCACCTTCCGGAGCCCCGAACGGACCCTCACCACGGAGGAGGCGCAGGCGTCGCAGGACGCCGTCGTCCTGGCCCTGCGCACCGGCTGCGGAGCCGAGCTCCGCTCCTAGGAGCGCCGGCGGAGCGACGGCTGCCGTGGCCCGCACTACCGAGCAGTCCAACCGGCGGCTGCTCCGCGCTCCCGCGCCGCTTCTCCGCGTGCTCGCCGCCGTCACGAGGCATGGCCTAAGCTGGCACTCATCGTGAGTGATACGGTCGAGGCCAGATCCCTGAGCAAAGCGACCGCCGCCGGCTTCGACGCCGAGCTGCAGCGACTTCGCGACCTCGTCCTGACCATGGGGGACGAGGTCGACCGGGCGATGACCCGCGCCACCCTCGGCCTGGTCGAGCGTGATGTCGATGTCTGCGCCGCGGTGATCCACGACGACGCCCGCGTCAACGCCCTCCTCATCGAGGTGCGCACGCTCACCTTCGAGGCGCTGGCCCACCACTCCGCACCTTCACAGCTCCGCGAGGCCCTCGGCCTCCTCCACATGGCGAGCGAGCTGGAGCGGATGGCCGATCACTGCGCCAGCATCGCCAAGAGCGGCCGTGAGCTGGCCGACATGCCGCCCCTCTCCAGCCACATCGACCTCCCCCAGCTCTCCGAGGCGTGCCAGGCGCAGGTGCGCGACATCCTCAGCGCCCTGATCGCCCGGGATGTCGACCGGGCTCGTGCCATCGCCGCGCGCGACGACCGCGTGAACCGGATCCATCACCGCATCGTCGACGACCTGATCCAACTCATGACCGAGGACGGCGACGCGGTCTTCCGGGGCACCAAGCTGATCATGGTGGCCCAGAACTTCGAGAGGATCGGTGATCGGGTCACCAACCTGGCCGAGGACCTGATCTTCCTGGAGAGCGGGAGGATCGAGGAGCTGGGCTAGACGTCGAGGCGGGCCACCATCTTGCGCTGACGCGCGGTTATCAGCCGGCCTCCGAAGATGAGCAGGAGAATCATCAGGATGGTGATTCCGGCTGCGGCGCTGGCCAGAGCCTGGTCCTGAGCGCTCGGTTGCCCGATGTAGTAGTAGGTGACGTAGGTGAGGTAACCGACCGGGTTGTGGAAGAGGACGGGGGTCGGGTTGAAGTTGCTCCAGTTGGCCGTGAAAAGGAGCGGCGCTGTCTCGCCCGTGGAGATCGCGACCGCGATGACCAGGCCCGAGACGATGCCCGGCAGCGCGGGAGGCAAGAGCACCTTCCGGATGGTGGTGATCCGCGACAGCCCGAGGGCGGAGGCTGCTTCGCGCAGGCTGCGGGGCACCTGGGCTAGCGACACCTCGGTTGTCTTGATGATGTAGGGCAGGATGATGAGCGAGAGCGCGACGACCCCGCTCAGGAGCGAGTACCCCCAGTTGAGCCCGACCACGAGGGCGACGTAGGCGACGTAACCGACCACGATCGACGGCACACCGGCGAGCACCGCGGAGAAGAAGCGCATCGCACCGCCGTACCGGCGCGGGGCGAACTCGGCGAGGTAGATGCCGCCGAGGATCCCGATGGGTCCCGCGATCACCAGCACTCCGATCGCAAATGCCAGGGTTCCGAGAATGGCGTTCTGCAGTCCGGGGTTCTGGACATCCTGGGTGGTGTTGGTGAGCAAGCTCAGCTTCAGCACCGGTGCGGCCTTGATGAGCACGCCCACGACGACCGCCACCGCGGGTGCGACGATGATCGCCAGGGCGAGCCCGCAGAGGACCCAGAACAGGCCACCGCGGAGATGGCGCAGGCGCGGTCGCTTATATGCCACGGCCGACAGGAAGAGCGTCGCCGCTGACCCGGCTGATGACGAGCCGCCCGGCGAGGTTGGTGAGCAGACTGATGACCAGCAGGAAGAGGCCCAGCTCGGCGATGGCGCGCACCGCCATTCCGGTGAAGTCGCTCAGGGCCGCGTCGAGCTGGTTGGCGATGCCCGAGGCGAGCGTCGAGGTGGTCCCGTACGCGTTGGCTGGTGGGTTGTTCGCCATCCCGATGATCAGCAGCACGGCTATGGTCTCGCCCAGCGCGCGCCCCCAGCCGAGCAGGGCGGAGGCGACGATGCCGGTGCGCACGTAGGGGATGATCACCACGCGTACCATCTCGTAGCGCGTCATCCCCAGCGCCAGGGCACCCTCACGGGCCAGGACCGGTACTCGCTTCACGAGCTCCCGCGTCGTCGAGGCGATGATGGGGATGATCATCAGGGTCAGCACCAGCGACGCGGTCAGCAGCCCCTGACCGTTGAACGCCCAGGGTCCCTTCAGGAAGGGGATCACCACTCCCAAGCGCGCGAGCGTGGGGAAGACGTGCTGGGCGAGGAGCGGGCCCAGGACGGTGAGGCCCCAGAAGCCGAAGACCACGCTCGGGATGCCGGCGAGAAGCTCGAGGAAGGTGGAGAGCGGGCCCTCGAGCCGCCTCGGGATCCACTCGGAGAGCATCAGCACGCCGCCGACGGAGATGGGCACCGCCAGGACCAGCGCGATCAGCGAGCTGGACAGGGTGCCGATGATGAAGGTGAGCGCCCCGTAGATGGCTCCGTGGGGAGCGGAGATGCCGTTGCTGACCGACAGGGTGGGGGCGTAGAGGTTGCCGATGAAGAACTTGGTGCTGGTGAAGAAGGTGGTCCCGCTGTAGATGATCGCGGGGATCGCCCAGATCACCATGATCACCACGATGACGGTCAGTCCGGCGAACGGGACGGTGGCTGCAGCCCCGGACACCCACCGGAGGATCCGGTCTCCCCGGCTCAGGTCGGCGCTTGCGGGCCGGGCGACCCGGGCCGGGCCGGCGGGAAGCCCACCGGCCCGGCGACGGACCAGAATCATGTTAGCCCGTGATGCTCGCGATCGCGGCGTTGACCTTGGGCAGGACGTTGGTGGGCAGCGGCACGAAGTTGACCGCGCTCAGATCGTCCTGAGTGGCTCCTCCGCTCGTCGAGATGGCCCATTCGAAGAAGGTTCGGATGGCGAGAGCCGTGTCCGAGGAGGTGATCTTCGACGGGTTGACGATCAGGTACTCGAAGTTGACGATCGGGTACGACTGGGCCCCGGTCTGGTAGATGAGCGACTGGGTGAGAGACGCCGGCACGTTGCCGGCACCCGCGGTGACCGCGGCGTTGATGGTGGTGATGCTCGGTTGCACGAAGCTCCCGGAGGCGTTCTCCAACTGGGCCTCACCGAGGCCATCGACCAGCGCGGTGGACTCGACGCTGACCCCGACGTAGGCGATGCAGCCCGGAGTGCTGTGGCAGGTGTCGACCATCGCCGGGTTGCCGTTGGCGCTCAGCTCGCTCGCGACCGTCGGCCAGTTGACCGTGGTGCCGAAGGCGGGGCCGTTGGACCACGTGGTGCTGGTGGCGCTGAGGAAGGAGGTGAAGATGAAGGTGTCACCCGAGGAATCCACGCGTCGCACCGGCACGATCGGGGTGGCGGGCAGGGTCACGCCGGTGTTGAGGGCGGCGATGGCCGGGGCGTTCCAGCTCGTGATGGTGCCCGAGTAGATCTGGGCGATCACGCTGCCGCTCAGCTTGAGGTTGCTGATCCCGGTCAGGTTGTAGTTGACGGCCTGGGCGGAGACGGCGATGGGGATGTTCATGATGCCCGGGTTGGCGGACACCTGGCCGGCGCTCAGGTAGGCGTCGGAGCCTCCCATGTCGACCGCCCCGCTGATGGCGTCAGTCTGGCCCTTTCCGGAGCCACCGGCGGCCGCACTGAGTGTGATGTTGGGATAGGCCGCGGTGATACCGGGCTCCAGCTTCTGCAGGTACGGGTAGAGGAGGCTCGACCCGTCCTCCGAGAGGGTCTGCGACCCGCTCGGGTTGCCCGTCTTCACCGCGGTTGCGGTGGGAGAGCTGCTCGCGCTCGAGCTGCTCACCGCGCTGGTGGCGGGCACGGTGCTCGTGGAGCCGCAGGCACTCACCAGGACCGCCCCGGTGATCACTGCAAATCCGATGGACGCGTGTCGACGAAAGTTCATGAGACCTCCCCTTCCAAGGATGAATGTGATGACGGTGATGAGGGCCGCTTGTGCGAGCTCATCCGATCCGACCGCTGACGTAGGCCCGGCTCCTCTCGTCCGCCGGGTCATGGAAAAAGGTCCTCGCCGACATCGCCTCGACGACACTGCCCTTCATGAGGAAGAGGACGTTGTCGCTGATGCGGCTCGCCTGGGCGAGGTTGTGGGTGACGATGAGAACGGTCATGTGCTCCGAGAGCTTCTTCATGAGCTGCTCGATGTGATCGGTGGTGTCGGGGTCGAGCGCCGAGGTGGGCTCGTCGAGCAGGATCACGTCGGGCGAGAGCGCCAGCGTCCGGGCCAGGCAGAGGAGCTGCTGCTGGCCGCCCGAGAGGCCAAAGGGCGAGCCGTGGAGGCGGCTGCTCACGGCGTCCCAGAGACCGACCGCGGTGAGCTGCTCCTGGACCAGATCCCGCACGTTGCCGCGGTTGGCCAGCCCGTGAGCCCGTGGCGCCAGCCCGACGTTCTCGGCGATGCTGCGGGGGAAGGGGTTGGGGCGCTGGAAGAGCATCCCCACCCGGCGCCGGACCTCGCGGACGTTGACGTCCGCACCGTAGACATTCACGCCCTCGACGACCACCTTCCCGCTCACCTGCATGCCGTCGACGTGGTCGTGCATCCGGTTGATGGAGCGGAGCAGGGTGGTCTTGCCGCAGCCGGTGGGACCGACGATGGCGGTGACCTTGTTGGGCTCGAAGAGGTTGCTGATGCCCTCGATGAGGGGCGTGCCGCGGAACTTGACGGTGAGCCCCTCGACCGAGACGCCCTCCGAAACCGCCTCCTGGGTGGCAACGTTGGTCCCGGCTAGCTGCATGGAATCGGTGACCACGCTTCGAGAGTAGGGAGGGGTGGATTGTGGCCGGGTTGCAGGCTGGTTAAGGATCGGTGAAGGGCTCGCCTCGGCCTCTTGCGGGTCGGGTTGGGCAGGTGCCTTCTGGTCGCTCATCCCGGCTCCGGATCGGCCGCCAGGTGGGGAGCTGCGGGCAGCTCGACGATGAATGTCGCCCCCCGCCGCGGCTCCGAGACGACGCGGATCGACCCGCCGTGCGCCTCGACGACGTGACGGGCGATGGCCAGCCCGAGACCCGACCCCTCCCCGTCTCGCTGACGAGAGCTGTCAGCCTTCCAGAAGCGCTCGAAGATGCGGGGAAGGTCCTCCGGACGGATGCCGATCCCCGTGTCGCGCACCACCAGCTCCACCCGGCTCTGTTCGAGGAGGGGACGGGCGCTGACCGTGATCCGGCCCTCCGGCGGGGTGAACTTGATCGCGTTGTGAACCAGGTTGCGCAACACCTGGCCGAGACGTCGGGAGTCACCGAGGAGCGGGGGGGTGGCGGGATCCACGTCGACGCTCACCTCGATCAGGCGCTCCTCGGCGAGCGGCAGCAGCCGATCGACGGTGCGGATCAGGTCGACCACCGGGACCGGCTCCATCTTCATGGTCTGCCGCCCCGACTCGATGGTGCTCAGCTCGAGCAGCTCCTCGACCATCTGCGCCATGTGCCCGACCTCCAGCGCTATTCGATGAACGAACCCGGCGGCGACCTCCGGCTCGTCGAGGGCCCCTTTCTGAAGGGTCTCGACGAGCAACCGGATGGCCGTGATCGGGGTGCGCAACTCGTGAGAGACGTTGGTGACGAAGTCACGTCGCACCCGTTCCAGCCGGCGCAGCCGGGTCTCGTCGCGCACCAGAACGATCACGGCGATCGCCTGGTTCTGGACCGGGAAGGCACGGACCACGATCACCTCACGGGCGCTCGCGATCTCGCGCTCCACGGCAGCTTCGGCATCCAGGCACGCGGTGATCACGCGCAGCAGCCGGAAGTCCGCGCCCAGCTCTGCGAGCGTGTGCCCCTCGCCCTCGCCGGAGAGATCGAGCAGACGGCAGGCCTCCTGGGTTGCCAGCAGTATCCGGCCGGCCTGGTCCACGGCGATCAGTCCGTGGCCGCCCTCCAGCTGATCTCCGACCGACTTCAGGAGGCTGAGCGTGTGGTTTGCCGACGGAGATGAGGTGGAACGCTTCATCGGTGTCAGCCCAGCGCGTGAACGGTCGCGGTCGGTGGCCACGTGATGCGATGTTATCCATCTCCGGCATCGCCGGTGCCGCTCACATGACACCGCGACCGCGCGTTAGTGATCCGACAATCGCCGGTTAATCTTCCGATAATCTCTGGAGCCTCCAGAGCCCCAGCGTTAATCTCCCGATAAGGTTGCGACGGGGTGCGTCCGCCCGCTCGACCCCGCGAATCCTCGCCGGGGCATAATGATCGTCGCCGATGAGTCGCGCGATCGCTGTCACCTCGTCGTACCCGCCGGCCGCGGAGCCCGTCTGATGAACGCGCCCGCCAAACACGTGCTCATCGTCGAGGATGAGGACTCGATCCGGCAGACGCTGCGCTACAACCTGAGCCAGGAAGGCTTCGTCATCAGCGAGGCGAGCACGGGGACCG
>OBLU010006918.1_pt1 | contig 10076 bp, 5 predicted proteins | sample 1518681 | NCBI WGS metagenome assembly OBLU01 (sample SAMEA3539304, study PRJEB22396) | soil metagenome | biome: tundra; feature: field; material: soil | place: USA | collected 2010-05 | depth 0.15 m
AGAACACCAACTGCCGCGATGAAAGGTTGAGGTCCAGTTTCGCGAATCCGGCGTTACCACCCATGTAGGTGGGATACTCACCCGCCATGGCGTTGAGTTGCTGGGCGGCGGCGAAAACCAGGCCCTTGTCCTTGCGATCGTAGTCGGCCGCTTGCGGCACTGCGCTACTCGCGCCATTGGCGAATTGCATGATCGACGGCACCGTCAACTGGTGCTGATCGTAGCCTAGATAAAGGAACGCGCGGTTCTTGCGCAGCGGGCCGCCCAGCGTTCCCCCGAACTGCCGTTGTTGTTCGTTCGGTTTGGTGCTGACGTAGGCGGACTGGGCATCGAAGTCGCGATCGCGCACGTACAAAAAGCTGGTACCGTGCCATCGGTTTCCACCGGAATTGGTGACCACATTGAATACCGCTCCACCCGCGCGTCCCAATTCCGCGCTGTACCCGTTGGAGGAGACGCGGAACTCCTTGATCACCTCGTTGCTGAATTGGTACGGCGCGCGATAGCGTCCACTGGCCTGGGCAAAAAAACTGTTGTTATTGTCGGCACCATCCACCAGGAAACTGTTTTGGTAGCCACGCGTCCCGCCGTAGGAGAGATCGCCGTTGGAGCCGCTGGTCTGGCCGCGTGGGTCTTGCGTCACCCCTGGCGACAGCAGCGCCAAGTCGGTAAAGCGGCGTCCGTTGAGCGGCAGGTTGGCGATGGCCTGCTCGTCGATCACCTGCGACACCTCGCCGGTGTCGGGATCGATAAGTGCCGGAGGCGCGGTCACCGTGATGTTTTCAGCATTTCCCCGCGGACGCAGCCGGAGTTGTACCTGCATTGAGCCTCCGACGTGGAGTTCCAGTCCGGATTGCCTGGCAACCGCCATACCCGGCGCCGAGGCTGCAACGGTGTAACTTCCAGGCGCCAGCATGGCGAAACTGAAGCGGCCTTCGCCATCGGTCGAGGCCTCGAGGTGGAATCCGTTATCGGGGTTAACCAACGTGACGTCGGCGTGGGCAATGCGCGCCCCGCTCAGGTCTTCGACGATCCCTTCCAGGCGGGTGTTGCCGTCCTGGCCGCGCGCTGGAAGCAGCAGGACCAGCAGCAACGAGGTCAGCGACACTACGAGACAGATGATCGAACGCCTATAATTCCGGACTCGTGAGTGATCCATGGGGGAAGACCCTGCCTCCACCCCCATCTTTCGCCGCAGGGTTATGTGGGTCTGTGACGCCGGACACCGGGAGGCTGTGTCAAGGGGTTACGAAGGTTCATAGGGAGGTAATTTTGCCATGTACTTTCGTAATGGGACAGTTCCAAAATGGGACACGACCACTCTGACGCCCTAACTTACCCCTCGTAGGCTCGCCGTAAGTCCGCGATGATCAGCTTGTCCATCTTCTAATAGCGCCTGCATTACGCGGCTCGACTTTTCGGGATCGCCGCTACTCATCAACTCGCTCAGGGCGGTCGGGACGATCTGCCACGACAGGCCGAACTTGTCTTCCAGCCATCCGCAACGACTTGGCTTCCCGCCGTCAGCGGTCAGTTTGTCCCAGTAGAAATCGATTTCCTCCTGGGTCTCGCAATTCACCGCCAACGAAAAAGCAGGAGTGAGCTTGTAATGAGGACCGCCGTTCATCACCATTAACTCCTGACCGTCGAGAGTGAAGGTGCCAACCATGACCGACCCCATCGGCGCGGGCCCGGCCTCGCCGTAGCGTGAAACCTTTCCAATCTTCGAGTTCTTGAAGATGGAGGTGTAGAAGCTCATCGCCTCTTCGGCGTTGTTATCGAACCATAGGAATGGGGTAATTTTCTGCATGATGAACCTTCCGTTCGCAAGGGACTGTATTGGGAGGCCTACAGAATCCCGGTGTTGGATGGTGTGGCGCCTTGCAAGCCGGGTGCCCTCTTTCGGCCGGTTGGGGCGGGTATTGAAACTCAACGCCGGCAGCGAATAGTACCTGCTCTATTTAGCGCCGACCTCAGCAACGTTCGTCTGACTCACGGTGGGAAGACTGGCTGCCTGCCAGGCGTCCAGCCCTCCAACGACATCGACCACATTGTGGTACCCGGCACGTTGCAACAGGCTGCACGCAATCAGGCTGCGATATCCACCTTTGCAGTGGACGGCGACGGGCGCGTCCTTGGGGATATCAGGCAACGCGGCCTTGAAGCGGTCGAGCGGATGCCAATCAGCGTCTTCGATATGTCCCGCTTGGAACTCGGCCTCGCGGCGGACGTCGAGCACGGCGATGCCGCCGTGGGCCAGCCGCGATGACAACTCGTGCACTGTGATCTGCGTCACCCGCTCCACCGCTAATCCCGCCTGACTCCAGCCGTGGACGCCATCCTGCAGGTAGCCCGCAACATCTTCAATTCCAATGCGCGCCAAACGAACCCTCGCCTCGCTCAACTCCTCTGGATTGGCGGCGATCAGCACCGGACGCGACGCAAGCCCCAGCACCGCCCCGGCCCACGAAGCAAACTGTCCGGAAAGGGGAATGCTGACCGATCCCGGAACGTGCGCAGCAATAAACTCCTGGCCCGGCCGCACATCGAGCGCCGTCGCGCCTGCGGCCAACATCTTTTTCACGTCTTGGGCAGCGATGGGCTTCAGTTCCGCCAGGTCGGACAGTGCGGGCGCTCCCGCGCGATTGATGGCGGCGTCCTCCAGAAAGTAGTCAGGCCTAGCCGGAAGATTGGCGGTCATCTGGCGGAGGAATTCGTCACGGTCCTTGATCTGCAAAGCGTAGTTAGTCAGCCGCTCGGTGCCGATGGTCGAGAAGCGTTCGGCGCGCATGTTGCGACCGCACAGCGAGCCCGCTCCGTGCGCCGGATACACAAGAACACCATCGGGCAGAGTGAGCAATTTCGTGCGCAGCGAATCGTATAACAGCCCCGCCAGTTGTTGGGGCGTGTGGGTGGGCGACAGGTCGGGACGGCCCACATCGCCGATGAACAGTGTGTCGCCAGTAAGCACCGCCCACGGCTTCTGTGCCTTCTCCTCGTCGGTCACCAGCAGGCTTATGCTTTCAGGTGTGTGGCCCGGAGTAGCCAGCACTTCGAAATTCAGCTTGCCAACGCGCAAGGCGTATCCGTCGTCGACGTCAACATGCGGGAACGTGGCACCCCCAGCCCGCGAAAGGTAGATGGTGGCGCCAGTGCGCGCAGCCAGCTCGCGGTGTCCGGAAACAAAATCCGCGTGCAGATGGGTCTCGAAGATGTGGCGGATGCGGAGCCCTTGTTTTTGCGCGGCTTCCAGGTAGATTTCGACGTCGCGCTGCGGATCGACGACGACGGCTTCGCCTTCCGATCCCAGCATGTAGGAGGCGTGCGCCAGGCAGCCCAGGTAGAACTGTTCGAAGTACATAAGGATGCCCTCTTTCACTTCGGTCCCAATGAGGTGTGCTTTGAAGAAAATACTCGCGGCGCGTGGCATTGTCCACCGCGCAGTGGTTCGGGCAGTGGGTCACTCGCGCAGCGCTGCGCCCCTTAAGAAACTCGAAACTGGAAACTCAAAACTGATCGGTCGCGGCTCACTTGCCAGGGTTGGCAGGAGGCGTAGGTTGCGCGGAGTTTGGTGTCCCCGGGTTCGTAGGCAGCTCTGCCGGAGCGGTGCGTTGCGGAGGCAGCGGGTAGTATCCGTGTTTGGCAGTGACCAGCAGTCCCGGCCGCTTCACTCGCACTTCGATGTCGCGGTAATTGCTCGACGGCTTCTGCGGCGTGACATAGCCCAGCGTGTACTGATTGCGGGCTTGCGCCGTGATTGTCGAGTAGGCGCTTTCAATCGCCTCCCGCGAATACGAGTCGATCACGTCTCCACCGGTGGCGTTGGCGTACTTGGGAAGAATGTCGGTATAGCCCTGTCCCGGGATGTGCAGCTTGTCGAGCTTGTTCAAGCCGGGGATTGCTGCAGCCTCGACTCCAACGGCATAGATCGCGATTCCGTTGGTCAGCAGCACCTTCAATACCTGGGCATAGCTGGCGCGGCTGCCGTACTCGTAGCCATTACTGATGACGAAGATGATCTTGCGGTTCCCGCGGGGCTGATGCGCGAGTTCGCCCGCCGCCATCAGGATGGCATCGTTCAGCACATGCGACTCGCGCGGCATGGACGGCACGGGACCGACTCCGGGATCGACCGGCTTGCCGTTGATGGATGGGCCCGAGAAAGGACCAGCCACGACAGGCGCTCCGGGATTCTGCCCCTGCAAATCGCGAATGCGCTGCAGCGCCAGTTGCAATCGTTGCGGATTGCCGAAGTCCGCCTGCTTGTGGACGGAGTTGCCGTAGGTGAATACCGCGACTTTGTCGAAGGGGCCGAACGAACCGTCGAGCGCCGAATAGGTCTGGGCGACTTTCTTGAGGACGTTTTCCGAGATGCCGAGGTCGATCACCACTGCCGCCGAGAGCGGAAACGGATCGCTGGTGAAAAACGTGACTGTTTGCTTGACGTTGTCCTCGTACACGCTGAAGTCCGTCGCCAGCAGTCCATCGACCATCTTGCCGTCGGGATCTTTCACCGTGACCGGTACGCTGATGAAGTTAACGTTCACCTGCAACTTGAAGAGTTCGTCGAAATCGTTGCCCGGCGCGCCGCCGGTGGTCCCTGCAGGAACCGTCTTTACGCCCTGTGATCCGGGCAAGGGCGCTTCGGGATTCAATCCCGGCGCAGGCTGGGTTTGGTCGCCTCCCGACCGAGTATTTGGCGGCGTTTGCGGGTTATCTTTGGACGGAGCGGCGGCTGCGCCGTCGTCGCTCATTCCGGGAACCGGCGCGGTGGGATCGTTTGTGGGTGCGGGCGCATTGTTCTGCGGCTTGGGAGCATCGGGCAGAGGTTGTTGCTGGCCTGCCGCGAAGGTAGCGGACATGGTCACGACCGCCAGCAATACGGCGAATTGGACCCAGGTATTCAGTCGAAGCTTCGACATGATGAGTGGCTGATCTCCCGTGAGCCGGAACTTAGCCCCAGTATAACCGCAACCGGAATCCGGCGGAATGCCGCAAGCTGTTTCGTAGCACGGTATTGCAATACAATGAACCTGTCCAACGAGAAAGAGCGCTCATGTTGTTGACCCGTATTCGCACCTTCGTCGTAATCGCGTCGCTGCTGTTGTCCGCGCTGGGGCTGGCCGCCCAGTCCACGGTGCATGACCAGGCTCCGCCCACCTCGTCGGCGCCGCCCCAAACCAACCAGGACCAGCAATCGCAGCAGGAACCCGAAGAGTCGGGACAGACCTTCAAGGCGCAGGTCAACGTGGTCAGTATCTTCTTTAATGTCAAGGACCACCATGGCCTGCTGATTCCCGGCCTGATGAAGGGCGACTTCGACGTGTTCGAAGATGGCAAGCCGCAGCCCGTCAAGTATTTCAGCGCCGACGCCAACCAGCCGCTCACCCTCGGCATCCTGATCGACACCAGCCCCAGCCAGGAGCGCGTGCTGACCATCGAGCAGCAGTCCTGCGTCGAGTTTTTGCACGCTGTGCTCCGTCCCAAGGACCTGGCGTTCCTGATTAACTTCGACTCCGACATCGATCTCGACCAGGACTTCACCAACAACGTAAGTTCCATTGCGCGCGCACTCAACAAGCTGCAGATCGGCGGAGGCTCCGCCGGCGGCGGTCCGGTTGGCTTGGGCGGAGGCCCGGTGCCCAACTCGCATCCTCGCAGCACCGCGCTTTATGACGCGATCTACCTGGCTGCCGATGAGAAGCTGAGGAATGAAGTCGGGCGCAAAGCCATGATCGTCTTCACCGACGGCGAGGACGAGGGCAGCCGCCTGAAGATCCGCGATGCCATCGAGGCGGCGCAGAAGGCCGACACCATATGCTACGTGATCCTGATCGCCGACCGCGGCGGCTGGTACCAGGGCTTCGGCCTCGGCGACATGAAGAAGCTGGCGGAAGAGACCGGCGGACGCGTGATTGAAGTCGGCAATAACCAGCAGAAACTGCGCGACGCCTTCGATCAGATTCAGAACGAACTGCGTAGCCAATACAACCTTGGCTACACACCGACCAATAACAAGCTGGACGGCTCGTACCGCAAAATTCAGATCAAGACCAAGAGCGGTGACTATAAGGTGCAGGCCCGCCAGGGTTACTACGCGCGCGCCGGCGAGTAGCGCCTCAGTCAATCACCACGAACTCGAGTCGGACCCCATCCTTGTGGTCTGTCGACATCGCGCAGGGCCCGCTCTGCGGCAGAGCTGGCCACTGTTGCTAGGTTCAGCGTTGGCTGGACCACTAGCCTTGACACACCCGATGTTGGTATGACATCGTCAATCCCGTTTACGTCACAGCGTACCTTTCGGAGAGGCCGCATATGCCTGTCGATCCCGATCACAAGGCCGACACCGATCAAAAGACATCTCAAGAAGCCGAGAGCCGGGCCCGCGTCCAACAAGCCGGAAACTTTTTCGAATTGGCCGAAAAGGGCGAGTCGCCGCAAGCCAACTGGCTGAGCGCAATCCAGGAATACGAGGCAGCCGAAGCTCTGGCCAGTTTGAAGGCTGTTGATTACTTGAACTGGGGCACCGCGTTCGTACGCCTGAAGAACGACACGGAGGCCGTCGAAAAATACAAGAAAGCCATAGAAACCGACAATCACCATGCCCGGGCGCACATCTACTGCGGCAATGCACTCACGCGTTTGAAGCGCTATGACGAGGCGGCGAAAGCGTACGGAAAAGCCGCTGAGTTTCCTGACGCGGACTATGCAGCGACCTTCGCGGGATGGGGCAATACCTTATACGAGACCAACCATCCAAAAGACGCAGTGGCGAAGTATCTTAAGGTCATGGAGCTCGACCCGACAAAAGTTGACTACGTCCGATGGGTCGGGGCCCTGGCTCAAATTCCAGAACAGGAAAGAGTCAAAAGCATCCAGACGGCGGAGCAATCTATCGGGCGCGACAAAGACTTCGCCGATGCAAACGTCAGTTGGGGTAATGCCTTGTTAGATCTCAGGAGGTTAGATGAGGCGACGGCTAAGTATCGCGAGGCGATCAGCGTCCGTCCTGAACTCGCACCAGCGTTCAATGGGATGGGCCGTGTATATCTGCAGAAAAAAAGATATTCCGAGGCGGCCGCACAATTCAGGAAGGCCGCCGACCTTAATCCCCTGGCTGCTTACTACTACAACTCTGGCTTGGCCCTCGCCTATCTCAAGGATTACCATGAGGCAGCCAAACAATTCGGTCTCGCCGCCCAGAGAGACAATGACGATGCCACGGCCTATGCTAAATGGGGCGATGCCCTCTACGAGACCCAGGATTTCGCGAAAGCAAGGGCGAAATACCTAGAGGCCATGCAGCACGACCCAACAGTGGTTGACTATTCGAAATGGGTCGCAGTCTCGGACAAGGCCGAAGATCAGCATGGCGCTACCGCCGAGGCGGAGCGACTCATTCAGCGCAAGCCTGAGTTTGTTGAGGCTTACAATTCCTGGGGCTACGCATTATCCGAAGCTGGTAGATCTGAGGAGAGCATTGAGAAATACCGGAAGGCCTCCGAACTTAACCCCACCAACCACAATGCCTATGTCAACTGGGGCAACGCGCTCTGCGACCAGGGTCAATACTCGGGAGCTTGCTCGAAATATCTAAAGGCGATGGACTACGACCCCACCACGTTTGAGTATTCGAGGTGGGTACTTGCACTGGATCTGCTCCCGTCAGACGAACGCGGCGACGCGATCGAGAAAGCTGAACAGGCGATTGCCCGCAAACCTGAATTTCTAGGCGCATACAATTCCTGGGGATATTCGTTGAGCCTCGTGCCGAAATACAAGGAGGCGCTCGAGAAGTTCGACAAAGTAATAAAATCGGCGACTCCGCTGGCTGCCAGCTCAAGGGCAATGAATTCTGTTTTGGCCGTTGCCTATTACTACTGGGCCATCTTGCTGGGATTCCAGCAAGAGTACAGCCAGGCATTCTCTAAGTTTCAGCAATCCACCGACCTCGATAATGGATCGGTGAATCCGTGGATCAGTTGGGCTGCCGGACTGGTTGACCAGAAGAGATATGCCGAGGCGGTCGCCAAGTGCGAGATCGCGCAACGCATTGACCCCCAGTACACCTATACATATCTTATCTGGGGAAATGCGTTAATCGGCCTGGGACGGTGTGAGGAGGGTATCGAGAAATATCAATTCGCCACTAGAATTGACTCGGACTTCGCCTATGCCTACCACAACATCGCCGACGCTCGCACCAACCAGGGCAACTATAAGCTCGCTGGAAAGCTATGGGAAGTCGCCAGCGAGGCATACAAAAGAGCGAAGAAGACCTACAAGGGTAACCGGGATGCCGATTTTTTCTGGTACTACGGGGCCACTCTTCGTGAGAATCTTCGGGACTTCACGAAGGCTGAAGAAGCCTACCGCGAGGGCCTGGCGATAAGCCCGAACCATCCTGGCATCCTCATTGGATTGGGCACTTTAAGGCTCGCGCAACGCGATGACCAGACCAACGCCCGTACCAGCTTGCAATGGGAGGCCCGCAATTTTTATAAGAGTGCCGAGGCTGCGGTGCGGGCCCGTTTTGACCAGGCACCGGGCAACGCCAACGACTACTTCCTGCTGGCGCAGATCTACCTCCAAATGGAGAGCTACGATCAGGCTGAAAAGAACTTCCTGCTGGCCCTCGAATTGAACCGGGAGTTCCCCGCGGTCTTCAATGGATTGGGGGTTGTATATACGAAGCAGGAGGACTTTGCGAAGGCGGTGCGTTATTTCACCGACGCACTTCGGTTTGATCCCGACAACCTGCGAACCAGGAGTAACCTCGCCGAAGGGTATCTAAAAGTAGGGCTAAACTATAAGGCCTTGGAAGAATACACGAAGATCCTTCAAGTCACGCCTGACCACGTGGAATCGCTGATCGGCCTTGGCCAGGTCTTTACCAACCTGGGTGAGGACGGCGATGAAGACCAGCTCGAGGAAGCGGTCGATTACTTCAACCGCGCTCTGAAAAAGTCCAAGGCGGGTGAGGGTTCGAAAGTTCTCAGCAAAACCGAGTATGGGGCGGTGTACTACTCGCTCGGGTACGCGAGAATACGGCTTGCCCAGACGAGGAACACGGGACCGGGCAGTCTGCAGGACGCTTTGCAGGATTTCAGGAGTGCGCTGGCGAACGATCCCGAACATCAAAAGGCCAGGATTGCCGTGGGGAAGCTCGAACGACGGAGCAAGACCTCGTTGCCGGAACAATTCTGGGAGCGCTGGGGTTCGGGCATCCTGGTCTTCTTCACCGCGTTCTTATTTGTCTTCGCCCAGCTCAGGTTTTACTGGAAGATACCTCGGGGCGCTGCCGACATGGGCATCGAGGCCTACTCGTTAATGAGCTTCGGCTCGCTGGCATTTATGGTAGCTGGGTTCTATCTACCCAAGATTTTGAAGTTGAAGGTCGCAGGTGTGGAGTTGGAAAAGAGCGCAGTGGACCAGGTCGCCGTCAGCGGGCCAGTGAAAATCAGCCGTTAGCGCAATCGACGGAGATGCCCGCAAGTTGTCCCTTGTTCGAGCCGGTCTCTGGGCGTGAACCGGGGAACGATCCACGCCCGCACCGAGTCGATTTACACTTGACCGCAACCAGACTCTGACATAGCCTCGCAGGGAATATTTCAACATCTGCGTCCCAAGGAGGCTGCTCATGGTTCCTCTATCCGCTCTTTGGATACCCATCGTGTTGTCGGCCGTCATCGTGTTCGTGGCCAGTTCCATCCTTCACATGGTGATTCCGTATCATCGCGGCGATTACCAGCGAATGCCCGACGAAGACAACGTGCGCGCCGCGCTGCGCAAGGCAGGGCTGAAGCGCGGCCTTTATATGTTTCCGTACGGGACCCGCCAGGACATGAAGTCGCCCGCGATGGTAGAGAAATACCAGCAGGGCCCGGTCGGCATGCTGACGGTATTCGATAACGGTGTACCGGTGATGCCGAAGTTCCTGGGCCAGTGGTTCGTGTTCTGCTTGATCGTGAGTTTCTTCGTGGCCTATCTCACCGGACGCACGGTCGCCCCTGGCCTGACCTACCTGCAGGTCTTTCGCGTCGCCGGAACCGCGGGCTTCCTCGCCTATGGCCTGG
>OBLU010006919.1_pt1 | contig 10075 bp, 8 predicted proteins | sample 1518681 | NCBI WGS metagenome assembly OBLU01 (sample SAMEA3539304, study PRJEB22396) | soil metagenome | biome: tundra; feature: field; material: soil | place: USA | collected 2010-05 | depth 0.15 m
CATTTCGATCCCTACATTCATGCCAATTTATTGCGGGATCCAGTGCACCTGTGACCTTGGGAGTAATGTCGAACTGCCGAGCCTCCTGAAAAGTAGGAATTTCAGCCATATCGATCAGATACCGGATCTCAATCGACTGTTGGCCGATCTTGATCTTCGAGTAATGATTGACGCTGAAATTTCCCATGGGATGGGCAACGGAGGTCGCGGAGCTCAAAATCAGCACAAACAGAAACAACACGATTCGCGGCCGACGACGATTATCGTTATCGTTGCGCATTGCTTGACCTCAAATCCCGGTTATGCGATTGGGCGATCTCTTCCAAAGTTCGGCTCGCTACTTCAGCGTGAAAGACGTGGAAATGCGGGTTTGTTTTCAACGCACGACTCAGAACGTCTTCTGCAGCAGAATCCTCGCCCAGGCGGTGGTAGATCATGCCGGCATGAAACAGGAGCAGCGAGTCATTGGTGTGCAAAGCGAGAGCTTTGTTGATCGCTTCGACCGCTTCCTGGAATCGGCCATTCCGGTAGAGGACCCACGCCAGCGTGTCCCATGTGTAAATGTCGTGCCGGACTTCAAGTTCTTTTCGCGCAAGCTCTAGGGCCTCGGCATCTTGATCCCTCGATCTGCATAGAACAGGGCCAGTTCCCGATTGACCAGCACTTGATTTAACTTGCCGAGGTGTCCGATGTACTCGACCAGGTCATACTGCTGCTGAGCTTCGTTCACCCGTCCCGCTTTCTTGTAGACGTCGCCCAACTCAGCGACGTACACGGGAAACGGAATGACGGCAATCGAGCTTTGATAGAGCTCAATGGATTCTTCAAGTTTCCCCTGCGCGGCCCGAACCTTCGCCAGACCGGCCAGGGAGCGATAGTGATTGGGATCGGCGGTTATGCCCGACTGATACGACAAAGCGGCATTTCCCAAGTCGCCTGCTTGAAAATAGCGTTCGCCTAATTCGAAATAGAGCCATGCGAGATTTTCTCGGGGGACATTGGTTTGAAGCGCGGCCGCGATGGCACTCTTCATCAGCCGGATAGCTTCCGCGGAGTCTCCACGCAGGTAGCACAGATATGCGATGCGACTGTCGCTCATGTATGCGAGCGCCACGGGCGATAAGATCGCCCGCCCAAGAGATTGCACGATGTTGTAGGCCGTTGCTGCCTCGTCGTAATCGCCCATATCGGTGTAAGCGTCCCCTTCGATGGCGAATGCCGACAGATTTCCGGAGCCCGTGCCGATCGCCTTTTGTGCATAAGCGAGGGCGTCAGAGAAGCGATGTTCGCCCATATACACCAATGCCACGTGAACCAGAGGATCTGCAGCTCGGAAGTCTTGCGGCGCCAGAGCGAGCGCCTTATTGAGCGTTTGCTCGGCCAGGTCGTAAAAAGCAATGTCGCCGGTCTCTCTGGCCTTCTGAAAAAAGGCGGATCCTAATTGGTCATATCCTGCGTAGTCGCCCGGCGCTTCCTTGACATGGTCTTGCACTGTCTGAATCTGCTTTTCGGTCTCCGATGTAGGGTCGAGGCGTTTCAACTCGACGGATTCAAAAGGAGCAGTCTGAGACCATGCGCATGCGCCACAAAGGATCAGAAGAACTAGTAGCCACTTGGCCATTCCAGCCTCACTGGGTTGCAAATGGAGGATTGATCTTGGTCAATGCCGTGCTTCGCGAGATTGCCGCTACTGCCCAGCGCTTTCCGGGAACGTTTACCACCGACCCGCCGACACTATGAATACGGGCAGGAGCGCAAATCGGATTGCTGGCATCCGACTTTCTTGCCTGATCTTTGCCTTTGTGCAGGGCCGCAATAATTTGCATGCATTTCATGAATCCGTTGCCCGCTAACGGGACGAGTGACGGCCCTTGCTTGCTACCGGCCCAGGCTGCTATTTTCAGTGAACCGCAAAGTGCGGGCTGTACCAGACCTGGGCTTACAGACAATCCAAAGCTCATTTTTGAGACGTACTTCAGGAGGATGAAGATCGGCGTGCCGAGCGCGGACCCCAACGCGATGACGTCCGACATGGCGCTGGTGACGGCGATCCGATCCGGCGATCAGGGCGCCATGAAGGCGCTTTATGATCGCCATTCGTCCATCGTGTATTCGGTGGCGCTGCGCGTGCTTCAGGATACCGGCGCGGCCGAGGACGTATTGCAGGACATCTTTATGCAGCTTTGGCGTAATCCCGGAGCTTTTGACGCGAGCCGGGGCAACATGGCCGCATGGCTGGCAGTGATAGCGCGCAACCGGGCGATCGACGCCTTGCGCCGCCGTCGTCCGGAAGACGATATTGAAGACGTGGCAGTTTCTGTCGAACACGACCTCGTCAGCGAAGCAGACCGATCGCGCACCATGGATAAGGTTCGCGGGGCGCTGCAAGCGATGCCCGCACCGCAACGGTCTGTGCTCGAAATGGCGTATTTCGAAGGATTGACTCACTCCGAGATCGCCGGGAAAACCGGCGAGCCGCTGGGCACAGTTAAAACCAGGATTCGCGCCGGATTACTCTCGTTGAGAAAAGTGTTGGCCGCATGAGCGTGCACGAACAATTCGCGGAAGACCTGGCGCTCTACGCGCTCGGAGCGCTGGATGACGCGGAACGCCAGACGGTAGAGAAACATCTCGAGGAATGCGCCTCTTGCCGCCGCGAATTAGAACTGCTGCGCGGCGACCTCAGCCTGCTCGCGCTGACCACTGCCGGACCCCAGCCGCCGGCGCGTGCGCGGCAGCGGCTGATGTCGGCCATCACCGCTGAGCCGCGCCTGCCGGTGGCCGCCCCCGCGTCTGAACGCCGGCAGCGTTCCTGGTGGACTGCTTCTGGGTGGCCTGCTCTTGGATGGGCGGTGGCGGTGGCGCTCGTTTTCGCCGGCATCGGTTTGCTGCGGCAGAATTCGACGCTCCACCAGAACCTAGTTTCGTTGCGAGCGCAGTTTGCCGATCAAGGAAATAAGCTCGAGCAAGCCAACGAAGTCGTGGCGACGCTGCTAGACCCCGACGCGAAGAAGATCGAACTGGTCGCCGTCGGCAACAAGCCGCAGCCGAGAGGTAAGGCGATCTACCAGCGTCGCAATCGCAACCTGATTTTCTTCGCCAGCAATTTGCCGCCTCTGGCCGCGGAGAAAATCTACGAACTATGGCTGTTCCCCGCCAACGGCGGAGCGCCCATCGCGGCGGGCCTGTTCAAGCCCGATGCTCGTGGCAGCGCGACGGTCGTGAATCCTCCGCTGCCGGAGGATGTCGACGCCAAGAACTTTGCGGTTACGCTAGAACCCGAGAGCGGCTCGCACGAATCTCCGCGTGGGACGCCTGTGATCGTCGGCGTAGGCGAGTAAAAGCGAAAACTCGCACACCCACAAGGATTTCAAATTAGGACACCACCAAGGGGTCAATGAAAACACGGCTGAGATGGAGTTTCACAATCACTATATGCACACTGCTCATGGTAAACATCGCACTGCCTCAGGAGACATTGAAACAGGACAGTAGCGCAACTGTAACGATCGTCACAGCAGGTGATATCTCGGTCACCAGAGCGGCGGACGGCAAGACCGCGGTGTCCATCAACTTCGTTCCAGGCAAAGCGAAATCAGGCGACACGCGAATTACGATTTCAGGCCCGTATTCCTTAGATGTGAACGGAGGCGTGAAGGAGGTGAAAGGCCCCCAGGGGGACGAGCTTCATGTGCTGAGTCATGAAGAATTGCGATTCCAAGCTCCAGAAATCGGTTTGTGGGAACAATCACACAAATTTTCCCAATCCTCTGCATGCAGCAAGATCCCGAAGTACCCTGGATGTGGCAATCCAGTTTGTGACCAACCTGACCATCCGGGGGATCAGTGCCGGTATAACAGTGATTCCGGATGCTCGTGCGTGGCCCCTGGCGGCGCTCCATGCTCGGAGACGGCGAACCCTCCGCAAGAGAGGAAAGCAAAGCAAGACTGAGTTTGCGAGGGAGCTTATGTGGGATATCCAGCCGCGTTCAGAAAAGGTCTCTCCGGCCGCGCCTGCAGGTCGCTGATTCCAAGTCGCTGGATTGGGCGGAAAAACTCGTCAACTGACACCTGATTCTCGCGGTGACGGCACATCTGGGAGAGGATCGCAAGTATGGCGCGATCGGGGATATGGTGAATTACAATACATCCATTATGCCCTGAGTTGCAGTCCTAAAGAGTGGAGGACGATACGGACGACGGAGTTTGGTGTGTGGTCGTTAGGTTCGAGCACCCCTGCGGGATCTGTTGCGTCACCGTTAGTGCACTTTGATCTCAACCCCTTATGCGCTCCAGGTACTCTCGGGTCTTCTGTCGAACGTTCGCCCCGGCGGCGATGTTTTTCCTGCTGGTGGGCTCAGGTAGCGGGCAGAATACGACGCGGATCACTCTTGATCAGGCCGTTGATCTGGCGCTGGCGCACAACCATTCGCTCCAGGCCACGCGAACTCAGATTCTTCAGAATCAGGCCCAGGAAATCACCGCGAACCTGCGCCCCAATCCGACCTTGGGGTTGGATACGCAGTTCGTTCCATTTTTTAGCCCGCAAGACTTCTCTGGGGAGAATCTGAACGAAACTCAGCAGTTTGATGTTGGGATCTCTTATCTCTTCGAACGCGGCCACAAGCGGCAGAGGCGATTACAGGCTGCGCGTGATCAGACGGCCGTCACGCGCGCCCAGGTTGCCGACGCCGAGCGCACCCTGGCGTTCAACGTAGGCCAGCAGTTCGTCAGCGTTTTGTTGGCGGAATCGACTCTCCAGTTTGCGCTCGAAGATCTGAAAGATTTTCAGCAGACGGTCGATATCAGTGAGACGCAACTCAAGGCGGGATACATTGGTGAGGGCGATTATCTGAAGATCAAGCTCCAGCTTCTGCAGTTTCGGACCGACGTTTCTTCCGCCCGCCTCGCGAAAAAGCAGGCGCTGGTCGGGCTGCGTGAGTTCCTGAGCTACAACGCGGTACCGGCCGACTACGACGTTACGGGCGACTTGGCCTATCAGCCGCTCAAGGGAAACCTGGAAGACTTGCAGGCGAGAGCGTTGCGCGAGCGGCCCGACTACCGTGCCGCTGGATTAGGGATCACCGCCGCACAGAGCCAGATTCTCCTGGCCAAAGCGAACGCCAAAGTCGATGTAAACGGTACCTATGATTTTGACCACGTTTCCGGCGAGAACACCGCTTCCATTTTCGCTAATTTTGAGTTGCCGATCTTTAACCGCAATCAGGGAGAGATCGCACGCACCGGCCATGCGCTCACGCAGGCACAGGAGCAGCAGCAATCCTCCAGCGATACGGTTCTTTCCGACGTTGCCAACGCCTATGAGGCGGTGAGGAGCAACGAAGAAGTGGTGCAACTTTACACCTCCGGCTACCTTAAACAGGCGCAGGACTCGCGCGACATCAGTGAGTATGCTTACAAGCGCGGCGCCGCAAGCCTCCTGGATTTTCTGGATGCCGAGCGCAGCTACCGGGCTGTGGAACTGGCCTATCGCCAGGCGTTGGCCGCTTATATGACGGCGCTCGAGCAATTGAAGGAAGCGGAAGGAACGAGGAACCTGCCATGAGGAAACTTCCATGAATGTTCGCGCGGATCGCTGTCGATGGTTGGCTGCACTCGCTGCCGCGTCGGCGATCATGCTGGTGTTTGCCGGCTGCGAAAGGTCCGGATGGAAGGCGCACGCTGATTCGAATCGCGCCAAGAGCTCGGACAATGCAGAGCTGTTCACCATCCCCCAAGAGCAGATGGCGCATGTGCAGGTGCTGACAGTTCAAACCACGACGCTCCCTCGAACCCTCCGGCTGACGGGGGCAGTGGCTTACAACAGTTTTCGCACGACGCCTGTCATCACGCAGGTGAGCGGACCGGTCAGCAGGGTGGTGGTCGTGCCCGGGCAGAAGGTACAAAAGGGCGAGCCCATGTTGTACGTGGCGAGTCCGGATTATTCGCAACTCCGCACGAATTATCTAAAGACCAAGGAAGCCTACGCTTTGGCACAAAAGGCCTATGCTCGCGCCCGTGACTTGTATGAGCACAAAGCGATTGCCGAGCAAAACCTGGAGCAGGCGCAATCGGCCGAGATACTGGCGAGCGGCGACCTGGCATCGGCGCAAGCCGCATTGAAAGTAATGGGAATCACGGATCCCGACGCCCTCATGCAAGGTCCGCCTTCTTTTGAAGTCCCCGTGAGAGCGCCGATTAGCGGCGAAGTCGTCGAGCAGAATGTGTCTGCCGGGCAGCTCATTCAGCCAGGCACCACTCAATGTTTCATGATTTCGGATACCGGCAGCGTCTGGGTGCTGGTCAATGTCTATCAGAAGGATTTGCCGCACGTGCGGGTTGGAGATACAGTCACAATCCAGACGGACACTTATCCTGAAGTATTCCGCGGCCGTATTTCCTACGTCGCGGCATCGCTCGATCCGAACACGCGTACGTTGCAGGCGCGCATCGAGACGAGCAATCCTGGCGAGAAACTGAAGAAAGATATGTACGTAGTGGCGACCGTAAACGCGGGCGCGATCCCGAATGCTATTGCGCTCCCGGATGCCGCTGTACTGCGCGATAGCGAGAACCAGCCTTTTGTCTATGCCGCGGCAGCTTCGAGCCAGTTTGGCAGACGCGCAGTTACGCTCGGAGAAAGCCTGAACGGACAGACGGAGATTACCAGCGGCCTGAAAGCTGGCGACCAAGTCATCGGAAATGGCAGCTTGTTCCTGCAGTTTGCGAACTCGCTGCAGCGCTAGCAGCATCGCGCAAGGTAGAGACAAGTTACAACAACTCTGGCCGAGATAAAACCAGGGATAGTGTCCACCACAACCGAATGATCCACCGAATAGTCCAAGCGGCGCTGCGTCAAAGGTTTCTGGTGCTGATGCTGACCGCTTTCATCACCGTCGGCGGAATCGTGTCTTTTGAGCGGATGCCCGTGGACGCCTATCCCGACCTCTCGCCTCCGCAGGTCGAAATCATCACCCAGTGGCCGGACCATGCCGCCGAAGAAGTCGAACGACTGGTCACGCTTCCTCTTGAACTGGAGATGAACGGCGTTCCGCACATGCTGGTGATGCGTTCCATCTCGCTCTATGGTCTGTCCGATGTGATCCTGACCTTCGAGGACCGCACAGACGATTACTTTGCGCGGCAAATCGTATTTGAAAGGCTCGCGCGAGCGACGTTGCCGACGGGAGTAACTCCGAGCCTCTCGCCTCTGTTCAGTCCCAGTGGTCTGGTCTATCGCTATGTGCTGGAAAGTCCCGACCGCACACCGCAGGAGTTAAAGACGATCGAGGATTGGGTGGTGGAGCGCGCCTATCGATCTGTGCACGGCGTAGCCGACGACTCGGGCTTTGGTGGAACGGTGATGCAATACCAGGTGCTGCTCGACCCGGCGCGCATCTACGGATATCACCTGACCATTCCGCAGGTGGTGACGGCGCTCTCCGCCAATAACGCAAATGCCGGCGGCGGATTCTATTCCCAGGGCGGACAGTTCTACTACGTGCGCGGCATCGGACTGGTCCGCAACACGGATGACATCGGAAACATCGTGGTTGGCGCCAACAAGGGGGTGCCGATCCGAGTGCGTGATGTAGGAAATGTAACGATCGGGCACGCGCCACGCTTGGGTGAATTCGGCTTCCAGAAAAACGACGACGCGGTCGAGGGCGTCATCCTGATGCTGCGTGGGGAGCAGACGCAGAACGTCCTGAAAGCAGTTGAGGCAAAGACGGAGGAACTGAACCGCCAGATCCTGCCGCCTGACGTCAAGATTCATCCTTATTACGATCGCAGTGAACTGGTGGACCTGACGACGGACACGGTGGAAGCGAACCTTCTTCGCGGCATGGTGCTGGTTTTAGTCGTGCTGATTTTCTTTCTGGTCAGTTTTCGGGCTGCTGTCATTGTTGCCCTCACCATTCCAATCTCGCTTCTGTTTGCCTTCATCGTGCTCCATGCGCACGACGTTGCCGCGAATTTGCTTTCCATCGGCGCGATTGATTTCGGGATTGTGATCGATGGCACCGTGGTCATGATGGAAAACATCTACCGCGAGCTGGCACTGCGGGAGGGACAGCAATACAACCTGAACGAAGTCATTCTTGCGGCTGCGAAAGATGTGGATCGTCCTATTTTCTATTCGGTGGCTGTCATCCTCGCCGGGTATCTGCCGATTTACGCACTGAGCGGGCCCTCGGGCAAACTGTTTCACCCCATGGCCGAGACCATGTCCTTTGCACTGGTCGGCGCGCTCATCCTGACGCTCACGTTGATCCCCGTGCTCGCCTCCTACTGGTTCAAGAAGGGCGTACACGAGAAACCGAATCGGGCCTTTGAATGGATGAAACGGAAATACGCAGTGCAGTTGGATTGGGCGCTCAACCGGCCCAAGGCCACCATGTTGATCGCCACCCTGATCTTCGTTGCGACCCTGCTGCTGGTGCCCTTCATCGGCGGCGAGTTTATGCCTCACCTCGACGAAGGCGCGCTCTGGGTCCGGGCGACGATGCCGTACACCATTTCTTTTGAGGAGGCCAGTAACATTGCCCCTCAGATACGCGACATTCTAATGTCTTATCCGCAGGTTACTGTCGTCGGCTCAGAGTTAGGACGTCCCGACGACGGTACTGATCCCACGGGCTTTTTTAACTGCGAGTTCTATGTTGGCCTCAAGCCCTACAAGGATAAATCTTGGACCGGCGATACCAGTGATAAAAAACAATTGATCGAAGCGATCAACAAGAAACTCACTGCCTTTCCCGGAATCATCTTCAACTATACCCAGCCTGCGGAAGATGCCGTGGACGAAGCACTCACCGGCCTCAAGAGTTCTTTGGCGGTCAAGGTCTATGGCGAAGACCTGAACGTACTCCAGGACAAAGCGATCCAAATCAAGAATGCGCTATCCAATGTTCCCGGGTTCACCGACCTCACCGTTGTGCGCGAACTGGGCCAGCCCAGCCTGCTTGTAGATGTCGATCGGGACAAGATCGCGCGGTATGGGATCAACGTTGCGGATGTAGAAGCTGTGATTTCGGCCGCAGTCGGTGGGCAGGCGGTCACGCAAGTTATTCAAGGGGAGAAGCTGTTCGATCTGGTGGTCCGAATGCAGCCCCAATTCCGCAGCAGCGCACATGAGATTGGAAACTTATTGGTGGGTACGCCCGATGGGCAGCAGATCCCGCTCAGTCAGCTCGCCAACATTACTCAGGGGAACGGTGCTTCTTTTATTTATCGCGAAAATAACTCCCGCTACATCGGCGTGCAGTACAGCATCGAAGGGCGTGATTTAGAGCGGGCGGTGCGAGACGGCCAGGCGGCCGTGAAGAAGGCCGTGACCCTGCCGCAGGGTTACACGATGTCGTGGGGCGGCGAATACAGCCAGTTTCTCGAAGCCAAATCGCAGATGTACGTTATTGGTCCACTTGCGATCGTGCTGATTTTCATGATCCTGTTTGCGCTCTATGGAAATTTCAAATTTCCGGTCACGATTGCCCTGGGAGTAATTATGACGGAGCCGGTAGGAGCGCTGGTTGCGCTGAAACTCACTCACACTCCCTTCAGCGTTTCCTCAGTCCTGGGTCTTCTGGCGTTGCTCGGGGTTTCCGTGGAGACGGCCGTCATTCTCGTCTCCTACATCAACAAGTTGCGCCAGGAGGGAATGGGCATTCGCGCCGCCACACGGGAAGCTTCGCTGCTTCGGCTCCGTCCCATCATGATGACGGCGCTGGTAGCGTGCCTCGGATTGCTGCCGGCCGCTCTTTCCACTGGCATCGGATCGGATACGCAAAGGCCGTTCGCCATCGTCATCGTTGCCGGTCTCATCTCCAGGCTCTTCATCGGGTTCTTCGTCAATCCCGTATTGTACGAGATGGTTGCCCGCGAAGGTGATGTGCTGCAGGTATAGAGTGAGGAGAATGGTGTCTGGATTGGGAGGAGACGCGAGCCTCTCTCAAAAGACGCGAGCCTCTCTCAAAGGGGTATCTGTCAATCGCCAACGACCTCGGACCGAGGTCTTATCTAGTCAACATGACGAGGAGATGAGGTCGTAATGACACGGAAAATAATCGACATC
>OBLU010006920.1_pt1 | contig 10074 bp, 11 predicted proteins | sample 1518681 | NCBI WGS metagenome assembly OBLU01 (sample SAMEA3539304, study PRJEB22396) | soil metagenome | biome: tundra; feature: field; material: soil | place: USA | collected 2010-05 | depth 0.15 m
AAGCCGAGGTAATTGTTCGAGGCGAGGTTGATGACCCGCTTGCCGTCGAAGGTGCAGACCGGCGCCTGCTCGTCTTCGAGGACGCGCAGCTTGAAGTGCGTGCCCTTGGCCTTGAGTTCGTCGAGTTGATCGGTCAGGAACGAAAGCGGATTGGTGCGCGTGGCTGTGGGCATGGGTCACCTCGGGTGCTCAATCAGTTTAATACTGGGGCGGGAACTTGGGGTCGCGGGCGTCCGACGGGAGTTCTTTACCACGGGGGGCACAGAGGATCACTGGGGAATCACAGGGGAAATCTCAAGATTGATTGCTTTTCTCACGGGGTGTTCTTTTTCGGTTCTGCTAGCGCGGCGATCTGGCTGTTCGTCGCACGCAGATAATCGGCGGGTTTGATCAGAATCTGCAGGCCGCGAATGCCCGCTGAAATGGAAACTACATCGAACAATTCGATGGTCTCGTCCACGTACACGGGAAAGTCGCGCTTGGCTGCTAGCGCGGTCACTCCGCCGCGAATGTAGCCGGTGAGCGATTGCAGTTCTTTCACCGGGACGAGCTGAATTTTTCTTTCTCCCGCCGCGGCCGCCAGCGACTTTAGGTTGAGTTCCTGATCGCCGGGGATCACCGCCATGGAAATTCCGTTGCGGTCTTTGCTGCGGTCTTTACTTCGGCCGCCGCGCGCGACCAGCGTTTTGAAAACCTGCTCCGGCGGCAAACCGATCTTGGCGGCAACCGTTTCCGCGGCGAGGTCGTCGGGATCTACATCGTACTCGCGCAGTTCGTAGTGGATTCCCATCCGATCGAGCAGCCGCGCCGCATTAGTTTTCTGAGCCGGTTTCACGTTGTATAGTGTCCATTCATGCTAGAAGGAGGCTTATCGTGCGACTTCTGCTTCATTGGATTCTAAGCGCTGTAGCGGTGTGGATTGTTGCCCACGTAGTGCCGGGCATTAGCGTAAGCGGCCCGGTGGCGGCGCTGATTGCGGCCCTGGTCATCGGCCTGGTCAACGCAACGCTCGGATTGCTGCTCAAGATTCTAACTTTCCCGCTGACGATTCTTACGCTCGGCCTGTTCTGGTTCGTGATCAACGCGCTCATGTTGGAGCTGGCGGCCGCGCTCGTGAACGGATTCTACGTGCGCAACTTCGTCGCGGCTCTGATCGGTGCCGTCATGCTGAGCTTGGTGAGTTCAGTGCTGCAATGGCTGGTCATGCCGAGCCGCAAAGCGAGCTAGGAAAATCGGGCGGATTTAATAGAGGGCGCAGAGGTCAGACTTACGCGTGCAGAGCGGCAAAAACACGCTGCACTTGCCGCTCGGTTGCATCGAGCGATCCGGAGTTGTCGATGACGAAATCGGCGGCTTTGATTTTTTCTTCGTCGGAGATCTGTGCTGCCATGCGGCGAGTTACTTCGGCACGGGCAGCGTCTTCCGAAATTCCGAGACGGCGGGCGAAACGCAGAACGCGCTGTTCGGGATGGCAAATCACGACGATTAGACGGTCGAAACGGCTGGCGGCGCCCGATTCCAGGATCAGTGCGGCTTCGACGATGGCGATGGCGTCCGGATCGCGCTGGCCGATTTCTTCCATCCATTCGTTTTCGTGTGCGATCACGGCGGGATGAACAATTTCGTTGAGTTCCTTGACGCGCGGGGGCGCGCCGCCGGGGGCGCCAAACGCGGCTTCGGCCAGCCGGGGTCGGTTAATGCTTCCGTCGGGATTCAGGATTTCGCGGCCGAAGCGGCGGACGACTTCCTCATAGACAGGGCGGCCGGGATCCATCAGCCAGTGCGCGACGGCATCAGCCTGGATCAGGTGCGCGCCGAGTTTCATAAACATCTCGCCGACGACGGATTTGCCGCTCGCGATGCCGCCGGTGAGGCCGAGTTTTAGCAAGGGGTGCTCACGTAGATGCCCAACCAGCAACTTCCCGTAGAGACGCGGCTTGCCGCGTCTCCTTCGAACCGCGCAAGCGAAGATGGTGCAAGCGGAGACGGGGCAAGCCCCGTCTCTACAGGTGGAAGAACTTACGGCATCGCTAAAGCGATGCCCTGATACGAAACTCCACGCCGCAGCATGGCGGCCTTTACCGTGTTGGCCATCAGCATGGCGATGGTTAGCGGGCCTACGCCTCCGGGAACGGGCGTGATGGCTCCGGCGATTTCGGCTACCTCGGGGTGCACGTCGCCCACCAGGGTTGAGCCTTTGGCCAAGAACGTTTCTGCGCGTTTCTTGTGTCCCGCGAAGAGGCGGTCGAATTCTTTTCGGTCGGTGATCCGGTTGATGCCTACGTCGATCACCGTGGCTCCGGGCTTCACGTAGTCGCGGGTGACCATGCCGGCGCGGCCAATCGCCGCTACCAGGATGTCGGCGCGGCGGCAAACTTCGGGCAGATCGCGCGTTTTCGAGTGGCAGACGGTGACGGTGGCGTTCTGATTGAGCAGCAGCATGGCTACGGGCTTGCCGACAATGTCGCTGCGTCCGACGACCACGGCTTCCTGCCCGGCGACCGGAATCGCGCTGCGCTTCAGAATTTCCATGACGCCGGCCGGCGTGCAGGGCACGAGGCCCGGACGCTGCGTGGAAAGGTAGCCCACGTTCATGGGGTGGAATCCGTCTACGTCTTTGGCGGGATCGACCGCCAGCAGAACTTTCTTGGCATCGACGTGCGCGGGCAGCGGCAACTGTACCAGGATGCCGTCGATCTCGTCGCGGTGGTTCAGGTCGGCGATGAGCGCGAGCAGTTCTTCGGTGGTCGCGCGTTCGGCGGGCGTGTGCTGTTCGCTGTAGAGGCCGACTTCTTCCGAGCTCTTCACCTTGCCGCGAACGTAGACCTCCGATGCGGGATTGTGCCCGACCAGCACCACGGCGAGCCCGGGACGCAGGCCCGACAAGGCCAGGGCTTTCGCCTGGGCCGTGACTTCCGCGCGGATTTCACTGGCTATCTTGGTACCGTCGAGAATCCTGGCTGCCATCCCACCTCGCCGCAGCGTGCAGTGAATTGAAAGGCGATTCTATCGCATCGCAATCCTGGCGGATGGTCAATCTCGAGAACTACGGTGGTGGGCTAATTCCCTGTTGCTGAGCCGCGAGCTTCGAGCAAACCGGTTGCGCGTAGCTCGTGGCTCGTAGCTCGCAGCTTACTTACTCGGCAACACAGAATTGAGAACTGCACCACGGCTCCGCGCTGCACTCACTCCGCGGTACAATGGAGCCGCTATGATTTCGCAGGATCTGCTTGAGATGCTGGTCTGCCCGGTTTGCAAGAAGCCGGTGGTCCTGAAGGCGAACGGGGAAAATCTGAAATGCGGCGAATGCCGCCGTGTGTACCCCATTCAGGACGACATCCCGATCATGCTGGTGGATGCCGCTACGATTGACCCGGCCTGAGCCGGAGCCGACCGAGTACCCGACAAAGTTCGGTTTTCTCCCGTCATGAAACGACATTTAGTGTCATTCCGGCAACCGATGCCGCTGTTATGTCTTCCGCTCGCCTGCCGGTTAAATCCCCGCAACCTTTTGCAAAATCTTGGGTTCTAAGAGCTTGAGGCCCCTGAAGGCCGTACCTGACGGAGTACCAAAGTTACGGCATTACGATTGCATGAAACGAAATACGTTGCCGATGAATCCAATAGGGCAACGGCTGGGGAGGTCGAGGGTGAGAATGGCCACGAAAGAGATTTTTACGGTGACGGAGCTGTGCGCCTTGCGAAACGACCTGATCCAGGGCGGCATGGTGGATTCCCGCGAAGCAGCAGAACTGCTGCAAGTTTTTCTGGCGGGGCGTGGCTATGGCGTTTCGCAGACCGCTGCGATCGACGCCGCTGGGCGGGTGGAAATGGCGGGCTGTTCTCTGCCGGTGCTGGAGCGTGAACTGGAAGGGCTCGCGCTGGTAATGTGAGGTTTTGCGACACGATTGAAACGAGGTTAACGGGAAACTGACTCTAGTTCAACTCAGCGATGAACAGTTTTTCCGTACGAAGCGCCGGGCCCAATCGCCCGGCCTTTGGTTTTTCTGGGCTGCCCTATGGAGTGTTGTGTGAGGACAGGGCCGTCCCTCCGGGACTTGACTCGTCACTCCACTGTACCCCGCGCTGAAGCGCGGGGCTAAGCTGGTTCGCCCCTCCGGGGCTGGATTTTCGGATTCGGAGAGTTGTTCCGCGAACTTGCTTACACCACGCTAGAGGTTTTCAACCGCCTTTTGCAGGGTCCGCGCGATTTCCTCCGGGTCGGTTTCTGGCGCGAACTGCACGGGCTTGCCGATGCGCACCTGAATCTTTCCGGGGGCGGCAAACTTCTTTCCGGCGTGCTTGATTTCAAACAAACCATCAATCCGCATCGGAAGGATGGGGATGCGCAGATTGTTGGCGAGCAGGCCGACTCCGGTGCGGAAGGGGCAGAGCTTGCCGTCTTCGGTGTGCTTTCCTTCCGGGAAGACGAGCACGCTGTAGCCGCGATCCACGGCCTCTCCGGCGTAGGCAAAGCTCTTGCGGAAGCCGGACTGGCGCGGCAGGGGAAACAGGTTCAGCAGGGCGACTCCGAGCGTCCACTGCACGCGGTCGTAGATTCGGCCGATTCGTGCCCCGAACCCAGCGCGATCTGGACTGGGCGAGCGCAGCAGTTCGAGCGCTTCGCCGCTGGTTGCGGTCGCCAGTTTGTGGCGGATGCGCGCGGGAAGCGCCGTCTGGATGAAGCCGACATCGACATCGGCAACGTGGTTTGAGACGACCAGCAGCGGTCCGCGAACGCCGCATAGGTTCTCACGCCCGGTCACGCGGGGCCATCCCAGAAGAAACATCGCCGGGCGCGCCAGCAGATAATGCGACGCCAGGCGCAGCCAGGTGGTCGGCCAGCGCAGGGCCCAGCGGGGATAGTGAAAGGCTGGAGAGTGAAAACCGGGCTCGCGAAGCTTGCGGCCAACCGCTCGTTCGCTCTGTAGCAGTTTTTCCAGATCGCCGACGGTCGCTGCATTGGCGAACTTCGTTTCGCTTAGGTCGAGCTGGTAGCGGTCTTCGAGGGCGCTGAGCAGTTCGACTCGCTCCAGTGAGCTTAGGCCGAGGCCGCTTTCGAGGGTTGCGTCCGGCGTCAGGTTGTGCGTGCTCTGAACGTTGCGGCCGGTGATTCGCGTCAGCAGTTCGGAGAGCGGGCTGGCGGCGTTGGCGGGCGCTTGTCCGCGGAGGGACGCCTCGACCGCATCGCGAATCACGTTGCGGCGCGGCTTTTGCGTGGAACTGCGCGGGAAATCCTCTTCGGGCCAGACGAACCAGGTGCGCATGCGTTGATATTCGGCCAGCGTTTGGTTGGCGCGCTCGACGATGGCCTGCACAACGGCGCTTGGGACAGCATTCGGGAAAACGGCCGACGCGTCCGGCGGGCGGTCGCGCAGAATCAGAACCGCGCAGGGCTCGGCATTTCCGCCGCGTTCGAGGCCGACTACCACGCAATCTTGAACCTCTTTCTGACTTCGTAACGCCGCTTCGAGGTCCTCGGGATAAATGTTCATGCCCGCGGGCGTGACGATCACTTCTTTTTTGCGGCCCTTGAAAAAAAGATTGCCCTGCTCATCGAGCGCGCCCAGGTCGCCGGTGCAATACCAGCCTTCATCGCCCGCGACCGGTTGCAGCTCGCGACCGTTCCAATAATTGCTAGCGACGCCGCTGCCGCGAACGAGAATTTCTCCATCTTCCGCCAGCTTGATTTCGCGCCCCGGCAGAACTTTGCCGATGGAGCCGCGACTGGGGTGGAAGGGATGGTTCAAGCTGATCAGCGAAGTCGTTTCGGTCAATCCGTATCCCTGGACCACGGCGTATCCCAAGCGATGCCAGAATTCTTCGGTCTCGCGATCAAGGGCGGCGCCGCCGCTGATCATGGCCCAGAACTTCCATCCGAACTGGCGGCGCAGGTCGCGGAAGGTCCACCAGCGCCGCAGAAAGTGCTGACTTTTGGCGGCGGCGTAGCGCGCGGCAAAATTCTCGCGGCCGCTATCATCGGCACTGCCCTCGAGATCGCGTTCGATCTTCTGCTTCAGCGACTCGATCATGCGCGGGACGGCCACCAGCACGGAGACGCGTTCGCGGCGGATCGCCGCCATGACCTCGGTCGGGTTGAATGTGTTTTCGAACACGACGGTCGCGCCCAGCAGCGGTGGAAGAAAAATCCCCAGAAATTGGCCGAAGACGTGGCTCAGCGGCAACAGGTTCAGGAAGCGAATCGGATGCACCAGTCGTTCGTACTTCAGGTATTTTCTGATCTCGGTTTCGATCGGGGCAAGGTTGCCGACCACGTTGGCGTGGGTGAGCACGACTCCCTTGGGCTCGGCCGTGGTGCCGGACGTGAAAACAATTTCGAGTGGATCGGAAGGCTGAATCTGAGCTGGACGAAAGCGTTCGGCCCGACGTTCTGCGACTGCGGCCGCCAGATCGACGGGATCGATGGTTACGACCTTCTCCGTCGCGAGCCCCTCAAAAATGGGGGTCCGTTCGCGCGGACACAACACCAGCCTGGTTCGCACCTGCGCGCTGATCCGGCGCGCAAATTCGGGGCTGGCGCCATCGTCGATGGGAACGGCAATGACCCCGCAAAGCGCGCATCCCAGGAACGCCGCTACCCACTCGGCACAGTTCGGACTCCACAACAGCACCGCATCGCCCTTGGCGATTTTGCGCGCCTCGAGCTCGCGGGCAAACTGATACGCCACTCCGGCCACGCGCTGGTAGCTCCAACGCTCGCGCCGGTATCCTCGCGGAAACACGTAGGCGCAGTCGCCACCCCAGCGCTCGAAATCGTCCAGCGAATCCAGCAGACTTGCCCGCACACCCTGTTTAGTAGCACAATTCCCAGAACTTTACAGGTAATCGTGGCGCTCTGCCTTAGTCTGGGGACGGATGACAAGATTTTTTCTAGTTCGCAGCGTCACAGTTCGGATCGTTGTCGCACTGGGGATGTGTGGCCTGATCTCGTGCCAGCCGCCCGCTGCCACGAATGGCGCCAGTGCGGCGGCGTCTATGGCCGCACGAACTGAGAGCCACCTGACCAATGGTCCAGTGCGCGACCTCAGCCAGGACGAGTCCGCCGGCGGGCACATTCTGCGCAAGCATGTTGGACAAACCGATGAGCAACTGCGCGAGCGCCTGGGGCGGGAACCCCACATTACCGGCGCGTCGACCTACACCGACCGCTCGGGCGCCGAGCATGCCGTGGGCGCGGCGATCGAAGAATCGGAGGGCCGAATCCAACGCTGGCTCAACCGCTCCGGTGGACATCCCAACCTGGTGCTGGACTACGACAGCAAGGCTCCGATTGGCCGCACCATCAATCGTGGCGAGAACCAGTCCCGTCCGTGCGCGCACGCGCTGGTCGTACTAAGATACGCCGGGCCCAACGAGTACTACGTTTTGACTTCTTATCCGGAGTGCCGCTAATGAGCACCAACTCGAAACCAGAAATCACCGCCGCCAACTTTCCCGCGCTGCATTTGTTCCTGCGGGGCTACTTCCATGAGGATGTCGCCGACGAGTACGGAACTCCCCCGGAAGCCGCCGATCAGTTTTGCGATGACGCCGAAACCGACGAGCGCATTCCAGTTGCTCGGGAGTGGCAGCTGCTCTCGGAACTGACTCGCGCGCAACCTGCCGCTCTGAATGCGGCATTGAAGAAACTGGGGAGCGCTATTCAGTTGACTGAAGAGGAGATTCCGCAGGTTGCAGCGATCTTCGCGCGTTGCCTGGCCGTGAAATCGCACCGCCGGGTGGCCAACGAGTAAGGGCCCGGCAAGCCGCGTCTCTACCTCTCCCGAATTATGGCTCCCGGCCTACGCCCAGCGCGTCGGCGACGCGGTTAATGTAGTTGAACCAGGAAGCAATCAGCGTGATCTGCAGGATGGCCTGATCCTCAAAGCCCGCGGCCCGTAGTTTCTTGTGATCGTCTTTACCGACCTTGGTCGCGTCTTTGGTGAGCTTCACGACGTAATCGATCATCACGCGCTCCTGCGGCGTGATGGGCGCGGTGGTGTAATCGCGTTCCAGCGCTTCGACCAGTCCCTTATCCAACGTGACGCGACGCAGAAACTCTGCGTGGGACTCGATTCAATACACGCACCGGTTGGTCACCGAGACCATGGTGGCGATCATCTCGTGATGACGCCTCTGGAGCGGCAGGTCGGGGGACATCAGCGCGCCGAAGGTCGAGAACGCATGTTTAAGCGCCTGCGGAATCAGCGAGTGCGAAGCCACGATCTGGGAGCCGCCGCCTTCGGCGGGATGGATTGGAACGGCGTACTCCTGCGGATAGAGCGACTTCTGCCCTTCCATTGCCTGCCGCAGTTCTTCGTCAGCTTCCGAGAACGGAATGGTACGAATCCAGGTCATGGGTTGATCTGCCCTCCGAGATCTGGCGCGCGACCCTCAGGGGCCAAAGCCCCTTCTTTATTGGGTTCTGGGTGGCACGGCGGAAGCCGGGCCCTACCCAATACCGTTCGTCAGTTGTACACGCAGGCGCCCGCAGTTGCCAATAGTGGGAAAGCGCTACCGGGCCCGGTGCTGGTAGCATTACGTTGAGTCGCTACGGACCGCGTGAGTAAACATATTCTGTGACGCAGGCTCGTTCTCAGGAGGGCTCGGATGCCGCAAGATAGCTTGACGATCACCGACAACCGTACCGGGCAGAGCTACACCCTTCCCGTCGAAAACGGAACCATCCGCGCGATGGATCTGCGCAAGATCAAGACCGGCCCCGAAGATTTCGGCTTGATGACCTATGACCCCGCCTTCATGAATACCGCTTCCTGCCGGAGCGCGATCACCTACATTGACGGCGATCGGGGAATCCTGCGCTACCGCGGTTATCCCATCGACGTTCTCGCCGAACACTGTACGTATCTCGAGGTTGCCTACCTGCTTCTGTTCGGCGAACTGCCCAACGCGAGTGAATTGAAAAATTGGGTGCATGAAATCACGCACCACACTATGCTCCATGAAACCACCAAGAAGTTCATGGAAGGCTTCCGCGACAACGCGCACCCCATGGCGATGCTGGTGAGCACGGTGGCGGCGCTGTCGACGGTGTATCCGGAATCGAAGAACATTCACGACCCCGCGAGCCGCCTGCTGCAGATCAAGCGGCTGATCGGCAAGATGCCCTCGATCGCGGCCATGTCGTATCGCCACAGTGTTGGATTCCCGTACGTCTATCCCGACAATGACCTCACCTATCCCGAAAACTTCATGAACATGCTGTGGAAGATGGTCGAGCCGAAGTATGTTGCCAATCCGGTGATTGCGCGGGCGCTCGACATCCTATTTATTCTGCACGCCGACCACGAGCAGAACTGCAGCACGAACGCCATGCGCGCCGTGGGCAGCTCGCAGAGCGACCCGTATCTGGCCACGGCGGCGGCGGCGGCCGCTCTTTCCGGACCCCTGCACGGCGGGGCGAACGAAGAAGTGCTGCGCATGCTGGATGAGATCGGTTCCAAGAATAATATTTCCGCATACATCAAGAAGATCAAGGAAGGCAAAGGCAAGCTGATGGGCTTCGGGCACCGGGTTTACAAGAACTACGATCCGCGAGCCAAGATCATCAAGTGGGCGGCCGACCAATTGTTCGAAGTTACCGGACGCAATGCCAAACTTGAGATTGCTCTGGAACTGGAGCGCATCGCGCTGGAAGACGAATATTTCGTGCAGCGCAAGCTCTATCCGAACGTGGACTTCTACTCCGGCATCATGTACCAGGCGATGGGCTTCAATCCGGAGATGTTTACCGTGCTGTTCGCGATTCCGCGCACCATCGGCTGGCTGTCGCAATGGCAGGAAATGCTGACCGACCCCGAACAGAAGATCGCGCGCCCGAGGCAGGTGTGGATCGGGCACGACACGCGGGAATTCGTGGCGATCGAGAAACGGGCAAAGTAGAACTTGGATCGTGTAGGGACGGGCGCCCTCGCGAGCCTGCCCTGAGCGAAGCCGAAGGGTCCAAGCCGGGCGCAGCTCGGCAGCTGCCTGTGGTCACAGCAATGTTGGATTTCGCTCTAGGAGTCTGTCGGGAATAGATTCTCCAGGAGCACCAAACATCACAGTTTTTCC
>OBLU010006921.1_pt1 | contig 10074 bp, 11 predicted proteins | sample 1518681 | NCBI WGS metagenome assembly OBLU01 (sample SAMEA3539304, study PRJEB22396) | soil metagenome | biome: tundra; feature: field; material: soil | place: USA | collected 2010-05 | depth 0.15 m
CAATATGCTCCTGCACGGCATTGAGAATCCGAGCTTTGTGCGCCACGACAACACCCTGGCGCGTCCATACATCAGCTACACGGCCAGCGACCGTGTGGACATCGTTCTGACCAATCCACCCTTTGGCGGACGAGAGGAAGACGGCATCGAGAGCAACTTCCCAAAGCACTTCCAGACCCGCGAGACCGCCGACCTCTTCCTCGCCCTCATCATTCGAATTCTCAAGCCCGAAGGCCGCGCCGCCGTGGTTTTGCCCGACGGTTCGCTCTTCGGGGAGGGTGTAAAGACGCGGCTCAAGGAGCATTTGATGGAAGGGTGCAACCTGCACACCATCGTCCGCCTGCCCAACAGTGTCTTCAAGCCTTATGCCACCATCGGTACCAACCTCTTGTTCTTTGAGAAGGGCACGCCGACTAACGAAATCTGGTTCTACGAGCACCGCGTACCCGATGAGCAGAAAGCCTACTCGATGACCAAGCCCATCCGTATCGAGCACCTCAAACCCTGTGTTGACTGGTGGGGAGGCGCAAAGCGGAAGGGCAGGGTGGAAACGGAAGTTGCATGGAAGGTCACCGCCGATGAAGTGAAAGCACACGGCTATAACCTCGACATCAAAAACCCGCACACCGTTGCGGATGACCACGGCGACCCCGAAGAACTATTGGTCAAGCTTAATGAGGCTGAGAACCAAGCATCCACACTGCGCGAGCAACTCAAATCGATCTTGGCAGAGGCGCTGCTTCGATGAATCCGGAGTTGCTCCTCAAACAGTTTGACCGTATCAGCGATGCACCCGACGCTATTCCGCGTCTCCGCAGATTTATATTGGACTTGGCCGTGCGTGGCAAGCTGGTGGAACAGGACCCAACGGACGAACCTGCATCCGCCCTGATTAGGCGCGTCCAGGTAAGAAAAGCTGAGATTACAAAAGAAGGCGCTGTTAGGAGAGAAAAGCCGTTGCCGCCTTTGGCAGAAAATGAGCTTCCATTCCGTCTCCCCCCCACCTGGCGTTGGAGTCAGATCGCGGAAATTGGCTTTCTCAATCCGCGCAACACGGCGGACGACCAAGTTCAGTCGTCATTTGTCCCGATGCCCCGGATCTCAGCCGAATACGGAGTTTCCAATACGCATGAGGTTAAGCCATGGGGGGAGATCAAGAACGGTTTTACCCACTTTGCAGAGGGCGACGTAGCTCTGGCGAAGATTACCCCTTGTTTTGAGAACGGCAAATCCACAATCTTTCGTGGCTTGACGGGCGGAATCGGATCAGGAACAACCGAATTGCACGTTGTTCGTCCTCTTATTGTTTCCGCCGACTATGTCTTGGTCTTCTTAAAGTGTCCCCATTTCATCGAAACTGGCATCAGCAAAATGACAGGCACAGCGGGGCAAAAGCGCGTGCCGACCGAGTATTTTGCGTATTCCCCATTTCCCCTTCCACCACTGGATGAGCAACACCGCATCGTCGCCAAAGTGGAAGAGTTGATGGCGCTCTGTGAGCAATTGGAGGCGATAAGGTGCGAGCGAGAGAAACGACGGGACTGGCTCACTGCGGCGTCTTATCATCACCTCAACAACGGCGCGAGTGCGGAGGCCACTCGCAAGCACGCCAATTTCTGCATCAGCCATCTGCCGACCATCACTGCCCGCCCGAAACAGATCCCCGATTTACGCGAGGCAATACTCAATCTTGGCGTCCGGGGCCAACTCATACGCCAGGATGCGAACGACGAACCCGTATCCAAGTTGCTTAAGCGGATTCATGCAGAACAGCAGCGACTCATCAGCGACGGAGCTATTCCCAAGCCCAAGTTGCAACCTCTGGATAGCCGTGCAGCATTGACGTTCGAGTCACCGAAGAATTGGGAACTTGTGACTTTTGGCTGCCTATGCAACATCGTGACGAGTGGCTCGCGCGGATGGGCGGAATATTATTCCGAATCCGGGCCAAAGTTCATTCGGGCACAAAACATACGATTCGGAAGGCTTCGCCTTGACGATCTAGCATGTGTTAACCCACCCAAGAGAAGTGAAGGCACGCGAACCCAAGTCTCCAAAGGTGATCTTCTCGTTGTTATCACGGGGGCGGGCGTGACTAATCCTGCCCTCCTGGACGAAAGTCTCGGTGAAGCGTACGTGAGTCAGCATGTTGCGCTAATCAAGCCGACCGATACGAACCTATCCTCATGGCTTCTTCTTTGCCTTATGGCACCGATGGGAGGACGAGCGGAATTGGTGAAGAGAGCTTACGGCGCAGGAAAACCCGGTCTGAATCTCGACAACATTCGTTCCCTGCCAATTCCCCTCCCACCTCTCGCCGAACAACAGCGCATAGTCGCCAAGGTGGATGAATTGACGCGACTGTGTGCCCAACTGGAAGCACATCTCGCCACCGCCCAAACCGAAACGAGCCGCCTGCTCGACGCTGTGCTCCACGAAGCCTTGTCCTCGCCAGCCCCATAACAAGAAGATTAGAGGCGCGGGCCGTACCACCAGATTTTACTCCCGAAGAAACATAGCCTTGACAGCGTAAGTACGAGTATGGAATACTCGTACCGTTGATTATTGCACTCGTACCAATACTCGTACCCATCTATATTTGGAGATTACTTTATGGGATTGCAGACTTCTATTGAAAATGTAGTTCGTACCGAAGATGGCCCTTACACCTGCTACGACGCCGTTGTGACCGCCCATGACATTTCCCAACTCTACAAAACGGGCTTCCTGAAGGTGGATGACAACCGCCAGCGCGGGATCGACTCCGTCACCGGCAAACGCATCATGGATGACGAGAAGGTAGATCGATGGGCTGAACAGCTCATTAAAGGTGAGGCGTACCTAGGCCAGCTGAGCTGGAATTTCCGCAAGGATGAAACGGCGCTTGAGTACAACGACGAAACAAGGTCCCTGAAAATCGGTGCGGGCGCCGCGACGATTCCGGACTCGGGACACCGGCACATGGCTCTGCTCAGAGCCGCTGAAAGTGTTGCCAAGGGCAGCTCTTTCAAGCTCGACCGGAAAGTGAGTGTGAGGATCTACAACGTTCCCGAGAGTGAGGAAAACCGAATCTTCTACGCGATGAACCAGGAAGGCAAGAAAGCCGACCCAACCCGCTCGAAATGGCTGCACCGGATTGGTGCCGCGAAGATTGCCGGCGCGCTCGCGGAGCAATGTCCATCCCTGCGTGACAACGTGGATACCATCCGCGACCGCCTGAGCAAGAAAAATCCACGTCTCTGCGCCTTCAATACCTTGAGCGGGGCATTCGAGGCCTATTGGGGCGACTGCAATCCAGAGGATGAAGAAGCCCTTAAAACCGACGTGGACTATGCCGTCCGATTCTGGAACAAACTTGCGGAGGTACGACCCGAGCTAGGCAAACTGGATATCGCCCGTCGCAAGAGGGTACGCGAGACCCTGCTCGTCGATTCTGCGCTCGCCATTTCAGCCTACGTGGCGGTCGCACGCAAGATGCACGAACGAGACATGGATCTCTCCAATCTGGAGAAGCTTGGCCACCCGGTCGTCACCAAGCACGGCACCGCGGGAGAAGAGCGCGAGGTTGACCTTTTCTCGCGCGAAAATCCCAACTGGGAGCAGCTCGGCATTCTGGTGCCCTCAACCAAGAGGACCGGAGAGAAGGTTTTTACGCTGCGCAACGCGCGGCAGACCCGCGACGCGATGCTCAAGGTGATTGAGAAGGTGCTCAGTTTGGATGACAACCTACCTGCGGAATCTGCCGCTGAAATCGTCAGCGGAACGCTTACACCCAACCAATAGACAAGGAGGCAGATTTTTCTATGTCGCAGTTTACGGTTCGTGTTGAACTTCACCAGGCCGAATGGGCGGATTACGACCTGCTCCATGCTGCAATGGAGCAGAAACATTTTTCCCGGCAGATTACATCGGACGATGGAAGTACCTATCAGATGCCCTGGGCTGAATATAACGGCACCGGAAACCTCACCAGCGTCCAGGTCCGGGACATTGCCAAGACAGCCGCCGATAGCACGGGGAAGAAGAATGCCGTATTCGTTACCGAGGCGGCGAGCCGCGCCTGGGTTGGCCTTGAAGTCTTGGTCTCGACATGAATAGAACTGGGCTTGAACAAGGCACCGTTGAACGACGCCGTTAACAACTAACAAAAGGAGGAATATATGGCCCGACAAGTATTTTTTAGCTTCCATTACGAGCGTGATATCTGGCGAACCAACGTGGTAAGAAACAGCGGTGTCGTCGAAGGCCACGCGGCGGCTGGATTTCACGACTCTTCCTTATGGGAAGAAGCAAAGAAAAAGGGAGACGCACAGGTCAAGACATTGATCGATAAGGCGCTGGTCGGAACGAGCGTCACCGTCGTTCTAATTGGAGCTGAGACCTCTCAGCGAAAATACGTTGATTACGAGATCGAGCAAAGCATCGCGCGCGGGAATGGACTGCTCGGGATCTACATCAGCGGCATTAAAGACCAGAACGGAAAGACAGATATTCAGGGCTCAGCGCCGCAACGGCTGATTACAGCCGGGGCTCCTTGCCAGTATTGGGACCGGGACAAATTCGGGGAGTGGGTGGAGACTGCGTACAAGAAAGCTCACCCCAACGGATAGCCCCATCAAACTCTGGCATCAACGTTTCGATGTCAACGGAGAATCGTGCCATGAGCGCTGAAGCTATATCTCCCTCTACTTTCATTCGTGAATGCACGCGCGAGTTACACAACAACAACGCGGCGGATTTCGCCGGTGCTGGCCTATCAGTGGCGTCGGGCTACGTGGACTACCCCGGCGCGACTGCGACGTTTCGGGCTGATTTTGAACAGCTCGGGGATGTATCGACAAACCACGATGAGCTTCGTGCTGTGATCCAGAGATTGATTGAACAACTGCAGAAGGCCTGAATATGGCAAAACGCGTCTATTTCGCATTTCATTATCAGGACGTGATCGACTTCCGCGCAAATGTTGTGCGCAAGCACAACTTCACCGGCCGTGTCGAAACCGCTGGCTACTACGATCATTCGATCTGGGAGGAAGCTAAGAAGACGAGTCCGCTGGCGCTGAAGCGGCTTATTAACGCAGAACTGCAGAACACCACCGTGACTGTTGTGCTCATTGGAACGCAGACTTGGGCACGGCGTTGGGTGCGATACGAAATCATGAAGAGTGTCGAGCGTGGCAATAGCGCATTGGGCATTCATATCAACGGCATTAAGGGAAAAGATCAAAATACAAAAGCTCCCGGACCAAATCCCTTTGACAATCTCGGCCTGGAAATAAGCGCAGATGGCACTAGGGCCAAACCCACGGAATGGAAAGACGGTAAATGGGTTTACTATTCTGATCTCGATCCATTTCCGCTGCCCTTGCAGCCGGAGAGCAATCGAGGTAAGCACTTGAGGCTATCGCACTGGATACCGGTCAACGACTGGGTTGCTGACAGCGGTTTTGACAACTTTAGCAGATGGATTTCGTAGGGTTAGCGCTCTTGTAGGCCTTCTCGACCCACTCACCAAGTTTTCCATATTCCCATATGTAGACAGGCGCAGCACTCTTTGACAACGCGGCGGGTACTGCTCCGAGCGGATCGGTACGACCGTCTCTATCCTTGATGTTGTTGATATAAATCCCAAGAAGTCCGTTGCCGCAAGCAATGCTTTTTTCGATTTCGTAAGTTACATATTTTCGACCGGAGGTCTCAGCGCCAATCAGGACCACGGTCACGCTAGTACCGTTCAGACCATTGTTGATCAGTTGTTTGACGGCGTCTTCACCCTTCCTCTTGGTTTCCTCCCAGAGCGACGCGTCGTGAAAGCCAGCTGCGGAGATTCCATCGATCACGCCACTGTTGCGCACAATGTTTACGCGCCAGAGATCTCGTTGATAGTGAAAACTAAAGAAGACTTTTCTTGCCATTGCGAAAGTTTACCCCTGTTCAAACGGTATGCAATATCAAACTCCGGCGGCCTGGAGAATGTACTGTGTTGCCTCATGGTGAATGGTTCCGTCCCGGTGGTCGAGAATCATCTTAAGCTCAGGATTCCATTTGACTGGTTGAAAAGCTGACTGGGCAAGCGCTCTGGATTCAGCGAGGTGATTGAACACAATATTCACACTCGCGGCTACATCATCGGTCCTGAACAATTCGAGATTTGCTTCGTCTGAGAGGGAGTTGCGTAAGGACGATGGTGTTAGCTCCTTTGCAAGTTCACGGGCGAAACCTCCAAGCCCACCGATTAGAAATCGCGGAATTCCTCTGGTTCCGGCCAACTCCATTTCCTCTCCAACTCCTGCAATGAATCCATCACCGCTGTGCGATATCCCGCCCACTGCAACCATTAGATTCTGCGAGTCGATTAAAACCCGGCGCATCGCTGCTAGGCTGCGATTGCGGGTTTCTGGATCAGATACGTCTAAATCGCCAATCTGTTTTGTAATCACAAGTTCCGCAATATCTTTGAGTGACTCTAGATCCTCTGCGCTCCGGTCTTTCGCCCAGAGTTCTGACATGACAAGCGTGACCGGTTTACGAGATCGATCTGCCGCCTGTAGTCGGGCTTGCCGAAGGATTATAGGAGTAAATGCAGGATGCGCCCCATGCACGATTCGCCCACCATATTTAAAGACCATGCCACAAAAGAGAGAGACAAACTCCAATATGCCTCGATCCATCGCTGGCTCGGACCAGGCCTTAATATCCGGGACGGCACCCGACAACCCAATCTCGTATTCCTCCAGAGAAACATCGAGTTTTGTCAGACTCATACCGCCCCCAATGTTGTGAAATTCGAGCTGATCAGAGTTGCAAGCTCCTGATGATGAAGAATTATCAGTTCTTCAGTTTCGTTGCGAACTATGTCTTCGATTTCGACTTGCGACAAAAGATCTCCATCGTAGATGAAGAGTGAATAGTTGGAACGACCCGTATCTTTGAGATATTTGCGGAATCTTTCGACCGCAGGGAGATGAATCTGATCAAAAATTGAGCAATGGCTCAATACTGTGGTTTTCAGCCGGACACTTGCTCTCTTTAGCGACTCAAACATCAGAAGCCGTTTGTCGACTTCTTTCCAATCGAAGCCCTGGGATATAAATTGCTTCTCCACGATGAAAGGAACACGGCACTTTCTCTGAAAAATCTCGCATTGATACTTCTCAGCTGCCGTTACAATTTCATCGAGCTGATCATCGGTCAGGGGAGATTTTGAAGCGGGATCGGGTTGCTCCATAGCAACCCATCGCTGCAAAGAGAGCAGAGATCGAAACCTTGGACCCTTTTTGGGATCATTTGCCTCTCTAAAGCAAATCGGAAGGATAGGCAGCAACTGCGCATCCGCTGTATCAACCTCGTGCTTGATCCAGATTGATGACGGCGCAGAAGGTGTATCGAGGAGGAGCACGAGGCTGGCATCGGCAAGGGCTGCATCAATCTGCTGCTGTACGGCTTCGCCGGGAAGAATCTTTGTGTCTCCGTCAAACTCCTTTGCTTCATCTTGATAAGGGCTATGCCCCAAACTGAGGAAACGAGCATAGATCTGGTCAGCGATAGCTTTGCCGTCCGTTGCCCGATATGAGATGAAGACTTTGCTGTCACGACCCTGCATGCGCAAACCCAGCATACAACCGGCACGATGAACCAATCGGCCAGTCTTACGCCTTGCAGAATCGTCGTATTCCAGTGCCTTGATAGAGGCGACCGCAGTCGGCGGCTTCCTGTGAGCCAAATCCAAGGCAATTGGCAGTAGCCGGGCGTTCGCCCTGGCCGAGGAGTAACCGGCAATAAAGGTATTGCCGGGACCGGGGAACGCCTTCCCGTCATAAACCACCAACAAAAGGTCATCCCACGATGCGGTAGACGGCCACGGAGAGGAGGAATCGGCTGATATCAGCGACACGCTAACATGCCCGTTGAACGCAGCCGTAAGGTCGGCTGCAATTGATTCCGCGACTGTCAAGCAGTCAGGTGAATGCAGGATAACGATCATTTTGGCAGACTAGCTTTTCTTTAACACGTGTTCGATTGTCTAGCGGGAGTCTATATGCCCGCATTGACTTTGTATACACTTTACGCCTCGCTCGGTCTCGCGTGCTCGCTTGCCTCTTGTGCCAGCGGTAAGCGCGTAATAATCCCGGTTTAAAACGGGGCCGCCTACTTTGCCCCTGGTAGCAAAAATGTTGGGTTCCCCCCAAGCAGCTGCGCGCGCTCGTCCATTTGCTCCCTGGTTGGCAGGTAAACCGACAAGTCGCGCTGCCATCGTCCGAAACCCTGAACTTCCAAATCAACCCGCACGGGCAGCCTGTTGTCCTTCGGAGTTTCGGACAGCAGCTCAAGGCTGTGGACGCGGGTGACGCATTGAAGCGGGGTATATTGCCTGTTCAACATGCTATCCGTGTAGGGGATGGCCGCTTGCCGGACGACATCGAGCTTTAGAAGCAGCGCGAGCCAGGGCGATCCCTTGAACGTTTCGAAATACTCGAAGAACCGGATTCCGAAGGTAGGGTTGAAGACGCTTTCACCCCGCTGCACAGACAGCAAGGACTGAACCTTTTGCGGCAGGTATTCCAGCCCGGAGACGCGAGCAAGGTTTCCCGTGCCGTCGGCGTACCAGTCGCCGGTTTCCGGATGCACAGCAAAACTGCTTCCCAGATTCTGCACATCCACGCGTGGGAAGCTCGGCGCAACCGGGCAGAGGAGGCTGTAGCCATCATTCTGCTTGGTCAAGCTCGGTGCCTGTAAGAGCACCCGGCCATCCCCGAGTTCGTTGGAGAGTAAGTATCTGTCGTCCGGCTCCGTCTTTGCGAACCCGTCGATGAAAGAAACCAGCTCGTGAACGTCGCCCGCCACGAAATGTTTCAGGCGCAACGTCCAGTTTGCCGCCGAGATGTTCTGGATATCGCCTGTGCAGATGATATCCGGACCGATAGCCAGGAGCCCGGCAGCCAAGTCGTGTGTCGTTCGAGACCGCACTGCCTGCCAAATAGATGCTTCATGATCGCGCTTCATCGCGCGCAGCGTCTCGACCGAATAGGTCACTTCGTCTCGGTCGATTAAATCGGCGTGGTCGGCGCAAAGCCAAATTGCATTGTCGATGTGCGCGCGCTCCTTCGGCGTCATGGAAGCGTCGTAGCGTCGGCTTCCCGGACCCGGCGCAGCTCCACAAATATGCGCCGCCTTGCCGATCATCGTTACCGCTTCAGGGGATTCCTCACTCGGCCCAACGGTGAGCCGTGCACATCCAGTGAACGAACAGTGCCAGCACGCGCGCATCGCCACATGCTCTCTTGTCTTCTTAGGAAAATCGTCGCGGTTGCTCATATGCTGTCTTCTATCGCGGTGATTATGCCGACCGAACTTTCGGGCTCAGGAGTTCCACATCGATCCATGCTTTAAGCTCAGGCCACCAGGTTCCATCAACATCCACGTCCGAGGGTAGCGCAGCTCCGTGATTTTCTCGCAGCCGTCGCCCTTCTGGTACTTCTGTGATAGGCCCCCAATAAGGAGCCACCCGTAGCTGCTTTGGGATTACAGGGTTTTCGACAAGTGAATCAACGTTTCCGTCAATTACCTCTTTGCCGACACGCACCCACGCGTGACTCCACCGAAACGCTTCGTTAGCTTTCGCGTCGTAATAAATCGCCGTTCCCACGACCCCGCGTGAGGGGAATTGCATGTATGTCAGCCCACGATCCAACAGATCTGCGAACTGCTGGCACATTTCGGAACGCCCAGCGTAATTTTCATCCACCAGTGCTGCGATCTTGTCCAGCAGCCTCATACGGGATTCCGGAGTGAGCATACGAGAGCGATCCACCAGCGCTGCCGAAGGCCGCAATCGCTCACCTGCTTCCTTCTGGCGACGAATTTCCGTGATCAGCGGCCTTATTTCAGGCGCTAGATTCATGTACTCGTCTACGGACATTCCCACTGCCGGTGAAATTTCCCTCATAACATGTTCAGATTACTGTGGGTGTTCGATTGCTTCAATACACGGCCTAATATTTCACATGAAATGTCGGGCTGTCCTCGGGCTTGCTTTTGCGCCGGTCGTAAAGACGGGTAGTGGAGACGTTGGCAT
>OBLU010006923.1_pt1 | contig 10071 bp, 9 predicted proteins | sample 1518681 | NCBI WGS metagenome assembly OBLU01 (sample SAMEA3539304, study PRJEB22396) | soil metagenome | biome: tundra; feature: field; material: soil | place: USA | collected 2010-05 | depth 0.15 m
GCGTTTGAGGAGGCAGTGCCTAGCGAGGATGCCGGAGCCGTCGTAAATGCAGAAGAGGTCCAGGAGGTCGGAGCAGTGGTTCCTGGCGTGGACGAACTCACGGAGGGATCTTCGGAGCTGCGCTAACCGCTCGGTGGCGTCAGGCTCAGGCTGGCACGGGGCTGGTGCGGCGGAGCGCTCCCTGGGGCTGCGAAGGCCAAAGAACCGAGCTTCCGGTGATGAAGACCACCCGCAGGCACTGGGCTACAGATCGGCTTGTGGGGACCCCTACCAGGTGAGTTTCGGCGGTCTCTGTGACACCGTTCGATAGGCTCGGAATCCACAAAAACAGCTTCCGCCTTGGCCTTGGCACATCGGGGATTTTGTTCGGAAGGACGTCGTCGCTCGCCTCGCCTCGCCACCCGTTCAGAGTGGTGGGGTGACCGAAGCATGCATGAGAAGGAACTTGAGAACTCGAAGGGTCGCCAGAGGCTTTACGGCTACGCGCCGGGATCGGCAGTTCTCGGTAGCAGATCGTAGAGCGCCTGCATGAAGTGAACGGCTCTCTTGAGCGTGCCTAGCTCGTCTGACGTCATGGGATCTGGATCGAAATGCATTACATCGTTGCGGATTAGACGAACATCTTCAAGAAGCGCAATCAGCACTCCGGAATCAATCCTCAAATCGAGCTTTGACCATACCTGTGGATGCTGAAAGAGCCGAACGTATTGGCCGAATGTCAGGTCGGCGACATTCTGGGGTTTGTGAGTGGACGGTTGCGCCTTGTCAAACAGATCAAAATCCGACTGTGTAAGCTTATTTCCAAGTAACTGCCTGACGTGAAGCTCGATTTCACGGAGGAGCAGGAAAGGTTCGGCGAGTGCCTGAAACTGAAGACTCAGGTCACTAGCGGTTACGATGCCGATGATTCTTCGGTCACGCTGATCACGAACGAGTACGTAGCCATACTCCACAATGGTCGGAATCGCATCGAACAAGGTCCTGTTTGAATCCACGATACGGGCGTCTTCGCGACAGTCCCCAACGTTCTCACACTTCGCTCCGAGCGTCTTCTTGGATCCAATCGATTTCCAGGTTACAACCCCCTTCACTTCCCGTTCTCCTTGCATGACGGGCAATTGGGAGAAGTCGTGCTGGAGCATTAGCGTAATTGCCTTTGTAAGTGAGTCGTCCTGATTAACGGCAATAAGCTTCTTGTTTGCGGCGGGTAAGCTGCCGATCCGAAAAGTGGGGTCTACCTCGGAGACAGGTTCAATCGTATTTGGCTCTTTGGGCGTTTCCGGCTCGGTTGACGTAGGCGCCGATTCCGCTTGTTCCTCGGCCTGCTGAACAGCCGAAGGCGTGCTCTCGAGAATAATCTCTTCGAGATCCCCGTTTAGCTGTTCTATGGCGGTCACCTCCGGTAATGCGGAGTCGCACGGCTCGACAAGGGCACCGTCCTTGAGGCGAAGCCAGATGAGACCGTCAATCCAAGCCGTTTCGAAATCAGGCTCGGTTTTGAGGTCGAGAGAGTCGAGGATCGTTCGTATTGCCTGAACCTTCGCAGCTCCGCGCCTCTCTGCCCCGAAATGTCTCAGAAAATCACGCACAGTGATGCGATTAATCCGATGTCCTTGTTTCAAGCGCTCGGCTGCAATTACAATCTTTCCGGGGGTTTCCATATGATCTGATCCTATTTTCCGGTTCCAGTATCGCTTCGATCATAGCGTATTCGGAGGGCCGTGTTCCAGTTCATCTCCATTGGCGTGGATGCCCGAGACGTTGTCGGTCGGCTTCCACCTGGAACCCGTCGCGGAAGACGACGAACCCGAGGATGCGGAAACTGACGACCGAGTAAATGAAGCAACTTCCAAACCGGGGACACACCCGCCTACCTGCCGTCCGCAAAGCGGAGCAAAGCAAGCCTACTCGGGCCTGGCCCGGGGTCAACGGCGTCAACGGGGTCAACTTTGGCCGTAACGCGAAAAGGGTTCAAAGCCTTTAGACCCCTTCCCGGCGACGGAGGTGAACCGACCCGGTTGACCCGGCGACCCCGGTGCCTGGGGACGCTGCCCGACCGATGATGTGGAGGCCCAACCGGCGAACGCTACCTGGTGAGCGATAGGTTGATCCACGAATTGTGGAGCATTTGGGACTACGATGTCCTATAATGGTAGCCTGAAATGAATTGTCAGCTTCCAGCCATGGTGGTGGGCTCGATTGGCTATCTCTAAAGTGACGGTCGCTGTTCCAGGCCACGTCAAATGCAACAAAGTCACTGAGAAGAGGTCGGTTCCGAAGTGCAGGAATAGCCTTGAACTTCTCCGATCCGCGTGGATACATGGTTCGGTTGCCACATGGACCTTTGGAGCCTTCCATCGAGTGGTCCGAACCTAGTTGCGGAGCTATAAATGAGCCAAACCCGTCCCACAGAAGAGTCAGGCATCACACCGTTGTCTCCCGAAACGGTTGAACAGAATGGTCGATCCTCAAGGCCTAAGTTTCTGCTGATGTTTGTGATCTTAGTTGTCTTGGTGACCGTAGCTGGCGTCGGCGGTGTATGGATCTTCAACCAGACCTCGCTCGAAAAACCCCTTCAGCGGGTGCTCACGGCTGATCCGCGCAACCGAGTCGTTCATGCCACTGCGCATTTCGATGGCTGGATAGATACGACAATTGTTGTCTTCAATTTGACCAAGGTGGACGGAGAGTCTACACAGATCGATGTGTTTCGCACGTTGTTGCAGTTCGCGAGAGAACAGAAAGACCACAGTTATGAGCGCGTAATCCTAGCGGCATACGGCAAGAAGAAGTTCGTTCTTTCGGGGGAGTATTTCCAACAGCTCGGGAGAGCGTATGATTCCGAGAATCCCGTTTACACAATTCGAACGTTCGCTCACCATCTCTCGACAATGGCTGGAGAGCAGCCCTTTGCGGAGCCAACGGGAGGATTGTTCTGGATTTTGAAAGAAGAAACGGATCAGTTCACCCAGTTCAACAAACGTTGGTATCTCGACGACTTTGTCTCGAGGGAGAAATAGGTGAGTGAAGATTTTCTTCGTCGTGCTCAGGCGACCGGAGCGGCCTTGATCGGCTTTGGCTATTTCCTGCCATGGGCTAGTATTTTGGCTCCGTACGGGTCGATCCAGATCCGCGGTCTGTACGTCGACTATGCTTGGGTACTGCTAGTCCTAGCGGTCTTTCACCTTCTAGCCCAATTCATTCACCACCACTGGGGAGTGCTTGGGCTGCCGGAATCATGGCAGCGTCACGTCACATCGTCTTTGCGATTCCTGCCATTTGTGCTAATAGTGTTTTTCACCTGGTACGGGGTTTCATTTGCGTTAAGCGCGCATAGTGCGGCAACCTCCGGCAATGCTACGCTCTTCGGAACAGAAGTTACGTCCGCAGCACGAGCTGGGCTGGACTATGGCTATTGGATAGGTCTGTGCGGTTCGGTCGTCCTGCTACTGTCCGTAGGCCTGACGGTCAAACAATCTCGGAACTTTGCCACGCTTGCATTGGTCTCAGTCGCGGCAACGGCGGGAATAGCATTTGGCTTTAGCCTTCCGTCGAAGCAGGTTCGGGCTCGAATGCCCGCGACAACAACCAATTCCTCCAGGTCGGAGGAGGCCACTTCAGCAACTGAGGCCCCGCCTGTCGAGCCCGATCTGGATCCATCTCCGTATGTCCAGGTGGTATCCATTAACGGAACGCATTCATCGAAGAACTACGCGGCCAGTCGTTTTAGTGATACGGCGACCGTTAGCGTGGTGTTCAAGAATGTCAGTGACAGAACCATTGTTGGACTCAGGGGTCGCTTGTCAGTGCTTGACGGTTTTGGGAAAGAAGTGTACGGCTTCGGATTCCGTGATGACGACAAGCTCTTGCCGGGGAAAGAGTCGAGACGTGGGAGCGGATATCAGTTCGAGGATAATCAATTCATCGATGACCAGCCGTACGACAAAATCCTTCCGCTGATAGTGGGCGGAACAGCGAAATATCATGCACGAGTCACTCGGATTGCGTTTGAAGATGGAACGGTACTGCCGAGTTCAGAGGGGAAGTAGCCGATCGTCCTACGGTCCGCTTACGATCTGACGAGTCTCCGCCCAGACTGCTGGAACCGAAAGATAGAGCGCACCGTAGGCACAGCGGAATGCCTCAGAACGTTCTGAAGAGCGTCAGGTATTCGCGCTGGCCTTTGTCGCTGTGTTTGCAAACCAATCCGACCCATAGCGTTGGTAGATTCGGACGGGCATGGCTTTAGTTGCCACACGTTATCATACGTACCACGCGAATTCTGTGGCCATCAACAACAATTCGAGCGATAACTAACCGCGTCAGCGTTCCGCGCTGGCACGGGAGGTCATCATCGCTACCACACAAACCACAGAGAACGGCCGATTATCCTGGCAGTGCCTGCTCGAAGAGGCTGTCACGAAACCAGGCACTGTCCACGAGGCCTATTCACGCTTCTGGAACTACAGCCTCGGGAACCAGATTCTGGCCCTGATGCAGTGCCGCGCTCGCGTCATCGAACCGGGACCACTGGCGAGTTTCAACCGCTGGAAGGAACTCGGTCGGCACGTTCGGAAAGGCCAGCGAGCCTTGGAACTCTGCATGCCCCTGAAGCTCAAGGCCCGAGAATGGGATGCGAAGCGTTCTCAAGAGAGCCCGGCGCCCACTGGCGACGGCGAGGGACCGGGATGCCGGGTCATCTTCGTCTTCAAGAAGAACTGGTTTGTTCTCTCCCAAACGGAGGGTGCGCCCTACGAGCCGGAGCCGATCCCGACATGGGACAAGGCGACGGCGCTCACGGCGCTCAATATTCGGGAGGAGAGCTTCGCGCTGGTGGACGGCAATACGCAGGGCTACGCAGCCACCGGAACGGCGACGGTCGCAATTTCACCCATCGCCGCCATGCCTCACAAGACGCTATTCCACGAAATCGCACACGTTCTGCTCCACCACGGCGGCGACGACACGGAGCGGTCCTTGCGCGAGGTCGAGGCCGAGTGCGTGGCCATGATCTGCTGTGAGAGCCTCGGGCTCCCCGGCGTGGAATTCAGCCGAGGCTACGTCCAGCACTGGCTGTGCGTGGATTCCATTCCTGAGAAGTCGGCGCAGAGGATCTTCCAGGCGGCTGATTTGATGTTGAAATCCGGAAAACTAGGGGTGGCTCAAGGACCTGAATAGCATAAATCCCGGTGGCGGTGTCGGTCCCCTGTTCCCGGCTCCGCGCGGGCGGAACGGTTGGACATGGGCCGCGCTGACAAGGGTGGATCGCCAATATGGAATCATGCCCTACAAATTCATCGTGGGGCCGCCTCTCTTCTATCGCGGCATCTTGGGAGGCGCAGCGCGGATTCGAGCCGATGCAGATCCAGGTTTCCGCGTGGAAGGAGATCCAGGTTACGGACGACCGCGCGCGGCTTGCCATCTTCAAGGCGTTCGTCGAAGACGAACTCGACGCCCCCAAGCACCTCGCACGGGAAGTGTGGCGGAACTGGCAAGAACCCGCACATGAGGAGTTTCGGCCACGGACGGCCTACTCCCTCCAGAACGCGTTCACCAGCAGCTTCAAACTGCTCGACCCCGTGCCGCTGTATCGCGCGACGGCCGACCTCGGCCGGTTCTTCCAAGGCGTCCAGTGATCCGCTGGCTCCGCCAGCTTTTCCTTTCAAGGAGCTGGAGGTCGCGCCGCAATTCCGAGCGACGATAAAGCTGGGCGTATTCTTGGGGCGGGCGACTGTGGGATAGACCTACAAAGGGGGCAGGTATCTGCCCCCTTTATCTTCTATTCACTTCATCTCCAACTCACCGCAACAATACAAAGGACGGTGTTGATGGCGACTTGGCCGCAGGTCACACTGCATGCTTTTTCTTCAACGCCGCGATTCGCACGGCAATCTTCTCGAACTCAAAAAGCAACTTGTCACGCACTTTTAGTGGACAGACAGCCATTAGCGAATCGAGCTCCGGCTCTGTGATCCACCGCCTGAAAGTCGAGGCCCTTTTATAAGGAACGCTGTCCGCACCGGAATCCACGGCACGCTCATAAGCCTTTTCAAGCGTTACTTTTCCTTCGGCGTACTTCTTTAGGATGCGGGGTGAGCGACAAACGATCGGCAACTGGTCGCGCAAGTCCATTGCGCGCTCGATTACGCCGGTCTTGATGCTATCCACCACTACGGCATCCATCTCGGGGAACTGTTGCCTAGCCCTCTTAATCTTATTGGACTTCAGATACTCGTCGTAATAACTCCAGCGGCTCGTATCGACTTCGTCGTGGTGGACCATGAACTGGTACGTGTCCACCAAATGGGCGATCTTCTTCGAGCTCAAGCCTAATTCTGCCGACAGCGCCTTGTAGGGCACCTTGTGGTTTGTGAACCGCCTGTAGAGGAAACCAGCCTGCTCATAAGGTGCCCAATCCTTCTTGCCTTTGATGTGGAACTGACCGAGAAGCGCGAAGACCAACGAATCATCTACATCGGCGGGCAGGACCGTGCATTTGACCATGCCCCATTTGATCGGTTCCTTTGCGGCAAGTTGGCGGTACGCAGCTAACCGACTATTTCCTTCCAGCACTTCGAGCGTTCCTCCACGTACAATCAAGGGTTCAAGCAAGCCGCCATTCCTCTTGATGTCCTCCCGAAGTTCCCGGACGTGTTCGAGTTCGCTTAGTTGTTGCTGTATTTCCTCTTGTGTCGGCTCCTTCCCGTTTGCGCGGACGACCGAATACACTCTCGGGTTGTCCGCAAAGAACTTGAGCGATCGTTGCGGCAACCACTGCGTGGATGTCGGCACCGTGATGCCGAGAATTACGAGCGAATCGCCGCTCGAAATAGGACTGCTCTCTTCGGGTATCTCACTCATGCGTTTGGTCCAGACCCAGCACATCACGAATCATCGCGCCGTAGGTGTAAGTCGCCTGCTTGGAGTATTGGTCGAGCGTGATATCACCCTGGCCGAGCTGGGCGGCGAGGTGCTTCGCGGCCAGGAGTACGTCGACCCATTCGTCGATAGTGTCCGTAGCGATCAAATTTGTGATATAACAGGGCCGAGTTTGCGAGATACGGTGAATCCGGTCCTGGGCTTGAAGATAGTCGTCAAGGCTGAACGATCGATCATAGAACACGGCATGATTCGCCACCGTCAGTGTCAGGCCCTCTTTCGCCGCGGCGGGCGTGGCGATAAGTATCTTACAGCTGCTGTCCGTTTTAAAGCGTTTGATCGCCGTATCGCGGTCGAGAAAACTTCGTTTTCCATGGACCCGGACCGCGCCGAAATCTGCCAACTCCCGCCCCAGCCAGTCGACGTTGTCGGTGAATGACGTCCAGACAATGACCTTTTCTCCGGCATCGGTGGCCTGGTGGATCAAATTGAGCAAGATCGGGAATTTTCCCGGAAGAGCATGGTAGGAGTCGTCCACGAGGCGTGGGTTTGATGCGACCTGTACAAGGCGCATCAGCCGCTTCAACATTTCTTCGGCATCATCCAGTACGGCCTTATTCTCTTTCACCACGATGGCGGACATCTCCTTTTGGAAGCGCAGGTATATTTCGCGCTGGCGAGATTCGAGGTCCACTTCTATGTTTCTGAGTTCCTTGTCCGGCAAGCTGATGTCAACACTGCCTTTGGTTTCCCGGACCGTAAAGGGTCTGATCTTGGCGAACACTTCAGAAAGAGCACGTTGAAATCGATGGGCCTTATACGGGTCATCCGCAAGATCGTTGGTAAGGTCCAAGTCGCGTTTGAACGCGGTGAACTCGCGCCCGAGGGCCGCCCCATCGTCCAAGAAGCGGATCTGTGCCCAGAGGTCGTAAGGCCGGTTCGCCACGGGCGTGCCGGTCATGATGAGCCGTCTTTTGAATCCAGGAGCGAGAGAAAAGAGCACCTTGGCGAGCGCCGAATCGGGGTTCTTGATCTTGTGTGCCTCGTCCAGTAATGCGGCGACCTTCCTCGTTTTTAGGAATAGCGACAGCCGTTTCTGCTCTGATTTGAGGACCTCGTAATGGACCAAATATACGCGCGAGGGACTGTTAAACGCGTAGAAGTTCGCCCGTTTGTCCTGGCTCAGAAGTCTGGGTTCGAGATGGGTATGGACTGCGAGTTCGTCGCGCCAGTTCTGGATCAGGCCTTTCTTGGTGACAATGATGACCGAGTCAACGATATCGTTGCGCAGCCAATACAATATAAGATCGACACCGATTTTGGTCTTGCCCAGGCCTTGCTCATGGAACACCGCCGAATACGGAAGATCCTTCACCGCTTCTAACGCTTCGACTTGGTATACGAATCCCTGGAGTTTGGCCGCCAGATTCGCTTCGTGGTGAACTCGTAGCATAAAGACTCAGAGACCCAGATTGTCGAGGGTCACAGTTCTGACGGATGCCGCCCCGACCCCTTCGATGAGCGTTGTAACAATCGCGTGGGCGCGCCGTTTCATCTGCCACGGCACAGCCAGGATAAAGATCCCCGTCTTCTGTTGGCCCAGGAATGATAGGAACGCTGTAATCTGCTTCTTGGAGTGCTCCGTTTCGAGGTCGGCCTGGGTCTTCGCCTCGCCAATGATGATGGTGGTCAGCGGCGCATCAAACGCGTAGACGTCAGGAACGAAGCCTCCTATTCGGCTTGGTTTCTCGGCGTAAAGTGGGCTTGATAGATCATTGACGATCCCGAGCGCCGCGATCTGGGCATGCTCGCGTCCAATGTATTTGATGATGATTTGAACCAGAGCGGAATGCTCGCTGGACTCAGCCAAGAGGTCCGCTCCCATCGCCCATGGCATGTAAAAGACCTGTTAAAGCAGTCAGGGTTTCGCTCAAATTCTGTGCCAGCTCTGAGCCTGGGTCCTTGCGCAGCTTTTCAGCCTCGGTCCACGGCAACGCATAGATCGCACGGTTCAGTGCCTGCGAGAGTTGATCGATCTTGGCATCCACGAGCGCCTTATCCAGATCGGGCCGTTCCAGGGCCTCCATCGCCTTCTTTGCGTCCTTCTTCAGGAAAAGTTCGCGGGCTCTCGGGTTTGCGAGGATTCTGTGGAGCGACCGCACCGTATAGAGGGGATAGAGCTTCTGCTCGTGAATCCAATGGGCAAAGTGCGTTAGCGTAAATCCGGCCTTCGCGATGGCCTCTTTCACTCCCGGCTTCTGAAGTTCGACAAACCCGCTGAATCGGCTGGTGTCGAAGCTGCCGTCATCGGGGACCACCGGCCGGTAGTATTTTTCCATGTCTGAATAAGCGTTGATGCTCTCCAGAACGTCTTTCTGACGGCCGCCGCAATAGTCGACGATCTGGGAAAACGGCAGCAGGGCTTGTGTCCGAAGGTGGTGAAGATACTTCGCCTTGGAGTAAGGGTCCCAGGGGCGGGTTCCGACCAGATGAACTTGCAGGCGAATCGCATCGGCCTGGTTGTCATCCATCTGGTCGTGGACCAGAGCGGGGATGTGCGTCCAGTCCCCGGCGAACTTTTCCTCGATGAAGCTCTTATAAAGAGCTACCCGAGTGTTGCCCTCAATGCAAATGAGGGTGCCGTCCGCTCTTCGATTGAGGATCACCGGGTGGATGATTCCGCCGTTCGTCAGGATGGAGTTTCTGAGCTTTTCGAAGCTGGTGCTGCTCTCGCTCTCGTCGTCTCCGGCCGCTCCGAGTGCGAGGTATATCTGTTCGACCGTTGGTGTCTCGGGATACATTTCCAGGAATTTTCTGATCCGTGGATTTGTGCGATCGAGCTCGATATCCGCGACGGGCACCGACTCAAGAACCCCGTTCTTGACCATATGTAATAGTAATATTCCTCGTACCTGGTTATAAATTATGGCAGATCAAGACCTTTTATGGTTTTGCCGACCACCAAGGGGTGGGTGCCAGACCTTAATCGACCTCTGACCTTCGCACACAGTTCAACATGATCAAGGAATTGGTCCCACATCTGCACTATTCCGCTGCAAATTGTGGCGCCAGCCGGTGCGAAAATGGGGTATTATCGATCCGTGGTGTTCGATGGCATTTTGGGCATGTCGGCTGGTCGGGAAGTCTTCCTGGGCTTCGCTCCGGCTAACGTATTGCATTCATTGAGTTTCG
>OBLU010006924.1_pt1 | contig 10070 bp, 10 predicted proteins | sample 1518681 | NCBI WGS metagenome assembly OBLU01 (sample SAMEA3539304, study PRJEB22396) | soil metagenome | biome: tundra; feature: field; material: soil | place: USA | collected 2010-05 | depth 0.15 m
GTTACCCAGCGTTGGCGAATGCGCCAGTTGATGCGGTCCCGCCCGCAGTGATTTCTGGGTTCGTGGCAACGTGGAGAGCCGCCGAGTACGAGGTCTCCAGCACCAACCGCGCGTTACAGGTTCTGCGTCGGATGCTGCGACTCGCCGTCGAGTGGGGAAAGGCGGAGCGCGCGGCGCCTCGCGTCGCATTGTTGCCGGGCGAACGGCAACGCGAACGCGTCTTGAATCCTAACGAAGAGACGGCGTACCTGAATGCGGCGCAAGCGATCGGTGAGAGTATCCTGGAAGACTACAAACGAGCGCTTGCAGGTATTCGAGCGACCGCGCGGGGAGAGCGCCCCATCGAACCGGAAGACCCCTATCTCTTGCGGGACGTATCTACCATCCTGCTCGATTGTGGCCTCCGGCCAGAGGAGTGTTACCGGCTTAGATGGGAGCACTGCCGGGACGGCGCGCTGCTTGTCCCGTTCGGCAAGACTGGAAACGCGCGCAGGTCGCTTCCGTTGCCGAAGCGGGTCGATGCGATTCTTGAGATGCGGCGAACCGTCGCGACTTCGGAATGGATCTTCCCCGCACCCACCAAGAGCGGACACATCGAACCATCCACCCTCAAGAAGCGCCACCGCAAGGCGTGTGCGCTCGCCGGACCTGAACATCTTCCGATCTACACCTTCCGGCACACTTGCCTCACCAGATGGGCGGATCACATGGACCCATACTCGCTGGCGTACTTTGCGGGACACAGCAGCTTTGTCACTACCCGGCGCTATGTTCACCCGAACCTGGACACGGGACGCGCGGCGATGGAGCGCGCCCAGCGCGCACAAGAGGCACAGGGTAGGCACAAAAATGGGCACAGTGACGAAACGGCGGCGCGCCCGACTGAGTTTGAATCTCCCGTAAAGAACTAATAATACGTGGGTTAGCTGGTAGGCGCGGCCGGACTCGAACCGGCGACCCTCTGCTTAGAAGGCGGATAGGCTGCTGTTTGCATAGTCAAAATAACTCCATTAGAATGAAGGCATTAGCAGCACATCATCTACACAAAGCGAAACGGACTGTAGATGATATTGTAGCTGTTTAGGTCAACAACTATCCACGGACTTCAACACCTCTGGGCAAGCCGAGCGGGACCGCCAGCAAGACCTCTAAAAGCTTATCAATCAAGGTGTCCCAGACTTGGGCCACATCTCGCCTTGGTGTCCGTGTCGGGCAGCCATCGCTCACAACGAAGCGGTTTCCAATCAGGTTGAAAGGAAATTTAAGCGTAATCTTAAGCTCTTTGTTCTCAAGACTCCGGTTCGAACTCAGCGTTTTTACCAAGTCGGGTTTTTCAAACGGGTTTGCGTGTTTGTACAATAAATACGCACGACTTGCCAGTTCGACAAGTTCTTGGAGCTGGTCGGGAACAGAAGTCTTTGGGTCATTGAACTTTTGTAGTTGTTCTTCCAATTGTCGGCGCTCCATCTGGAGCGCTGTTTTTCGTTGTTCAAAAACATCTTTCTCAATGGCCTGGTCCAAATAGGCGTCGGTCAACCTGTTCTGGCGGCTTTCGGTCTGCTCAAGTTGGAGTTTTAGGCTTTGGATGAGCGTTTGCTGCCGGCCCTGCCAGCCCAGCTTCATACCTTGAAGTTTCTTTCTGAAGTAGTCCTTTTCCTCTTGGCTGCACTCCAGGCGGATGAGCTGCCGGATTATGGCGGTATCAATCTTTCGTTCCGGCAACGTGGCCGAGGGACAGCCAATGCTGTGGCAGCGGTAGTAAACTATGCCCTTTTGCCGCTCGCCAACTAGGGAGTGTTTACAGTGCTCACACAAAAAGAGTTGGCGGAAGGTGAAGAAATGCTTTTGACCCTTACGGTGGGTCTTACCAGAGAGGAACTCTTGGGCCCGCTGGTACAGGCCGGTGGAAATTATCGCCTCATGGCAGCCGGAAAAGGTCTGGCCGGTTTTCTTGACCTTGATGATTCCGGTATAGAAAGGATTGGTGATAACCTTTTGAAGCGGGCCGTGCTTGACCATGCCGCCCGTCTTGCTGCGAAATCCAACTTTAAACATTTCCTGGGCCAGTTCCTTCATGTTAAACCGGCCGGTGGAGTAAAGCTCAAAGGCCTGGCGGATGAGCGGGGATTTTTCTGGGTCAACGCTCTTTGGCTTGCCTGGACTGCTGTTTAGATAGCCCAAGGGCGCCGGCATGGGGTAAAGTCCCTGCTTGAGCCTTCCATAGATTCCTTTTTTGGTTTCCTCGCGGAGATTGCGAATGAAGTCGGCAGCGACCACGGCCTGAATGTCGGCGGACAAACGGCCGCCCCGGCTGTTCATGTCCAAGGCTTCATTAGCGAAGTGGACCTCGACACCGGCGTCAATCAGTTCGCCCAAATCGGCCCAGTCTTTGAGATTTCGGGCCGAGCGGTCAATCTTGTGCATGATGACGCCTGAGGCTTTATTGCTTCTTAGCAGTTTAATCATCTGGCCGAATACCGGCCGCCCTCGTTTGGCAGCGGTTTCCTGTTCTTCAAACCAGCGGGAGATGTTTAGGGAAGACTTTTGGCAGTAGCGTTCAATGGCGGCTTTCTGTTCAATCAGGGAAACTCCATGTTCGCCTTGCTTGACGGTGGAGACGCGGATATAACCATAATATTGCTTCATGGATGTACATTTATGATTTGCTTAATGGTTTTCTTTGGGGTTAGGATTCGACCTTTGTACCTTAAGAGTAGAAAATGATTTTCAGTCTGTCAAAGTACTAGGTCTAATGGAGCAGCCACAAATCAACGTCATGATAAAATATGGGTACACATCCTACTACTCGCGGCGAAACCATACTCTCCAGACCCATTGATTCTTTAGGGCTTTTTGACAACAGATACGGGCAACGCTACGGGTAGCTTACCCGAGGGGTTGCCCGCATGGTTGCCCTGGGGGTTGCCCGCCCCAAAGTCACCGGACTCTTGCAGCTCCCGGCGCAGTTTGGCCAATGCTTCAGGGTCCGCGCTGATACGGTTGTAAATCCGAATGACCACGGCCAAGTACTGCTCGATGTTTTCCTCGGCCTCCATGCTCTGTTCCTCCGTCAGACTTGTAAAGAGCAGTCTGACATTGTTATCCGGTCCGTCCATAGTCAGGACACCATATCAGATTAACCAGAACAGGCAAGAAGGGAAAAATTGGCAAGGTTGCCAAAAGCTGTGGATACAAAAAGAGTCTGCCAATGAAACTGGCAGGCTCACGTCGTCACGACAGTCAGATGGTAGGGAGTCGGCTTTTGGCTAAACGCATAGTTAGTTTATTTTTCTAAGCTTAAGGGCAGCACCACTAGAGAAATGGTTCGCTAGGCAAAAAGGGCTCATGCGCCTTACCCCGACTTGGCTTACGGCCGTACACGCCGTTGATTCTCTCGTGCCTGCAAGCCACGTTGATACATTTGGTTGATTTCATCGTTTGTTGGTAAAACGCCACTGTTTATGGCGTCGTGTAAGCTACGCCAAACTTCTTCGACCCCTTCTATATTGTCACCCAAGACGGCAACTACTCTTTCTTTGTCAACTTCGCCTTTGGCCATATTAATACTTTGTATGGATAATTTATAAGGCTCACCACTTTTGCGATAGAGGGCCAATCTGCCGACCATTCTTTCTCCGTTTGATAATCTAAAATTATCTTGACCTGATGTACCAGTAAATTCACCTTCCTTGCTTCTGTCTTTGTGATAATCACCCCTCTCTCTGGCTTGGATGGGTTGTTCATTATTGTCTTCGGCCATCGCCTCAGGCGGGCTATATTGGTTTTCGCGCATAGGTGTTGGGTAGAGGTTAGTTATAAGAAACTTGTAATTGAAGCATAACATGGACAGGTTAGCCTGTCCATGCTGCTGCTTTTCGCCTGTAGATGATTTTGTAGCTGCCCAAAGCCTCCAAGTCCCACAGGCTTCAACAGAGGGCCACAGGGGCCAAGGAAATAGCGGCAAACGCTATTGTGAACAAAAGGCTTGGCTTAGGCTGGTAGGCGCGGCCGGACTCGAACCGGCGACCCTCTGCTTAGAAGGCGGTGCACCTAAGGATTCGCAAGTGCTCTATTTTCAAGTGTTTAGGTCTCAATGAATTGCGGGCCACGTGTTGAGGCATGTTGAACCCTGTTGAACCAGAAGGCTTTGAACAGCTACAAAATCATCTACAGTAACTACTAAATCGTCAGTAGATATTTGTGGCTTTCGGTCGCTCATTTTCCGCACGCCCTAACTCGCAGCACATTCAGAATCTTCAACGCAGGTTTGGATTTCTGGCTAGCACCGCGATCACGCGCCGCACTTCGTCAGCCGGATTGCTGAGGGAAGAGCGGTCAACCAGCCTCGCTGTTTCGAAAGCGACCAAAACTGAACCATCACCGGTTCGCATGCCCATGGCATATGATGATCGGGGTTGTGGATTCTTCTCCAGATGACGGTAGCCGATACCACTCAAGGCGACATCGTACAGGAAACGTTCATGACGCTGGTACGGATCGAGCGCCTGATAAAGGCTGGCACAAAACCGGAATTCAGCCGAAAGCACGCTCTCAAGATCCGCCTCGGCTATGACAAACATGTTCAGGGAGACCGAGCTATCAGTTCGCGCCGCCCGTCCTGTAATGTTGGAGTCGATGATGACTAGCCCCGAGGTCCGAACTTCGAGGTGAACACCCTCAAATCCGCTTTGTCGGTGTCCAGAGGGCTCTTGATGAATTATCAGCGCAGTTGGCGAGACTTGCTCATCTTTGGGATGCCGGTAGTTGAGTAGTCCGACAGAGGGTTCATGGCCGATGGCATAAACGCGGCTTAAAAACTCCGCCGAATCGAGATCAACCGGATCAATTACTTCTTCCTGACGTTCGGGGCCGAGGACGAGGCGCAAGCTCGCTTCGTCTCGAAATTTGTGTGGCACCTTCAAGAGGCTGCTCAACTCAGTGGTATTCATAGTAGGTTTTGAGACACTGTCCATGATCGGCCTCAGTGCCCGCTCGACAGCTTGCTTAAGATCGTTCTCCGTTCGAAATGTCGCTCGGAAGTAACCTGAAACATAATCTGAGATGGACTTAACAAGCTGCTCGGCGTCACTATCGCGGGCGCTGTCCTTTACGAACACCAGGATCGATTGCTTTCGCTTCCTGGCCCGCTCGAATTCCTCCTCGATTACCAGCTTGCCGGAGGGCGCCCGCCAGCCGCCCCGTTCACCAATAACAAGAATGAAAATGTCCGAACTATCAACAGCGTCGAGGCATGCATTACGTGAAGACGTCCTCAAGGATGGCGAGTCTTCATTCACCAGAACCGGAATTCCCCCTGCTCGCGAAATCGCCTCTTTAGCGGCGCGGCGAAACGTTTCGAAGCCGTCGATTACGGAACTTACAAAGACGCGTGGGGCTGGTTTATTCAATTCTTGTCTCCAGCCGCCGGACCGACCGGATCAGGCGTACCCTTGATGAACACTTCTAAGCCAAATAGCACAGGAGCAAGTAGTACCCGAGCAACTTCATTGATAGCTATCAGCCTATCCTTATAGGACAGCCGAACGTCATTTTGCTCATCGAGTACAAGCTCAAGATGTTTAGTCGAATTTCTCGCAGGAACAGCTGCATCAATGCAACCGGCATCTTCGTCATAGACCACCTTGAGCAGAATGTTGTCAGGATTGGAATCGGCGACCACGAAACAGCGCAATTTCTGATCCGGCGGTTGTCCGGCGCAGAAAACCGGTCGCCCACAGATGCGAGCATAATAGTTGATACATTCGTTAATCTCCACTGTAAGCTGATTCCATACGGCAACATCTGCCGGGAACCGATCGCGGCTGTAGTCGTTTTTCTGTAGCCGTCGATTCTTCTCCACTACGGTGCGAATCCAATCGGTCATAACTCAAACCTCCACGCTTCGGACGCTAGATTTTCGGGTCGGGCGCCATCAACTGCCGCCAAGAACAATGCGCGGTTGCCGTCAGAGGCTATTCAGCCATTTGTTCCGCCTGTATTGAACTTGGTGAAAATCTGCGCCGCCGATTAACTGATCTACGAACTGTTCGTCAATATCCTGTCCATTAACGTAAAGCACTCGCTCTCCCGTTTTTGGCCTAATGCCCGGCACGTCCGCCACCTCGTAGCCGAGCTCCCGTAGCTTGCGAAGTTTCTCCTCAATAGCCATCTTCGTCCACACCTCCCTCGCGTTGCACCGCGCTTTGCCGCTCAAATAGCGCAGGATAAACACGCGATAATGGCCCTTCTCCATTGTTGCGCGGCCCACCCCCCCTCCCGCAATCGCGCTACATCGGCAACGCCGAAGCGCCGATTTGCGGTTTTCCGCTGGTGCGCCCTATGCAGACCGCCGGTTGCGACAGATGCGCTTCCGGGAGGTCATTCCTTCTGGAGCATGGCCGCGACCACTGGCACTGCTTGGTTCGGAGGTCCCTTGCAATTGGGATCGAACCGTTTCAGAATTGTGACATGGTTCATGTACTTGCTTATGATCTTGAATCTCCCAATGACACTAGCGAAGACTACGCGCGCGTCATTGCGCACATCAAAGAAACTTTCTCTTGGTGTCATCTTGAGAAATCTGTTTGGTTAATTGATACGGAAATGAGCGCCGCCGACGTGCGCGACAACGTCAAACTTCAATTGCATGACGGCGATCTGCTGTTTGTTGGCCGCCTCCAGGGGACTTGGGCGTCCTGGAATCTCGGCCAAAAGAGGACCGACTGGCTAATGTCCCGGACTTTCTAAAACTGCCACAGACTGGTCGTTCAGGCTGGGCCGCGTTCAACAGCAACAACCGCCTGCATCGTCAGCCAACCTCCAGGCTGTCTGCCACAATGCAGAGATCAGGAATCTCAAGCGCACATTTTACGGGCATTCCGCCAGGGTCCGCCGTGGATTGCAGGGAAGTGTTCCCGTGTAAATCGACCCGCGAAAGCTGCCGCTGCCAGGTGCGCTATACGACACTCGGGGTTTAGTGAGATCCAATGGACGAGAGAACCATTGAAGGGCAGCTCAACACTCTTACCAGTAAGCTTGCAGCGCCTAGCTGACGACTGGAAGCACATGCCCGCCTCAGAGTACAGCCGACAGCACGACGAACTGACAGCGACAATCGACAGGCCGCTCGATGAGGCGATGAAAAAGAAGCCGTAGAAACCATCTGCGCGCCGCTGGTGACTCGGCGTGCGGTGGCTTTCACCCCGACACACGCGGTTCAATTACGGAGACTCCGCGTCAGCGCCGCTTGCTGTGTTGCTCGAAGCTCGCGTCAGGGTTGTTGCTCCCGAAGTGGCCCTTTTTGGCGAGGTCTCCGTTACAGGGTCGCCCGGTCCACGGAGGCCCTCTGTCATCCCGCCACAGCGGAGGAATGTCAGACGGCCGCCTTGGCGGCCGGCCCCGCTTTGCCCCGCGTCCTGATCAGCGTCGCACTTCATATGATGGGTTTTGGTGCTATTATCTTAAACACGAACAGGAGAACCGCTATGGCCACTTCACCAGTTGGCTTGAAGACATGCACGCTGAACGTCAACCTCTTTTCCGGTGCCAGAACGCCTCTACAGGCGGGAGCGGAGGCACTTCTCACGGTTCGCGATGGCAATCAGCAGACCTTCTCCCTTCCGAACAATGGCTTTGTAAGCAATTCCAGCATCGAAATCAACGGCCTTCCGTACTTCAATAATTTCGGCGATAACTACGCAGTGGTCGCATCAGCGGTCGGCTATCAACAGGCCGGATTTTATCCGGTGAAGGTCAATCCAGAGAATCCTGCGGTTGTCGATATCATGCTGTTGAAGAACGACACTGCCTTCAACTTCCGAAACGCCCTCTGGAATGGGCTAAACCAGAACTATCCGTTGTATGCTGCCCTGCTGCGCGCTGGGGCGGCGGATGACGCGTCCGCCGCAGACCGCTACGACCAACTCAGGGAGAACCGCCCCGCGGTACTGGCGTGCTACTTCAATTTGGTCACCGCAATGTCGCAAATTCAGCTGCCCGTCAAGACCCCGCTCGATTACATCCGGTGGTTGATCTGGGACGACACCATGCAGCAGGATCGCTTTTTTGCCTGGGCTGATCCCGCGCTGATCGACCAGGTGATCCAGGCCACGGTGGAACGCGAGTTCTCTCCTGAAGTCGGCACCGCGATTTTCCATCCCGGAGCCACCCGCAGTTGGAAGCAGATTCAGTTCGGTGAAGCGAACGTCCAATTGACCTTCCACGAGAACAATAAGAAGACCATCGGGGACGTCGACTGCGTTATGCTGGAGCCCGACATAGACTATTACAGGGATCTGGCGGCGCACGCGCTCCTGGAGGTGGCCGCCAATGCGCTCACCCATTCCCTAACAGATCCACGCCAGGTCTATGTGCTCCGCTGGATTGCGGGTCGTCATGCCGGCGTACCCAATTTCGACCCGCCCTATACCCTGGAATGAGCGAATTCCACACGGCAGATAATCCAAGATCGGCGTTGATCGTGTTTTGTATCGGGCCTTCGGGCAGCCGTTGCTTCAGGGTGGTATTGTCGCGATGGCGGGCACGGCCGCACGACGCTATCCGTTTGGCACATTCGATGGCGTTCCGGCCCATACATGGTCGCAATCTTGCCGTGAGCGACCCTCTGACATTCCGCCACTGTGGCGGGATGACAGAGGCCCGCCCGCTGTATTGACGCTACCGGACTCCGCGCCAGCTGGCTTCTCAGCCCCGTGTAAGCGCTTTTGAAGCGGGCGACCCTCTACCGCAATTGCAGAGGGTCGGCATGCTCGAAACGCCCGTTTTGCAGGCCTTCCGGTGGCGCTCGCCGGAAATTGTAGCGAAAACTGTAGACGAGGAGTCCTCAAGGTTCAACAAGCTTCAACACCCGATTTTTGTAAGCTATTGAAAACACAGGGCAAATGGCATAGGGTATTTACCGGAGATCCACATGTTAGAAGGCAGGTTGCGCAGTTCTCCGCAAGTTACTCATTTTGAAGCACTTAAATTTCAATGAGATACGCGCTGCGTGTTGAGGCTTGTTGAACGCTGTTGAACCAGAAGGCTTTGAGCAGCTACAAAATCATCTACAGTCTCTACTAATTCCTTAGTAGTGCGAAGCTCCGGCGGTTCGGTAATATTTGGGACGCTCAGGGAAACGCTGAGCGACCAGGTATTGATCCGCAAGATTGTTCGGAACGCCGAGCCCGGTCGGTGGTCAGAAGGGGATTTATCGCTAGGAATGCAGGGGCTGTCGTCGTTTGCGCACTCCAACTTCCTGATGCGCCGTCACTCGTTACCTATTCATTCCGGCGCGGCTTACCGTTCCCTGGTCGCACACGCCCTAGTTTCAGCCGCCGAAGCCGGAGCGCGTTGAAGGCTCGCTTGAGGAGTGGTTGCGAGTCAACGGTAAAGGCAATTTACAGCCTTCAACCGCGCGTGTGATGCCCTTGCCAGTAACGGGCGGGAAATCGTGAGAAGGGGCCGGATCATATCCCGGCCTCCTGGCTGAAAATGCTGGTAATCTTCCCGCCAGCCGCCCTGGCCCAAGCCAATGGTCTTGTCGTTTTCGATGAACTCGATTACGCGAATGTACTTCACCATGGCGAATCCAAGCTGAGTTTCGACCCGAAGCTGGAGCGGCACCGGAAGAATCGATAACCTTCGCTGCTCTCGTCCGGCCACAATGGCCTTGCCCGCAGCCATCGCTTCCAGGAACACGATGCCGAAACCCTCTTGAACAAATCGTGCGCGCGATTGTATTCCTCGGCCAATCTATTGATCCTCGGGGGTCACCCAAAACCGGGGGTCACATGAAAACCGGCCAGTTGTAAGACCATCATCCAGGAACATTGAACGCGGACGTGAGGACGCTATCCTCCGTCAATGTGAGCAATGTCTTGAGTGAAGAAAAGAAACAGCAAGCGATAGCATTGGGGCTCGCTGCGACGGATTCAAACGGGAAACCGGCGTCCGTCGAGAAACCATCTCGGCGTATTTGAAGGAGGCTGGGGTGGCGTTACGGCTGCCGCGCGGTCGCTTGGTCCCGGCAAAACCGGCCAACGAAGTGACCCCCGACTCCCAGACGGCAA
>OBLU010006926.1_pt1 | contig 10070 bp, 12 predicted proteins | sample 1518681 | NCBI WGS metagenome assembly OBLU01 (sample SAMEA3539304, study PRJEB22396) | soil metagenome | biome: tundra; feature: field; material: soil | place: USA | collected 2010-05 | depth 0.15 m
ACGTGTCATGTACTATGATCATAGCTGTAATTTTTAAGAATGTGTAATAAATTATTTAGAGAATTTAAGGGAGCAATACTAAATTACGGCAATATTTACTTAAATAACAACCGTCTTCGCGGAGGTTTGCTTGCAGGTATAACAGGAGGTGAAAATGTACAGCAAATCATTAAGGTATTAAAATTGAGGACATCCGCCAGGAGAGAGGGGAAATAAAGTATTACCCTTTTTGTATTTTTATAAGGATTGCCAAACCAGCTTATAAAACTTTACTGAACATTTCTTACGCTGAAAACCTTTAATTTGCAAACTCCAAATACCTGTCAACTTAAAACAATGAACGAAAGAACCGGGGCAAAAGGCGCTCTGCTCGATGAATACGGAAGGGTAATCTTGGAATTAAAGTCCCTAATTGCTGATATTTCACCGGCCGAACTGATTTACAAAGTGGACGAAAATACCACGGATCCTGATTGTAAATCGATTCAGTCCATTATGGCCCATGTTGTAAATTCAGGATTTTCTTATTCAAATTATATAAGGAGTGCGCAGCAAGCAGTATTGGAACCATGGGAAAAAACCACCCGTCTTAGTATAGAAGATTATAATGATGATATATCTGATATGTTCGTCTTTACGATTGCTACTTTTGACTGCTTTAGTGAAAATGACCTGAATGATCCTCCTTCCAATAAGAGGATTCTGACCCGTTGGGGTGGTAATTATGACTTTGAGCAGATTTGGGAACATGCTATCGTGCACATCCTAAGGCATAGGAGACAAATCGAAAAATTCAAAAAACAATTTAGAAAGTAGTAGCACCCCCAGGCTGTCCGGAGAATGGTCAAATAATTAGGGACTGCTGTCCTTATGTTTGCAACTAAGGTCCTAGAACCGATTAAAGCATAGGCATTAATAAAATAATAGGAAGCAATGCAGGCTAATTGAAATTGAATTTTTGTTATAGATAGTGCAGCTTTCACTTGGAGGCAGGCGAAGGATAGCGGTGGTCTAATAAACTTTGCAATTATGAAGAAATCGACGACAAAATTCTGGATACTATTTTTATCTACCTGCATTGTTGGTTTTTGTCTTGCTAAACTCGACACTTCCAGAAACTGGAATGATACTGGAATTACTGTAGGTTTAATCTTAATTACCACCTCTTTTTTCGGATTACTTATCTCAAAATTCGCATGGCTTTGGACAATTATTATTGGAGGAGCAATTTTTGCTTTTAATTTTGCCCTTAGCGAAAATTACAGCTCGTGGGGAGCAATTCTGTTCGCATTTATTGGCACATATTCCTCCGTACTATTAAAGAAATATTTTTTAGGTTCAACTATCAAATAGGATTTCATCAGCATGGCATTTGTCTTGCAACCCCCATGAACTTTATACAATAGGGCGTCCGGAAATCCGACAGCGTTGATTACTAAAGTTATACAAACTTTTAAACCATCTTGGCTTTTACCATTAATTTGAAGCCGATTTTTCTTTTTATATTATTAATGAACCTATTTTCAATGGAGCTGCACCGCCGCAAAACATCCTACCACCTTTTGTGCTCATCGCTTTTCATCTAAACTGCCTGCCGGATAACTTGTTGCAGGCCATACCCCGGTCAACACGATTTGAATGAGTTCATAGGGATTTTCAGGATTCTTTTGGATTTGGTTGGTACCAGGAAAATAAAAACTTGTTTCTTACCCTTCAGCTCATAAATCAGAATAAAAATCTACATAAAATAAATAGAGCTTTGCTCCGGGTAATAGCAATAAAAGCTTTCCTCAAAAAGAATTCGGCAGCAATTGCAGCTGGGCTATCTTCTATAAAGATGGCTGTAGCAGGCAATATCCTTAAAGTTTCCAAGGTTATGGGTTTAAGGAAATCATTGAAGTATTTGGACATTGATTTTAAATCCTATAAAACTTGGGAAAAAATTCTCCTGTTCTTCATCCATTTATGACTTATGCATCATCAGGCATCCTTCACAATTGCAGAAAAAAGAAATAGCCATCATTAAATCTTATTGTGCTGAAGCCCGGTTTTTGCACTGGCCACTTATCTCAGTTTACCATCAAATAAAAAGGGATGGGGCATCATTTTTAAACTCCGGTACCATTTACAAATATGTGAAATTATTGAAACTGGAAAGATCAAAGGTCATCAGTCGCCGAAAGAACCACCAAATTGGAATCCGAGCCTCTAATCCATTAGAAACTCATTCATGCGGATGTAACTGTTCTCACATTGAAGGATAATGCAAGAGCATTTATCTATCTGGTCCAGGATAATTTCTCAAGGGCAATACTTTCCTACAGATGTGCCCGAGAACACAGAGCACAATACTCATTGGAGAACCTAAAATATGTCTACCATAATTTCCTGGCCCGATCTGGTATTGGGCATTGCAGTCTAATCACAGATGATGGCAGCGAGAATCATGGAGAGGCTACAAAGTTCTTGAAAGCTTGCAAATCACCTGAAATAGCACATCTTATAGCCCAAAAGACGATTACTCATTCTAATTCCATGATCGAAGCTGCCAATAAACAGATTAATTACCATTTTCTTTACCATAAAGAGATTGCCAATTTCGAGCAACTTGTTCGTCACCTTCACCAGGCAGTTGAGGACTACAGGAATCGTCCACATGATGTACTGAAAGGGCTGACACCAAATGAAGTATTAAAAGGCGAACTCCCTGCTAATGTATGCAACGCCAACCAAATTGGAAAAGCCCGAATGGTCAGGTTGAAAGAGAATAAATCAAGTAAATGCTGCAATTATATTTACTAAACCCAAAAAATGGGAGGGTCCCTCAAAAAAAATCATTCCTTATAATTTCCAAACAGCGAAGAAATTAAAAGATCGTTTCAATACCATTGAGCCGTACTATTCTTTTCTAGCATTCCTGTATGTCGGATATCTGTAGTACACCTTGTTGTATAAAGTTCGTGGAGGTTGCAAGGCTTTCTTTATTCCCCATTACAAAACTGGCCACAACCACTTTTTTTGTTTTTAATAAAGCCTGGCGCAGCAATTCATATGGTCTCGTTCCTGATTTATCCGGTTCAAGGTTGTAGGGTGTTTCATAGTAAAGACTGGTAATTTCATCTTCTTTCACGAAATCTGATATTTCGATCGTATTTCTTTTTTTGGCGCTGGCGGCTTCAAATCTTTATCATCCAGTACTATATATTCATCATTTAATTTATACCCATTCACGATATTTTCCCAAGTTACTTCTTTCCCGGTTTTTTCATTCACGCGTACATACTTAATGTTTGCATGGTCTTTTTTATCAAGCATGTCCAAATCAAGGCTGCTGCTTTTTGTAGCGCTATACATTTTAACGCGGATGTTTACAAGACCAAACCCGATGGCGCCTGTCCATATTGGTCCCATCGCAATACATTTTAATAAAAGATAATTTGTTATAGAAAGTTTTGTGCCTTTTTTATAAATAGCCTGCCAATACCTCTTTTGAATGCAAAATATATTGCAAAAGATTTAAATGAGGAATTTATTCCAAGCAATCTTTTTATTCAAAGAATTAAGACCTGGAATTCTGCTAAAAAAAATTGCCTAAATCGAAAACAAATTGAGCAATTCCATTAAAGAATCAATCAATGAGGCCCAGGATAATTTATCCGAAGCATCCCCATTTTCTTCCCCTTCTTTTTGAGCATCTTTTTTGATTTGATCTTTTACGTTTGATATTTTATAAGTTTTATTTTAATCCCTAAAAATCATACCAGACTTTATTTTTTTATAAAGATTATAGCTGCAATTACCTAAGATGTGTGAATAATTTACTAAGAACAATAATAGCAGGGTATGGTGCGAAGAAACTTGGTGGCGGATCGTTTGGTGTGACTAATGCTTTAAAAGGAAATAATGTTGCTGTTACAGGAGAGGGTAAAAATGTAATGCTTTTTGCTCATGGCTTAGGATGAGATCAAAATTCCTGAATGAGCCGAAGGATAGTGTTGTTTTAAATCGGTGACCGGTATATACTATAATGAATTTAATTTGACTATTTCCTTAATTTCTCCAACATTTTTATTTTTTTAGGTTACAAGAAGAATTGTTTCTTCCCATACTAGTACACGCTCCTCAAAAATTTAACTCGAGTATTAAACTGTTTAGCATGATTTATGCATTAACTATAAAAAACACAATGCGTTATCATGTATTGGCGACCGATTACGATGGCACTATAGCATGGCAGGGAAAAGTAGACAATGAAACAATTGAAGCATTACAAAAGTGTAAGGCATCATCGAGAAAGCTGATTCTTGTTACCGGCCGTGAACTGGATGAGTTATTAACTATATTCCCGAAATACGATCTCTTTGATCTTATTGTTGCAGAAAATGGTGCAATAATATTTGATCCTGCCAGCAAAGAGGAAATATTATTAGGGGAAAAACCACCGGAAAATTTCATTAATGAGTTAAAGCAAAAAAATGTAACGCCACTTTCTGTGGGCCGGGTAATTGTTGCTACATGGGAGCCATATGAGGCCATGGTGTTGCAGGCCATACACAATGCAGGTATTGAATACCAAGTTATTTTTAATAAAGGCGCAGTAATGGTTTTACCGCCCGGCATAAATAAAGCTACAGGTTTGCAGGAAGCATTGGATCGCCTAAAAATATCGATGCATAATGTGGTGGCTATAGGCGATGCAGAAAATGACCAGGCAATGTTTCGCATCGCAGAATGCAGTGCCGCTGTTGGCAATGCACTCGTCTCCATAAAAAAGGAAGCAACCATTATTACACAAAAAGATCATGGCGCTGGAGTGGCAGAACTTATTGCTTCTTTAATAGAAAATGATCTTGCTTTTGCAGATGAACGCTTAACGGAAAGCAGGCTGGTGATTGGTAAAAAAGGTGACCATGATTTTAGCTTAAGCGCTTACAGGAATGGGATACTCCTGGCAGGAAGTTCAGGCGGCGGCAAATCAACATTAACCACCGCTTTTATTGAAGCGCTGGTTGAAACAAAACACCAGTTTTGCATTATTGATCCCGAAGGTGATTACATGGATTTTCCAAATGCTGTTGTTATTGGAGATGGGGACCATGAACCCGTTATATATGAGGTGATGGCATTGCTTGAAAATGTAGCCCAGAATATAGTTGTTTGTTTGCTCGGCATTCCGTTGGATAGACGACCTTTTTTCTTTAATGAATTTATTGCAAAGTTTAATGCGGTAAAAAATAATACAGGTCACCCGCATTGGCTTATTATTGATGAATGCAATCATTTGGTACCTGCAGAAATGGAAGACAGTTTTTTCAATATCCCCGATAACCTAATGAGCGTATGGCTTATTTCTACTGAGGCAAGGAACATAAACCGCAGTATTTTAAAATATGTAGATACTGTTATTGCCATAGGAGATGAAGCTGCACAGATTTTATCAGGCTTTGCACAAATAAAAGACCTAAGCAACAAGTTTAGTGAAGTGCATGGTTTGCCAAAAGGCGGCGCATGGGTTTGGGAAATTACCCAGGCTGCCCCACTTGCAATTGAAACAAGAAAACCGGAACATTTAAGTAAACGGCATATTAGAAAATATGCAACGGGGGATATGATGTATAGTGCATTTATATTTAAAGGACCGGAAAATAAACTAAACCTGAAAGCCAACAATGCATTAATGTTTGTACAAATGGCTGAAGGTGTGGATGACGAAACATGGAACTTTCATTTGCAACGCCATGACTACACCACATGGTTCGCAGATTCATTGCACGACGATGAACTGGCTCAATTAGCAAAAGGAATTGAAAACACTCAAACAACTGCAGCCACTTCCAAAGACAAAATACTTACCCTCGTAAGAGCAAGATACATTGCGTAAAAAGCAATCAAATTAATGTAATGACTATCGATTATGGTTTTTCCGGCAGGGTACTTTATTCTGTCAATAGAAATATGGGTATACTTGCCTGCTATTATAAACTATAGATGATTTGCTAGATATCGCTTACCCTTTAACGTAAGAAAAACACACATAAAGCGCTTGCCTTCACCCTCTTCCATAAAGTCTACTTTAAGTAAACCTCTATCTACAATGCCCTTTGTGCCCTTATCGGTTGCCTCACAAGGAAACAAATTCATTATCTCTCTTTCATGGCATTCCATTAAGCATTCAATCATAAAAGTAGTAAGAGGTCTATCAGTGTCAGTTGTCGTTTTATTCATATCGTAAACTTTTTAATAGTTTAAAACTTTATATGACTAACAAACGATAAATTCTTTTTTATGAACAGTGATGAAGAAATATAAATGCTATTTTCAAATAAACAAAATAAATGCCACAATTATTTAATATAATAAATTTACTTTGACCTTACCGATAAGATTTAGATTTAGATTTCGCAGAAAAATATGGTAAAAGAGTAAGGATATAATTTCGTAATTCACTTTGTACAATGAATTTTAAACATACTATATGGGGGAATCCAAAACACAACAATTTCGTTCATTTCTTTATTAATGTATGTTGTAAGATCAAGCCTGCCTATTAGTCACCGAATGAAGCACCGTCAACTACATGCCTCCATTCTCTTCAAGTGTTAATAGGCATCGTCCGATTTTTTGGCACAAAATTGGTTAATATTTTAGAGTAAAACAAAATTTAAAAACGATGGAAAAGTATTCAAAAAAAGCAGGCAAAAAAGTTGAAAAAGCCATGCACGAAATGCATGAGGGAAAACTCAAAAGCGGCAGAAGTAATAAAAAAGTTACTAACCCTAAACAAGCAATTGCTATCGGGCTTTCGGAAGCAAGAGAAGAGGGTAATAAAGTACCGAAAAAAGAAACAACCTAATTTGCATAAAAAGGCGCTTCGGTCAAAAAAATTCTTATTGAACTTCTGTGGCATAAAAGTATTTACCATGGAAAATTTTTATTAGACTGTGTAAACAAAATTCAGCGCATATTATTTGTCTATAAAATTTATTCGATTAATAAAACATGTTTGATATAACACCATTAAAAACTTGCGGGATTGATGATATTTATGTATACCCGCGTTTGTACATTCCCGACTATTGTAAACTTGAAAAACTGGATGAAGGATTAGCGAAGCCCCATGAGGGATGCTTCACTGTTCTACCAAGGCTGCACCCTTTACATGTACGATCCTCAACATTTACCCTGAAATTCCCTTTTGTTAGGGTCATTCCTTTATCAAATAGCCTTTTAAGATCAGTTAAAAATCTATACTTCTCTTTAGTTTCAAATACATCTTCCTCCTCCATAAGGGGTTCAAATATGGAAGCGTCTAAATGAAGGCAACTCTCAATAAATTTATCTATTACATTCTTTGATTGCTTTACATCAATATGTTCAACAAAAGATTTACAGGTTTTAAGAAAATACTTACTTTCCATATTCTTAAAATTAAAAAGATTCTTGGAACAAAATATAATTACTTGGCATTATATATTTTGATTCTTACATTAATCTTACTAAGCTTTTACTATCAAAGGGTTTGGTTTGTGCTTTTTATTTATTGAAATAAAGAGGATTTTTGAAATCAGTTATAAGTATCAATCAGGTAATAGTTTCTTTGGGCTCACCTCTAAAGCTTTTGCTATCAACAAAAGGTAAGAAATAGAAAAGTTTATTTTTCCCAGTTCCATTCTATTTATTTGCGAGTAATCCATATCGTTGCATTTAAAAGCCAATTCCATTTGCGTCATTTCTTTTGAAATGCGAAGATCCCTGATTTTATTGCCAATTTTAATTAGAAAATCATCCTCCCTATAATATACTTTTTTGGCTTTCTTTTTCACTCCATAAAAGAAATATTCATGGAGAATTTGTCATAGGGATAATTCTCCTTAAATTCAAATAATAGATGAGCTTAAGTGCTAAAATTTCTTCAGGTTAGTTTCTGAATGACAGACTACTTATAAACATACTCAGCGTTATACTTTCAAATATTAAATTAATAATATGAAAATTAATGCTTTGTTGATGATGCCATTCTTCATTTTTATATTTTCATGCCAGAATGAAATACCAAAAGAAAAACTAACTGTTATTAACAATATTGTCTTGGGGCAGTCCATAAATAATGCTGCTGTAACTTCTTAGCGGCATCAAGTTTTGTTACTTTAATATATCTATTAAATGCAGCGTGTGATCTGTGACCGGTGATCTTCATCAAAAATGTTTGTGGATAGTTAAAAAATCTACTGTTTAATAGTCACTGCAATTTTTGAATCTGCAGTGCCATAATACAAAAACCATTTGTTGTTAAAATTCGCCAACCCTTCAACAAAGCAAACATTATTTGTTTGCCCACTTAATTCGTAAGGTTGGTCAGGTTTCATAAAATAAGTATCCATGCGCTCCAGAATTTTAGTGGGGTTATTTTTATCAAGAATTACCTGGCCAGATGCATAGGTTCCATCTGGTAAGGTCGGATCACCAATTGGTAACGTATTTCGTCCGTTATAAATCAGCAAAATCCCACTATCAGTGATCATTGCAGGTGGCCCTGATTCACAAAGGTCATTGTCGAATTTATGAATACGTGTTGGAACAACAATTTTAAGATTCGGCATATCTAATGCTACACCTACCAATTCAATCGGTGGTACTTCATTGAGTGCCATTTCAACAGGTATCCAATTAATAAGGTCAACAGATGTAGCAGCCCAAATATTCTGGTCGCCCCAATACATCCAGTATTTACCATTTATTTTTGTCGCAATTACATTTCCGTTATTATATGTTGAAACAATGGAACCGGACTTGGTCCATTGGTTAAGATATTTTCCATTGTATGCCTGTGCAAAGGCGGGACCGTATTTTGTCCAATGCAATAAATCTGTGGAACTTGCAACCATTAACCTCGCATCATTACCATCATAAGCAGTGTATGTCATGTAATACATACCGCTGCCATCTTGCACGACACGGGGGTCCTCACATCCACCCTGCCATTCATATATTTTCTCTGCATCATTATCCGGGTAAAGTACAGGTACCATATTCCTGGTGAAATGATAGCCATCACTGCTTACTGCTAATCCTATTCGTGATGTGCCATTTGGCAAACCGATTTCATCCTGCGCACGGTATAGCATATAAATTTTTCCATCTTTTACAACAACAGCCGGGTTGAAAACAGATTTCTGTTCCCAAAAAACAGTTTCATTTAATATAGGGCAGGTAAATGATCCATTACCCGGAATAAGTACGGGGTTAACAGAATCCGCTTTCACAAAAGGAAGTAGTTCCCAACTGCTGTCTGAACTTATGATTGAGGTATTTGTCGAAGTCTTTTTACAGGAAAAGCTGATGAAACTTATAAAAAAATATAAAAAAAATATTTTTTCATAACAATTAAGTTTTAGGCAGTTCCTACTCATTGATTTTTTTCGGTTATGTAGGCTGCCTTTAAATTCGTGTGAATTAAACATATAATTTTCCCTGTACTTATTGAAGAGTTTGATGAAAACCTAAAGTAATATCTCTGTCGCTTTTAAAATCGGTACCCGATTAAAACTCTTACAAATGTATAATAACATTGTCTAAAAGTTGACAGTCCTAAAGTACCATTCAGAATCTCAATTTACGTCCTATCTTAAGGATAATAGCCATCACATCCTAAATGATAGTGATAAGTAATTCAAGAAATAATTTGTGGTGCAAATCGTGGTGCAAATTAAAAAGGGCCTCAAACCTTAATCGTCTGAAACCCTTTACTGTCCTACTCCTCCTTCAGGACTTGATCCTGAGACCCTCTGATTAACAGCTCGAAAAACTTGTTTTCAGTCATTTTTAGTTACTTGCCGTTATCGCCTGAAATGCTTGCTGCTATTGGTTTGTAGCGAATTTTGTATTTTCTTTGTTTTCGAATATACCTGACGGTTTTTAAACAACATGTTTCAAATCATGTATCAAATTTTAAATCATACAATATCATGAAACAAAGTATTATAACGGTATCTATTGTGCCGGAAAAGCGCAGAATTTCAATTTGAGCATTTCTTTTATATCATGTTCATTACTCTGAGCGTTAGCATATC
>OBLU010006928.1_pt1 | contig 10069 bp, 5 predicted proteins | sample 1518681 | NCBI WGS metagenome assembly OBLU01 (sample SAMEA3539304, study PRJEB22396) | soil metagenome | biome: tundra; feature: field; material: soil | place: USA | collected 2010-05 | depth 0.15 m
CCTGTACGCCTACCGGCATGGTCATGGGAACCGTCGAGTACATGGCGCCGGAACAGATCCGCGGCGAAACGGTCGATGGGCGGGCCGATCAATTCGCTCTGGCCGTGGTGGCGTACCAGATGATTACCGGCAGCACGCTGTTCGGTCCCCATACCATGGCCACCCTGACCTACAAGATCGTCAACGAGGCGCCGCCGCCGCCAAGCACGAGAAATGCCGCCCTTCCCCCAGGGGTCGACGCCGTTCTGGCGAGAGCCCTTGCCAAGACGCCTGACGAACGCTTCACCCGGTGTTGCGAGTTCGTTGACGCTCTCGCGCAAGCCTTCTCCGGCACACCCACAATTCCTGCGAGCCCGGCTCCCGCGTTGCGGGTCCAGCCAACCCAGCCGGTGATTCCCGCTCCCTCACCTGCCGCGCCTGCCAAGCGTTCCCGGTCGGTCGTGCTGGCTGCGGTCGCGGCACTCGCCGTATGCGGTGCCCTGGCCGTGTGGAAGCCGTGGAATCGCGTCCCGCAGGCACCCGATCAAGTGGCGGCCGTCACACCCGCAACCGCCACGCCGGTCCCCACTGCCGAGCCGGCAATCCCGCGCCCGGTCGCCCCGCCAAAACCACAGTCCCCCAAGGCCGATCCGGCCAAGGCCATTTCACCCCCAGCGAAGGTGACGCCTCCACCGGTAGCTCCACCGGTAGCTCAGCCGGTAGCTCAGCCGGTAGCTCCACCGGTAGCTCCGCCGCCCGCGGAGCCACCCGAACAAGTGGAGGAAGCGGAACTGCCGCCCCCGCCGCCGGTGGCCAGGACCGGCGCCAATCCAACGCCCTTTGAGACAGCCATTCAGCGCGCCCATGAGCAGATGAAGAGCAAGGACTATCCCGGCGCCATTCAGTCTTTTACGATAGCCATCGGCCTCCGGCCCAATTTCGCCCCGCCCTACTACGCCCGGGGAGTGGCCCACCAAAACCTGGAGCACAATGATTCAGCCATCCAGAATTATTCGGAGGCGATTCGCCTCGCCCCGAATATGGGCCTCGCCTATGCCTCCCGGGGCGTCTGCCTGGTTCGCCTCCGCCGGGACCCGGAAGCATTGGGCGATTTCCAGCGCGCCTTGCAGCTGAACCCCCGCCTGGCGCCTGCCTTGAACGGGCGCGGTGGCGTCTATTTCCGCCGCAAGCAATTTCGTATGGCCCTGGCCGACTTCGACGCAGCCATCCGCAACAATCCCCGTTTTGCCCAAGCCTACCTGAATCGCGCTCACGCCAGAGAGGCCGTCGGCGATCTCCGGGGCGCGGCCGACGACCGGCGGCGCGAAGCGGAGCTGCGCACCCGCTAGCGGTGTGCAGTGGGATAAGCCGGGGTACCCCCTGGGTCCGCTTGTCCATGGTGGGGCATGCTTCAGCTTGCCAGGCGAGCAAAGCCCGCCTTATCCCTATCGCTCATGGTATCCGTCCTATATGTAACGCTACAATCCCGCCCGTGAGGTGCTCAAAGCTCACGTCCACGAAACCAGCGCTCCGCATCATGGCCGCCAGATCCGGAGCGGAGGGGAACTTGCGGACCGACTCCGGCAGGTAGGTGTACGCATCGCGCGAACCCGAGATCAGGCCGCCGATCCACGGCAGGATGCGGCGGCTGTACAGGTTATAGAAAGCGCCGAACAGCGCGTTCGGCGGCTGGGAGAATTCCAGAATCGCCGCCATCCCTCCGGGACCGAGCACCCGCCGCATTTCCGTCAGGCCGCTCTCGTAGTTCGCCAGATTGCGGAAACCAAAGGCGACGGTGACCAGGTCGAGCGACGCATCGCGCAGCGGGAGCGTCAGGGCGTCGGCTTCGAAAAGCACGGCGCTGGCGCGGCGCCGCGCGATCTTGCCACTCGCGGCGACCAGCATCGGATGGCAGAAATCGCTGCCCAGCACGCGCCGCCCCTGCTTTGCCAGCGCCAGCACCAGGTCGCCCGTGCCGCAGCAGATATCGAGCGCGCGCGCCTCCGGACGGAGGAGAATCTCCCGTGTGCGGCGCACCGTATGAGCCCGCCAGTAGCGGTCGATGTTGCAGGAAAGCACGTGGTTGGCGAAGTCGTAACGGTGCGCCACGCGGCCGAACATGCCGCGGACCCAACGCGCCGCGTCCTCCTCGCTATGCACCCCCTGGGGTGTGCTGCCGCTCATAGCAGCGCGAACCGTATGGCGTCAAGAACCAGTTTGTCGTCCACGCCCGCCACCACCGTAACCTCGCCGATGCGCACCGGCAGCACGAAGTGTACCTTGCCCTGCAAGGTCTTTTTGTCGTGTACCAGGCGCGCCAGCAGGCTCTGCGCGGGAATGCCCGCGAGCGGCGGAATGGGTCCGTAAGCGGCGATCATTTCCAGGATGTCCACAGAGTCTTCCGCCGACAGATAACCCGTGGATTCCGCCAGGTAGACGGCGGCGCGCATGCCCCACGCTACCGCCTCCCCGTGCAGGAAGCGCTGGTACCCGGTTTCGGCCTCCAGCGCGTGCCCGAAGGTGTGTCCGAAATTCAGGATGCGGCGCATGTCGCCTTCACGTTCGTCGCTGGACACCACCTCCGCCTTCATACGCACGCTCTCGGCGATGATATGATTCACCGCGGCCGGTGTGCGGGCCAGCACACTGGCGCGGGAGTCCGCCAGGTAGGTGAAGAGCTGGGGCTCGCGGATAATACCCGCCTTGATGATTTCGTAGAGGCCCGCGCGGTATTCGCGCTCCGGCAAAGTATCCAAAACGGCGGGGTCGGCGAGCACCGCCACCGGTTGATGGAAGCTGCCGATGAGATTCTTTCCGCTCACCAGGTTCACCGCGGTCTTCCCGCCGATAGCGGCATCCACCTGCGCCAGCAGCGTCGTGGGGATCTGCAACACCGGGATGCCGCGCATGAAGATCGCCGCCAGGAATCCGCCCATGTCGTTGACGATCCCGCCGCCATAAGCAATCACCATGCTGGAGCGGTCGGCGCCGAGTTGCAGCATCTCTTCGGCCAGCCGTTCCACGTGCACCAGGCGCTTATGCTCTTCGCCGCCCGGCAGGTGGAGCACGTCGTAGGAAACCCCCGTCAGCCCCGCGGCGAGCCGCGCGCCCGCGTGAAACCAGACGTCCTCGGTTGAGACGACGAATATCTTCCCTGTCTTCGGCGGAATGTAGCGCGCGGCGTGCCCGATGACGCCGCGCTCCACGATGGCGGCATAGCATCGCTGCGGCGTTTCGACCTGGAAAGTGGGCATAACCCTTTTTACCACGCGCCCCAGCGGGCCGCCTGACGCGCCGGTTTCGCCCGTAATCCGTCCGTAAGCGGTGGGGATCCTGCATCATCATCCGCGCGGTCATTTCTACCACGGGCGAGCCGCTCCATCCGAGGGTAGTCAACACTATCGTGAATCCGGGGCTCGCTCAGGCGGCGCTGGATGCGGTGCGCGCCAGTGGCGCTATCAGCCGACTCTGAGGAACGTAGAGCCGCAATTATCGCCATGAACGCGGATGCGATGGAAGGTTCCCGGTAATTGTGCATCGCAGCGGGCATGGATGACTACATTTCCAAACCTGTCAAGCGCGACCAGATATCCGAAGCTCTGCGGAAATGGCTTGTCCCGGGAGGAACAGAAGACGAGTCCTGCGGATTGCCGGCCGGCATAACCATGGCGCCGCCCGGGTGAGGCGCGGGGACGCCCGGAGAAACTACCGAAGCGGAATCGTCCGGGCAAACTGCGGCAGCATCCGGTCCGAACCCTCGGTAGCGATCAAGAACTGGTCGGCCTCCAGGCCCTCGAATGTCTGTTTCCCGCCGCCCGGCCAGACAATCTCCACTCGGTCCACGCGCGTCGCGCGGCCCAGCCCGAAGTGGGCGCGCAGATCGCTTTGGGACAGATAGCTGCCGCCCCCCGCGATTTCGCGAACCTGCGTAATGCCGCCGGCGGTCAGCCTGACCCGCGCTCCCATCGCGTCGCGATTGCTCTTGGTCCCCACCAGCTTTAGGCTCAGGAAGTGGTTACCGGCGCTGCCGCCGTTGTGCAGCAGCAGGGGTGGATCCCCACTGTTCCCCACGACTACATCCACGTTCCCGTCGTTGTCGAAATCGGCGAAGGCCGCTCCCCGTCCGAGATGCGGAACTGTGAACCCATCGCCGGCCATCGAGGTGGTCTCGGTGAACTTACCGTTGGCTTCGTTGTGGAACAGCGAGTTGATCTGTTTGTACGTGGCGCGAGGGTTGGTCTTCTCCACTCCCTGGTAGACGTGCCCGTTGGCGATGAAGAGATCTACCCAGCCGTCGTTGTCGTAGTCGAAGAAACCGCCCCCAAAACTCAGTACCTTCCTCGTAGCCGCGGCGATTCCGATGCGGCCGGTGACCTCCTCGAAGAAGCCCTTACCGTCGTTCCGCCAGACATGATCGGACACGTCCTGGAAATCGGAGACATAGAGGTCGAGCCGGCCATCGTTGTCGTAATCACCGAAGGAGATGCACATGGCCGCCATGGCGGCGCCATCCTCCATCAGCGCGATTCCGGCGCGGAATGCGGATTCCTTGAAGGTTCCGTTATGCTCATTGTGGTAGAGATAGAACTCGATTCCGTCATTGGCCACGAACAAGTCCGGCCACCCGTCGTCATCGTAGTCGAGGGCTGCCACGGAAAGATTCTTGCCTTTCGGCTGGAACACCCCGGCGGCTTTGGTGACGTTGGTGAATGTCCCGTCCCCATTGTTGTGATACAGCACCGCAGGCGAGCCGCCATAGGTCGAGGGAGGACAACTCGCCTCCACCACATACCCGAGCCTGCACGTCTGCGGGCTTTTGGGGCCGAAGTCCACATATCCGCCGGCGTACAGATCCAGAAAGCCGTCCCGGTCGAAATCGAAGAAGGTCGCGCCGGAATGGAACATGGTTCCGAAATCCATCCCGTCGACGCGGGCTTTGACCGTAACATCGGTAAAGGTTCCGTCTCCGTTATTGTGATAGAGAATGTTCTTTCCGTATTGCGTCACGTACAGGTCCGGCCAGCCGTCATTGTCGTAATCCCCCCACACGCACCCCAGCCCGTAAGCGTTGCCGGGAACTCCGGCTGCCTTGGTCACGTCGCGGAACGTGCCGTCGCCCTGGTTGCGGTACAGCGCGTTGGTGAATTCGCCGCTCCCGCGTGACTGGCTGCGCCCGTTGACGAAGTAGATATCCGGAAAGCCATCGCTGTCAAAGTCGGCGACGCAGACGCCTGGCCCTGCTTCCTCCAGAATGGTCGGCACGCCCCGGCTGCCCTTCTGATGAACGAAGGTGATGCCAGCGGCCCGCGTGACATCGTGGAATTGTACGGCGGGATTCCCGGCCCATGAGGAATCGGGCCCCAGACCAGTTCCCAGGACGAGACCGAGTCCCGCCAGGGCCAGCCCCGCCCTCAGTTTGCGCATTTTACTGCGCTTTGCCGGCTGTGCCGGTGACCGCCTTCTTCAGATCGTCAGTTGTCTGGCGGGCTTTCTCGGACGCGGCCCTGTGCGCCTCTGCCTCGCGATCGGCGTCCGCCTGCCGCCCCGCCCGACGGTAAGCGTTGGCCAGCAGGAAATGGGCCGTCGGATTGTCCGGTTGCAGCCGGGTTGCCTCTTCCAGCGCAGACACAGCCTCCGAAGCCCTTTCGGCGGCCAGCAGAGATCGGCCGAGCCCGATAAAGGCATCGGCGAATCTCACATCGAACTTCGTGGCCCGGGTGAAACGCTCGATGGCCTCCGGATAGTTCTCTGCCTGTCGGGCCAGCTCAGCCAGGACGAATTCTGCGCCCGCGTTGGAGGGATTGTTTCGGAGTTCCTCCTCGAACTCCTTCTTTGCCTCCGCACGCGTGGCAGCCGTTTCCGGTTTGGAAAGGATCGCCCGGCCCAGCCGGTAATGAATTCCCGGCAGCGCGGGGTTTTGCTCCAGAACCACCCGGTACTCCTCAGCCGCCTGATCCCACTTTTCCTGCGCCTCCAGGGATTCGGCATTCAACTCATGTACCTGGTAAGCGCCGGGATGGGTGAACAGAAGGGCCTGCGAAGCGCGCAGCGAGAGGTCGGAATAGGTGTGCACCGTGAGATACAGGACCTCGGGGTCCTTCGGGAAATCGCGGTTGAGCATCTGGATAAAATCGACTGCGGCGCTGGTCTGGTCGAGCGACATCGCGCAGCGTACTCCGCCGGCTCCCAGGCGCCGCTTCAGATCTTTGTCTACGGCGTGCGCGTAGGCCTTCCTGATCTGAGGCAGCGCCTCCGGACACCGTCCGGTTTCCAGGAGACTGGCGACCCTGGCGGGATCCACTGCCGCTGGGGACGGCTTACCAACCGTTGCCGGAGGGTTCGCGGGCGCAGTCTGTGCCGATGCCAGCGAAATCGCCCCCAGGAGGCAAAGTGGAATTACCATTTTCAGCAACCAGTTTGGGTTCAGTAAAACAGCTTCACGGCTAACTGAATTGTCCTTCCCGGTTGGGAGCTTTGCACCGCGCCCAGGCCGCCTCCGAGACCTGTTCCCGGTGAGTTGAGAATCGGATGATTGAACGCATTCACGAAGTCGGTCCTGAACAGGAACCGGAATCTCTCGGTTATGGCGAAGCTCTTTTCCGCCGTCATATCGAGATCCACCAAGCCCGGACCCCGCACCGTACCCACACCGCAGGTGCCGAATTGATGCGGCAGCGACGGGCCGTAGGAGTTCGGATCAAACCACTGGTAACCGCCGCCGGAATACTCCTGTTTGCCGAATACGCGGGCGGGAGCGGTGCAGTTGGCACGCGATCCGCGGGAGTTCGTCCCGGAGGTGTCGCTGCCCGAGATGGTGAGCGGAAAACCGCCGTGCCACGAGAAGATGCCGCTGGTCTGCCAGCCGCCGAGCAGAGCGTCCGCGGCCTTATTCATGCCCTTGCCGTACTTCTTGTCCCGGCCGACCGGCAACTCATAAACGGCGTAGGAAGTGAGCACATGGGTCACATCGTAGTAGCACGGACCCCATTCCGCCCGCATATCGTAAAGGTTCTGCCAGTACGGCGATGTGGGCGTGGTCTGTCCGCCCCAGGACCCGTAATAGCCGCTGGAATTGGTCATGCACTTCGAGTAGGTATAGGCGACCTGGTATTGCAAGCCGCTGCTGGTCGATTTGTGCAGAACCGCCTGCAAGGCGTTGTAGCTCTGGTTGCCGTTGCTCTCCGTGCCGGAGATCTGGCCGATATTGGCAAGGGCCGGATTGCCGGAGAGGAAGGGGCTGGGAGACGTGGTGCCGTCGGGGTTCAACCGGCGTTGGAAATAGGGCATGGGCACCATCAGGTGAGTACTGCGCTGGCCTATGTAGCCGGCCTGCAGCGTAGTGGTGTTGTTGAACTGGTACTGCGTGGAGAGGTTCCACTGATTTACAGCGGCCGGTTTGACGTTGGGATCCCATAGCCGGATGATCGCGCCCGCAAAAGGATCGGCAGCGTTCGACAGAACCGTCAGGCCCTGGTCCGTTCGGGAGCCCGGAAGCGACGTGTTGAAGTATGTTGTGTTGTATTCCTGATTCAGCGGCGGATTCAGCGGCAGGCGGAGGTTCGTGCCCGTACCTTCCAGGTAGGAAGACAGCGTATACGCGCCGCGGACCACGATCTTGCGATCGAACATATCCGGGTTGTACGCGAAACCGATGCGCGGCTGGAAATCCAGACCGGCGTTATAGCTGTTATACAGAGCCCGGCAGTTGCTGTAGATGCAGTTTGACGATCCGGCAGCTTGAATGGCGCCGCTGATCGGCGAGAAGTTCGTCTGGCGATCCTTCACTTCCACCCACGGGGTATGAACTTCGTACCGCAGACCGAGGTTCAGGGTCAGGTTGCTGCCGATCTTGTAGTCGTCCTGCACATAGGCCGCAATCACACTGGAGCGTTGTCCCCAGGTGCCGGTGCTGACGCCTCGGCCAAGCTGGTCCGGCAGTCCCAGGAAAAAGTCGGCTTCGCCGGCTCCCGATCCGCCGCCCGCAGCGGCCAGGGGATCGGGACCGGCCGTGTACCGGCCCGAGAAGTCCATCAGCCCGACGGATCCGTTGTTTCCCGAGTAATAAGTGTTGATTCGCTGGCGCATAAACTGGAAGCCGGTGTGAATAATGTGCTTGCCCATATTGATCACCAGGCCGTCCTGGGCCTGAATCACCGTATCGGCAAACAACTGCTGGACTCCCGAGTTACCGAGGCCGCTCACAAACCCGCCGCCGAAACTCAAGGACAGCAGGCCTGGGCCGCGATCGTTGCCATTGGCGATACCCAGGTCTTGGGCGATGTTGCCGGCGCTGCTGTCAAAGACGTTGCCGTTGTGCAATTGCACGTAATTCGCGCCCAGCCGCATCTCATTGACCACGCGGGGGCTGAATGTTCGGGTCCAGTTCACGACGCCGTTATAGGTAGGGGTGTCGTTGAAACCCGGCGCGAACAACGCGAAGGAGTTGAGGCTCGGGTTTTGCAGGAAGCCTTGGGAATAGCGGACCGAGATGCGATCGTGATCGCTCAGGTTATAGTCCACCTTGACATCGCCCTGATCCTGGTAGATGTGGCTGGCACTCGTGTTGAAGTAGTTGTTCTGCACGCCGGGCACCACCGGCAGAGGATATTTCGCCGAAGCGAAAAGGTTTTTGGCGACGGGATCGAGCAGCGACAGCGGGATCTGGTTATTGGCGAACGCCACGCGCTTTCCCGCTGCGTCCAACTGTAACGGGTTGTACAACTGAATTCCCTTGGCGAGCAATTCCGAAAAGTCGCCGCGCCGCTCGGCAGCGGTGAAAACCGAGAGCGTGCCGGTAGAGTTAGGGAAGTTCAGGCGCTGCCCCTGGTAATCGACAAAGAAAAACAGCTTGTCCTTCTTGACCGGGCCACCCAAAGTCGCGCCGAACATGTTCCAGCGCACCTTTGAGCGAGGCGAGCCGCTCCAGTTGTTGCTCCAGGAATTCGCATTGAGCACGTCGTTGCGGAAGAACTCGAACGCGTCCCCGTGGTAGTGGTTCGTCCCGGACTTGATGGTGGTGCTGATGATACCGCCCATGAAGTTGCCGAATTCCGCCGAAGCGTTGTTCGTGATCATATTGAATTCCGCGATGGCGTCGACGCTCGGCGTATAGCCCACGAGGTTGTCGGAGACCTGGTTGTTGTCCAGGCCGTCCAGCAGGAAGTTGTTGGCTTGTTCGCGGTTGCCGTTGACATACGGCCGCCCGCCGCCGCCGGTGGCGCTGCCGTTGGTCATGGTGCTGGGGTCGGGATGGACGGAGCCTGGGGCGAGCAGCGTCAGCTGAACGTAGTTCCGCGTCGCCAGAGGCAGCGCTTCGTTGGTCTTCGAATCGATGATCGTGCCCACCATCGTGTTTTCGGTTTGCAGGAGCGGCGCGGCGCCGGTGACCTCGACCGTCTGCGTCATCTCGCCGAGCCGCATACTGAAATCGATGCGGGCGATCTGATTCATCTCCAGCGTCACGGCCGTATGGGCCGCGGTCTGGAAACCTTTGGCTTCCGCCTTGATCTCGTACGTGCCAATGGGAATCCTGGGCAGACTATAGATACCCTCGGCGTTGGTGGAGCTGGTGAAGGTGGTGGCCCGATCCACGTCCTTGGCGGTGATAGTGGCATTGGGCACAGGCGCGCCGGACGGATCCATCAGCTGACCTTGAATTGCAGCGGTGACCTGCTGGCTGTGGATGAACTGGGGGAAAGTGAATCCGGCCGCAAGGAATAGGAGAAATCTGACCGAAAATAGACGTTCCATAACCCTCCTTAGATTTGGTGAGATTATACCCTTGTCTCTAATCGTTGTCCAGCCAGAGTCTTGTCCGTGTCTTGTCCGAGTCTTGTTCTTGTTTCGCCCAAACACCTTTCACTAGGCATTTAGGGCCGGTGCGGTAAAATAGGGGTTACCCATACATGCGAGAGAAAATTCGATCGACTACGGTGATTTGTGTTCGCCGCGACAATAAGGTCGTGATGGCCGGCGATGGACAGGTGAGTCTCGGCGGCGAGGTCTTGAAAAGCTCCGCCCGCAAGTTGCGCCGCCTGTACAACGACAAGATCCTGGCGGGATTCGCCGGGTCCACGGCCGATGCCTTCGC
>OBLU010006929.1_pt1 | contig 10068 bp, 6 predicted proteins | sample 1518681 | NCBI WGS metagenome assembly OBLU01 (sample SAMEA3539304, study PRJEB22396) | soil metagenome | biome: tundra; feature: field; material: soil | place: USA | collected 2010-05 | depth 0.15 m
CGGACTCCATGTTCTCGGGCGACAGCTTGCCTTCGCCGCGCAGATTCTTGAAAACCCGCTGTAACTTGTCGGATAGATTATCGAACATGAAATTCCGGCGGCGGCAAGGCAGACCTCGCCGTCGAGCGTTTATACGATTCTTTCATTATACATTTTATTATAGATTGGGCGCGCGGCTGGATGGGGTCGCTGCGGAAATTGAGCTGGTTCGTGTTGAGCATAATCGGCACTCCGGCGTCAAACAGCCGCCGCACCGGATGCGCGTCCAGCGATTCCACCGCCCCGGTTGTCACGTTGCTGGTGATACACCTCCAGCGGAATCCCCCGATCGCGCAAATGGCGCAGCAACGCCGCATCTTCAGGAGTTGGATCGTGTGATGCTGCCGCTAGTGGGCGGTAGGCTCAGCCGGCCAAATCGACTAACTCAAGGAGAGCGGGGCCAAGCTGTTCATCATAGCTGCCGGAACGGGGAAGCGATTACAATGAAAGTCCGTGCCTCCGAAGAGTCCGAAAATCTACCACATCACGCACTTGGAGAATTTGCCCCAGATTCTCGATAGTATGCTCTGGTCGGATGCGGAGCGCCTTCGCCGGGGCCTGAACTGCATGATCGCCGGGATGAGCGAGATAAAGCGGTGACGCCTCGAGGAACTGGATTTGGACTGCCACCCCGGCACGAAGGTGGGAGAATACGTTCCCTTCTATTTCTGTCCTCGCTCGATCATGCTTTTCTTGCTGCATAAGGGCAACCACGTGGATTTGACGTACCGTGGCGGTCAACGTCCGATTGTGCATCTCGAAGCGGACCTGCGCACGGTCGTCGAATGGGCCGATTCCATCGAGAGGCGTTGGGCGTTCGGCAACAGAAATGCCGGCGCTCGCTACTCGTTTCTTCGATAATATCGATGAGATCGATGCGTTAGACTGGAACGCTATCGGCGAGACGGATTGGAGAGACCCGTTCGTGAAAGAACGAAAGCAGGCCGAGTTCTTGGTCGAGCAATCCTTTCCGTGGGAGCTGATCGAGCGCATCGGCGTAATCGACGAGAAGATTGCAGAGCGGGTGGCGAGCTTACTCAGAGAAGCCAGCCATCGGCCGAAGGTCGTCGTGGCGCCACAGTGGTATTTCTAGGGAGACGGCACGATGATAGAGCTTACGCAGGGTGACATACTGTTCGCGGACACCGAGGCTCTTGTCAACACCGTGAATTGTGTCGGTGTGATGGGCCGGGGCATGGTGCTTCAGTTCCGGAAGGCATACCCGGTGAACTTCAAGATCTACGAGGCTGCATGTAAGCGGCACGAAGTGCTCCCCGGAAAGATGCTGGTCTTCGAAACGGGTCTCCTGACCGGGCCTCGATACATCGTCAATTTCCCGACGAAGCGTCACTGGAAGGGCAAGAGCCGCATCGAGGATATCGACGCTGGACTGCCGGCGCTTGTTGAAGAGATCAGGAAGCGCGATATCCGGTCCGTCGCCGTTCCGCCACTCGGATGCGGGCTTGGGGGTCTCGACTGGAACGACGTTCGACCGAGGATTGTGCAGGCGTTCGAAAAATTACCCGAGGTGCGCGTGCTGGTGTTCGAGCCGGCAGGCGCGCCGAGGCCCGAGGTGATGGTGAAGGAAAAGCGCGCGCCGGGAATGACGCCTGGAAGAGCGGTGCTTGTGGAGTTGATGTCCCGCTATCTCGCCGCTGTGATGGACCCGTTCATTACGCTGTTGGAGATTCACAAGCTGATGTACTTCATGCAAGAGGCCGGGGAGAATCTTCGCCTGAACTATGAGAAGGGAACATACGGCCCTTACGCGAAGAATCTGCGGCACGTGCTGAGCGTCATCGAAGGACATTTTATTACGGGTTATGGGGATGCCGAGGACGATCCACAGCGGCCCATAGAACTTCTTCCGGGCGTGTCCGAATCGGCCCGCGCCTTCATTCGATCCCACCCTAATACACAGGCTCGATTCAACCGGGTCGCGAAGCTGATTCACGGCTTCGAGACTCCTTTCGGAATGGAGCTGCTCGCCACCGTACACTGGGTATGCACCCGCGAGGGGGCGAAGTCCGGAGACGAGGCTGTCGAGCGCACCTATCGCTGGAACGACCGCAAGAGGGGGTTTGACCGAGAAGAAATCGCTCTTGCGCGTGAGGTTCTCGCCGCTCAAGGTTGGCTCGGCTGATCTCTCCGAAACCCGTATCGGAAGCCATTCTCCGCGATGCCGCGCAGCTCGGCCTGCGAAAATCCGAACTGCCGCGCGGCCAACGCATATTCGCCCGAAAGCGTGGTCGCGAAGATGGCGGGATCGTCGGTGTTGAGCGTAATCGGCACGCCGGCATCAAACAGCCGCCGCACCGGATGCGCGTCCAGCGATTCCACCGCCCCGGTCGCCACGTTGCTTGTGATACACACCTCCAGCGGAATCCCGCGATCGCGCAAATGCCGCAGCAACGCCGCATCTTCCACGGCCCGGATGCCGTGCCCGATGCGCTCCGCGCCGATCTCCAGCGCCGCCCACACCGATTCCGGCCCCACCGTCTCGCCCGCATGCGCCGTCAGCCGCAGCCCCGCGCCCTTCGCAAACCGGTACACCTCGCCGAACCATGCGGCCGGTCCGCGCTCTTCGTCGCCGCCGATCCCGAACGCCACCACGCCATCGTTCACCCGCTCGCCCGCCAGTTCCGCCACCCGCATGGCATGTTCGACGCCAAAGTGCCGGACCGCGTCCAGAATCCAATGCACCTCGATGGGAAACTCCGCGGCAGCGTCCCGCACAGCCGCGTAGACTGGCGCGAACTCCTGCCCCTTCCAGAGCACCACTCCCGCCGACAGCGTGATTTCGGCATACTGCACTGTCTCGGCCGCCAGGCGTTCCATCAAGGCACGCGTGATGCGCGCATAGTCCTCCGGCGTGCGCAGCCGCTCGACCACCGATTTGTACGCCTGAATAAATCCCTGAAAACCGTGAAAGCGATACATGGCCCGCACTGCCTCCCGGGTGAGACTGGGGTCCAGCTCCTGCATGGTCTCCGGCTCCACGGACCCTTCCAGGTGCAGATGCAACTCCGCTTTAGGCCAGGCGCGATAGGCGGTCACGGGATCCATTAAGAATAGGTTTGCATAAAGCAGGGGCGGCCTGAGAGGCCGCCGCAGGCCACGGGCCTGCCCCACAATAAGGGTGAAATGGATTATCGTGAGCGACGAGGTATCTGCGATGATTGAGACCAAAGACAGCACGTCGCGCCGCGCGTTCCTGAGTGAAGCCGGCCGCATCGCCGGGGTTTCGACCCTGGCCGGAATGACTCTGCCCCACGTACACGCGGCGGAGAACAATACGATTCAGCTTGCGCTGGTGGGATGCGGCGGGCGCGGCACGGGCGCAATCGAGAACGCGCTGGGCATCAAGAACGGGCCCATCAAGCTGGTGGCGATGGCCGACGTCTTCCCGCAGAAGCTGAGCGACAGCCACGGACACCTGCGTGGCCGCTTCGCTTCCCAGATGGACGTGCCCATGGAGCGCCAGTTCATCGGCTTCGACGGGTACCGCAAGGCCATGGACTGCCTGAAGCCGGGCGACGTAGCCATCCTGGCAACGCCGCCGGCGTTCCGCTGGGTGCATTTCCGCTACGCCATCGATAGGGGCCTGAACGTTTTCATGGAGAAGCCGGTCACCGTGGACGGCCCGACCACACGGCGCATGATCGCGCTGGGCGAAGAGGCAGGGCGCAAGAACCTGAAGGTGGGAGTCGGCTTGATGATACGGCACTGCCGGGCGCGGCAGGAACTGCTCAACCGCGTCCGCGACGGGCAGATCGGCGACATCGTCGCGATGCGCGGCTACCGCATGGGTCCGGGCGGCGACGTTGCGCCGGTAAAGCCCGAAGGCATCAGTGAACTGCTGTACCAGATCCGCCTGTTCCACGGGTTTCTGTGGGCCAGCGGCGGCGTCTTCAGCGACTACTACATCCACCAGATCGACGAGCTCTCGTGGATGAAGGGCGCGTGGCCGGTGGAGGCCATGGCTCTGGGCGGCCGCCAGTACCGTGGCGGCGCGGTGGACCAGAACTTCGACGTCTACGCGGTGCAGTATACCTACCCGGACGGCACGCGCCTGTTCTTCGATGGCCGCAACATGCCCGGGGTGCACAACGAGTTCGCCAGCTACATTCACGGGTCGAAGGGCTCGGCCGTGGTTTCAACCAACGCGCACACGCCGGGACACACGCGCATTTACAGCGGGCAGAATATCCCGCGCTGGCAGAGCGGCCAGAAAGAACCGGCGCCGGAGAATTTGGTATGGGCGTTCCCGCAGCCGGAGCGCTCGCCTTACGACTGGGAGTGGGACGACCTGATCGCAGCCATTCGCGACGATAAGCCGTACAACGAGGTGAAGCGCGGAGCGGAGGCCAGCCTGGTCGCGTCGATGGGGCGCTTCGCGGCGCATACCGGGCAGTTGGTGACGTTTGATCAGATGATGAATCACGATCATGAGTTTGCGCCCGACGTGGACAAGCTGACGATGGATGGCCCCGCGCCGTTGCGGGCAGGGGTGGATGGTAAGTATCCGGTGCCGGAGCCGGGGATTAAGACGACGCGGGAGTATTAGTCTCGGCGTTCTGGCGGACAGACCAGGAGGTCTGTCCTACCCGCGCTACAAAGAGCGGAGGAAGTTCAGCAAGTCCTGCTTCTGCGACGAAGTGAGTTGACTCGTCGGAACAATCGTTGGTGGATTCCGGCTCGGCAGCTTGCCGAGTGAGTGATCGAGTGTGCGGGCCATTCTGGCGAAGGCTTCCTTTAGAAGGTAAGCGCGGCCGGTGAATCCATGCGCAGAGCGCGAAAAGATTTTCGAGCTCGCACGAAATATTAATTCACATTACGGCAGATTTGCATATCAAAGACGCCTTAGTATATCCCAAGGCTGACACCGACTGAAGAAAGTACACTATCGACACTCTCTTCGCCGAATATCAGAGTCGCTCCTTGGTAATAAGCCCTCGTTGACCACTCTCCCAAGGTAACGCCCAGACCAAATAGCCCCCAGGGCGTCTCAGGTGCAACGAGTGCCGAAGATTGCGTCGCGGTGTCGAATAAGTTCCTTATGCTTGGTGATTGATATGACGTGTAAACAGATGAAGAAAGATTGATGATTCCCAGACCTGGGATCTCCAGTTTGTTCGCTTCATTAACTAGGCTTAGAAACCAGTTCCCTACATCCTGCCCAACCCCGAGCGAGTCTAAGATGCTTTTGATATATTCATATGCCGTTCCGCTACCTGTGCAATCTAAACCCGATGGGTCATCGACCCTTAGGGGATTCGAGCCTGCATATTGATACAAATTGATTCCGCCTTCGATGCCCACTGGATCAGATTGGAGATACCGCCCCAGATTCGGCATATAATCGCGGTTAAGGTTGTAACTGAACCCTGTCTCCCCATCAAAATACTGCCCCGGAAACCGCAAATTCTGAGTGATGGTGCCTGTTGGAACAGGCGTGGTGCCGAATGGCTGATACGTCGTGCTCCAAACGGTCGCGGCGCTGCTGTTGGTGACAAGCTGGGGCGTCCCCAGACGGTCGGCAAGCACATAGTTCACCTGGTTGGCGGCGGGGCTGACGCCGGGCTGAAGCACGGATATGGGCCGCCCATCCGCATACAGATAATCGGTTACCGCGCCGTTGTTGTTCTCTTCGAGCAGGCTGCCGTTCTGGGCGTAGGTGTAGAGTATGGACGGAGACCCTGGGTTTGTTTTGCTGAACCGCCGCCCGAAAGCGTCGTATACCATTGTCGCGGCGAGCGCGGTGCCGGTCACGGACGCCAGGCGGTTGGCGTTATTGTAAGCAAATGTCGCTGCGGTGCTGCTGTTTGCTGGAGGGATGCTGGTGATGTTGCCATTGGCGTTGGTGACCACGGTCGTCTTAAGGCCGCCGACCGTGATGGTCGCCAGACGGTTGCCGGGCGTGTAGGTATAAGTCGTCGTCGCCGAGCCGACGGTTTGAGTCAGCCGGTTGCCCAGCTTGTCATAAGTCCAGCCATAGATGCCATAGCCGCCCGTACCGCTGGTGGCGCTGGTGAGGCGATTCAGCACGTCGTAGCCAAAGGTTTGGATATTGGCGGCATTGACCGCATCCGTGATGCTGCTGACGTTGTTGTCGCTGTCATAGACGTAAGCGAGGCTCTGGACGGTTCTGTGCGGCAAGGTGTCGGCGATGTTCGTCGCCCGGTAATCGAGATCAAACGTCCAGGCCTCCGCGATGCCGTTATGGTAGCCCGCGCTGCTTATCGGCCCGAACGGAAGATGGGTCAGGTTCGCAACTGTTGAAAACGCGGATGCGCCGGGAGCGCGAACCACGACTCGATGCAAATAGCCCGCGCTGTTGTACTGATTCGTCATCAGCGCGGCGTCCGGATAGGTGATGGAGGCGATGCGGCTGACGGGGTCGTAGGAATACCGGGTGGTAAGCTTCGTGCCGCCGCCGGTGCGCACCTCGCTAAGCATGTTGCCGCGTTCATCCCAGGAACGCGTCAACGAGCCTGCCGCGTCCGTGAGGCTCGTCAGACGACCAATGCCAAAGCCGAATCCCGCCCCGGTCTGGTCATAGGTGTAGGCGACATTTTCCGGTGCATCTGCGGGATACGTCGTGGTGAGAGGGCGGTCGAGCGCATCGTAGCTGTTGTTGGTAACGACACCCAGGGCGTCGGTCTTGCTCGTAAGGTTGCCGTCGAAATCGAAGTAGTAAGTCGTGTTGCCGGAATCCGAACTGTTCTGCTCAATGGCGTCACCGAAACCATCATAGATGAAGGTGGTGACATTGTTGTTGGGTTCGGTGACTGTCAGGGTCCGGTCATGCGGATCGTAGGTGAATTTTGTGACGCCCGAATTCGGGTCCGCGCTGGTGGAGAGCCGGTTCAGCGCGTCGAACGTGCGCGTGGTCTTGTGAGTGAGCGGATCGATAATCGTGAGGGTATTGCCATTCGAGTCGTAGCTGTAGCTGGTCGTCTGGCCTACGCCTCCGACATCGGTTAGCATCCGCCCCAGCGCATCGAAGGTGGCCGAGTGCTGGCGCGTGGGACTGGTGCCGCTGCTCGCATAAGTGTTGATCTGTGTCTTGTCGCCCAGGGCATCCAGCGTATAGATCACGTAGTTGCCGAGCGTGTCAGTGACCTGAATGATGCGATGGGCGGCGTCATATGTGTACGCCAGGAAGGAATTGTCCGGCAGCGTCAGTTGGGTAAGATTGCCCGCCGGGTCATAGGCCCAGTTCGTGGTGTACGACGGCTGTTTCGTGGCGCTTATTGTACTGCTCAGCCGCCACAGACGAGCGTTGTAGGTAAGCGTAGTCGTCACCTTGTTTGGATCGACAATGGTGAGCGGATATCCGCCGCCGGTATGCGAGGTAATTCTGGTTGCCTGGCTTAACGGATTCGTGACGCGGATGAGCGCGCCGGTGGAATCGTAAGCGTACTTGGTCGTGTTGCCATTGGGGCTTTGCGACGATGCGAGCAGGAAGTTCGACCAGGCATAGGTCCATGTCCGCGTCTGCCCATTCGTGGAGTAGGGTACTGTCTGCGTCGTCGTGTCCTTATTCGTGCGGGTGAGCACGTCGCAACTGGAATCGTATGTAAAGCTTGTTGTGAGGTCCGTCGTGGTGACCGAGTCGGGCAAATGAACGCATGTTGCATCGTAGGCGACGGTCGTCGTGCGGGCCACCGGAGATCCCTTGGCCTCAATCATGGTCGTGGGGTCGCCGTGGATGTCATTGACATAGGTCGTAAGATTGCCGTTCCAGTCGGTCGCGCTCGCCACGTAGCCGTTGCTGTCGTAGGTGAACTTGCGGGTCGCGGCCGCAACCGGGCCGTCTGCCGCGCGGCTGATCTGAACGGGATTATTGGAACCCTGAAGCGAGACGAAAGTGTAGGTCTCCTGCTCGCCCAATGCGTTTTTCACGGTGCGCGTCCCCGCGGTGTCGTTGTATGTGACAGTCGTCAGCCCTGCACCGCCCGCGTGCTGGCTGGTCAGCCCCCTGCCGTAGCTGTCGTACGTAAAGGTCGTGAAAACGTTGCCGTCCTCGTCGGTGATCGACGTGAGCGCGGCGGGAAAGGATGTGTTTGCGTAGCCGTAGCTCTGGCTCGTCGCGGGCGTAGTGTTGTAGGAGACCGAGGTAAGGAGTTTCGGCGAGCCTGAGCTATACAGGTAGGTGAGCACTAGGCTGTCCGGCGTCGTTACTTGCGTGAGCAAGCCGCTCGTATAGGCGAAGGTGAGCTGTCGGGCATAGGAATCGGTCACCGTCGTAAGCTGGTTGCTTCCGTTATACGTCATCGTCTGCGTATAACCGTCGCGCGCCCTTATCGAATCAAGCAGCGCCTCGGAGCCTGTGGCCGTATAGGTTTCCACGGTGTCGTCGTGCAAGGTGAGCGTCCAGGTTGCGCCGGAATTCGTGAGGGTCACATTCACGTCGGGTTCAGGGGTCCAGGTCGTGCCTACCAGAGTGAATGAAAGCTGCTCGCCGTCCGGTCGCTCAGCAATGACCTGCGTGGATGAGGCGAGGTTCAGATAACGATCATAGTGCGTGCGCCAGTTTTGCCCCATCGACACCGCATAGGTGGAAATGGGCGTATAGCTGTTGTAGTAGCGGATAAACGAAAGCTTGTTCGATCCTGCCGTCTCGTAGTCCTTCACCGACTCGTACACGTTGCCTGTGGCCACGTCGATAGGGTCGCCGCAAAACGATGAGCAGCCCGTGCCGCCGGAATTGTCCATCCCGAGCATGCTCTGCCATCCTACGAGGGTCAGCGAGTAGGGCAGGACTGTCCCGCTTCCGTTGCATGGATGGTAGGTGGGGATAGTAGCGGTGGTGATTCCGCCGCTGGTGGCAAGGGCGAGGTTGACGTTCGTCACGCTGCAAGCTACATCTCCATCAGGCAGGACAACGGTGTCCGGTATGACGGTCCAGGTAAGATTCAGCGTATTTCCAGACAGCGTGCCGGAAGCGTAGGCTGCCCACTGGTAGGAGTACCCCGGCCAGTACGTCGTGAGCAAGCCTACCACAGACCCCCCGCTGCCGATCTGGTAAAGAACCAAGACCTGGTTCGAATCGTCCGGCAGACCGGGGGGACTATTTTCCTCAACTCGGCTGCCAGTCCACGCACCCGTGAGATTGGGGAGCGTTTGCGCTGATCCGGAAAGTGGAGCGCACAAAAGCCAGAGAACGAGGATAAGGGCAACCCCGATGCCGCGAACGAACAACTGAGGCCTTAGGTTAGCGACGCAGTGAAGAGGGCGCGCCTTGCGGGTGATGTTGCCCAAGATTGACAACGGCGTTCCTGAAAGCAGCGCAGAATGTGTGCTTGCGTTCGGCTCCGCGGGAGCATGCCTCAAGGTAGAGCTTCGTCTAAACATTCTTTCTTTCCTCCTCATTCCAAATATTGGTGATAGCCGCAGAGGTGCCGAGGCAACGCCTCGACGCCGCGCGACAACCGCGTTGCGAAAAAACACCCTTCAATAAGGAATTGTAAACCGGGCCCGAAGTGTGACAGGCTGCGCGACGATTTTGGACGGCTTGAGATTTTCCGTTTCGAAAAAGACGATCTCCACGCGCCGTCATGCCCGTAATCCCCTCTCCTCCTCTATATCTGCCAATCTGGGGCGATTCGTGCCCAGAAATCTTTAGCGCCAATACCGGCGGGGCAAACATTCTACTGGCAAGCCGAAATGCGGGATGCCGTACGGTGTCCGGCAGCCCGCTGATGTTTCCAGGACCGTCGCCCCGACTCCAATTATCGTGCGAATTTAGCGGTGAATCAATGGGATAGGGGTAAAGTTGCGCCTAACGCGGGGATAAGCGAAAATTAACCCCATGGACGCTCCCGCTCCCCACGAGCTATTCGTTTCCAGTGCCGAGCGCGCTCCGCTAAGTGGTCGCGGATTTTGGCCTACTCCTCTACGGCCTGATTTCATAATCCGGCCAGCAGTCCTCGATCTGCTGCCAGGTAGCGTTGAGATCGCCGCTGGAGGTGTGCAGCGACTGCCCGGACCACCGATCTCCCAAGACGCGTATCTCCGCTGCTG
>OBLU010006932.1_pt1 | contig 10068 bp, 8 predicted proteins | sample 1518681 | NCBI WGS metagenome assembly OBLU01 (sample SAMEA3539304, study PRJEB22396) | soil metagenome | biome: tundra; feature: field; material: soil | place: USA | collected 2010-05 | depth 0.15 m
GGGCTGTTCTCGCAGAGCCTGAATAAGCTGCAGAGAACGGACATGAAGCTGGAGACGAAGAACCGGTATATCGTGCATATCAATCCCCAGGCGGCGGGATATTCAACAACGCACCTGGAAGCGCTCTACCGGACCATGGAGGAGCGATTCCATTCGCTGCCGGGAGTGGCAAAGGTGGGCATCGCCACCTACACGGCCATGGAAGACAACAACTGGACCAACGAGATTCAAATCCAGGGCCAGTCCAACCTGACCTTCAGCGCCTCGTTTGTGAAGGCGAATGCGGAATACTTCGACTCGGTGGGAACGCACGTGGTGATGGGGCGCGGAATCGGCCCGCAGGATACATCCACGGCCCCGCCGGTCGTAGTGGTGAACCGGACGTTTGTAAAGGATCTCTTCAAGGATGTAAGCAACCCGATTGGACGGCGGATTGGCAGGCCGGGTTCGCCTGGCGACTTCGAGATCGTGGGCGTGGTGGAGGATACGGCCTACACATCCGTGCGATGGAAGGACCACCGCATGTATTTTGTTCCCATGATGCAGCGCTACGCCAGTGACAAGGAGCCCATCGAGAACGATACTTCGCTTTACGCTGGAGCGATCGTGCTCCAGACCGAGCGGCCGATGGACGACATGGAGAAGCTGGCGCGGACAACGCTCGGAAGCATCAATCCGAACTTGACCATCGTAATGTTTCAGACCTTCGATCAACAGATCGCCGGCCGGTTTACCGAAGAGCGGATGATCGCGCACCTCACGATTCTGTTTGGCGCATTGGCGCTGTTGCTTGCGGCGATTGGCTTATATGGCGTCACCGCATATGCCGTGGTAAGGCGGACCCCGGAGATTGGAATCCGCATGGCGCTCGGAGCTGAGCGTGGTGGAGTCATCGCGATGGTGCTGCGGGCAGCTATGATTCAGGTCGCCCTTGGCCTGACGATTGGAATTCCAGTTGCGCTCATCTGCGTACGATTTGTGAAGTCGCAGCTTTATGAGATCACCAACGCGGACGCCAGCGTTATGGCGGGCGCAATTGTGACCCTCACAGCCGCCGCGTTCATCGCCGGAATCATTCCAGCGCGACGCGCGGCCTCCATCGACCCTGTGCAGGCCTTGAGAACTGAATAGGTTCAGTACTTTGAAAATGGAGTGACGGGCACATGTCCGCTTTGCCAAACAAAAACCGGACCTGGAGTCCGCTCCAGGCCCGGCAGTTTGAGGGTTTTGGTTTTGCCTACGGTTGCGGTTGCGGGGCCGGCGCCGGTGGCGGAGTGTTCGGAGCGTCAGCGGGAGCGGGAGCGCCTTGGATCGGCGGGATTGGTGTCGCGACAAGAGGCGCCGGCGCTTCTGGCTTCTTCTTGTCGCTCAGCCGGGTCTTATCGCTGTTGGTGGCGGACTTCTTTTCCTTCTTGCTTGCCGTATCGCCGGCAAGGCCGAGAGGTCCGGCCTGGGTCTGGCGATCGGCCACCTCCGCGGCGTCGGGCGCAGCCGGAGCAAGGGCGTCAACTTTTGGTCCCTTCTTGGCTTTCTTTGCCTGCTTGACCTGTTTGGCACGTTCGCTAAAGCGCGACTTCCTCTCTACGGGCGCATTCTCCAGAGGATTCACTGGCTCTTGCGGGGTGTTCGCAGCGGCTTGCTGCACTGCTCCCGCATCCTCGGTCTTGGTTTCGGGCGCATCCGGCAACGTCTTCCTGGGCGCCTTGCCAAGGCGGATCTTTTCCTTCTTGCCTGGCTTCATGGCTATCGGCGCTAGCGCATCGGCGTTCTTCTTGCCCTTCTTCTTCTTTTCGGCCACCGGGGTTGGTGTTGGTTGAGCCGACTGCTCCGGAGCCGGCGCGGCTTCATCCGGGCTGGATTTCTGCCTGAACGTGCGAGCTGTTTCCCTGAAGCGGGTGCGCTCAATCTTCCGTTTCTTCTTGGGTTGGGGCGGAGTGTATGCGCTGTAAGTCGGCTTGGTCTGGCGGGGGCTGGCCCCGGAATCTGTGTAGCCAGGCTTGATCTCGATATAGGACTCTTCGCGTAGCTGGGTCAGATAATCGCGGATGGCCGGCTCCATCCGGCTCATATAAAGAGCTTCCTCTACCTGCTGCGCCACGTCCTTGAACTCCGGCGCGCCGCCGGTAATGTGTTGCACTATCTTGAGGATGACGAAGCCCTGCCGCGTGCGAATCGGTGCGGTAAACTCTCCCGTCTTCAACGCAAACGTCTGTTCTTCCAGTACTTTGGCCAGGCTGCCGCGCTTGAACTGGCCCAGGTCGCCGCCCGAGGTCGCCGTTGATCCGTCGCTGAAGCTGCGCGCCAATTGCGCGAAATCGCCGCCCGAGTGCAGTCTCGCCTCTACGTCATCAGCTTTCGCTTTGGCAGCCGCCAGCTTTTCCGGATCGTCCGTGCCCCCCGGAGTTCCGGTGCTGATCAGGATCTCACCCAGGTGCAGGCTCTCCTGCTGGGTGTATTCCTGTTTATGCTCTTCAAAATAGCGCTGCGCCTCGCCGGCGGTGATCTGAATCCTTCGACCCACCTGATCACGCATCACCTCTTGAGTAATGATGGAGTTGCGGATGTTGGCCTTGAAGTCCTCGAACGAAATCCCCTGATCCTTGGCCGATTTCTCCAGATCCTCCATCGATTCAAGGCCGTATTGCTTGCGGATCTCATTCAGCCGGTTCACCAACTGGGTTTCACCGTTGATGCCAAGCTCCTTGCCCTTGGAGAGCCAGAGTTGCTGATCGAGGAGGTTCCGCAGCAGGTCTTTGTGGCCTTCGGAAATCTCCTGCATGGAGCGGCCCTGCTGGCGTGCTTCCTTGTCCAGCTCCGTCATGGCGCGATCGTAGTCTGAGCGCGAGATGACCTGGTCGTTCACGCGGGCAAGGATGTCCTCTACCGTGATGCCCCCATAGGGGCTCTCGGGCGCGGCGGGATGCGTTTGCGCCAAACCGGAACTTGCGAGCAGCAGCGTGCCGAACACGATTGCCGCGGAATTGCGAAGGATTCTCAAAGTCATATTTTCAGTTGACGGCAGGCGCTCTTTCACTACCTGAGGCATAGACGCCATTGTAAATGCCTGGGCAGCAGCGGCGCGACGCCACGGATGAATCGGGGGATTTCCGCCGGCTTTCTCGCCTGCCCGGAAGTGCGCGGCGCGCGAAAACGCGTAGAACCTAAGTGGCCGGCAAACGAATCCGCCCGCCGGGCGTCAATCAATATAATGCTATACTTTTACCCAAGACCCCTCTGTAAGGGCCTTTTGAGCGGTCTCCCAGCGGCCTTGACGCAAGCGAGTAAGGCTGGATTTTGTCCAGGGCAAGCCCAATCGTTCCCTGTGGATTCGGAATCGTGCGATTGGAAAGCTGCTTTTGGGTACGTTTCGCATTCGCCGTTCGGAGGTTCCATCCACCCATGACGTCCCGCGCCCGCCGTGCATTCTTCACAGTTGTCGTTTTTCTCACCGTATGTGCCGTGGCAGGCAGCCTGCTTCAGCGCAAGGTGGGAGCGCAGTCTTCGGCAGACGAAAGCCAGCTTCGCGACAGCCTCAAGTCGTTCACCAATGTCTATTCACTTGTGGAACAGAACTACGCCGAGCCCATTCAGGGCGACAAGGCCGACGGGGCTATTTACGATGGGGCGATTCCGGGGATGTTGAGGGTGCTTGACCCTCACTCCAACTTCTACGATCCCAAGGCTTACGCCAAGATGCGCGAGGACCAGCACGGCCGCTACTATGGCGTCGGCATGGTCATCCAGCAGCAGAACAACAAGGTTTACGTCATCACGCCCTACGAGAACACTCCCTCGTTCCGCGCAGGCATCCGGCCGGGCGACATCATCGCCTCGGTGGACGGCAAAACCACAGATGGCATGAGCTCTGACTTGGTGGCCAAAGCCCTCAAGGGGCCCAAAGGCACACATGTTCAGGTCACCATGGTTCGCGAGGGACAAAGCAAGCCGCTGGCCTTTGACTTGGTGCGTGACGAAATTCCTCACCCCTCTGTCGATCTCAAATACGAAATTCGCCCCGGCATTGGCTACATCCACCTCACCCAGTTCCAGGAGACCACGGCACGCGAAGTCATCGAAGCCGTCGACAGCTTCGGCGACCTCAAGGGGCTGGTTTTCGACCTCCGCAACAATCCCGGCGGATTGCTCAGCCAGGCAGTCGAAGTCTGCGACCACTTGCTCAGCAAAGGGCAGAACATCGTCTCCCAACGCGGGCGCGCCTATCCCGACCAGGTGTACACGGCCACCCATGGCAATGACGGCCACAGTTTCCCCATCGTCGTTTTGGTAAACCGCAATTCAGCATCAGCCGCGGAGATTGTTTCCGGCGCCTTGCAGGACCATGACCGCGCGCTGATTGTTGGCGAAACCACGTTTGGCAAGGGTCTCGTACAGACCGTCTATAACCTCAGCGAGAATACGGGCCTGGCGCTGACCACTTATCATTACTACACGCCTTCCGGCCGCCTTATTCAGCGCAACTACACCGGCGTTTCGCTCTACGACTACTACTACAACCACGCAGGTGCTTCGCCCACCGATGCCACCAACCGCGAGGTCAAGTTCACCGACGCAGGGCGCACCGTTTACGGCGGCGGAGGCATCACGCCGGACGAGAAGGTCGAGAGCCCCAAGAGCAATCACTTCCAGGACGAGTTGATCTTCAAGTCGGTCTTCTTCCACTTCGCCGCGCACTACCTCGCCAACCGCACCGTCGACAAGAACTTCCAGGTTGACGAGCCTGTCATGGGCGAGTTCAGGCAGTTCCTCACCAGCCAGAGCATCCCCTGGACCGAGGCCGACCTGAATGGCGTTTCTGATTGGCTGAAGACCAGCATCAAGGAAAAGATTGTCACCAGCCAGTTCGGCCAATTGCAGGGCCTGCGCACCCTCGCCGATTGGGATCCCATGGTTCAAAAGGCGCTGACATTCCTTCCGGAAGCCCAGGCTCTCCAGGACAATGTCCACAAAGTGCTGGCCCAGAAGGCGATGGCGCGGGAAACCGGAACCAAGCCCGTAGGAGTGCAGCCCTGACACCGAGCCTTTGCAAAGTGCTCATCAAAGTTGAAAGGCCATCCCAACCAAGGATGGCCTTTTGCTTTGACGCGAGAAGCGCGGCCGATTTCCTCCCCCGGCCCTCAGGAGTGGTGCTCCTTCGAGCAACACGATTCATCGGAGATCTTCGGCGGGATGTATGACTGCGTTGGATCGACAACGTAGCCTTCGCTGTAACGATCGTGATGTCTGACCCATGCCATCGAGTGCGCTAACCCTGCTTCGTCGCGGCCCTTCGGCGTAATGTCCAGGAAGTTATACGCTCCCAGGAAGATGTCCAGCCCGCGCGCATAAGTCGAATAAGTGTGAAAGACGTTGCCGTTCTCTTCCTTGTAGAACACGCTGGCCCCCGGAGATTCCTCGGCAGGAAACTGGGTCATGTCGTAGTTATAGTCCACCTTGCCCTTGGCCAATTGGTCCTTGGTGAAGGACACATGGTAGTCGTAGTTAAAGTCGCTGCCGAAAGACGACACCCATTTGAATTTCCAACCCATGCGCTTCTTGAATGCCGCGATCTGAGCCAGGGGCGCCCGCGAAACTACGACCAGTGTGGTGTCGCGATTTGCCAGGTGAATTGTGGAGCCGTCGAAGTGGTCCCCTAGAAACGAGCAACTTGGGCAGCCCTCGCTCCACCCTGGGCCGAACATGAAGTGGTAGACGATAAGTTGATGCCGACCGCCGAATAAGTCGGCCAGTGACTCCTTGCCATTCGGGCCTTCAAATTCATATTTCTTTTCGACCTTTTCCCAGGGCATTTCGTGCCGCAAGCGGCTAAGTTCATCGCGCTGCCGGGAAAACTCCTTCTCTTTTGCCAGTAACTTCTTTCGCTCTGAAATCCACTCTGCTTCGGAAACTACCTTTGGGTGTTGTAACTCAGTTACGGTGCTAGCCATTGCGATCCTCCTTGGATGGGTTGGTTATGGGGATTTCGATTGCGGTGCTTTTGTTGAATAGCTTCTTGACCGCCAACAAGGTGACCCCGCCGGTCGTCGTTGCCTTGCACGCGATAACCGCGGCGGCTGCGATGCACACTGGACACATAAATGCCTCCTACCGTGATTTCTAGCGAGACTCGGCGCGCTTGCGGATGCCTTCCAACATGGATGCCCATCCGTCCTTTATCCCGCTCTTGTGATCATCCTGCACGAACCCGAGAGCGCTGTGCCGGAAGGCGATCTGCGTACCACCGTTGGACTCGGTCAATCGATATTGCACATTGGATACGAAAGGATAAGACGCGAACAAAGGCCCGCAGAATTCAAGCAGCGTGGGCCGTTTGATGGCCTGCACATGTGCCCACAGGTGGCCATTATCGTCGCCCAGGTCGCGGTACCATCTGCCGCCCGGCCACGGCTCAATCTTCATGGGCATGGGAGTGCCGTCGCCCCTCTCATTGTGCTCGCCGAGTTGTTCAAGCATCGCCGCAAATGTGACGTCGATTGGTGCATCGACATGGATTTCCTGGGAAATGTTCAGCGTGAAATTCTCAAGGCTCTGTTCTGTCGGAATCATGATTTCTCCTTGGGGTTGGAAATTGGTCTAGCATTCTTGATCGTGCTTTCGGCCCGTTCCTTGATCCGTTGCAACTGATGCTGCCAGTAGCGCTCGAACGTGCCCGCCCACTCGTGCAGGGGACGGATTGCCTCGGCGTTTGTGCGATACAGCTTTTGCCGCCCTTGACACCGCATGTGTACCAGGTCCACCTTTCGCAAGACGCGAAGATGCTTCGATACCGAAGGCTGCTCGATTCCCAGCGCCGTCACAATGTCTCCAACCGGGCGCTCGCGCACCGCGAGGTAGACCAGGATTTCGCGCCGGCGGGGTTCGGCGATCGCGTTAAAAGCATCCGAAGTGGTTGCGGCTCGCGCCATGAAAGACAAATTACATTCTCTTATGGGAATATGTCAAGCGAAATAATCTTTGCCCTGGGTCAGGCCTGGCGATTGCCGGGGGAGCGGCTTTAGGAGGTGGCAGAAAAACGCTTCGAAACGGCCAAGATTTGTCACAAAAGGCCGCACTTTCGGCGTAAAAAGAGGCAAAAACTGGCGGTTTTGATTACCGATCAGTTAATAGGTTAAATTTTCAACTCATTCATTCTTATACGCTTATTTGACGGAGTCGACTGAAAAAACAGCAAATTGGCTGGTTTTTTGATTTTTTCGGCGTATCAGGACGGTTCAACCAAGGCTGAATTCAGTTTGGACGTCGTGGTCATTGCGCACTCTCCTTCGAATAGTGTGCACCAAGTGGTAGTAATTATGTGCAAACAGGCAAAGGGGAGGATGCCGGGTCGAGGTTTGGCTAACCCACCCTCTTCAGAGAAAAGCGAAGGAAGGGGACGCGGCAATTCCATCATGCACCGGGGGCTCCGGCTGCTTGCTCCGAAGAGGCCGCAATCAACGTGAGACGCGTCGCAATGCGGCTCGCGTACGTGCCGGCGCTTTCCTGATCGTTTGCCACCCGGCAGGCGAGCAGCAGCAAATAGTCGATCCATCCTTCTTCAAAACGGCCCTTCGCGTCAGCCTGCGACTGCGGTTCACTTTCAAGTTTGTGAAGAAGGGCGAGACCCGCGTCGAAGTCCGGGCCGGGACTGCGAGTTTGCGCGGCCCCCACGAGCGAACGCGCAAACCACTTATGAAAGACCGGCGTGACAATGCTCGATAACCGATTGACGATTGTGGGCGGGGCATCGCCAGAAGCCAGTTGCCCCAGGATGCTGTCAATGGTCACGTCGGGGCTCTGAAGAAGGAAATAGACTCCGCCACTGAGAGCGGCCTGCGTGCATGCAAACCCCTCCTCCGCGAGCACCTCAGTATAGGTGAGCTTGGCCCCCTGATGAAACAAATCGTTGAGCTTCGCGACCAGCATGGCGGAGAAGAAGTGATTGCATCCCAGGACGAGATTCCTGTTGGTCTGGGTGAGCGAGTAGCAATTGAGAGCGCTTTTGACAGCTTCAGTGGCGTGCGTATAACTTCCGTTGCCGATGGCGGCAAGAACTTCGACCAGGCTAAGCTGATGTTCCGATTCACCGAGCTTCTGTATAAAGTCGCTGAGGCGCTGCAATGGAGATTCGAAGGCGCCTGGCTGCTCTATCCACAGATTCAGCATTGCCTGCAACTGCAGTAAGGTCATGCATGTTGAGAATGTGGTGATGGAGAGACGAGCCTCAAACAGGCAGGCTTCATAAAGCGCCGCTATTTGCTTTGGTAACTCTATGCCGGGGGTTCCGGCTTGCGATGCGACCTTCGCAAATAACTGGATTCCCTCCGGCACCGGTTCGGTGCCCGGGTCGTATGTCCGTGAGTCTACATCGAGAACGTCGTAAACGACTTCCTGAAGGTCCTTGAGCGTGCCGGTCTGCGGCCATGCCGGAGACTGCGAAGATTTCAGAGTCCAATAAAGGTGGGCGCTAAGACGGGGAATTTTGTCCACCGGGGGCGGGTCAAGGACAACGTCGTCCGGTCCCGCGGGAGCGGTGGGGCGAAACTCCGCAGGTTGCGTGCTGATGTAACCGATCACTCCATGGTTATCGCTTACGTTGCGATACCAGACACGTTTGCCGGAGTACTCGATGCCGGGATCGATCTTGACGACCTGCTCAATCTGCCATTTCGTGTCGGCAATCTGAGCATCGCAGATTCGATAGGCGCTTAGTACACGCCGCAGAGCCAGTTCTGCCGCGTCGGGCACGGCAATATCGCCGAAGACCTTGTAAGCTCCATCTGCTGCCATTGCTAAGCCTCGGTGAGCGACGCCATCACAGAGGCGCGAATCTGGCTGGCTTTGTCCTTCGCCGCGGCCGCGTCCAGTCCAAATTCGCGTAAAGATGCGGCCAAGCTCTCTTCGGCTTTTTGAAGCTGTTCAGGAGTCGTCTGAGACGCCGGCGCCTGCACGCTGTTGAGCAGGTCGATGAACTCGCTCTTGTCGGCCGATCGGCTGAAATCCTTGTGCTTGAGGTTGGAGTAGAGATCGTTAAGCTTGGCCCGTGCAGCCTGCCCTAAACGCTCCGGCTGTATGAGTCCTTTCAGAAAATCGCCGATTAGCGAACCGGCGATCGACAACATCATCGCCTCTGGAATGAGGTGCCGCTCTTCCACCTCGGTGTCACCCTTCTCGTAGATCTTCCAAGCATCGAGGCCAATGATGTCGGCAACTTCATACTGAAGCGATAGAGCGTCACCCATGTTGACTCCTTAACGCCGGCGCGCGTTTACCGAAAACCGGCGGACATTCGCACGATAGCACGAGACGCCGTTGAAGATTCTCGCTACGTGCGTCTCATTAACACGGGACCCGCTTCGTCCTAACTGGTAAAGCCGGCTTACGCCACTGTTGGCAGACCGGCCAGAGCCATCGCGATCTCTTCTGCCGGGTAGTCGTAGTTCTGCAACTTCCCGGCCTGGTAGTCGATGTAGCTCTGCATGTCGAAATGGCCATGGCCGCTCAGGTTGAAGAGAATGGTGCGGTGCTTGCCTTCTTCCTTTGCATCCAGGGCTTCGCGAATGGCGTGAGCGATGGCATGGTTGGCTTCGGGAGCGGGCATGATGCCTTCCGAGCGGGCGAACTGGATTCCCGCGGCGAACGCATCCAACTGCTGCACGGTGGTCGCTTCAGCAAGCCCCAGGTCCATCACATGCGATACCAGCGGCGCCATGCCGTGGTAGCGCAGGCCGCCGGCATGGATGCCCGGAGGAATGAATGTGCTGCCCAGGGTGTGCATCTTCACCAGCGGAGTCAAATGCCCGGTGTCGCCAAAGTCATACGTGAACCTGCCCTTGGTGAGGCTGGGGCAAGCGGCTGGCTCCACCGCAACCATACGCGCATGGCTCTGGCCCTTGAGCTTGCGGCCCAGGTAGGGCATTGTCAGGCCGGCAAAATTCGACCCACCGCCGGCACAGGCGATAATCACGTCCGGCTCATCCCCGGCCATGGCCATTTGCTCGATGGTCTCGAGGCCGATGACGGTCTGGTGCAGCAGCACGTGATTCAACACGCTGCCCAGCGCGTACTTGGTGT
>OBLU010006933.1_pt1 | contig 10067 bp, 7 predicted proteins | sample 1518681 | NCBI WGS metagenome assembly OBLU01 (sample SAMEA3539304, study PRJEB22396) | soil metagenome | biome: tundra; feature: field; material: soil | place: USA | collected 2010-05 | depth 0.15 m
GTGCAGCAGGCGAGCAGGAGGAAAACGGCCTTGGGGCGTCCGCGAGCGGACCCGGGGCGCGGACCTTGACCCAAAATGTCCCCCTCGGCAGTAGAGTCGTGTCCCAGAAGGTGAACTTTTGGGGACAGGGGAATAAGGAAGGCTCACCTCGTCTGCCGTTAGGCGAAGAACGGGCGAATATCCTCCTGCTCGCCTGCTGCTACCAGGAGGGCTCGCTGGCGGTTGGAGTTTACCAGACGGCCCACCGAGATTGCGCTTACACCGGCAAAGTGCTCCCGCCAGCCGCCGCTATTCAACAACTGGTTTGTGCATGGCGGGTGTTGCGCAGAATTCACCGGGGCAAATGACTCCGGCGTTCCATCGGAAATCCCAGAACAACCCGGCGACACGGCCAGCGCTCGAAGCAGTCTGGCGAGGACTACACGATGACTGGCGGACCCGAGGTTTACAGGCGTACCCGGCAAAGTGCTGGCGGGCTTCCAAGAGCTATGCCCACAAACATGTTCCATGTCATTAAACGATGCTTGCAGTCGCACCAGGACCCAATACACCAGGACAGTTGCATCGAGAGCACGACCGGCACGCCAAGACGCCCTGAGTCGCCCGCGCTGAGACCTTGCCCGGAACCAAACCGAACGCACCACGAGCCGCAACAGCGCCACGCCCGGTTTAGCTTTTCTTCTCCTTATGTTCTCCATAGTGGTAGAATGGCTTCAGCGCTCTTGAACAAAAGGAGGACGGGTGATTGGTAATCTGTTTGCCATCGCAGCGTTCGCACTGATACCGACAAACTACTTTGATTGCGTGGTCGCAATCGGGCGTAACGTTCACGTCATTGAAAAAGGTGTCCAGTGGGAACCAATCGCATCCGGGTTCCTTTACGGTGATCCGACAGGCGAAAAGAACGACAAGGAAGCGAAGACTTTCCGTGTTTTTCTTGTCACGAACCGCCACGTAGTTCAAGGTCTTCCTGAAGTCATTCTGCGATTCAATCCCAAGGAATCGAAGCCAGCAAAACAATACGCAGTGCCACTTCTCAATGCAAAGGGACAGCAGGCGTGGTTCGCTCCACCAGATCCCCAAGTGGATGTGAGCGTCATTCGAATCGATCTGGATTTTCTCAGAAACGACGGCATCAAAGCAGAGTTTTTTACGGGTGATGATAACTCCGCTGACGTAGCCAAGATGAAGGAGCTTGGTGTGAGTGAGGGAGACGGCGTTTTCGTCTTGGGCTTTCCGTTGCAACTTGTTGGTGGAGAGCGCAATTTCGTGATCGCACGGCAAGGAATCATCGCACGCATTGCCGACTTGCTGGATGGTTACACCAAGAGCTTCCTTTTGGATACGTTTATTTTCCCCGGCAATAGCGGTGGTCCGGTCATTATTAAACCAGACCTTGCCTCAATACGGGGCACTAAAGCTCAAACCGATGCCCAACTCATCGGCCTCGTTTCCTCATTTGAGACGTATCAAGACGTTGCCGTGAGTCAACAGACGGGCAGGCCCCGCATCACGTTTGAGGAAAACGCTGGTCTTGCGAACGTTATTCCGGTGGATCAAATTAGAGCCGCCATCGCTGAAGCCGACAAAGCTGAAAAGCCGAAGTAGTCGGAGACGAGGCCACCGACCCCGAGACCCGGCAGTTCAGAAGCGGTGAATGGGCATGGCAGGCTGCAATGAGACCTTCGGCCACCAAATAGGAACCATGCATGGAAAACTACGAACAATGTCCCAAATGTAAAGCGCAATCCCTTGCAGGAAAAAAGTTCTGCGCCGACTGCGGATCGCCCCTTGATCCGGCAACAATCCAGTTCAAAGATCAACAATACGTTGCTCTGGAAACTTCTGTCGTTGCTGCCGAAAAACTCAAGAGTTGGCTTACACTCTTCTTGTTTTGGGCGGGCATACCGTTAGCTCTCATCGCTGCTCTCTTGGCTATCTTGGGTACCGTGTTTGGTATTTTCGGCTTCAGGAATTACGAGGACTTCTTGTCGAAAGTAACTGCTGCCAAGCTGCAAGTCGAAAGCGCATCGGCAAATGCACAAAGGACGGCTGAGGCTGCGCAGCAGAAGGCATCGGGCGTTTCGAAGGCCCTTGGCGACCTTGCAGCGGGGGTCGCATCTTCGCAGCGGGCCGTGTCTGAGCTTCAACGAACAGCCGCAGGGCTTAAAGACCAATACGGGCAAGTGCAGTCGGATGTGACCCGATATAGGCAGGTCAACCAAGAGATCGAGGCAGTTCAGAAGGAACTTACTGATGTAAAAGGACAAATTGTTGACTTCGGTAACAAAACGTTACGAGCGGGCGGAGTGGAAGTGCCGCCCAAAGAAGGAGTGCCGGGATCGATTGCTTTCGCTTCGCTCGGTTGTCAGCAAAAGCCCTTGGCAAAGATGGTTGCATCGGGATAGAGCCGCTGTGCGATGCGTGCTGTCAGGCTGTCGAGTTCCACGCCGGTCCTGCGGGCGCCTGGCGCGAGCGCCTCGGGCATGAGTCCGAAGAAATGCCCCACACCCATCGAGGGCTCCAGAACCTGCGCGTCGGCCTCCACGCCGAGGTGGTCGAGAGCCTCCCACACTCCGGAAATCACCAGAGGCGACGTGAAGTGCGCGTTGGGAGTGGAGGCGCGCGCAGAAGCGTACTCGTCCGCGGTGAGCAGTTGGCGCAGTTCGTCGGCGGTCTTTTCCCACTCCCGCGGCGGATGTGCCTCAAAGACGTTTGCCATCGCGCCCCACCCGCTGTAACGCGCGAGGATGAATTTTTCCTCGCCGGTGGCCTCGCGGTCATCGGCTTCGAGCTGTTTCAGGGTGCGGATGGCGGCGAGGTTGGCGAGAGCCTTTTCGCGAAGGCTGCCCTCACCGATCCTGTGTGCCGCGGTTATTCGGATATCGCGGGACGGCTTGGCTAGCGGCTCGTCGGCGTCCCCGCCAAGGATGACTGCTGGAGGGCCGGGCTCGCCGGTGGTAGTGCCCACTCGCGCATCGCGATCTCCCAGGCCGCTTGGTAGTCCATTTTCTGTACCGACACCAGTTCGTACAGCAGGTCCCCGGTCGTCTCTTGGGCTTCGTAGATCGTCTGGTCCAACTGGTTCGTTGTTTGCAGCTCCTCGACCATTTGCGGCCGGTGCTTCTGCCAGTGTTCGAGGATCATCTGTCCGAGCCGGTTTCTCTCGTACATTTGCGGCCTCCTGCGTTGCTTCTGTCCATGAGTCTACGCCGAGGCCTCCGAAAAGGTCAAGCTGCTGGGAATGGTCGAATGTCCGGCGCGAAGCCATGGAAAGCAGTCACCGTTCAGTGGGCATGTGCTACCACGTCGAGCAGAAAGGCTAGCAACGCGGGGGCGAGGATGACAAGACCCCGTTTGCCCCTGTGCCGCTGAAACGCCAGAAAAAGAAAATGCCACATGGTTCAGATCTCCTTCAAGTGTTGACTGCCAGCCGATAAGGTACCCGAAACAGGCGACTCCAGGCGCGAAGACAAAGCGGCTGCCTTTTGGGGATGGGCTTCCCAGCAGCCCAATGATCGTTGAACATCCCCACGAAAAGTGCAGGGTGGGCTAGAGCGACTTCCTTGATCGTCAGAATGCTCGATGTGTTTTCCATGGGTGCTTTACTCTGCACGCCTCGGCAGCGGTGAATCGTGACACGCGCAGGATGAAAGTCGCAATGGCGGCGACACAGAAGGAGCGCGGCTCACCAGAAGGTGGACGGCTGCGTTACGCGATTACTGCGGCGCCCCCAGAACCACCGTTCACCTGAAACGCTTCGGCACCTTAGCCACCCCCGCCACCTGGGGGTGGTGCGCCTGAACATTTGCCGGTTAACGCTTGCGTCAGCTTCGAACCCGGAAGTCAGCCAGCGTTCGGCGGCCCGCCAACGGCGCCCGAGCACGCCCGGCCCGACGAGGCCGGGGTCATCTCCCCGATCCGGACTTACGGCCCGAGTCGGCGTTTGGCACATCGGTGGGCCGCGCGTTTTTCGGCAACTTGACGCCTAAGGAGCCCAAGTTCCGGACGGCGCATGGCTCGCGCGAGTCAGAGGATCGGCGCCTCACTTCATCTGATAAACTAGACTGAGTCAATCGAATGCCACTTTCCACCGGCGACAAACTCGGTGCCTATGAGATCCTCGCTCCCATCGGGGCGGGTGGAATGGGGGAGGTGTACCAGGCCCGCGATACGCGCCTGCGGCGCGACGTGGCGATCAAAGTACTTCCCGCCACTCTGGCACACGATCCCGAGCGCATGGCACGCTTCGAGCGCGAGGCCCGGCTGTTGGCGTCGCTCGATCATCCGAATATCGGCGTTATCTACGGTATCGAAGAGAACGCCGGCACGCCGGCGCTCATCCTGGGGTTTATCGAAGGTCCCACGCTGGCCGAGCGCATTGCCGCGGGGCCCGTTCCACTCGAGGAGTCGATCGAGATCGCGCGACAGATCGCCGAGGCTCTCGAATATGCCCACGAGCGGGGCGTCATTCACCGCGACCTGAAACCGGCCAACGTGAAAATTACGCCGGAAGGCTCCGTCAAGGTGCTGGATTTCGGCCTGGCAAAGGCGCTCACCGGTGATGGCGAATCGTCTTCCGCGTCTGTCGCCAATAGCCCTACGATATCTCCCACGCTCTCCATGCGGGCGACGCAGGCTGGAATCATCCTCGGGACCGCGGCGTACATGGCGCCGGAGCAGGCCAAGGGCAAGACGGTCGATCGCCGTGCCGACATTTGGGCATTCGGAGTGGTGCTGTTTGAAATGCTGACCGGCGAACCGCTGTTCGGCGGAGAAACCATCGCCGAGATCCTTGCCTCAGCCATGAAGGAAGAACCGAAGCTCGACCGTTTGCCGACGTCGACGCCGCCCGCCATCCGCCGCCTGATCGAGCGTTGCTTGAACAAAGATCCCCGGCTGAGGCTGCGGGACATCGGCGAGGCGCGCATCGCGCTTCAGAACGCAAACAACCAGCCGGAACCGCCCGTCATTGCGGCGGCAAAGGCCCCTCCGGCCGGGAAATTGCCCTGGGTCGCAGCGGGAGTGATGACGGCCCTCGCGGCGGTAGCTCTGTGGTCGCCCTGGCGGACCGAAAAACCGGTGGAGCGTCCGCTCGTCAGGCTCGACGTCGATTTGGGCGCGGATGTTTCGATGCCCGTGCCCTCCACCGGAGGCACCGAGATCGCAATCTCCCCCGATGGAACCAGGCTGGCGTACATCTCCGGCACGCCCTCGAGACTCTTCCTGCGCCGGCTGGATCAGCGCGCCGCCACCGAGCTCGCCGGAACCGAGGACGCGGCCAAACCATTCTTCTCGCCCGATGGCCTTTGGGTCGGATTCATCGCCGGCCGTAAGCTGAACAAGATCTCTGTGGATGGCGGCGCCGTGGTCACGCTCGGCGATGCCCGCAACTTCGGCGGAGCGAGCTGGAGTGAAGACGACAGCATTTTTGTGAGCGAGGCCATCACCAAGGGCCTGCTGCGAATCCCGCCGGGTGGCGGACAGTCCGAGACCATCGCCACCATGGGCACGGCCGAAACCGCTCTCGACCTCCCGCAGATTCTCCCCGGAGGGAAAGCCATCCTCTTTTCGGTCAATCGTGGACAAGGCGCGTCTCGAAACACCATCGAGGTCCTGACCTTAGCCGACCGCCGCCGCAAAGTCGTGGCCCACGGCGGGACGTCTCCGCGGTTTCTTCCCACATCGAGCCGGTCGGGTCATCTGATCTACGTCATCAGGGCAACCATGTTCGCGGTTCCGTTCGACTTGACAAAGCTGGAAGCGCGCGGCACACCCGTGCCTGTTCTGGACGACGTAGCCTATCAATCCGGCACCGGTGCCAGTCAATTTGACTTCTCCCCGGCGCCCGCGGGTCACGGCACTCTGGTCTACCGGAAAGCTGCCGGCGGCGCCGCGGCCGGTCAGCGGATGCTCCAATGGCTGGATTCATCCGGCAAAACAGAACCGCTTAGCTCCACACCCGGAGACTATCTGGAACCCGTTCTCGCTCCGGACGGCAAGCGGATCGCCCTGGCGCTCTCCGACGAAGGCGGTGTTTCCGATATCTGGGTCTACGACCCGCAACGCGACGCCATGACACGTTTGACCTCCGGCGGAGCGGATTACCGCTTCCCGGTGTGGAGCCCTGATGCCCGATACGTGGTTTTCGAGTCGCGCGACAAGGGCATCCTGCAAGCTCGCGCCGATGGCGCCGGTCAGCCGGAACAGTTGATGGAGGGCAAGGGTGTCCGCATTCCGTGGTCATTCACACCTGATGGCAGACGGCTGGCTTATGCAGACTACGAGTCCGACCGTCGGCAGATTTGGACGGTTCCGATCACGGATGAGGGAGGGCGGTTGAAGGCCGGCCAGCCGGGGCCGTTTCTGAAGGACAGCTTCCGCGACGCGAACCCGTCGTTCTCCCCCGACGGGCGATGGCTGGCATACTCTTCCGGGACCGCCGCCCGTCCCCACCGAGAGTCTATCCAACCGGGCGAATCGGAAGTGTACGTACGAGCCTTTCCCCCGCCGTCGTCCGGCCCGGGCGAACAGTGGCAGGTCTCGAACAATGGCGGTGTCAGCCCGCGATGGTCGCGGAACAGCCACGACTTGTTCTACCGGGCTGGCGACCAGATCATGGCCGTGAGCTACTCGGTGCGGGGCGGCACCTTCGTGCCCGAGAAACCGCGCGTGTGGATTGCCAAGCTTGGCGGAACCATGTGGGATCTGGCGCCGGACGGGAAACGCGTGTTAGTCGCGGCGGCAATCAGATCGTCGGGTGCGCCGGAACACGAGCACGAGGTTGTGTTCCTCGAAAACATCTTCGACTATTTACGACAGCGTGTTCCCGCAGGCAAATAACCCCCCTCCCTCGATGGACTTGGCAGGGCAGCTTCGGATGCTCGGCCGCTCGAAGACTACCCAAGTTGACGGTTTGTCGCCTATGCTGATACTGGCTCCAAACGGGGTTCGCGTCAGCTTCAGAGACAGACGCCCTCCAGCCATACTGAACTCGCGGCTTAGGAGGCCGCCTGTATGGCGCGTCGGCAGAAGACAACGAAACGGCCAAGCCCCAAAACGGTGCTTCGGCTCCCCGACCTGGAACAATCGAAAAACGCGGTGCTGAACTCGCTCGCGGCGGAAAGTTCTCAGGAATCGTACGGCCACGCAATCGATGAATTCATCGGCTGGTACTGCTCGGAGCCGCGGCTGGCGTTCAATCGAACAGTGGTCCTACGATACCGCTTCTTCTTGGAGCAGAGAAACCTCGCGCCTGCCACTATCAACGTTCGCTTGGCCGCCGTGCGGAGGCTCGCCTACGAGGCTTCCGACACCGGCCTACTCAGTCCCGAGCTGGCGGCCGGCATCCGGCGCGTGAAGGGCGCGAAGAGGTTAGGAGTGAGGATCGGTAACTGGCTGAGTGTTGACGAAGCCAAGGCCCTACTACGCCATTCGCCTCCAGACGGCCTCCGCGATAAGCGAGACAGGGCGATTTTGGCGGTCCTGCTCGGATGCGGATTGCGGCGGGCCGAACTGGTCGGGCTGAAGGTGGAAGATTTCCAAATCCGGGAGGAGCACTGCGTCATTGCCGATTTGATCGGCAAAGGAAAGCATATCCGCACGGTCCCAGTTCCGGTATGGGTTAAGCGGACGGTTGACGCCTGGACCGCTGACGCCCAAATCAGCGCCGGTACCATTTTCCGTCCGGTAAATCGCATGGGAAAACTTCGTGGCGACGGGCTCACCCCGAAGGCAATATGGCATGTTGTGAAAGCTGCTGCGCAACGCGCCGGCATCAAGAATCTTGCCCCGCACGATTTGCGTCGTACCTGCGCGCGTTTGTGCCACTTGGCGGGCGGGGAACTGGAGCAAATACAGTTCCTGCTCGGCCACGCATCGGTTCAGACGACCGAGCGTTACCTAGGCTGCAAGCAGAAGTTTCGTCACGCGGTCAACGACAACCTCGGTGTGGAGGAATCCTGACGGCCCGCCGCTCCCAGAACCGGACTTTTGGCCCGCGTGGGCTCGGTTCTACGAGTAGCGCGTTCGCGCTCATGTAGATTACTTCCGGATGCGTCAAATCCATTCTCTATCCGCGTCCAATCGGGTACACTGAGTTGGATCATTCATATATGCCGCTCTCTGTCGGAACACAACTCGGACCCTACGACATTCTCGCGCCCATTGGCGCGGGTGGCATGGGTGAAGTGTATCGAGCCAAGGACACCAAGCTTGAGCGCGAAGTTGCGATCAAAGTCTTGCCACCGGCTCTCGCGCAGGATCCCGAAAGACTAGCGCGCTTCGAGCGTGAAGCCAAGGTACTCGCTTCGCTGAACCATCCCAACATTGCGCAGATCTACGGGATCGAAGAGTCGAACAACCTACGCGCTTTGGTGATGGAGTTGGTGCCGGGAGAGCCGCTCAAAGGGCCGCTCCCGCTTGCGACCGCTCTCAACTACGCCAGGCAAATTGTTGAAGCGCTGGAAGCCGCGCACGACAAGGGCATCGTCCATCGGGATCTGAAGCCCGCCAATATTCTGGTGACACCCGGCGACGTGGTCAAAGTTCTCGACTTCGGGCTTGCTGCGGTGGAGGGCCGCGAACAGGAGGCCGCGGATCCTAACAACTCGCCCACCCTCACCGTGTCCCCGACGCGCGCGGGAATGATTATGGGCACCGCGGCCTACATGAGTCCGGAGCAGGCTCGGGGCAAGCAGGCCGACAAGCGCGCCGACATTTGGGCCTTCGGCGTGGTGTTGTACGAAATGCTCACCGGCCAGCCGCTGTTTCGCGGCGAGACGGTTTCCGACATTCTGGTCGAGGTCCTTGGAAAAGAGCCGGATCTGAGCGCACTGCCCGCCCACGCCCGCTACGTGGTTGAGCGATGTTTGCGCAAGGACCCGCGCAAGCGTTGGCAAGCCATTGGCGATGTCCGAATCGCTCTCGAAGAAGGAGCGCCGGAACCAAGTTCGCCAGCACCCAGCCTCAAAGCAAAGCGAACCTGGCTGCCCTGGGCGATGGCTGGCGCACTTCTGTTGGTTGCGGCGGTCACGTCGTTCACGGCATGGCGCGCCACTCGATCGACGTCCGGTTCCGGCGATCTTCCGCTCATCCGCCTGGACGCCGACCTCGGTCCGGACGCGCACCTCGGTACAGCCTATGACGCAACTTTCGCGACCATTTCTCCGGATGGCACGCGGCTGTTGTATCCCGTGCGCGGGCCGGACGGCAAACAGATGCTGGCTTCCCGCCTTTTGGACAAGCCGGCTGGGACCGTGATTGCCGGCACCGAGCACGGCTCCGACCCGTTTTTCTCGCCCGATGGCCAATGGATCGGATTCTTCGCCGACGGCAAGCTGAAAAAAATCGCCTTGAACGGCGGCAACGCCCCGGTGACCTTGGCCGAAGCGCCCTTTGCGCGGGGCGCAAGCTGGGGCGAAGACGGAACGATTATCGCCGCGCTCACCAATACCGCCGGCCTTTTCCGCATTCCTGCTTCCGGCGGATCAGCCCCCCAACCATTAACCCAACTTCGCGCCGGAGAGGCAACGCATCGTTGGCCCCAGGTTCTGCCGGGAGGGCAAGCCGTACTATTCACAGCCAGCAATAACCTGAGTAACTACGAGGGTGCCAGCCTGGAAGTGCTGACATTCAAGACCGGCGAGAGAAGAGTTCTTCAGACCGAGGGCTACTTCGGACGTTATACGGCCAGTGGCCATCTCCTTTATGTTCACGGCGGAGCGCTCTTTGCTCTATCCATGAGTGGTTCGGCGGACAAACCCCAAGGCGACCCCGTCCCTGTTTTAGATGATGTAGCCAGCAGCTCGAATACAGCGGCGGGGCAGTTTGATGTTTCGCGAACGGGGGTTTTTGTCTACCGCAGCGGCAAGTCGGAGCTGGAGACTTGGTCCCTTGCGGTCTTGGATGCAAGTGGCTCCCGGAAGATACAGCCGCAGTTGTCCAAGCCCGCCGCTTACTTTACGCCGCGTTTCTCGCCCGATGGCCAAGGATGGCGAGGTGGTGCGCACTGTCCATGTTGGCACGGAGGGGTCGTTTAGTAGATCAGCTTTAATGAAAACTGGATC
>OBLU010006935.1_pt1 | contig 10066 bp, 10 predicted proteins | sample 1518681 | NCBI WGS metagenome assembly OBLU01 (sample SAMEA3539304, study PRJEB22396) | soil metagenome | biome: tundra; feature: field; material: soil | place: USA | collected 2010-05 | depth 0.15 m
GCTCATCATCACAACCTGATCGGGACCTCCCGAAGACACCTCGTGAGCGGCGTCAGATTACGTCGATCAGCACTTTGCCGACGGCACCGGCTTCGACGGCCGCATGCGCATCAGCAGCGCGTTCGAGTGGGAAACGATGCAGGGGCAGCCCCGCGTCCTCACCGACCGGCAGCGCGCTATCAGCAGCGGCTGCGCTCACGGCAGCCACGGCATGCGCCTTGGCTTCAGGATCGACCCTGTAGATCAGGACGAACTGGACTCGCGTGTTTGTCGTCATGTGCGAGCGGATCGGCACGGTGAACTCGTCGCCGCCGTTGTTCGCATATATCGCGATCGTTGCTCCCGAAGCAACGATCGCCGAGTTGAGCGCCGCGTTCTGCGATGGGGCCACCTCAACCACGATGTCCACACCATGGGGTGCCAGTTTGTGAATCTCTGCCGCAGGCTCCTGGGTCCGGTAGTTGATCACGTGCTCGGCGCCCGCCCTCCTGGCAAGCTCGGCTTTGGCCGGTCCACTCACCGTGGTGATCACCTCGGCACCCGCCCATCGAGCCAGTTGAATCGCCGCATGCCCCACGGCTCCCGCACCTCCCGCAACCAGCACCGCTCGTCCGGCGAGGGATCCCGGGCTGAGCCGGTGAGGACCGAATTCGGAACTGGTGAGGCAACGGTGAGCGGTGAGCGCAGGAATACCCAGACTGGCGCCAAGCTCGAATGAGGCGCCGGGCGGAAGCGCGACTACATTCGCAGCCGGCAGCACCACATACTCCTGGGCGGTCCCGTCTGCGCGTTGCCACGCCGCTTCCCAGATCCAGACACGTTGCCCGACCTCGAGCCCGGCTACGCCGTCGCCCAGCGCGTCCACGGTGCCTGCACCGTCCTGGTTGGGAACGACCTCGGCGAAGGGGGTCGCCTCGCCGGCCGCCGATCCCCTGCGGGACTTCCAGTCCGTCGGGTTCACTCCGGAGATGTGCACACGGACCCGAACTTGACCGACTGCTGTCGCCGGGACCGATCGCTCGACAAGTCGCAGAACGTCGGGACCGCCCGTCTGCGAGTACACGATGGCTCTCATTAACAACCTCAACTCGATCGACTCACTGTGAACCGCCCCGGGCTTACGAGACGGTCCCAGTTGTCCCGCGAGCGGTCGCTCGGCGGGGTGGTTGTGACGGTAGTACTCGGCCTCGACTTCTGCTGGGGTTCGTTAAGACAGCGCGGAGCGCAGCCTCGTGTGGTTGAACCAGTCGAGCATGGCGAACTCGAGGTCGCCGGCGCCCATCCAAGGTCCTTCCCAGTCGACGAGTTCGGCCTTGCCGAGGTCGTTCGCGGTCTCGGCCTGTCCAGCTGTGACCGGGTCAAGCCGGCTGCTGTCGGTGCGGTTGGCTCCGTCGATTACCCAGCCGATCGGGATGCCGAAGAGGTGGGTGGCGATCGACCATTTCCCGCAGCGGGTTCATCGGACCGCTCCGGTGGCTCGCTGGGCGTCGGTCGGCAGGAGGTAGTGGGCGAACCAGTCGCTCGCCAAGATCGCTGCCTCTGCCAGGGTCCCAGGCTCTTCGAACAAGTGCGTGGCACCCTCAACGACCGCTAGCTGGCTCGGGCAGCGCAACTGGGCCTGTGCCCGGTGGTTCAGCTTCAGGACCGCCTCGTCAGCGCTGCCCACGATCAGTAGTGTGGGGGCCCGCACGTGGGCAAGCAGAGGCCCGGCCAGGTCCGGACGGCCACCGCGCGACACGACCGCCGCGATCTGCGCCCCCGCGTCCGCCGCCGCACATAGTGCCGCCCCGGCTCCCGTGCTCGCACCGAAGTATCCGACGCTGCACGACGTGGTGTCGGGCCGACTGCCGAGCCACCGCGTCACTGCGGTGAGCCGGCTCGCCAGCAACACCACGTCGAACACGTTGGCGCGGTTGAGTTCCTCTTCCGGAGTGAGCAGGTCGAGCAACAGCGTGCCCAGGCCCGCCTGGTAGAGAACATCGGCGACGAACCGGTTGCGCGGGCTGTGGCGGCTGCTGCCGCTGCCGTGGGCGAACAGCACCACGCCGGTCGCCGGTTCGGGAAGGTGCAGGTGTGCTTGCAGCGCGATCCCGCCGACCGGGATCTCGACATTGATGTCGCAGTCGGGCCCCTCTGCGGCCGTGCGGGGGTCCCGCACGCGCGGTTCCGCCGCCTCGAGCAGGGCCATCACCTCGCCGTCACTGGTCGGGGAGAAGTCGTCATAGTGGTAACCGACCGCCAGGAACGTCTCGGGTGCGGCAACGCACACGACCTCGTCTGGCCCCGGAAGGTTCCGCAAGGTTCTGGCTGGAGCGACCGGAACCGCCAGGACCACCTTGGTCGCGCCGAGCCGGCGGGCGACCTCGCAGGCGACCTGCGCGGTCGATCCCGTCGCTACTCCGTCGTCAACGATCACCGCGACGCGATCGGTCAGGCTGACGCGTTCGCGGCCCCTGCGCAGAAGGGCGACGCGCGTTTCGAGTGCTGCGCGCTCGCGGGTCTCGACCGCGCGCAGCTGTTGTTCGCTGATGTGGGCTTGGCCCAGCACCTCGACGTCGAGCACCCGGACACCACCTTCGCCGATGGCCCCCATGGCCAACTCGGGCTGGGACGGGACGCCGAGCTTGCGCACCACGATGGCATCAAGGGGCGCCTCTAGCGCCCGCGCCACTTCGAACGCAACCGGCAGACCGCCGCGAGGTAGGCCCAGCACCACCACATCCTGGCCACGCAGGTACTCGAGTCGATCCGCCAGTCGGCGTCCGGCATCTAACCGATCTGCGAACTCGGCCATCACCAACACCCACGTTCCGTTCAGTGAGTCTCTCGGCTGAGGTTGACCTCGAACAGTGGACACGCGTTCAGGGATGGATGTCCCTGAAGTTGCTGCTTCTCGAAGCGTACCTGTGGTGAGCATGGCGATCGAGGGGTGAAGGTCGACCGGAACGGTTCCGCGATGTCTGAGACTGCGAGGAGGTCGAGCGCTGCCGGACGATGGCACCCCGTCGCGGCCCCTAACGTTGAGGAAGATTTCGGGGCAGCGGAGGGGCGTCTTGCGCCGTTGGCCGGCCGCGCCAGATGCCGTGCCTCGCGCAACGGTTCAGCGCGCTGGTGTCCACCATGGGCCCAAGCGCGCAGGGATGGCGCCGGGCCAGGTAGGGTCGCCCGGGCCGGCGCGCCCGAAACAGACCTGGCTGGCGGCTACGGACGGATTATCAGGACGCCTACTCGGCTCGTCCCGTGCCACCGAGAGCTGGACCTGCAACGCCATGAGCTCTTGGGAATCCACCGGCGACACACGTCCATGCTGGGCCACCGCGCGGCGTAGCGTTGAGCTGTGGAGGTGTCCGCGATGGACGACATGAGCAGCCTCGAAGACCTGCACACTGTGCCGACGCGATACTGGCACGTGCTGGGGGACGGCAGGGTCCAGTGCGATGTGTGCCCTCGCGAGTGTCGGCTGCATGAGGGTCAGCACGGGCTGTGCTTTGTGCGGGCCTGCATCCACGACCAGATCGTCCTGACTTCCTACGGTCGCCTGAGCGGGTCCTGCGTGGATCCTGTCGAGAAGAAGCCGCTCAACCACTTCCTACCTGGCAGCGGAGTCCTGTCGTTCGGCACCGCGGGTTGCAACCTGGCCTGCAAGTTCTGCCAGAACTGGGACATCTCAAAGTCGCATGAGATCGACACGCTGAGCGAGTCTGGGACCCCGGACGCCATCGCACGGGTGGCTGAGTCTCTGGGCTGCCGCAGCATCGCGTTCACCTACAACGACCCAGTGATCTTCTGGGAGTACGCAGCAGACGTGGCCGATGCCTGCCATGCGATCGGGATCAAGGCGGTGGCGGTGACCGCCGGCTACATGAACCCGGAGCCGCGGGCCGCGTTCTTCAGGCACATCGATGCGGTGAACGTCGACCTCAAGGCGTTTACCGAGGACTTCTACCATCGGACGTGTGCCGGTCGGCTCGCCAACGTGCTGGACACGCTGCGTTACCTTCGGCACGAGACCAAACTGTGGCTTGAGATCACGACCTTGCTGATCCCCGGCCACAACGACTCCGACGATGAGCTCGACGCCGAAACCGCCTGGATCGCCGCCGAGCTCGGCACCGATGTGCCGCTGCACTTCTCCGCGTTCCACCCCGACTACAAGATGATGGACGTCCCGAGCACCCCGAGGGCCACACTCACTCGTGCTCGGCACATCGCCACCAGCAACGGGCTGAAGTACGTCTACACCGGCAACGTCCACGACACCGACGGCGGCACGACTACCTGTCCAGGCTGCGGCACCGAGGTCGTGGTCCGTGACTGGTACGCCATACACCGGTACCTGCTGAACGACGACGGCACCTGCCGTGCCTGCGGCATGCAGATCCCCGGCATCTTTGACGGCCCGGCCGGTCGCTGGGGTGGGGACCGCCTGCCGGTGTCGATCGCCAACTTCGGGCGGTGAGCCCGGTGCAGGGGCGGGCCTGCGTGCGGCCACCGGCCGTGGCCGGTTCCTTCTACCCCGCCGATCCCGACGAACTTGCCGCCATCGTGGACACGCTTCTGCAGCGAGCACGGCCAAGGGCATCGGAGCGCGCCGCCGCGCCAGCGCCGGTCGCGCTGGTGGCCCCACACGCCGGCTACGTCTATTCGGGCTCGGTGGCGGCGTCGGCATTCGACTGCCTGCGCGAACGGCCTGTGCGGCGCATCGCTGTGCTGGGGCCAGCTCACTACATCCCGGTGACCGGCATTGCCGTGCCAGCGGCCGCCGTGTTCGCCACGCCGATCGGCGCCGTGCCCGTGGATGCTGCCACCTGTGCAGCCCTGGCCGAACGGCATGAATGGGTCACCGTTGATGACCGCCCTCATCGACCGGAGCACTCCATCGAGGTTCAGCTACCGTTCCTGCAGCGCGTGGTGGCCCACGAATGGACCTGTATCCCGCTCCTGGTCGGTGAGAGCGCGCCGGCGCAGGTTGCCGACGTGCTGGACACTTTGTGCGCCGAAGAGGACGTTCTGCCCGTGGTCAGTACTGACCTGTCCCACTACCTCGACCAGGTGAGTGCGGCCCGACGGGACCGGCGCACAGCCCGTGCAGTTGTGGAGGCAGATGCCGACGCGATCGGCCGGCGGGACGCGTGCGGCTCGTTCGCCCTGCGCGGGCTCCTGCATTGGGCACGTAGGCACGACCTCGATGTACGGCTGCTGCACCTGGCCACGTCTGCCGACTCCGGCGGGGACCCAGAACGGGTGGTCGGCTACGGCGCGTTCGCGCTCCTGCCGCCCGGGTGGCCCTGATCGGACCTGAGAATCTGATAGAGTTTCAACAAGCTCGACCGGAGTGCCGTGGTCACGAAGATGGGAGGTCCACGTCCGACTGAGTTACCGGCTGACCCCTTCGGCGGCCTTGTCCGACGCTCTGAGATTGGCCCTGTTGGCGCGCTCGGCGTCTCGGCTTTCCTGGTCGCTGGCGCGGGTCGGCCGGTGCGGGTTCAACGGAGCCGACGCGAGTGACTGGAGGTAGAGAGCGGCCCACCGTTGCACGCAGTGCTCGGAGACCTGCCGGCGCATCGCCTTCATCCGGTTCCGCCGCTCGTCTTCTGCAGCAGTGATGGCGCTCATGATCGTCGCCTTGACTGCCTCGGTGTCGTATGGGTTGCACGTGAAGGCCTGGTGAAGCTCATGCCAGGCTCCGGTGAACTCCGACAGCACCAGGGCGCCGCCTAGGTCGTGCCGGCACGTGACGTACTCCTTGGCGACAAGGTTCATGCCATCGCGTAGCGGGGTCACCAGCATCACGTCGGCGGCCAGGAACATCGCGGCCATCTCGTTCCGGGGGTAGAACTGGTGCAGGTAGTGGATCGCGGGGAAGCCGAGCACTGAGTACTCGCCGTTGATCCGCCCCACCGTGGCCTCGACATCCTCACGCAGCACACGGTAGGCCTCGATGTGTCCGCGACTTGGCAAAGCCACCTGCATGAACGTCACCCGCGGCGGGGCGATGGCCTTGTCGTGTAGCAGCTCCTCATAGGTCTTGAGCCGGTGCCGGATCCCCTTGGTGTAGTCCAGTCGGTCGACACCCAGCATGAGGATCTGTGGGTTGCCGAGCGAGGCACGGATCTGCGCCCCGCGGGCAATCACCTCCGGTGTGCGTGCCAGCGCGTCAAGGCCCTTGAAGTCCACCGAGATCGGAATCGCGGCGGCCCGCACCGTCCGTCGAGCCGAGGGGTCGGCGCCGGGCGGGGTGAAGGTGACCGTTTCTCCCACAGTCGACATGCCGAGTAGTTGGCGGCAGACCCGCAGGAAGTTCTTGGCATCGGCGGTGCGCTGGAAGCCGAGGAAGTCAGCGCCCAGCAGCCCCTCCACCAGGGCCCGACGCCACGGCAGCTGCGCGAAGAGCTCGACCGGTGGGAACGGGATGTGGTTGAACCAGCCGATGCGCACATCGGGTCGTTGCGCGCGGACCATCGCGGGAACGAGCTGGAGATGGTAGTCATGCACCCAGACCGTGGCACCCGGCGCGGCCACCTTGACAATGGCCTGGGCGAAGCGCTGGTTGACCCTCCGGTACGTGTTCCACCAGTTGCGATGGAAGGACGCGGTGACGATGACGTCGTGGTAGTTCGGCCAGAGCGTGTCGTTGCTGAAACCCTCGTAGTACTCCTGGATCTCGGTGGGTGACAGACCCACCGGGTGCAAATACACCCCCTTCTCGCGGAACGGCTCGGGCGCCGGGCCGGGCCCACCGGCCCATCCCACCCATGCCGCGACGCGCCCTCGCATAACCGGCTCCATTGCCGTCACCAGCCCCCCCGGACTGCGTTGCCACGTGCTCGTCCCCAGGTCATCGACGACACGGTCAACGGGCAGGCGGTTTGCCGCAACCACCAGATCGAACGTCGGCCCAGTCACGGACACGGACCATCGCCTCCTGCCACAGCGGTGAGATCACAAGCGTACGGGCTCGGACTCTCCCAGACCATAGCTACGCCTGGCACACGGCAGCCACTTGCCGGCATCTTTGATGCAGGCACACGGTCCCTTGGCCGCAGAAGAGGGACGCAAGTGCCAGCAAGGCAAACCGATCGCCTCGATGTCGCCGCCAGACTCACCGATCCGGGTCTCACAGCGACCGCGCGAGCCCAACAGGTCGCTCACTTCGATGCCTTCCTGTATGGCAGCGGCCCGTTCAAGCTCTTCCCAGCCGGACCTGGTCTCCGGTTCGCACCCGCCCTGCGACGGTCACCACGGCGTCGACTCCGTAGCTGATCTCGCCTTGTCTGTGGCGATACCTCGAAAGCTCGCGCAGCACAGGGGCGTCACGGCGACCGGTCACAGGATCGAGATCGACCACGGCACAGCGTGGCACCACGGCGCGCACCCGCACCGTGGCCGTCCCCAGCTGCAGCTCCCGGCCGACCCAGGAGTCCTCGACGTGCGCCGTGGAGTCGCCGATGTCGACAAGGAAGGTGGATCTGAACCGTGCGCTGTCGACCTCGCGGCCAAGTCGCTCCTCAAGGAGATGAATCGAGGGGGTCGTCACCACAGTCACTGAGGCGCCGTACACCACCTCACCGGTAGTCCCAGCGCGGGCGAGCACGACGTCGTAGCCGAGGTGCTTGGAGTAGGCCTGGGCCCAGGGCCCAATGCAGCCGTGGACCGCAGCGGTCCGGCCCCAGTAGTCGACGTCGAGCGTCTCGCCGCTCGGGAACGGTATGCCTTCCAGCGTCTGGCCATTGAGGACTACGGTCAGGACGCCGTCCTGCCATCGGGCGCTTGCCTGGAGCAGGGAAGGGTTCTCTACAGTGCGCAGTACCCGACCGCGCGACGGGTCGACCAGGCAGAACACACGGTCGCCAACCGGCCCGTCCACCGTCAGTTCAGTGACTTCGTGCGTCATGTGGCGACCCCCCTTGACGGGAGTGAAGCCGATCCTGGCGATATTCACCGACCCACCCTGTCATGCGGTCGTCTCAACTCTGTCGCGGTGCCCGGAGACCGATTGCCCTTGACGCTGACGAATGATGACCACATCCTTGCCGTGCGTCGGGGATCAGGGGCCTACAGGCTTCGGTGAGCTCGCGGGGGACTGCGATGACATCCACGAGTGCGCCGTTGCGCCATACCGTGATCTCGAGTCGACGTCCGATTGCATCCTCGACCATGGTGCGCTGCAGTGCGGTGGTCGAGGCCACTGGCTCACCGGCAACCGATACAACGATGTCGCCGACCCGCAGACCCGAGCGCGCGGCGCGGCTCTGCGGCATCACCTGCGCGACATGAAGCCCGCTGCTGCGACCCGTCTTGGTGACCATGGCAGCAGGAAGGGGCCTCTGCGCACCGACGATCCCGAGCCAGGCCCGCCGGACGCGTCCCTGTGCCATGAGCGTGGTGATGATCCCGCGGGTCGTGTCGTTGATGGGCACCGCCAGACCGACGCCAATGCCGGCTACCGCAGTGTTGACCCCGATCACGTGCCCGGAGCTGTCCGCGAGTGCGCCGCCACTGTTTCCCGGGTTGAGCGCTGCGTCGGTCTGGATCACCTCGTCGACGACCCGACCGGCGCGTGTCGGCAGGGAACGCCCGAGCGCGGACACGATGCCTGCGGTGACGCTTCCGGCAAGCCCAAGTGGGTTGCCCAACGCCACCACGAGTTGTCCGACGCGCAGCTTGGCTGCGTCGCCGAGCAGCACGGGAGGGGGCACTGCGCCCCGTGCCCTGAGAACGGCAAGGTCGGACAGCGGATCACGTCCGATCACGTCCGAGCCGATTACCGTCCCGTTGGTGAAAGCCGCCTCAGCGGTATCGGCACCCTCGACCACGTGTGCGCTGGTCAGCAGGAATCCATCTGCGGTCAGGACGCTGGCGCTGCCCGCGCCGTCGCCTCTTCGTGTTTTCACTCGGAGGCTGGCAACACTGGGGAGCACACTCTCAGCGACACGGACCACGGTGCTTGAGTACGCGTCAAGCGCTTCGAAATCGTCGGTCATACGAACGGAACAACTCAGGTAGCTGCGGTGTGTCCGGTGTTCGCCCACGGCACAAGGTCTGCACTCACGTGCCGCTGCAGGTTGGTCCTCGTCCTGGGTACGTCGCGGCTGGGACAACCCCGAACCCGTGGGTTATCGCCCCATCAGGTGGCGGCCAAACGTGCTGACCTCGTAGAATTTGTCGCTCTTCGCCTCGGTGAGGTCGGGTGCGGCTGAGTCGGACATGCCCCGGTGACGCTCGACATGTCTGGCGAACGCTTCGTGCCGAGGATGGTGTGACGGCTACCTCCATGGGGCTTTGCCGGCCACCAGCAGGTTCACCCGTCGCTTCGGACCGGGGTCAGCCGAGCATGGCGGTCATCAGCCGGCACGACTGTGAGCTGCGTGCTGACCAAGGAACAGGCCGGTCCGGCCTGTATTCGAACATTTGTTCGATAGACTCAAATGGTGACCGAACGTCCTCGCCTCGCCCAAAGAGAGCCCCGTAGTCTCCAGCCAGAGCAGATGGGGGATCTCAGCGTCTCCACGCCGACGGTCCCACCGAAGGTGCACGCCTGGGTCTTGTGGGAGGACGGTGTCGAGGAACTCGTCCAGGCCTATGCAATTGGCTGGACCAAACGCGCCGTCCAGGTCAGGTTTGGAGCGCCACCCCACCAGCACGACGTCTGGGTTTGGGCCGGCGCGGTCCTGAGGGGATGACCCGAACGGCACCTGGGAGCAGCAACGTGCCATTGTGGCGGGCGGGTCCTCAGAGAAAGACGATCCGGGCCTTGCGTGCCGAACAGGGCACGCAGATCTGGTTGCCGGGCCGCGGCAGCAATGGCCCCGATGGCCCTTTGGGTGGTCGGCCTCTTGCGTGTTGGATCTGCCCGCAGGAGACTGCTAGGTAGGGCCCAGCGTCACTTGACGTTCAAGGGATCGAGTGGACTCATCAACACTCGGGGAGAAAGCGATGACTCAGCAGCCGCCGTCTCAGTCGCCGCAGCCGCCCGAGGATGGGTCCCAGCAGACAACCCCGCTCTGGCAGGAGCAGACGCAGACCCAGATGCCGCCGCCGCAGTACCCGCCATACTCCCCGGTCG
>OBLU010006936.1_pt1 | contig 10066 bp, 9 predicted proteins | sample 1518681 | NCBI WGS metagenome assembly OBLU01 (sample SAMEA3539304, study PRJEB22396) | soil metagenome | biome: tundra; feature: field; material: soil | place: USA | collected 2010-05 | depth 0.15 m
GAGGCGACGAAGAAGATCAGACCGAAGTACGGGTTCCACACCAGGTGCCTGAACACCTCAGGCTCGGTCCACGCCAGGTCGACCACGACCGCAGCCACTGCGGCACAGCCGATCCAGCCTGCCCGGGCCCAGGCCGCCTCGGCCGCCACCGACAGGACCACGGCGCAACAGATGGCTGCCCCCCACAGGGCGCCCTGGGCCACGTCGATGTGGACGGGAACGGCCAGCAGCCAGAACAGCAGCGGTCCCAGGTCGAAGACGGCGTGGCTGCCGCGGCCCGAGGCCACCGAATACGGCCCGACCAGGGGCGAGTGGAGCGAGAAGACCTGGAATGCCCGCTGGGAGATGGTGGCGTCGTCGAACAGGGGTCGCCAACCCTTCGACAGCTCGGTGGCCGTGGGCACCCAGATCACCGCCCAGATGACCAGGTGGCTGGCGATCCGGACGATCGTGCCCGGTCCCGGTGCCGGCCGGTGCCGGCTCTGGCCGGCCACTCCGGGGCGCAGTCCCGAGGCGGTCGGTTCGGTCAGCTCCGACGTGTCGTCGGGGACCACCATGTCCGGGGCCTCGCCCAGGCCCGCCGACGGGGTCACCTCAGCGGGGATCCCAGGCTCGAACTGGGCGGACGCTCATCGATCCATCCTGCCATCACCGGTCGGGATAGGTACCGGTCAGGCCGTGGCGGAAGGGGGCCCGCGAGCGCCCGACTGGCCGTGGCGGCAGGGGGACCGACACCTCGCCCGACACCTCGACCGGCGGCTCCCGATACGCTCGCAGCATGAAGGACGAAGACGTCATCCACCAGATCGACGAGCTCGTGGCCGAGGAACGACAGCTCCACGAGCAGGCCGCCTCCGGGCGCGCCCTCACCGACGAGGAGCGGAGCCGCGAGCGCCGCATCGACATCCACCTCGATGTGCTCTGGGACCTGCTCCGGCAGCGTCGAGCGCTGCGGGGGGTCGGGAAGAACCCCGACGACGCGGTCATGCGGGGCGACTCCACGGTGGAGGACTACCGGCAGTAGGGGCGGCCCGTCGGAGCCACGTCAGGGAGCCACCGCTTTCGGTGGCCCCACTTAAGGTCGGTTTACGGGCCGCGGCGTGATCGCTATGCGCCATCCCTATGCCGAGGCGGGAGCGACGGCCCCTATGCCAAAGCGGGAGCGACGGCGTGGGGCAGGCACAGGTCGTCGTACTCGGCGATGACGATCTCACCGGCATCGGGGCCGCAGGTCGGGCAAGCCGGGTCACGATGGACTTTGAACGTGCGGAAGCTCTGCTCCAGCGCGTCGTAGGCCAACAAGCGACCCTGGAGGGTCTCCCCGATCCCGAGGATGATCTTGATGGCCTCACTGGCCTGCAGCGAGCCGATGATCCCGCACAGCACTCCGAGCACGCCGGCCTCCGAGCAGCTGGGGGCCAGCTCGGCCGGAGGAGGCTCTGGGATCATGCAGCGGTAGCAGGGTCCCTCGTACGGGTTGAACACGGTGACCTGGCCCTCGAAGCGGAAGATCGAGCCGTGGACCACCGGGATCCGCTTCTTCAGGGAGGCGTCGTTCACCAGGTAGCGGGTGGGGAAGTTGTCCGTCCCGTCCACGATCACGTCGTAACCGTCGATGATGTCGAGAATGTTGTCGGCGCCGAGCCGGACGTCGTAGGTGACCACGTTCACGTCCGGGTTCATGGCGGTGAGCGTCTTCTTGGCCGAGTCGACCTTTCGCTCGCCGATCCGGTCGGTGTTGTGAAGGATCTGTCGCTGGAGGTTGGAGGCATCGACGACGTCCATATCGATGATCCCGAGCGTCCCCACCCCGGCCGCGGCCAGGTACAAGGCGGCGGGCGAGCCCAGGCCGCCGGCGCCGAGCAACAGGACCTTGGCGTCGAGGAGCTTCAGCTGGCCGGTCTCACCCACCTCGGGGAGCAGCAGATGGCGCTGGTAGCGGTTGCGTTGCTCCGAGGTGAGGGATTGCGGCGTCGTCCAGGGGCGGCCCTCGTCCTTCCAGCGATTGAAGCCGCCGATCACCGAGGCCACATCGCTGTAGCCGAGCTCCTGGAGGGTCTTGGCCGCGAAGGCCGAGCGGGTGCCGCCGGCGCAGTAGATCACGACGTGGGAGGACTTGTCCGGGATCTTCCCCTCGACCGAGGTCTCCAACGTGCCCCTGGGGATGTGGACGGCACCGGGCAGCGCACCCTGCTCGTACTCGTCGGGCTCCCGGACGTCGAGGACGACGGCCTCGTCCCTCCCGAGCTCCCCTTCGGCCTCGGCCGGCTCGACCTCCCGGACGGCCGCCTTGGCTTCGGCCAGCATCTCCCTGAACGTGGGCACAGCTATCACGATCCTTCACTGTCGGCGGTGACCGGCTCATTCCCGAGCCACCTGCATGACTGTTCGACCATGTAAACCGTACCAGCCGGGTCAACATTCCCGGCCCGGCTGGGTCTGAGAACCCACAGCCGGGTCGGAGAACCCATAGCCGCGGTCGCAGTAGGGTCGGGGCGGGGCCCGGGCGACAGGGGGGTGGCCTGATGGTGGTGTCACTGATTCGGTTCAACCAGGTCCAACCGGGACTGGACCCCCAGGAGATGGCCGCCCGCTACCAGGCATCGCTCGACATGGCCGCCTATGCCGACGAGCACGGCCTGGACATGGTCACCCTGGAGGAGCATCACGGGGCCGAGGACGGTTGGAGCCCCTCCCCCCTGGTCACCGCAGGCCTGATCTTCGGGCGTTGCCCGCGCATCCCCATCACCGTCATGGCGCTCCTGTTGCCGTTGCACGACCCGCTCCGGCTGGCCGAGGACATCGCCGTGCTCGACCTGGCCAGTGGCGGCCGGCTGACCATCGTCGGAGGCCTCGGATACCGCCCCGAGGAGTACGCGGCCCACGGGAAGTCGTGGGCCGAGCGCGGACGGCTCATGGACGAGGCGGTCGACGCCTTGCTCAAGGCCTGGACGGGCGAGCCGTTCGAGTACCGGGGAAACGAGATCATGGTCACCCCCAAGCCGCTCACCCAGCCCCATCCGATGTTGCTCATCGGGGGGACGTCCAGGCCGTCAGCCCGGCGAGCAGCCCGGTTCGGCCTCCCCTTGGCCCCGGCCGCCCACCTCCCCGAACTGGAGGGCTACTACTACGAGCAGTGCAAGGAACGGGGAACCCAGGGCGTGTGCATCATGCCGCCCGGCCAGTTCTCGACCACGTATGTCGCCGAGGATCCTGATCGGGCATGGGCGGACCTCGGCCGGTACTTCCTCCACGAGGCCACCGTGTACGCCGGGTGGCAGACGCCCGACATCCACTCGGCTGTCCATTCCCATGCGACCACGGTCGACGAGCTGCGGGTCGAGGGCATCTACGAGGTGCTCACCCCGGACGAATGCGTGGCCCGGGCCGACGAGAGCGAAGAGACCGGCGCCCCGGCGACCTTCGCGCTGCACCCGCTGGTCGGCGGCATGCCCATCGACCAGGGTTGGGAGTGCCTATCCCTCTACGTCGAACAGGTCCTGCCCCGACTGTCGAGCTGACGGCGCGGCTCTCCCACGCCGCTGGCCTCGCACGCCTCGGGCCTCAGAAGGGGTCCACCAGCATGTGTTGGCTCAGGTTGCCCACGTGGTCGCTCAGCATGTGCCGGTGGGTGCAATGCCATTGCCCGTCCGCCTTGGCCAGTTCGTCGCGGTACCGGCCGACGATCACCGGCTGAAGCGGGAACGTGTCGGTCCGTTGCATGACGCAGAACGACGAGCGGGCCGCCGCCCGGTCCCCGTCGTCATCCACGTCGACGATGACATTGGTGATCATGTGGCGGGTGTGCGGCGTGCCGTCGTCCGGGTACCGCCGAGTGAACTGTTCGTACATCTGGCGTGCCTCGTCCCGACCCCGCACGACTCGGTCCGGGCTCTCCTCGAAGGTGATCTCGGCCTCGGCGAACAGGTCGCCCAACCCTTCGAAGTCGCCGGCGTCGATCCGCTCCGCGTAGGTGTAGAGGACCTTGGCTACCGCTTGCTCGTCACAGCAGCGGCATGACGCCTCATCTCGCTGGTTCACGGTCTTCCCCCGTTCGTTCGTGCCATCGATTCCTTCGTCACCGCGTCGAACGTTGCCCCCGTCGACCCATACCGGTCATCGCCCACCGGGAAGGGCGCCGGACACGACCGAGCCGTCCTTGATGACGGTCAGGGCAGCGGCGTCGGCCAGCACGCCCGGAGCAGACAGGGGGTCGCCGTCGACCACCACCAGATCAGCGGTCGCCCCTTCGGCCACGGTGCCGAGGTCGGGACGGCCGAGCAGGTCGGCCCCGTGCCGGGTGGCCCAGCGCACGACGTCCAGCGCCGGGATGCCGACCTCGTCGGCGTAGAGAGCGAACTCATGGCCGTAGAGGCCGTGGGGGAACCCGACCGCCCCGTAGTCGTCGCCGAGGAGGATCCGGACCCCGGCGGCGTTCGCCTTGGGCAGCACCTCGTAGGAGTACTGGAGGTCGGCCTTCATGGCCTCGGAGAAGCCCAGGCCGGTCCCCATCGTCTCGATGAAGTGCTTGGGGAAGTAGAGGCTCGGCACCAGGTAGGTACCGGCTTCGACCATCGCGGCGATGCACTCGTCATCCAAGTCGTCGCCGTGGTCGACGATGTCGATGCCCAACTCGACGGCCAGGAGCAGCGCCGGCTTGTTGGCGATGTGGCCGCGGATGAGCGCCCCCCGGTCGTGGGCGGTCTCGATGGCCGCGGCCAACTCGTCGCGGGTGAGCTCTGTGCGCGCCTTGGGTGCGGTCGTCCCGTGCCCGCCGGTGACGAAGAGCTTGATGATCTCGGCGCCCCGCTTGATCTCGTCTCGCACACCCAGGCGAAAGCCTTCGGCGCCGTTGCAGATCCTGATGGCACCGGGCGCCCCCATGTTCCAGTACCAGGGCGTGCTGTCGTTGCTGTGTCCGGTGGTGCTGAGCTCCCGACTGCCGGGCAGAAAACGCGGTCCGGGAATGAGGCCGTTGTTGACGGCGCGCTTGAGCGACGGATCCACGTCGTTGGCCGCGCTGGCACTGACCGCACCGGTGTAGCCACACTCCAGCGCGGTCCGTAGGTTCCTGGCCCCGAGCAGCGCTTGATAGGCCGGCGGGTGCTCGAAGCCGAACGGGGTGGGCACCGAGCCCAGCTCGTGGTACGTCGAATGGAAGTGACAGGTGATCAGGCCCGGCAGCACGGTCCGGCCGGCCAGGTCGTGTCGCTGATCGGCGGGACCCGGCTCGACCGGGGACCCGTCGGCGGCGACCGTCGTGATGGTCGACCCTTCGACCACCACCGTGCAATGGGGACCGATGACGCGCTCGCCGTCGAGCACGGTGGCGTTGGTCAAGACCAGGCGCCGGGGCGCGCTCATGGCGCCGACCAAGCGGGCCGTCGCCACTCGCCGGCCGACCGATGGTCGGGGGGGTCCGATCGCCGCGACCCTCGCCCGGCCGGAGTCGATGGGCATGCACCAACTCGTTCGTTGCCCACGGCACGCCCCCTTCGTGTGCTGAACCGGACCAGGCGGTGGGCCGGCTACCACCCCGCGCCACCTGCCATTTCCCTTTGGATTTCGAACACAATTTTCGATTTGTCGAAACTCTGACAGTAGGGTGAGCACGCGAGACTGTCAAAGATAAGCCGCGCGCAGAGTGGGGGGACCGTGGGTCAGTTTGAGGGACTCGAGGGCCGGGTGGCGTTGGTCACCGGTGCGGCACGAGGCCAGGGAAGGTCGCACGCGGTCGCCCTCGCCGAGCAGGGGGTCGACATCATCGCCGTGGACCTCTGCGAGGACATCGACACCGTCTCGTATTCGCTGGCCACCGCGGCCGACCTGGACGAGACCGTGCGCCTGGTCGAAGCCCAACATCGCCGGATCATCGCCTGCCGAGCCGACGTTCGCGACCTCAATGCCCTGTCCACCGCACTCGAACGCGGGCTGACCGAGCTCGGCCGGCTCGACATCGTCCTGGCCAACGCGGGCATTGCCCCCTCCTCGATTCCCGTTGCCGACCCGGCACTGTCGTGGGCCAACGTGCTCGGCGTGAACCTCACCGGTGTGTGGAACACCACGCACCTGGCCAAGCGGGTGCTCAAGGAGGGCAAGCGCGGCGGCTCGATCGTCATCACCAGCTCGACCGCCGGCCTCAAGGGCCTCGGCGACGGCACGCCCGGGGGCGAAGCCTACGTGGCCAGCAAGCATGGGCTCGTGGGCCTGATGCGGGCGCTGGCCCTCGAGCTGGCCCCGCACTCCATCCGGGTCAACACCGTCCACCCCACGGGGACCAATACGTACATGGTCATGAATCCGGTGATGCAGGACTGGATCGCCGAGAACGCCGAGATCGCCGCAGCCGGCATGCAGAACGCACTCCCGGTCGGCCTCATCGAGGCGTCCGACGTGACCAATGCCATCTTGTGGCTCGTCTCGGACATGGCTCGCTACGTGACCGGTGTGACCTTGCCCGTCGACGCCGGCTTCACCGCTCGATAGCGAGCCGAGGATGACGGCGGAGTCCCAGGAGGAGTCCCGTTTCGACCTGCGGATCGGCTCCGTGTTCATCAATGCCGCCCGGGCCGTGCCCGACCGCACGGCGGCGATCCTCGGCGACGAGGCGCTCACCTTCGGCCAGCTCAACCGGCGGGCCAACCAGGTCGCCGCCCTGCTCCTCGCCCGAGGGCTCCGGCGCGGGGACCGGCTGGTCACCTGGAGCCCCACCGCGCTCGACCTGGTCCCGGTGTTCGCGGCCGCCTCGAAATTGGGTGTGGTGTTCGCTCCCACCAATGCCTCCCTGAGCCTCGACGAGGCCATGGCCGTCATCGAACCGGCCCGACCGGCCATGCTCGTGGTCGGCGACGAACAGGTCGCCGACGGCGCCCGCGTGGCCGAGCAACTGGGCGCCCAGGTGCTCGGCCTGTCCGAGCTGGCCGGGCTGGCCGGCAACGAGAAGACCACCGAGCCGAACGCCCCTCGGCCATCAGAGCGCGACCCACACGTCATCTTCTTCACCAGCGGCAGCACCGGCCGGCCGAAGGGGGCGACCCTCAGCCACCGCGTCAACTTCCTCCGGACCCACCCCGGCGCGCTCTTGGAGCACCGGGGCCCGATGGTGTCCCCCTATCCGCTGTTCCATATGGGGGCGTGGACGATCGCCCTGCAACAGTGGCAGGGCCGCGACGCGGTGATCCTGCTGGCGTCGGCCGACGCCGTCTCCATCTGCGATGCCATCGTCGCCCACCGGGCCGAACGCCTCAATTGCATCCCTGCCGTCTGGCGCCGCATCCTCGACCATCTGGGCACGCCACAGGGGCGGGGTCTCGACCTGTCCTCGGTCCGGTTCGCCGACACCGGGACCTCGGCCACGCCGCTCGAGCTCCTCACCGCCATCGACGAGGCATTCCCCGAAGCAGCCGTACGCGTGTTCTACGGGTCGACCGAGGCAGGGAGCGTGTCGAGCCTGGACCACCGCGACCTGCGCCGCAAGCCGGGGAGCTGCGGGGTCCCCGCACCGTCGTGCCAGGTCCGCATCGAGTCCGACGGCGAGTTGTGGGTCCGCGGCCCCCTGGTGTTCGACGGGTACTTCGAGGACGACGTGGCGACCGCGGCCGCGCTGGTCGACGGGTGGTACCGCACCGGGGACCTGGCCGAGGAGGACGAGGACGGCTACCTCAGCATCGTGGGCCGGGCCAAGGACGTGCTACGGACCGGGGGCGAGACCGTGGTCCCCACCGAGGTGGAGGCGGTGTTGGCCGACCATCCGGCGGTAGCCGACGTCGCCGTGATCGGTTGGCCCGACACGAGGTGGGGGGAGATCGTCTGTGCCGTGGTCGTGGGGCGGCCTGACGCCCCGGCTCCGACGATCGATGAGCTCCGGGCCCATTGCCGCTCCCGCCTGGCTGCTTTCAAGCATCCCCGGCGCTTGGCGATGGTGGGGTCGATCCCCCGCACGCCGTCGACCCAGCAGGTGCAGCGCCGGCTCTTGGTCGAGCAGCTGACCGCGTCCGACGACAGCTGAGCCCCGAGAGGCCGCCCTCGGGACCACGATGGACCACCCAGTATCCGGAGGGGGCGCCTGTACCATGGCCGACGGCTCCGTCCGAGCCCGATCGTTCCCAGAAAGGCAGGCGTGACTCCACCAACTTCCGGACCGAGCGCAGGGGACGACCCGAACACCTACCGGCCCGAGTCGTCCCGCCACGATCAGCCGCTCGTGCAACGGGCCATCAGCCGGGCCGTCTCCGACCGGTACAAGGCCGCGGCCGAGGACGTCGACCGCATCATCGAGGCCGCCTACCGGGTCGTGGAGCGCATGGGCAAGGTCGACCCGCGGCTTCGGGACATCCTCGACGAGGCCGGACTGTCGACCGAGGCCTTCTACCGACACTTCGAGTCCAAGGACGAACTGCTGCTCGTCCTGCTGGCCGATGGTCGCCACCGGATGGCCGGCTACCTCGTCCATCGAATGGACAAAGCCACCGATCCGGTCGGCCGGGTGAGGGCCTGGATCGAAGGGGTGCTGGCCCAGGCCGTGGACCCGGCCGCTGCGTCCCGGACCCGCCCCTTCCTGACCAGCCTCAACCGCCTGGCCGAGCAGTACCCCGACGAGCAACGCAGCTCCTTCCAGGTACTGGTCCAGCTGCTCCAGGACTCACTGGTGGCCGGGCACGAGGCCGGTCTGGTGTCGAGCACCGACCCCGGCCGCGACGCGCTGGCCATCTATCAACTGGTCATATCGGTAATGGAGGCCCACATTCTGGCCGGCACCCGGCCGAGTGCGGCCGATCGACAGCACCTGGTCGGGTTCGGCCTCCGGGCCATCGGCGCCGAGGTCCCCCTCCCGGCCAAGCGTTGAACCGAGAGCGGCGTCGGCGTTCGCTGTCGGGCCGGCCGTGGCTGCGCCGTCAGGTCTGGTCAGGCAGTACGTTCGGGACCGCGCCACATTCGGGGCTGCGCCGGCGTCAGTCCTTCAGCTCCACCACGATCTCGTGGAAAGGCTCCTTTCCGTTGTTGTAGGCGGCTTCGATCCCCCCCCGCTCCGCATAGATGACAGTGCCCGGGGCGATGTCCCCTTCCACCGTGCCGAGATGACCCCACGGGCCGCCAGAGTCCGGCTCCATCTCTGCGGCCATGCTGTCTCCGGAGACCTGGATCATCACGTAGTCGAGCTTGTGCTCGTGGATGGCGCTCCGTTCCCCCGGGTCGAGGCGCATCTCCCACACCCGCACCCGGTCGTTCTCGAACAGCAAACTGGTGGCGATGTCTCCCAGTACCCGTTCTGTCATGTCCCTCCCTTCTCCTGAGTCGAAAAGTGTGTCGGTCGAAAAGTGTGTCCGGTCGAAAACGCTGGGTCGAAAACTCTGCTGGGTCGAAGACCGCTCAACGGCACGCCAGCGATGTCCGGGCGGCGCGGGCGCCGATCAGTCGAGGACGTCTCGGGCTCGGCCTGGCACCGATCAGCCGCCCTCGTCCTTGACCACCCCGATGGCGTGCACCGCGGCCAGGTTGTCCGAGAGGTAGTCGGGCGCCTCTGCGGTTTCGATGAACCAACCAGTCGGGCACATGGTCAGGATCTCCACGAATGAGAACCCGCCTCCGTCAAGCTGCACTTCGAGGGCCCGCATGATCATGCGCTTGGCCTTGGCCACGTTTCCGGCGTTGTTGACCGCGGCCCGGGCCACGTAGGTGGCTCCTTCGAGCTGGGCCAACAGGTTGCTGACCAGGATGGGGTACCCATGGTCCTTGGCATTCCGCCCCTCGAGTGTGTTCTTGGTCCGCTGGCCGAGGACCGTGGTCGCGGTGAGATGGCCCCCGGTCTCCCCGAACACGCCGTTGTTGAGCATGAAGCAGGTGATGTTCTCACCCCGTGCTGCGGCGTGGATCACCTCTTGGAGGCCCTCGTTGACCATGTCCCCGTCGCCTTGGATGGTGAAGGCCAGCGTGGCCGGCTTGGCCCGCTTCACCCCGGTGGCCAGGGAAGGCGCCCGTCCGTGCAGGGCCTGGAGCACCTCGCAGTCGAGGTTGTTGGAAAAAGCCGTGTAACAGCCGATGCCGAAGACGGCAATGGCCCGCTCGA
>OBLU010006941.1_pt1 | contig 10063 bp, 8 predicted proteins | sample 1518681 | NCBI WGS metagenome assembly OBLU01 (sample SAMEA3539304, study PRJEB22396) | soil metagenome | biome: tundra; feature: field; material: soil | place: USA | collected 2010-05 | depth 0.15 m
AAACAGCCTCTCCGCCGTCTGTATAAAATCGAAGACCAAGGGATTAAATCAGCGTTTCCCTAAAGCTTTACGCGTCGAATCTTCCGGGGAAGCTGTCGGTGATTTTCATGTCATGCGGCCTGTTGCGGGAATAGACAGTCGCTTCGCCCAATACCAAATCCTGAACCGTGAGTTTATTGCCATCGTTGACGGCTCGACGTTTGGCTCAAAGATGTCACGGGCAAGTTGGGAATTTGTCGGCGGAATGAAAGTGACAACGCCACCGCAGTCCGAACAAAAACACATCGCCGCATTTTTGGATCAGGAAACGGCGAAGATTGATGCGTTGGTGGCTGAACAACAGCGGCTGATGGAACTGCTGAAAGAAAAACGCCAGACCGTCATCTCACACGCCATCACCAAAGGCTTGAATCCCAAAGCCGCCCTGAAGCCTTCCGGCATCGAATGGCTCGGCGACGTTCCCGCGCATTGGGAATATGCCTGTCTGACCCGAATCGCTAGCCGCATTGTCGTTGGTATCGCGGAAGCAGCGACACACGCTTATGCCGATGAAGGTATTCCCATTTTGAGATCAACGAATATTCGCGCCGGAAGGATAAGAGGCGACATCTTGTTTATTGATCCAGAGTTTGCTGGGGCCCGGGGATCGAAACAGTTGAATACTGGCGACTTGGTTACGGTGAGAACTGGAAATGCAGGCGTCACCGCCGTCATCCCACCTGATTTCGATGGTTGCCAGTGCTTCACGATGCTCATTACGACGCTGAACCACGGTTCGTCGAGCGAATATTACTGCTATTGGATGAACAGTGTCTCGGCGCAGTGCTATTTCAGTCTCGAAGGATGGGGCACGGCTCAAGTGAACATTAGTGTGCCGATCTTAAAAGCTCTTCCAATTCCGATACCACCAACTTCTGAACAGAAAGAGATCGTGGAACACCTTGATCGCGAGATTGGAAAATTCGACACGCTCACCACCGAAACCCAGCGCGCCATTGACCTATTGCAAGAACGCCGGACCGCCTTGATTTCCGCCGCCGTCACCGGCCAGATTGATGTCCGCAACCATTGAAAGTGTTCCGCCATGTATGTCCAAGAAATCACTTTAACCAACGTCCGGCAATTCGAGAACGAATCTTTTCGTTTTCAGCCCGGCTTCAACCTGCTTGTCGGAGAAAACGGAGCTGGCAAAACGACGTTGTTGCGCGTGCTTTTAGCCGTTCTTTCCAGAACGAACAAAGCCAATCCTCATCAGGTTTTTACTGATGATGACATCCGCTTAAAATCTTCGGGGATGCTGAGAATAATGACTTCAATGGTGGATCAAAACGGCGTGGCAATTTCAAATCCAGTTTATAAACGTCGTTTGGGATCGCGAGCTTCCCGGGCTGGAGCCAGTAACGACCTAGTTGTAATCTGGTATGGATCCAATGAGGCCGCCTGCAAACATTTTGCAAACCGGGAGGTTAAAAGAGTCTCTAAAGAAACAACAACTCAGCCGTTGGCCCCAGAAGGCTGGCTCAGCCAGCAAAGTGCTCCTAAGATTAACACCGAAAAGGCTGGTGAAAAATTCGGCCGAAGCGAGGAAATTAGCGCCTTGGTGCGAGTGATCCTCAAAAATTTGTCAGATAAATTTATAGATTTCCAGTGGACCTTTGAACCCTTTGGATGTTCTATACTTCTGCCGGGAAGAAAATCCGATAGTTTCGATTCTGCGCGAGGACTCAGACGAAAGTTAGAATCCGCAATTTTGCGCCACTTTCAAGAAGTCGAAACTCCGCTGCGCTGGGTAGATCGTGAGTTTGTTACCATTGACCCCCGTGGCTTTGTAGTTGGCGTTACCGGGGAAAAACCGGTTCTGCCCCCGTTTCGCGATTTATTGGAACGAACACAGTCAGATATTCGGGAAGCCGCATTTCTTGACGAGTGCAATGCAGAGGTGCGTTTGACACCGCGCATCCGTGTTATAACAAAAACCGGAGACTCTTTTCTTCTTAGTCAACTTTCAGATGGTGAAAAGCGCCTATTTTCGTTGTTTGTTGATATTACCCGTCAGCTTTCACTTAAGGCACCAAACCCCAATGGATTTAAGAACATACCAGCGGTGATACTGATTGATGAAATTGACGTGCATTTGCACCCGAAATGGCAGCGAAGGATTGTGCCGGCGTTAGAAGACTTGTTTCCCGCCTGTCAATTTATCGCTACGCCCCACTCTCCATTTGTAATTCAGGCTGTAGATCGCCACAAGATTCTGCGCCCAGGCAAAATAGAAAGGGTTTCACTTGACGGGGGAGCCAACAGTATTGAGGATATTGTGGAAGACATCCAAGGCGTGGATATGCCACAGCGTGGGCGGCGCGCGGAAGAGTTGAGTCAGACCGCCGAACATTATTTTACACTTCTCCGGCGCAAAAGCGTCCCTGCGGGTGAATTGGTTGAGGCCGAGAAGGCATATCGGTCGGCTAGTGAGCCATTCACGAACGACCCAGCCTTGCACGCGCTACTTAAAGTAGAACAGATGGAGGCACGCAAGCCATGAGACCTGTAAAGCGCGGAGACGCCCCTAAACCGTATTCAAAATACCAGGACGCAATCGGTGACTTGGAGGATTGCCTCGACCGATATTGCAGCTACTGTGAGCGCCGGTTTCAAGTCAGCTTGGCCGTTGAGCATGTGGTTCCGAAGAGTTTTGATCCTGGTCGTGAGCTAGAATGGGATAATTTCTTGCTTGGTTGCGTTAACTGCAACTCAGTAAAAGGCAAGACACCAACAAACGGCACGGATTTCTTTTGGCCTGACCGAGACAACACTTTGCTCGCTCTTGACTACAAAGCAGGTGGATTGGTCGAAGTTACAGCAACACTTTCGGACGATCTGCGCAAGAAAGCTGAAAAATTGATTGATCTCGTCGGATTGGATCGGCACCCGGGACAGCCAGCTCAGAAGCAACCGGCTGACCGTGATAAACGCTACATGGATCGAGAAATGGTTTGGAAGCTCGCAAAACTGAAACGCGAGGCGCTGGCCCGCAATGACAACGAGGACTTTCGCACTGTCATAGCAGAACTTGCCAAGGCAGAGGGGTTTTTCAGTATATGGATGGCCGTGTTTAATGATGATTCTGATATGCGACGACGTTTTGTAAAGGCTCTCAAAGGAACTGAAGAGAAGTGCTTTAATGAGAACTGGGATTGTGTTACCCGGCCCGGTGGTCAAATCTAACGTGACAATTGCAAAGGGAATCGAAATGAGCCTGCATAAAGAAATCACTTTCGAGACGGAAATTTGCCAGCACCTTGCGGCCAACGGCTGGTTATACGCCGAGGGCGACGCGGCCAACTACGATCGGGCGCACGCGCTCTATCCCGCCGACGTGCTGGCCTGGGTGCAGGCCACGCAGCCGCAGGCTTGGGAAATTCTGGTAAAAAACCATGGCGACAAAGCCGGTGCAACTTTGCTGGCCCGCCTGCGCGACCAGCTCGATCAGCGCGGCACGCTGGATGTGTTGCGGCACGGCATCGAATTGCTCGGCTTGAAACAGCCGTTGCCGGTAGCGCAGTTCAAACCGGCGCTCGCCATCAATCCTGATATTCTGGCCCGTTACGCCGCTAACCGGCTGCGCCTCGTGCGACAGGTAAAGTATTCACTACATAACGAGAACAGCCTTGATGTCGTGCTTTTCCTCAATGGCATCCCCGTCGCCACCACGGAACTGAAAACGGATTTCACCCAAAGCATCAGCGATGCGGTTGACCAGTATCGCTTTGACCGCAACCCCAGACCCAAGGGACAGGCACCCGAACCGTTGCTGTCGTTTCCCAACGGCGCGCTGGTGCATTTCGCCGTAAGCAACAGCGAGGTGCAGATGGTGACGAAACTCGTCGGGCCGATCACGGATTTCTTGCCGTTCAACCTGGGCAACGACGGCGGCGCGGGCAACCCGGTGAACCCGGCGGGCGGCCACCGCACGGCTTATCTTTGGGAAAAAGTGTGGGCGCGCGAAAGTTGGCTGGAAATTTTGGGCCGGTATCTCATTGCCCGCCGCGACAAAAAGAAGCAAATCACGGAAATCATTTTCCCCCGGTTCCATCAGCTCCACGTGACGCGCAAACTGTTGTCCGCCGTGTTGCATGACGGGCCGGGCGGCAAGTATCTCATCCAACACTCCGCCGGTTCGGGCAAGACGAACTCGATAGCCTGGACGGCGCATTTTCTCGCGGAGTTGCACGACTCCCAGGCAAAAAAAGTTTTCGATACCGTGTTGGTGGTGTCGGATCGTAATGTGATTGACTCGCAGCTTCAGGAAGCGCTGTTTGATTTCCAGCGGACGAGCGGCGTCGTGGCGACCATCACCGGCAACGACGGCAGCAAAAGCGGCGAACTGGCGGCGGCACTGTCAGGCGATAAAAAGATTGTCGTTTGCACCATCCAGACTTTCCCCTTTGCCTTGGAAGCCGTGCGCAAACTGGCCGCCACGCAGGGCAAACGCTTTGCCGTGATTGCCGATGAAGCCCACAGTTCGCAGACCGGCGAGGCGGCGGCGAAATTAAAGGCGATGTTGAGTCCCGAAGAATTGGCGGAATTTAACGACGGCGGCGAGGTGAGCATGGATGACGTGCTCGCGGCGCAGATGACGGCCCGCGCCGAGGACGGTGGCATTACGTTCGTCGCATTCACGGCCACGCCCAAGAACAAGACGATAGAGATTTTTGGCACGCGCCCCGATCCCAAACGCAAACCGGCCAAGGACAACGTGCCGTTCCCGTTTCATGTGTATTCCATGCGGCAGGCCATTGAGGGAAAATTCATCCTCGATGTGCTGAAAAATTACACGCCCTACAAGCTGGCGTTCAAACTGGCACACAACGGCAAGGATTACGACGAGAAAACCGTCGAACGCGCCGCCGCCATGAAGGGGATCATGGGCTGGGTGCGGCTGCACCCTTACAACATCGCGCAGAAAGTCGAAATCGTGGTGGAGCATTTCCGCGAATTTATCGCCCCGCTGCTGAATGGCCGGGCCAAGGCAATGGTGGTGGTGGGCAGTCGCGTGGAGGCCGTGCGCTGGCAACTGGCAATTGATAAATACATCAAGGAACACAGCTACCCGATTCGCACGCTCGTTGCCTTCTCTGGCGAAGTGAACGACAAGGCATCCGGGCCGGATGGTTTTACGGAGAACAGTAAGATTTTGAATCCGAACTTGAAAGGCCGCGACATCCGGGAAGCCTTCAAAGGTGACGAATATCAAATCCTGCTCGTGGCGAACAAATTTCAGACCGGCTTTGATCAGCCGTTGTTGTGCGGGATGTATGTGGACAAACGGCTGGCGGGCATTCAGGCGGTTCAGACGCTTTCCCGGCTGAACCGCTTTTTGCCCGGCAAAGAAACGTATGTGCTGGATTTCGTGAATGAATCGGCGGAAGTCCTAGCGGCATTCAAGACGTATCACACCACGGCGGAACTTTCGGCCACCACCGACCCGGATCTCGTATATAATTTGCGTTCCAAACTGGACGCTGCCGGGCATTACGATGATTTCGAGGTGGATCGCGTCGTGGCAGTGGAGTTGAAACCGGATGCGACCCAGGGCGAACTATTGAAGGCGTTGGAACCGGTGGTGGACCGGCTGCTGAAGGATTACAAGGCGGCACAGGAAACATTGAAAGTGGCGAAAGAGAAGAATGACGAAGCTGCCGCCAAGTCTGCACAAGACGAGTTGAACGCGCTCATCCTTTTTAAGAGCGACCTGGGCGCATTCATCCGGCTCTACACATTCCTGTCGCAGATTTTTGACTACGCCAACACCGCGCTGGAGAAACGCGCCATTTTTTACAAACGCCTGCTGCCGTTGCTGGAGTTTGGCCGTGAACGCGAGGGTATTGACCTCTCGAAAGTCGTTCTCACGCATCACAACCTGAAAAACATTGGCCGACAGCCAATGTCGTTGTATGCCGGGAAAACGCCGCTGCTGGAGCCGATCACCGAAGCTGGCAGCGGCGAGTTGCATGACAAGGAAAAGGCCATGCTCAACGAAATCATCCAGAAGGTGAACGACCTGTTCTAAGGTGAATTGACCGACCAGGACAAACTGGTCTATGTCAACAACGTCATTAAGGGAAAACTGCTGGAATCGGAAACCTTGCGGCAACAGGCGACGAACAACAGCAAGGAGCAGTTCGCCAATTCGCCCGACCTAAAAAACGAATTGCTAAACGCCATCATGGGCGCACTGGACGCCCATACCGCCATGAGCACGCAGGCGCTCAATTCGCCCACGGTGCAAAACGGCATGAAAGACATCCTGCTAAATCACGCCGGCCTCTACGAAATGTTGCGCGGGCAGCCGGCCGCATCGCCCACCTCTACGCCCTGACGGAATCCGAGTTCACCCACATCCTCACCACCTTCCCCCTCGTCGCCGAGGGCGTCAAAACCGCCACGCTTGCCGCGTCACTTCGTTGGCGTCGGAGTAACCTTTGGCCAACTGTTGCTCGATGAATTTCTCAATCGGCTTTGTCACGGTAACTTCCATGCGCTTAAATTGGCACAGGTTGGCAAAACTGACAATGCCCAAATCCGTCGTCGCCCGGAGCAACTCGTCGTGAAGCCGGAACGTTCCAACTTGGAAATGCTGCCGTTGAGCCTGCTCAACGATTTTCTCTACTGCAACCGCCGGGCGGCATTGAAGGTGGTTGAAGGCTGGCGTTCAGCCAACCAGCACACGGCGCGCGGCGACATTGTCCACGAACACGCCGACTTGCGCGGTTATGAAATTGCGAAGGGCGTGAAAACTCTGCGGGCGTTGCCGGTCTTTTCCGACCGCCTGGGTTTGAATGGCAAATGCGATCTTGTGGAGGTTCACCCTCATCCGGCCTCCGGCCACCCTCTCCCAGCGGATGGGAGAGGGGCAGGGGGAGAGGGCACGCTTTTTCCTGTCGAATTCAAAGTGGGCAAACGTCGGCAGTGGGAAAACGACGACGCCCAGCTTTGCGCCCAGGCATTGTGCCTGGAAGAAATGTTTCAAACCATCATTCCGCGCGGGGCCGTTTTCCATGCCGACAGCAAACGTCGCCGTGAAATCGAATTCACGCCCGCACTGCGGGCGCTGACAGAAAAGACCATTGCCGATCTTCACGCCTTGCTGGATTCAGCGGCCATCCCGCGCGCGGTGTTTCGTGAGGCGTGCGAGGAATGTTCGCTTTACGAAATCTGTCTGCCGAAAGCCACGGGCGCTGACAGCCGAGCGGCACAACTGGCCGACCAACTTTTCAAAACCTGAACACGCAGACGCTCAACTCCCCAACTCTTAACTTTCCTTGGACATCCAACAAAACACACTTTACCTGACGACGCCCGGCAGCTATGTGGCGCGCGACCACCTCACGTTGCAGGTGGAGGTGCCGTTGTTCCCGGCGGACTTGCCGGCGCAGGAACGCACCCGCGACAAGGCCGACGATTGGCGCAAACTTTCCATTCCGATTCATCACCTGGAATCCATCTGCGTTTTCGGTGCCAGCACCATCAGCCCGCCCGCGCTTGATTTATGCTAGGAACATGGCGTGGCCGTGAATTTCCACAGCGAGTTTGGTTATTTACAGGCCCGCATGACCGGCGTGGCGGATACCAGCGTGACGTTGCGCCGTGCCCAATTTCGCGCGGCGGACGATCCCGCGAAGTGCGCCGCCATCGCCCGGCAGATCATCGCCGGGAAGATTCAAAATTCCCGCAACAGTCTGCTCCGCGCCGCCAGAGAAAACGACAACGAAGCCGAGCGCGAAAAATTATCGGAAGTCATCGAGGCACTGGCCCGGCAACTGCAATATCTCGCCGGGCAGACCGACATCGAGAAGGCGCGCGGTGCGGAAGGCATGGCGGCACAACTTTATTTTTCCGTGTTCACGTTCATGCTCAAGCAGCAGCGCGAAACCTTTACCTTCAATACGCGCAGCCGTCGCCCGCCCCGCGACCGCGTCAACTGCCTGCTGTCATTCCTTTATGCGCTGGTGCGGCATGATTGCGTGTCGGCGCTCACGAGCATCGGGCTTGATCCGTTCGTTGGCTTCCTGCATGTGGATCGTCCCAATCGTCCATCGCTCGCGTTGGATTTGATGGAGGAATTTCGACCGTGGCTGGCTGACCGGCTGGCCGTCACGCTCATTAACCGGCAACAAATCGCACTGGAACATTTTGTGGAACGCGAAGGCGGCGCGGTGGAATTTAGCGACACCGGCCGTAAACTCGTCATTAAAGCCTATCAGGAACGCAAACAGGAAACGCTCAAGCATCCGTTGCTGGATCAGAATTTGCGCATCGCCCAGATGCCGTATATTCAAGCGCGCATTTTGGCGCGGCATTTGCGCGGTGACATATTGGAATACGTTCCGCTCGTTCCCAAATGATTTACCACGTCAAGCTATGTTAATCCTCGTCACCTACGATGTTTCGACGGTCGAAAATGCCGGTGTCCGCCGATTGCGCCGCGTGGCGCAGGCGTGCGAGGATTACGGCGTGCGGGTCCAGAAAAGCGTGTTTGAATGTCAGGTTGGCCGCACCGAATGGGTGCAGCTAAAAGATCGTCTCCTGCGGGAAATTAAAAACGATCAAGACTCGCTGCGGTTCTATTATCTTGATGAAACCGCCAAACAGAAAAATGAACATCATGGCGTGGACAAGCCAATTGATTTGGCCGAGCCGCTGATTTTATGACTGCGCTTCCGCGAACCACCAGTGACGGCTTGGAGGCCGGGGTTTCGCGCCGAGGCGCAAACCCAATGGCAGCGCACAATTTCCATCGCTCTTTGACATTCACCATTCGGCTACACGAGAAAAGTTGGCAGGTTTGCGGAAATGGGCTACAAAGCACTTGCGACTTCGCCAGTTAGGGAGGCCGCGGTCGCCCCGGTCACGTGACCGGGGCGCGGATTGAAACAAAAAACCAGAACCGTCCAATGGTGATCTCCTCTCCTGGGGGAGAGGATAAAAGGTGAGGGCGAGCGTCAAAACTAACTTCCAGAATCCGACCCCAACCCGGCCTTGCGTTGGCCCTTGGCCTTTTGCCCCGCTCCTAGCGGACGGCCAGTCTTTGCAGACGGCCACCAAGCAAAAGACTTTTAACGCAAAGATGCAAAGGCGCAAAGGCGCGACCCAAAACAATTTCATAAGGAAGCCAGGAAACCATGAAATCTTTTTGATGATTCTTGGTTTCCTGGTTTCGTAATAAAAAAAATCCGGTTGCGTCTTGGCATCTTTGCGCCTTGGCGTTGAATTCCATCCGCATCCCCGATGATGTCGCTCCTGAACGGAGCTTGTTTCGTTTTGAAATTGTAACCTACAAAGATGTTAGCCCTACGGGCTTTGCGACCGATTTCCTTTCGTGTGGTTCGTGTCTTTCGTGGTTAAAAATCCGGCCCGGCCTGCGGTGGCCGTTGGCCTTTTGCCCCGGTCCTTGCGGTCGGCCAGTCTTTGCAGACGGCCAGACTTTGCAGTCGGCCATCATGCAAAAAACTTTTAACGCAAAGACGCAAAGGCGCGATCCAAAACAATTTCATAATGAAGCCAGGAAACCATGAAATCTTTTCGATGATTCCTGGTTTCCTGGTTTCGTAATAAAAAAAAATCCGGTTGCGGCTTGGCGACTTTGCGCCTTGGCGTTGAATTCCGTCCGCATTCCCGATGATGTCGCTCCTGAATGGAGCTTGCTTCGTTTTGTTGCCGCAACTACAAAGATGTCAGCCCTACGGGCTTTGCGACCCAATTCCTTTCGTATGCTTCGTGTGCTTCGTGGTTGAAATCCGGCCCGGCCTGGCGGTGGTGCTGGAACGAAAAAGCTGAAATACTGAAAGCTGAAACGCTGAAATTAAAGTTTTCAATTCGCCACTTCCATCGGTTGCTTCAGCGCTTGGATGAAACTTTCCATGGCGGGTGACAGGGTCCGGCTTTCCCGGTAAATGACGGCCAGCGGCTCGGTATGCTCGCCGTTCTCAAAGGGCACGGCGGCCAGCCGTTGATGGGCGACCTCGGATCGGACGAGGGTTTCCGGCAAAATGGCAATGCCGTC
>OBLU010006942.1_pt1 | contig 10061 bp, 10 predicted proteins | sample 1518681 | NCBI WGS metagenome assembly OBLU01 (sample SAMEA3539304, study PRJEB22396) | soil metagenome | biome: tundra; feature: field; material: soil | place: USA | collected 2010-05 | depth 0.15 m
GCCACTCACTTCGCGCCTTTATTGGTCGCGATCCACCAGGTGTTGCCCGAGGTATCTTTCACGCCCGCCACGCGGTCGCCCCAGGTCTGATCGGATGGCTCTCTGACTGACTTGGCGCCGAGGCTGAGCGCGCGTTTGTAGGTCGCGTCGACATCAGGCACATAGAGGTAAATCGCGGCGGCCATCGACGGATCGCTGAAGTAGCCGCTGCCGAGCAGCAAGTGCGCGTCGCCGATCTTCGCCTCGGCATGAAAATTCCCCGAGCCGTCGGGCGTCGGAGTATGAGTGACTTCGGCGCCGAACGCATTTTTCAGAAACTCGATCAGATCGAGCTGCGCATAGAGATATGGGGTGATCGCCGTGTAGCCTTCCTGGATGTGTTTGGCGTTGCTCATCGAATGATCCTCAGCTCGGGTTGACCATGGCCTTGAAGCGTTTTCCCATTTCCTCGGGCGACACTTCTTCAATCCGCATCGAGATGTCCCAGCAATGGCCGGACGGGTCCCTCACTTGCGCGTTGCGGTCGCCGTAAAACTGGTCCGCCGGCTCGCGCAACGAGGTCGCACCTGCCGCGAGCGCCTTCTTGTACACGTCGTCGACATTCTCGAAATAAAGGTGGATCGAGACTGGGGAGCGCGCGCCACCGAGTGACTTGGGCGACAAGAATCCCATGTCGGGAAATTCGTCAGACAGCATGATGCTCGCGCCGTTGATGGTCATCTGCGCATGACCGATTCTTCCATCGGGCTGTTTCAGCCGCATGGTTTCGATCGCACCGAACACCTTCTTGTAGAAATCGAGCATCTCGGCGGCATTGCTGACGATGAGGTACGGCGTCGCCGCACGTTCGCCCTCGGGAATCGGTTTAACTTTTGCCGGCATGATTTTCCTCCTTGCACGAGATTTCAGCGCCGCGGTGCAGTCGCGGCGCGGTTGCGGATTTCGTCGAGCGAAAGGTCCTCCTTGCGAGTGGCGATCTGCCAAATGTTGCCAAATGGATCTCTGACCGTGGCGCGGCGGTCGCCATAGAACATGTCGCTCGGCTCTTCGATTACGGTTGCGCCCGCTTCGAGCGCGCGCCGATACGCGGCGTCCGTATCCTCGAGATAGAGATAGAGGAATGATGACATCGCCTCGCGCACACCCACCTCACCGACCATTACAATCGAATCGCCGATTCGGATCTCCGATGGGCCGTCGGTTCGGAAAGTCCCGGCGGCGCCGAACGCGTGCTTGAGAAAGTCGACCAGCTTCGGCGCCTCGTGAACGAACAGCCGAGGCGTTACACTGTGCCAGCCTTCGGGAACCGCTTTGACGGCCATGGTCGTCCTCCGCGAGTTAGTGCGATGCGTTTTTCAGCGGCGTCGCGATGTACCAAATATGTCCGAAAGGGTCCTGCACCCCACCGCATCGATCGCCCCAGTCCTGGTCTTGCAGGGGAGCTACAATCTTCGAGCCGGAATCGACCGCGCGCTTGAAGGCGGCATCGGCATCGGCGACATAGAGATAGAGATGCAGTGGGGTACCACCGAGCTTACGCGGCGTATTAGCGAAACCCTTCGCGCGATACTCGGCAAGGTCTGGGGTCGTCGCGTCGCGCAGCATCACGTGCGTGTCGCCAATCGTCATTTGGATGTGGCTCACCTTTCCGTTCGGCCGCGTGACGCGATGGACCTCGGTTGCGCCAAACACTTTCTGGTATAGGTCGAACGCGCGCACTACGTCGTCGTTGTACATGAACGGCATGATGGAGCCGGGGCGCTGACGGGGCGCGACAGGTGCGGGCGGCTCCGTCGGTATCGTGAAGTCTCGCAGGTACGTCGCGATATACCATACGTTGCCGAACGGATCCTTCACGCCCGCGTAGCGATCGCCGTGTTCCTGGTCGACCGGCTCATCGATCGAGATGGCGCCAGCTTCGAGCGCACGTTTGTAAGCCGCGTCGGTGTCGGGAACATACAGATGAAGCGCGGGCGGCATCGGCTGATAAGGCCCGTGCGCCTCGCCCATCGCTATAATCGAATCGCCAATCCGAATCTTCGCATGATGCACTGTGCCAGCCGGATCCTGCGCGCGGAAAACCTCCTCGGCGCCGAACGCACGCTTGAGGAAATCGATCACCTTGGGTGTACCCTTCGGATGCAGATACGGCGTGATGTTGTGCATGCCCTCGGGCAGCGGCTCCGCGTCCTCGCGGTGGGTCGCGATATACCAATGATTACCGAACGGGTCTTTGACGCTCGCCTCGCGGTCGCCGTAATCCTGGTCCGTCGGCTCGTGAAGCGACGTCGCGCCCGCCTTGAGCGCGCGCGCATACATCGCGTCTGCATCGGGCACGAATAGCCAAATCGCGGTCGGATTGGGCTGGTACTTGTCTATCGCATCGGCCACTTCGATCATCGAATCTTCGATCTTGAGTTGTGCGTGTGCGATCTCATCGCCGCGCGGAACCCGAAAAATCTCTTCAGCGCCGAACGCGTCCTCGAGGAACTCGATCAGACGCTGGGCACCTTTCACCTGCAGATACGGAGTGATGCTGTGGTAGCCCTCGGGCGCACCAGCAGGCTCGATGGTAGGCTTCGTCTGCGGCGCACTCTGCATCTCTTTCATCCAGGCCTCGGCGCGGCGCGCCATTTCTTCTTGCGCGACGTCTTCCTTATGCGTGGAAACGATCCAGAGATGTCCGAAAGGATCCTCCAGCCGACCGCCCCGGTCGCCGTAGAACCAGTCCGCAATCGGGAACACTACCTTCGCGCCGGCCGCGATTGCACGCTGCGCGAACGCGTCCACATCTTCGACGTAAAGCCCGATCGGCACCGACGATCCGCCGAGCGACTGCGGGCTGCGATTGTATGGTTCTTGTTCCGGCGCGATGTCGATTGGCGAATCGCCAATCTTGATCTGTGCGTGCACGATGTTTCCGCTTGGATCGTTCAGCCGCATAAGTTCGGTCGCGCCGAAAGCTTCTTTGTAGAATTCGATCGCGCGAGGCGCATCGCGAACCACCAGGCATGCATTCGCGCTATGCAAACCGGCCGGAATGTAGCTCGTCTTTTTCGGCACTACCGCAACCGGGCCGCTCGCAGGCGTCGCCCTCGCCACGAGGTCCTTCTTGAGCTGCGCCTTGAAATCTTCGTTGGGGAGATCGCGCAACTCCGAGGCGATGCGCAGGATCGCGGCGATGCGGGAATTGACCCGCGGAGGCTTGCTCTCATGATCGCTCATGATCCTGTCGACCGCCTTGTCGAGCTGTTGCGCGAGCGGCACGCGTTTGGCGACTCGCTCACTTCGTTTGGTCGCTCGTTTCATCGCTCACCCACCATCGTCCGCAGACTTTGCAGGCCGCGAAACTGAAGCTGCTTGATGGCGCCCTCACTACGCCCGATATCCTTGGCAATTTCCGCGATGCTTTTCTGATGTGCGAAACGCACGGTAATCACGCGGCGCTGATCTTCGGGAAGTTTTTCCACCAGCTTGAACAGCCGCGCGCGATGCTCGACTTCCGCGAGGTCGGTGTCTGGCTCATGGATTTCGCGCAGCTTGATTGCCTCGAGCTGGGCGGCGTGCTTGCCACGATCGGCGATCGCATTGGCGGCGATGCGAAACAGCCATGCCGCGAACGGGGCTCCGCGCCATTCGAAGCGCGAGAGATTCTTGAGCGCGCTATGGAAAACGTCAGCGGTGAGATCCTGCGCCTGATCGCGATCGTGAACCCGTCGCGCGATGAAAGCATACACACGTTCGAAATTGTTTTCGTAAAGCTGGGCGAAGCAGGCCGGGTCGCGTTGTGCGGCCTCGATCAAGCTACGCTCCGGCGCGCCCCTGCTAAGACGCTTCAATGCGGGGTCTCCAGCCACCTTCGCCTCTAACTATATAAACCACCGGGACGCGGAAAGGTTACGCGGGCCGGCTCATTTTTCAACGAACGATGCCTTGCAGGTCGAGGAGCAGGCATCCTTTGCGATCGCATCCTCAAGGGCGACGTACGGAACCGATTATGGTCGGTTCGTCGATGACTCATCGGAGGAGCGGCGGCTCGTTGGTGACTCACTATAACGGAGGACTACGGCCTGAATTGCAGCGCTCGCGGCGCGAGCAAGGCGGGTTGCGAGACGATGCGATAGGCGTTCTCCACCCACTCGCACAACCAACGCCGTGTGTCGCGCGGGTCGATCATCTCCTCCATCTGGAACCGGTTGAGCGGGCCGATGGGTCCCCGCGCGCTTTCGATGCGCGCATTGATCTCGGCCCGCAGGGCGGCAGGGTCGGCTGCCTCGGCAAGCTGGCGTTTGTAGGCGGCCTCGATGCCGCCTTCGGGCGGGATGCCGCCGACATCCGCGGCTGGCCACACAACGCGCGCACTGGCGCCACTGCGGGGTGTTGCGAAGTTATTACCGGCGACGCCAAAGCTGCGTCGCATGATGACCGTGAAGATCGGGACCGCGACCTGCGCGAACGCGATCATCCACTCGCCGCCCTTTCGGATCGTGCCGGCGATCTCATGCTCAAGGCCAACCGCGAAGCCCGGATTGTCGACCAGGTTCAGCAGGGGAAGGTGGAACAAGTCGCATAGGTCGAGGTGCCGCCTGAGTTTGTCACAGCCGTCGGCCGTGAGCGCGCCGCCATTAATGTGCCTACAGTCCGATGCGACGACGCCCATGGGATAGCCGTTGAAGCGTACGAAGCCAACTATCTGATCGGTACCCCACAGCGGCCCGATCTCGAAGAACGAGCCTCGGTCCGCCATCAACCGGATGGCCCGGCGCATATCGAACGTCATCGTTCGCTTGCGGGGTATGATGGTGAACAGCTCTTCCTCCCGACGATCGATCGGATCGGTGGGGTCTGGCGCCAGGACAGGCGGCGCTTCGTAAACGCTCGAGGGGAGGTAGGAGAGGAATCGCTTCGCCATCGAAGTTGCCTCTTGCTCCGACTCCGCGAGATTGTCGACGGAACCGTTCCGGCAATGGATGTGCCAGCCGCCCAACTCCTCCTTCGTGATGTCGTAACCCATGGCGTGGCTCACCACCGGCGGCCCAGCCACAAACAGTTGAGCGATGTCGCGCACCATCACCGAGAAATGGCCGAGCACAGCCTTCGCGGCACCGATGCCCACTACGCTACCGAGCAGCAGATTGATCACCGGTACTTGGCTAAGTTGCGACACGTACATGCTGCTGCCGAGGTGGCCCGGCAAGAACGATCCTCCTTCGCCGGACACGCGGGGCCGGCCGGCGACTATCGCGCCAGAACTTTCCTGCGCGCTGCTCTCGCCTGCCTTCTGCTGCTTGGGCACCATCGCGGCGATGCTGCCGCCGCCCGACGAGCCGTCCAGCAGACGGATCGACGGGCAGCGAAGGTCAATCGACAGCCGATCGAGATGGGCACTCTTCCCGCCAATCGCGCCGTCGGCATGCCCGCCGCGCGAGGTGAAATCGTCGGCGCACACCACGACCGTCCGGCCGTCGATCTTGCCCCAGCCGCCGACATGGTTGGCCGGCGTGAAGCCCGCGACCCGTCCGTCCTCGTCATAGTCCGCGAAGCCTGCGAGGCTGCCGATCTCGCGAAAGCTGCCTGCGTCGAGCAGCAGGTCGATCCGCTCCCGGCAGGTCAGCTTGCCCCTGAAGCGCTGGCGGACGACGCCCGGATCGTTCGAATCGGGCGCGAAGCGGCGATGGGCGATCGCCTGCAATGCTTGCACGTCGGCAAGTAGTGGCGCCCAGGTGTCGTCGCCATAGCGGCGCGGCGAGGCTGCGTCGCCGCCGCGCTTAGCTGGAGCGATCGTGGCGATGATCTGGCCAGCCGCGACATTGGCGCCGATCTCGCCGGGCCTGATTGCGGTCACGACGCCGGCGCAGGGTGCCGTGATCGCGGTTTCCATCTTCATGGCGCTGATGATCATCAGCGCCGCGCCGGCCTCGACCTTGGCGCCGGCCTCCACGGGGAGCTCGATGATCGCGCCCGCCATCGGGCTTTCGACGCCCTCCTCGCCGCTCGGCACGACCAAGCTGGCCGACGCTGGCTGAGCACCGGACCGGGAGAGCGCGGCTTTGCCGCCGCGGAGCGCCATCGCCTGTTGTTCGAGCAGCGCCAGCGAGCCCGAGGCGGACGCCTGTGCGCCGGTCGAAGCGGCGAGGTCGGAATGCTCGGAGAAAAGGGTGGTCCGGGCGTCGCCCGCCCGTACCGCCGGATGCGAGAGGATCGCACGCAGCTGCCGAAGATTGGTCGGCAGGCCCGCGATGTGGAACTCATCCAGCGCGCGCAAAGTGTGGTCGAGTGCCGAAGCGAACGAATGCGTCGAGTTTGACTGGCAGATAAGCTTGGCGAACATCGGATCGAACTGCGGAGGCGGCGCATATCCCAGATAGCCGCAGGAATCGACCCGCACCCCGGGACCCGTCGGCTCCTTGTACGCGGTCAGCACGCCGGCCCCGCCCGCGACGATGCGCGCCTGTACGGCAAAGCCGCGCGGCGCTTCTATCGCTGCTTGATCGAGGATACCCAGAGCTTTCAGGGGCTCGCCGGCCGCGATGCGGAACTGGGACTCGACGAGGTCGATGCTCGTGACCTGCTCGGTTACAGTGTGCTCTACCTGGATGCGGGGATTGCACTCGATGAAAAAGTGTTCGCCGCTCTCCGGGCTGACCAGAAACTCGACCGTGCCCGCGTTCACATAGCCGGCCGCGCGGGCGAGGCGGATCGCGTCCTCCAGGATGCGCTGGCGAAGGCTGGCCTCCAGCCCCGGTGCCGGCGCGATCTCGACAACCTTCTGGTTTCGAAGCTGGACCGAGCAGTCGCGCTCATAGAGATGAACGATGTTGCCGTGGCTGTCGGCCAGAACCTGTACCTCGATGTGACGGGGTCGCGCGACCAGCTTCTCGACAAACACCGAGCCGTCGCCGAACGCCGCCAGTGCTTCGCTCTGGCAGCGTGCGAAGGCCGCCGCCATCTCATCGGCGCTTGCGACTGCCCGCGTGCCGCGACCGCCGCCTCCCACTGCCGCCTTCAGCATGACCGGATAGCCGATCGTTTCGATGACCGCCATGGCGTCCTCGGTGTTCGCCAAGGCCTGCGGGCTGCCTGGAAGGATCGGGATGCCAAGCGAGCGGGCCAGATCTCGCGCCTTGGTCTTGTCGCCGAACAGCGTTAGCGTCTCGGGGCGTGGCCCGATGAAGGCGATGCCCTTTTCTAGGCATCGCTTCGCGAAGCCGGCGTTCTCGGACAGGAACCCGTAGCCGGGATGCACGCTATCGCAGCGACTGGCCTTGGCGGCCTCGATCAACGCTTCGATGTCGAGATAGGCACGCACGGGATCGCTTGACGGCACCTGCGACGTACGGAGCGCACGCGACTCGGTGGTGACGCGGGTATGCAGCGAGAGCGCGTCAGCCGGGGCGTATACACTGACCGACTCCACGCCGAGCGCCGACGCGGCGCGCGCGACGCGGATTGCGATTTCACCTCGGTTGGCAATCAATACACGCTTGAACAAAGGTCAACTCCCCAACAGCATTGTCAGAGTATGGACTCCGACTACTCTTCGGTCTCCCGAAGCGCCCACTCTGTTGTTGGCCTCGCGGGTTTGTCTCTGGTTGTGCGCAGGAGACGAATACCCTTGGCGCTCGCATAGTTGCAAGGCTGACCGGCAGGCAGCGCCGAGTAGGCGCGGGGATACTCCGACGTCACGAGCGTCCCGATTTCGCGCGATCCTGCCGCAGGTGCTCCAGCGCCATCTTGACGCGGTTTCGGAAGGTTCCCTCCGCCACCAGCGGCGCGCCGCCGAGTGATGGCTGCGCATTTTCGGGCGGCCGCTGTGGGGCGCGCCGGTTCAGGAATTGTGGACTCAGGGCCCGGACCGAGTTGGTAAAGCCCAGCATGTCGAGCGTCTGGTTGATCGTTGATTTGATCATGCGCAGGCTAAACGGGTCCGATTCCGCCACCCGCTGCGCGTAGGCGAGCGTCTCCTGTTCCAGTTCCGCCGCCGGGTAAACCCGGTTGACGAAACCCCATTTGAGCGCCTCTCGCGCGTCGATGAAGTTGTTCTCGTAAAGAAGCTCCTTGGCTTTGCGCGCACCGACGTCCCAGGGCGCAGTGAAATAATCGCCGTAAACCGGGATGAAGAGCGCGTCGTCGGCGGCGAAGATGAAATCCATTGCCGACGCGATCATCCATCCACCGTAAATACAGTATCCATGCACCATCGCCACAGTTGGCTTCGGCAGGTTGCGCCATCGGAGATGGCTTTCGATGTAGATGTCGTTCAGCAAGGCGCTGCGGCCGAAACCATCGAGTCCCCGAGTCCGTTCCTCCTGGTTCTTGCGCTGCTCTGGTGAATCGAGATCGTGACCCGCCGAAAAGCTGCGCCCATTGCCACTCAGTATGACGATGCGAACGGCCGGATCGGAGCACGCCTCATCGAACGCCTGTTCCATCTCCGCGAGCATTCGCCAGCTTTGAGCGTTCTGACGCTCCGGGCGGTTGAGAATAACGCGGGCAACCGGGCCAGGCTGATAGATGATGGTTTCGTAGCTCACTCGAAATCTCCTCTGATCGGCGGATTCTCATCATCAATCAGCGTCGGATGACCGCGCTCGCGGTACCGACCACGACTTTCTTTGAGGATTCGCCTTTTTCCATCCAGATTTCCGCTTCTACGCGCAGTCCGTCTTCGTATTCAGTGGCCGCGGTCACACGGCCTCGGCATGTGATGCGATCGCCCTGTTGCACGCCGCCGTTTATGAACGTCAGTGAGATGCGGCTGCCTCTCATCCAATGGTGCCCAAAAAAATTCACCATCAGCTCCGACATGTAGCCGCACAGAACGTATGCGGACATCAAGGCGCCGCCGTATCCCTGCCTCCGCGTGTATTCGTCATTGTGAATCGAGTCGCCGGAGAAGCTGAGTTCGTCGAGCGCACGTTGGTACGCTGTTTTCGTGAGCGGAGGAATTTCCATGCCGGGACGGATGTCTGCGGAGGCAACGGCCCTGGTGCTCATTTCCGCCTCTCGATCCCGAGCAGAATATGATCCCGGCTGCGCCGGATCTCGAGGCCGTCCTCGTCCACGCTCACCGATTCGATCACTACGTATTCGAGTCCGCGCTTGATGTACTTATCCGCGATCCTGCCCCGAGTGATAAGTTTCTTCCCGACTCGCCAGGGGTTGATATTTTCATGCTCGGTCTTTGCGCCAATTGTCGCGCGCGCGTCGCAACGGCTGCCCAGCAATTGAAATCCGGTAAGGCCTGCCATAAACGCGGGGGGCACGATGGGCCCGCCGAATGGCGAATCTTGCAGATACAGGGGATTCGGGTCCTGCCAATCTTCGCAGTAGCGCCGCACCGCATTTGCGCTAGCGGGAGTCTCGATTGGGCCGAGCTCCTGGCCGACTTCGATTTGGTCGAATGGAATCGCCTTTGACATAACCAGCGAAATCGCGCGTTGTTCAGATGCTGGACGCACGAGGTGCTCGACAACGGACCACCGCCCTACGCGTCGACCTCGGACGCCGCATCCGATCCGTCCTCTTTGCCCTCCGCTGTGCCCATTCCCGAAGCCACATAATAAACCCGATTCGCGTGCGAACTGTCCAGTGCTTGACAACTTCGTCCGGCGGGGCGTTGATTCAATTCGTTGAGCACCAGAGCATTCAAGCTGAACATCGAAGCGTCATTTGCTCCATCAATCGACGATCATCTGAGCCAACTCGAACGGACCGGTCAGTTGATTCCCTTGCGAATTCGATCGGTAGCATTGGTCCACCAGTGTGCCAGCTCGGTTCGATCTGGAGTGTCCGCAAGGACCAAATCAGTGAGCCCCATCCGATGACGGCGATGTTCATTACTCGAGGGTTCCTACTTTCCATTGACGCATGGAACATCGCAGATGGCCTGCTGCCCGAAAACTCAGCTGAAATGAGGTAGAGTCCGTCGCCTAATGATCCGCCCCGCGAGCTCCCGCGTTTCCGTGCCCGCGGACCAGGTTTTGAGGAACCACAGCTGACCATCTGCGGATTTTCCTGGAGCGGCAATGATGATAGTTGGAGCAATCTGTTTACGTTGC
>OBLU010006943.1_pt1 | contig 10061 bp, 5 predicted proteins | sample 1518681 | NCBI WGS metagenome assembly OBLU01 (sample SAMEA3539304, study PRJEB22396) | soil metagenome | biome: tundra; feature: field; material: soil | place: USA | collected 2010-05 | depth 0.15 m
AGAGATTGGTCTCTCAAATCTTTTGCCGGTATCCAACGTAGTGTACAAGGCAACCTTTCTACCTTATATTCTTACTCTTACGATGGCGTTGGATGTCACCGGAAGTGCTCTCGACGCGCCTCTAATACCTGTGGAGAAGTACGCTCGCCGGTTGGCGAGAGATTGATATTACCTGCTGATTCGGGATGAAGGGGTAAGGCCCATCGCGACATTGCCGGACCTGCCTTGGGCGACCACGCTGCTCATGGTGAACACAGTCCAGCGTGACCAGTCGGACAATGCGCTCGGCCCGTCGGTGCCTCTGCCCGGACGTTTGTCCCCGATCAGTCCAGCCGACCACTGCCCTGCACCGCGATTCCGGCGATGATCGCATCGAGCGCCGAGGTTTGACGAGTCGCATCGTTCGAATCGGGAGGTCCTTGCCATAACGCTCCGAATGCAGAGCCGGTACTGTCATCGTGTGCAAGGATGCTGTTGGCATTGTTTTCGACGAACGCCTGGATCGCGGGGCTGGGAGCGACTCGGTACAGCGCCATGATGTTGCGCAAGAAGATACCCTTGAACTGCGGATGATCGCCGCCGCTGACGTCCGACTCAACCAGAATTCCACTCGAGTTGACCAGGCTGGACGAGAGCACGGCATTGACTATCGCGTTCGCCTGCGGCAACAAGGTGGGGTCCTGATCGGCTTGGTAAAGTTCCACCAATCCGCCCAGAATTACCCCTTGGTTGTACGTCCATTCCGTTCCGCCGTTGTTCGTGCAGGACGAATTCAGGCCATCATTGATTAGATTGTTCGAGTTGATAAGACCTACGGCCTTGAACCAGGGCCACTCAGTCTTCGCCCAATTCAGATAGCCCGCCGATGTGCTTCCGGTAGTCCTGTTCGCCAGTTTTGCCGCTACATCGAGGAACAATTCGTTCGGAATTGCATTCTTACCGCTCTTCGAGTAGTTCCACCACACCCCGCCACCGCATGTGGTGGTGTCCCAACCGTTGGTTGCTATATTGGAGAATACCGTCTCCGCCATGGACAGATACGATGAGTTGCCGGTTGAGTCGTAAGCGGCAATCCACGCAAGCGCCCACCAGCCATCATCGTCAAAATAGTCCCTGGTGTGGTTAATGAAGTTCGCGTTGCCAGATGCGCCGGGCGTGACGTTGAACGTGTTGGCAAGAGTGGAATAGTAAGAATTGTCGTTGGCGACTTTCTCGTAATTTGCCAGAACAGTGATTGAGTTGGCATTGTTCCACCAGCCCGACGGCGATGCATATTCGCCTGTGCTCGACGAATACCACGATTGCAATTTTGTAACACCGGAGGAGGCGTCTTGAGTGTAGGTTGCAACCTGTGCCGGCGGAGCCTCACAACCCGCTACCATGGCTATCCCCAGGAGCAGGACGGCGCATTGAGGTTTCGTGGTGCATCTGCTGAGTAGCCTGATTACTTTATGAGCCTGGAGGGATTGGCAAATTGCAGGCAATCCGATGACTTTCGGTCTGAGTAGGTCTATCTTCATGAAGTCCTCCTCGCGAATTACGCTGATCTCGGATGGTGCTCGACTTGCTTTTGAGCGGTTGCAATCGATTCTTCGCACGCGAAAGCGTCCGCGTGCCGAAATTTGTTTCGCTTGCCGGTGAAGCCCAACCGGATGTAAGTCTCTTTACGTTTGTCGGTTTCAGGCAAGCATCCTGGGGATCGGCGTTGGCGCTTGTCAGACTTTTTCGAAACAATCTATTGGAATTGATTATACTGCCCACCGGTGAGGCCTATGCATGGCGGTCGTGTTAGTGAGAATGGAGTATTGTGAGGCTGTTAACTTGAATGGCTTCAACTCCGCTGTAATGCACCCAAACTTACTTATGCTGGAGGCACGTCTTTGTTGAAACTCTTTTTCTGCGTATTGGCCGTCGGAATGCCGATCGGGTTCTGCTTAATCGCGCCGTATTCGGCGCGGGCTCAGCAGCGGCCGGACACCATCATCCTGTTGGATGGCCGAGATTCGGGCCGGCTCTTTGAAGGCTTAGGGGCCGTAAGCGCTGGGGCATCTTCCCGTTTGCTTATTGATTACCCGGAACCGCAACGCAGCCAAATTCTCGATTATCTCTTCAAACCCGGCTTCGGAGCTGCGCTTCAGCACCTGAAGGTCGAGGTCGGCAGCGATGTAAATTCAACAGACGGCTCCGAGCCGAGCCACATGAGGTCGCCGACGGATCACGATTACACGCGCGGCTACGAATGGTGGCTTATGGAGGAGGCAAGAAAACGCAACCCGAACATTATTCTCGACATACTGCCCTGGGGCGCGCCTGGCTGGATCGGAGGCGGCCATATCTACTCCTCCGATATGGCGAATTACATGGTGGATTTCATCAAGGGGGCGGCCAGCGTCCACCATCTCCAGATCTCATACGTGGGAATATGGAACGAGCGGATGTACGACAGTAACTACGTCAAAGAGCTGGATCGTGCCCTGCGGCGGGAACACCTTTCGACGCGGATCGTTTGTTGTGATGCTTATGGCGGTGGAGGCTTCAGTGAATATGACATCGCAGACGCCATTGCCCAGGATCCTTCCCTCAAGCATGCAATCGCAGCGATCGGTGTTCACTACCCTCGCGAGCCGGATTCCTCTTCTTCCGCCGAAGCGGCGAGAAAAGTTGGCCTCCCTCTTTGGTCGAGCGAAGACCAGCCGAACGGCGGCTCCGGCCCCTTTCTCTCTCGCGATTGGCCGCAAGGCGGACGTATTCTCGCACAGAAATACATCCGCAACTATCTCGAGGGCCGATTCACTAAGACTGAGATCTGGAGCCCAATCACCTCGTACTATGACCTTCTTGCCGCGCCCAACTCGGGATTGATGTATGCCAACACGCCTTGGTCAGGCCACTATGAAGTACAGGGCGCCATCTGGGCCACTGCGCATACCACGCAGTTTGCGCAGCCCGGTTGGCAATATCTCGACGCGGCCTCTGGCAAGCTCGCAGCTCAAGGCACGTTCGTCTCGCTTCGGTCGCCCAACAGGAAGGATTGGAGTGTGGTGCTCGAAACGATTGCCGCCACATCCCCTCAAACCGTCACATTTCATATTGCGGGAGGACTCTCATCCGGAACGGTCCATGTCTGGGAAACCAACGACACTCACACGTTTGATCACGTCTCCAATATCGAGGCTAAAAACGCTAGTTTCTCTTACACCTTCGATCCGGCGTCACTTTACACCTTGACCACGACTACCGGCCAAGGTAAGGGCACCGCGGCGCCTCCACCAGCTAAAGATTTTCCGATGCCCTACGGCGATGGCTTTGAGGAAACTGCACGCCACCGATCTCCTAAATACCTTGCGGACCAGGATGGGGCCTTTGAAGTCGAGTCCTGTACAGAACGCCAGGGGCTCTGTCTGGAGCAAGTTCTGTCCCGAAAGCCGATCCCGTGGGGACCGCTTCCCGATCCGTTCACGATCACCGGCAACGTTGGTTGGAAGGACTACACCATCGCGGCCGACGTACGGCTGCCTCGTTATGGAGCAGCTACCCTGATGGCCCGCGTCGACTCCGCCGATGTTTTCAAGGACGCGAATGCTCCGTACCCGAGCGGTTATGTCCTGAAGGTGAGCGCCGATGGTCATTGGGAACTGCTCTCTACCGCATATAACCGGAGGACGGTGATCCTCGCCTCGGGAGTCACGACGGGCCTCGACCTTGGCTGGCACCACCTCGAACTAAAGTGTCAGGGGGAGATCATTGAGCCATTTCTCGACTCGAAATCCCTGGCCCATATCGTGGACCATTCCCACACTCATGGCATGGTCGCACTCGGCTCCGACTGGAGCCACGTGCAGTTTGACAATTTGCTGATAACACCGTAAAGGCTACTCCCGGACCGGTTAGGTTAGCGCGGTCGTTGACCGGAAGCCGCTTTGCCAGGGTTCCTCCGACTGCCGTAGGGGCACCGCGAGCATCGTGTAGTAGTTATCGGTAAGGAACCCTTCGTAGCCCATGGGAGTTCCATCCCAGCGTCGCCAGTCGTTCGACCGGCCCTTGGCGTCTTTGCCCTCAAAGCCGCATCTGCCGTATTCGTCGAGCATGGCGAAGAGAATCTTGTCGGCTTCGGCTTTACGGCCCAAGTCGTAGAGCGCAGCCAGGGTAAAGAAGGCATAACTGCCCGTCGCACCGCCGTTCTCGTAGTTCTGGAAGCCATCGGCGTTGTCGGGCCGCACGCCGCCTCCGACGTGGCCATCGGGGTTCTTGTGTACATAATCTTTCAGCGCAACCGTAATCAGGTTGCCGGGTAATCCCATGTTGAACTTGTCGTAGCCGACTTCCTGCATCTTGGCGAGTAGCTTGTCCATGATGGCGTTGGCTTGCGGTTTCTCGACCATGCCGTAGTGGATGGCGATGCCATTGACCCAAAGGAAATAGTAGTCGTGCAGCTCTCCATCGGCACTTCGCCAGCCGCCGAGAATGCCGGTTTCGGGATTGTAGAATCGCTGATAGAAAACGTCGCGCAGCTTGTTTGCCGCGGTCTGGTATCGTGCCTGGTCCGCCGCCTTACCGAGCTTCTTCGCCAGCATAGCCATATCGCCAAGTGCCCTATAGGCGAGCGCATTTGCGTATGCGTCTTCGTATCCGAAGCCGATGGTGTCCCACCAATTGGACGGTCGAAGTTTGGGGAATCCTTCCCCCCAAATGCCGGAGTTGCCGCTGATGCAGTACTTGATCAAGCCGTCACCGTTGCTATCGGTGGCCAACATCGATTCTATCCAGGCGCGAATCCCATGGTAGTTTGTAGCAAGCCACGCATCGCTGTGACCCGCACGGACGCAGTTGGCCGCTGCGATCACCATAGCGGGGAAGGTATCGGAGCTTGCAGTTGGATGGTCCGGCACCACGGGCATACCATAGGCAAAGCCCCCGGCCAACATCCTGTCCAGCGTTTGCCGCATGACGTCAAGAGCGGTCAGGCCTTGAGCCAGCGGAGGTGTGAGCGCGGCGATGTCGGCGAATTCGTAGTAGCAGAATGCACAGCTATCGCTGGCCGTGTTGTTGGCGAGCGCCTGCAGCGACGGATTGAGTTGCAAAGCGTTCAGCCAGTTGCGGCGAAATGCATCGAAGCGCGGGTCGCCCGCAATTCCCGGCACGTCGGGATAGATTGCGGTCACGTCCAGTGTGTAGACGACGCGTTGATGCTCGAAGTCCGCGCCCGGCAGCGAAAGCCTTGCTGTGGAATGAGGTCGATCGGACACGTAGGTCAATCCGGTCTCGGGGACACTCGCGGTAAGCCGCACCGAACCTTGACCCGGAAAGTGCATGAGCGCCGGAACCGCCAGCAGATTGTTTCTTCGGTACACGCCCAGCACGGTGCTGTGAACCTGATTCAGGTTGAACGGGAACACAATTGCAGGGGGTTCAACGTCCGCGGACCACTCCGAACTCAGCACGATCTTGCGGTCGTGGAATTCAAACGTCCATGCAGGGAGAGAATTCTCGGCAGCCAAATTGCTGCGGTATGCGACCCGATGCACTCCGCCGGAGATGGAAGTGGATGCCTTGTAGCCGCCGTCTGCGCGGTTTGCGCCGATGATGTTGTCGCCGCGCCTGCCCTTTCCCAGCCCATCGACGTTGAAGCTCAGGAACTCCGGCGCAGTGGCGGACAATTGCAGTTCCATGCTGTCCGAGGCAAAGTGCAAGGCCACATCGTCGCCGGCGGCGATTTCGGCCATGAGGTAATGCCGCGAAACGAGCGCGGCTGCGGTTGCTGCGCCAGCGGCTTTCAGAAAATTCCTGCGCTTCATCATTTCCAGAGTCCTTTCGAAGTGCTTGTGCCCGTTCACTCACGCTTGGTTGAAATTACGCCGTCTCAGTCCATAACCTTGATTTGTACCGGACCTATGAGCCCAGAGGCCATCAGTCCAGAAGGGTTTTCTGTCGGACCGGCGCGAAAAGGCCTTGGTTCGCGCAGGACCATGCTGTTGAAGAGCGCATTGGTTACAGCGATCTCCAATACGTTCTCTCCGGGTTGAACGAACCCTGTTATGTCGGTCTGGTACGGACGCAGAAGCAGCGTTGCAGCGGGCTTGCCATTGACCGCTATTTCGGCGACATTTTTCACATTGCCGAGGTCGAGGATGAGTTGCTTGCCGGCATCTGCGGCAGATACCGTGAAAGTGGTTGAGTAAACTCCGCGTCCGGACAATCCACGGAGTTCGCTATCGAGCGACCAGTCAATCAATCGAGGCAAATCGCGACGGATGACACCCGTTTTGCCGGAGGGAACGAGACCCGTAGCGGTGAGCTTCCAGCCGCCAGCGCCAATCTCCTCCGTGCGTTTCAAGCTGCGCGCAGCCACGGCAGCAATCGCAGATGGCGCCGAGCCGGCCGGATCGAAGACGATCAAGGCCGAAGACAACGGCTGCAGATCGAGATTGACTTCAACCCAATTGCCCTGGCTCCGATGGGTGACGATGGTTGCGGTTTTGCCGGTCCACGGGTCCCACAACTCAGGCTTGCCCTCTGCTTCGAACTCGGCAACGACGTGCTGCATCGCATCCGAATCGTTGCGCAGAAAGAAGGCGTTCATGCCTCCAATCCGCTTCTGGATGAATGGGAGAGTTCCGCTATGGAACCTGACATTTGGAAGCGCCGCTCTCTTGAGCATCGAAACAGCCGCTTCGGTATCGGCGGAGAAGTAGACATTGTGGACATTGCGAATGCTGCGCATCGCGGCCTGTACCCGTTGCGTTCTGTGGGCGTTCTCCAACAGACCATCGGCATACAACGGAATTTTTCCGGCAAAGAGAATCGGAAGACCAGCGGTTGCGAAACTCTGGAGTTTCTCCGCCAATGCCGCGTCGATGGCGTCGAGTGGAGGCAGAACGAGAACTCGGTAGTGCGCTCCGCCCATGGTAACCAGCATCTGGTCACGCACGGTGCTGTGCAGGAGCGAGTCGGCGTTGATGTGATCGTAGTTGTAACCGGCATCCATGATTGCCTGGTTTAGCTTTGGCGTAGGCGGTTGCTCATCCGCGCCATGCGCGAGGTCATACCGGTAAAGCGCGACCGAGGCAATATTTGTTCCCACCTGCGAGATGTACTGCATCCGCGTGATGTAGGCGTTGAGCTGCGCAAGGTATGGCCAGAACGGATTCAGTTCGTTGAATTGCGAAGAGTAGGCCCCTGATCCGTTAATTCCGGAGAACGGATGCCAGCCAGGCGGCGAAATATCGGGAATGATGTAGGGAAAGCCATGATAGACAACCGCGTTGACCCCGGCAGTCAGCAACTCGTCCGCGGCAAGTTTCAGCTTCTCCGGGGTCGTCTGATAGACCGCATTTGTCCATACAAACGATTCGCTGCCAACAATCGGCCGACCATAGACATGGGCCGCCGATGCCGCCATCTTGAGAAAATCGTATGCTCCGCTGTCGTAGAGGTTTTCGGTTTCGGGGATGTCCGCTTCGCCGTAAACGCGCAATACTTCCACGGGCGCACCGTGAGCTTGAGTGCGCGAGAGCAACTTGTGCTCGTGGGCCCACTGGTTAAACTTGCTGTAAAACCGTTCAATCATGATGTCGGAGACGGTTTGGCTATAGTCGTGGCGGACCTGTTCGCCGATCTCCGCAATTTCAAAAGCCGGGACATCGGTGAATTCTCCGAATGGCCCTCCACTGGTTTGCACTTTCAGGACGGGAAGATACGGCAGCAGGTCATAGCCGCGACGGCGGAGAAATTCAGTGAGAAAGTCGTCGCTCCAGGATAGGCTCACCCTTACCTCAAGGCTGTCGCAGAAAACCGCGCGCAAACCGTTGCCAAAGAATTCGCCGATAAACGGAATTGCAGCTTCGCCAACGCGTTTTGCGTGTGCCGCAAACGCGTCCGAACTCAGGTGGTCCATTACAAGCTGCGGGCCATCGCCAGCGTCCGCATTCACTCGTTGTGCCGTGGGCATGGAGCAGAAGACGAAGAGTTGCCAGGTTCCGGGAGGTACATCCCAGTTCAATATTCCGTTCGGCTGCAGGTGCGAGGTGAGATCGATCGATGTGCCTCGTTCCAACTGGCCCGACCGTCTGACGGACTGCTCGCGGCCGCCGCCCAGGTTGAGATTCCGCTGCGCGTCCTCCCCACGTACGGCGACAACAGCAACAACCTTCGTGCGCTTCCTAATTCGGTCTGCCCATCCATCGGGCAATCCCTGCAGGATGTCAGCTGCATTTGAAGGGTCGCCGTCGGTGACCGAGGGAACATGTAACTGTTCGCTAAACTTCGCGGGTCCCTCGATGGACAGATGTGTCGAGCGCAGTTCGATCGAAGCAAGTTCCGGCGTAATCTCGTCTCCACCCCCGAAGGGCCAACCGGATCCGAAGGTGTAGTCGATAAACATGCCGTGCTTGCGAGCTGCTTCTGCTGCGACGCCAACGTGGCGAAAGAAGGAGGCGGACCCATAGCTTCGGAGTTGTTGCAACTGGGTCGCGGAGAGTCGTTTCTCGTCGATGCCTTTGATAAAGGCCTGGATCTCGGCGCCGCCGAAGCCGGCCTTATCCAATACGTCGATCTCGCGACGCAACTCCGAATCCGCAACGGCGTTGCCTGGCCACCACCAACGCGCTAAGGGGCGGTATTTTTTAGGCGGCGATTGAAACTGCTGCCGAACGAGTGAACTGCCGATCGAGTCTTCGGGGTCCGGATTGGGTGGCGATAATCTGGAGCCAGCAAGGGCTTGCCCCTTCGCGGCGAAATCCGGAAGTGTCATGGCTCCGCTGATCAAGACGGAATTGCGAAGAAAGGCCCTACGATTCTGTTTCATACGAACTGGCTATATCCCTCGAGCTATCCCTTTTTCGCGGGCGCTTAATGTAGCGATCCAGACCCCTTCCACACCTATCATGCATTCCTAAGATTGGTTACAATCGATCACAATGTCGGGAATCGGTCTCCCCGAGTTGCAACAGAAGAACAATTAGTACTCAATTTGACGCAGGATGGTCAAATCGAAACAGCCTGAAATAGAAAGATTAGTTGTAACGGCGATCAGCACATTGGCCTTTAGCAAACACCCCAAAAGGAAAGCCGGGAGAGACCGTTCTCTTGACAGCGGTTCCGCTCCACGCCTATAGTTGGCGCCGCTGCTGGAGCGGTGCCGAAAAACGGAATTTCGTAGAGATTTGGGCCGTCTCCGAGGCCGGGCGGGCTTAGCAGATCAGCAAGGCAAGGTCAGGAGGACCAGAATAAAAGTGGACAGAAGGACGTTTCACAAACTTGCTGGCTCTGCTGCTGTAGGTGCTCTGATGAACCCTGGCGGAGCGGCGGCAGGATGGGCTGCGGTCGACGCTCCGATGAAGAGCCGCAGGATGTGGGACCACTACATGCTTGGGGCGGCCTACTATCCGGAGTGGTGGGAACCCTCGGAATGGGAGATTGATTTCCGCCAGATGCATGAGCTCGGCATCAACACGCTCCGAATGGGCGAGTTTGCCTGGGCATTGTTTGAACCTTCGCCCGGAAAGTTCGAATTCTCGTGGATGGATCGAGCAATTGACCTGGCCAGCCACTATGGAATCGACACTGTGCTCGCCACGCCGACGGCGTCGGTGCCTCCCTGGTTGTACAAACTGCATCCGGATGTTCTAACTGGCAACGACGCCGGCTTGTACACCTACGGGGGGCGGAAGGGCTATTGCACCAGCAGCCCGAATTACCTGGAGGCAAGTGCGCGTGTCGTCACGGCGCTGGCGGAGCACTATGGCCACCATCCAGGAGTGATTGGCTGGCAGCTCGATAACGAGCCCGGCTTCCCTTTCACGAGTTACGATCCTGTCTCCGAGCAGGCGTTCCGACTGTGGCTGCAGAAACGCTATGGAACCCTGGATGAGTTGAACCGCGTATGGAATGGCGCATTTTGGAGTAATCGCTACACCGACTGGTCCCAGATATATTTCCCACGAAATTCCGCGGAGGGTGGATGGCAGCCTGCGATCAGCCTCGACTATCGCCGGTTCTTTTCAGATTCCTTCTCCAATCATCTGCGCAGGCAGGCGACGATCCTGCGGGACCGGTCCGAGAAT
>OBLU010006944.1_pt1 | contig 10060 bp, 9 predicted proteins | sample 1518681 | NCBI WGS metagenome assembly OBLU01 (sample SAMEA3539304, study PRJEB22396) | soil metagenome | biome: tundra; feature: field; material: soil | place: USA | collected 2010-05 | depth 0.15 m
ACTGACGCGCTACTCGGGCTGGCCGTCATCGCGCAGCGTCGCGGCGTGGATAACCTGGCGGCACACTATTACGCACAAGTAATGGCACTCGATCCGCGCAATGCCGTGGCCAATGCGGGCATGTCCGCTTTAACTACCGACGACAACCGCGAAAGCCGTCTAAAAACCTTGCTCAATGAACAACAAAATTCATCATCCTTGCATTTCGCTTTAGGCAATTACTACGCAGAGCAAGCTCGTTGGGGCGAGGCGCAACAAGCCTATTTTAATGCCTACAGATTGGAACCTGACAATGCCGAATTGTCATTCAATTTAGCCGTCAGTCTTGATCGCCTTGGGCAAAAAAAGTCGGCTGCACAGTATTACCAACGAGCCTTGCAGCTTGATCCGGAACACAATGCGGGCTTTGATCACGCGAAAATTTCACAACGTATTGAAGAGCTAACGCACTAAATCGTCATGCCAACAACTCAGAAGCCGGACAACCCACCCCCCCAACAACTGGGACAGATACTGGTCGGCAAAGGCGTGGTCAGCGAAGACCAGTTACGCATTGCCTTACAAGAGCAGGGCAAGACGCATCAGCCGCTGGGTCGCCTGCTGGTCCGTCTTGGCTTTCTCTCGGAAGCCACTATCCGCGACGTCTTGTCGGAAAATCTTGGACAAGAAAGCGTAGATCTCGCCTCCGTCATCATCGACCCGATGGCACTCGCCTTGATTCCAAAGGATGTTGCGCGCCGCTATCAATTATTACCCCTGTCAGTGGATATGGTCGCCCGCATCCTGACCTTGGCAGTTGCCGATCCTGACAACATCATCGCGCTGGATCAGGTACGCGCCCTGCTCAAGGACGAATACCGCCTGGTCACCCAACTCGCAAGCGAATCTGACATTCTGCGCGCGATAGATCAGTATTATGGTTTCGAGCTTTCGATAGACGGCATCCTGCATGAAATCGAGCCGGGCGAAATGGAATACCAGACACTGCAAGCCGGCGTGAACGAATTCAGCCAGCCGGTGGTACGCCTGATCGATGCGCTGCTCACCGAAGCCGTGCAACGCGCTGCTTCGGACATCCACTTCGAACCGGAAAGCAGCTTTTTACGCATCCGCTATCGCGTTGACGGCGTGCTGCGCCAAGTGCGCAGCCTGCACAAGAGCTTCTGGCCGGCCATGGTGGTGCGCCTGAAGGTGATGAGCAACATGAACATCGCCGAAACTCGCGCGCCGCAAGACGGCCGTATCTCCTTGCGCCTGTCGGGTCGGCCGATTGATTTCCGGGTGGCTTCGCATCCCACCACGCACGGCGAAAATCTGGTGCTGCGTATATTAGATCGGCAAAAAGGTATCGTGGCGCTTAATCAGCTTGGTCTGGATGATGCCGCGCTCAACATGCTCAAGATGATCATCGCCAAGCCGGAAGGCATCGTGCTGGTTACCGGCCCTACCGGTAGCGGCAAGACCACCACACTGTATTCGGTACTGAATCACATTAACACCGAGTCGGTCAACATCATGACACTGGAAGACCCTGTCGAATACCCGCTCGCGCTGATCCGCCAGACTTCGGTGAATGAATCTGCCAAGCTGGATTTTGCCAACGGTATCCGCTCCATGATGCGCCAGGATCCGGACATCATTCTGGTCGGCGAAATTCGCGATCATCCCACCGCCGAAATGGCATTCCGCGCCGCCATGACCGGACATCAAGTGTATTCGACGCTGCACACCAATTCGGCGATCGGCGCGATACCGCGCCTGCTCGACATCGGCATCCTGCCGGACATCATGGCCGGCAACATCATCGGCGTCGTGGCACAGCGTCTGGTACGCATACTGTGCAAGGAGTGCAAATACCCGTACTCGCCGGACGCATCGGAACGCAAGCTGCTGGGTCTCGCGGCCCAACAAGACATCACCCTGTACCGGGCTGCCGGCTGCGAAACCTGTAACCATCAGGGCTACAAGGGGCGCATGGCCATCATGGAATTACTCAAGATGGATTACGATCTGGACGATCTGGTTTCGCGTCGCGCCAGTACGCGCCAAATCAAGGAGGCCGCACTCGCCAAGGGATTTCGCCCGTTGGCGCTGGACGGCATCCGGCGCATCCAGCAAGGCATTACCTCACTTGCGGAAGTCAGCCGCATAGTGGATCTGACCGACCGGCTTGGCTAAGGAACCTCTGAACATGTCCATCATGAACCGCGTTGCTGCCAAATTTGCGATGGATGCTAGGAGCAATCCGCGTCGAATAGCCGTAGCGTATGGCTGCTGCGCTCGAAACTCGCTGTGGAAAAATATTTTCCACAGCTCGTTTTCCCAAGGCAGGTTAGCGAGCGAAAACGAAGTTTCAGTGAAGGCTAATATGAGCATCGCGAATGTTATGCCGCAACTACAACGCAGACGCGCAAATTTGGCGCAACCCCTTGGGGCACTGGCTTTGCGGGCGGCTGGCTGCGTTGCTCGGTTTGCGAAGGGAATAACCATTCGCTGCACCTCGCGCCTTGCCATCCATCCCGCAAAGCCGAGTGCGCGGTCATGCTGGACATATTCAGAGGTTCCTTAACCTAAATGGCACTCTATTCCTATCGGGCAATGGATGATCACGGCAAGACCCATAAAGGGTTGCAGGATGCCGCCAATCAAGTGGATCTGGAACTACGCCTGAAACGCAGTGGCCTGGACTTGATCAATGCCAAAATTGATAGCGGCAGACTGGGCTTTGGGCGCAACAAAATCAAACGCATCGACTTAATCACTTTTTTTTTCAACCTCGAACAACTTACCCGTGCCAAGGTGCCTTTGCTGGAAAGCCTCGCCGATTTGCGCGACACCATGAACGACCAGCATTTTCGCGAAGTCATCGCCAATCTGGTCGAGTCCATCGAAGGCGGCAAAAAACTTTCCGAAGCGATGACACAGCATCCCGACGCGTTCGATAAAATTTTCATCAGCCTGACCCATGCCGGTGAAACAAGCGGACGTCTGCCGGAGGTGTTTGAACACATCACCGAATCACTGAAGTGGCAGGACGAAATGTCCTCGCACACCAAGACCATCCTGCTCTATCCGGCTTTCGTCGGCACCACTGTGGTGGCGATTACGTTTTTCCTGATGATCTACCTGGTGCCGCAACTGGTCAGCTTCATCAAAGGCATGGGGCAGGAAATTCCCATCCAGACGCGGGTGCTGCTTGCCACTTCATCGTTCTTCGTTAATTACTGGTATATATTGATCGCACTGCCCATCGTCCTGCCCGTCGCCGGCAAACTGATCATCGCCTCCAGCCCGGAGATGCGCTTCAAATTTGACAAGCTCAAACTGGACATGTGGGTGACCGGCCCGATCCTGCGCAAAATTATTTTGGCGCGTTTCGCCAATACTTTCGCGATTATGTATGGCTCCGGCATCAGCATCCTCGACTGCATCGCCAACTCGCGCGATGTGGTCAACAACCGCGCCGTCGCCAAGAGCCTGGAGGATGTCACGCATGAAATCGAGTCCGGCAAAAACCTGACCCAGAGCTTCCAGAACACCGGCATGTTCCCCCCGTTGATAATACGCATGCTCAAAGTCGGCGAAGCCACCGGTTCGCTGGACAAGGCACTGCTCAACGTCAGCTACTTTTATGATCGCGACGTGAAGAGCTCCATCAAAAAAGTACAAGTCATGATTGAACCGACCATGACCATCGTGCTGGGCGCGTTGCTCGGCTGGGTGATGCTGTCGGTACTGTCGCCAATCTATGATCTTATCGGCAAGGTGAATTTTTGATGCAACAATCTCTGCTGCTATTCTTGAGGGGTAGTGCAGCGTGGGCACACCCTCAGGGTGCGAGAACCTCTATGAGGCAAAAACCTGCCCACCCTACCCGACTATGCCCTCTGTGGCTTGATCCGGGGTTTTAAGATGAGACACGCACTACTGCTATTCCTGAGTGCCGATCGCCTGCATGCGCAACTCATGGCAGGCGGCAAAATCGATCTGCAACGCGACTTTACCGACACCCCGGACGGGCAGGAAAATTTCGCGTCTTTTTTGCAGACGGCAAAATGCCCTACTTACCTGCTGACCGATCTGATTGAAGAGGACTTCCGTCATGAAATCATCCCGCACTTGAGCGGCGGTAACCGCACCGCACTATTGCAGCGCAAGTTCGACCAGTTTTATCGCGGCACCCCTTTCCATAAAGCCACCCGGCTGCAACGTCAAAAGACCGGGCGACGCGACGATGACATGCTGTTCTCGGCACTGACCAACCCCTCGCTCATCACGCCTTGGCTGAACATCATGCTGGCGCAGCAAACCCCTCTCGCAGGGATTTATTCAGTGCCGCAGATCAGCGCGCCACTGGTCAAAAACCATCCCTCGAATCATCTACTGCTGATTTCCTGGGAAAAATTTTCCGGGCTGCGCCAAACCTATTTCAGCGAGCATCGCCTGCAAATTTCCCGACTGACGCCTGTTCACGCCGGGCTGACATTCCAGGATGCCGTAGTAAATGAGCTCACCCGCACTTACCAATATTTGAAGAGCCTGAGCCTGCTCCCGTCGGGACAAATACTCGATGTGCGCATCCTGTGCCATGCGGATGACCACAGCGGACTACAGAACAAATTATCCAAAAGCGCAGATATGCGCTATGACTTCGCGGATATCGAAGAAGTCGGCAAGGAACTCAAGATTAACTATCGTTTCACCGATTCGGACGCCAGCCAAATCTTCCTGCACCAGCTGGCCGCCAACCGTCCTAAAACTGATTACGCCAACGCCGAACACACCCACTACTACACACTGTGGCAGCTGCGCAGCGCACTGAACTGGAGCAGCGGCGTGCTATTATTTGCCAGCCTGTTATGGGCGACCGAAACCGTCTGGCAAAACGGCGGGAATGCAACCGAAGCAGAGACTCTCAAGCTCCAGGCACAACGCATAGTGAAAGAAGCGCAGCAAATCACGCAGAGCTTTCCCGGCACGCACGCCCCTGCTGCGGACATGAAGGCAAGCGTGTCAATCATGCACAAGCTCGATCAATACGCGCCTATCCCGAAAACCATCTTGAAGCCGATCAGCACGGTGCTTGACCGTTTTCCACAAATCGCGGTAAACGATCTGGGTTGGCAAGGGAATGCAACGGAACCGGTTGCAAGCAATACCCGTGCTGACGTTCCTGCTCAGGTCATCACCATGAAAGGAAATCTGCAAGGTTTCGGCAATGACTACCGCGCCGCGCTGGCGTATCTGGATCGCTTCCAGCTCGAGTTAAGCACGCGCGGTTATCAAGTGACCGCCCTTACCAAACCGCTTGATGTCAGCCCCAGCGGCAGCCTTGCCGGTCAACACGAAGCACGCGAAAATGAACTCGCTTTTTCTTTTAAACTTGTCTGGAGACCGTCAACATGATGAAGCTCCACGGCACAAAGAGACCAGCAACATGAAATTTTCCAACTCAGACTTTCACCCGATGCGCTGGAGCCTTGCGGCGGCCTGCGCATCCATTCTGCTGAGCAGCGTCATTTTGTATAGCAGCAGTGAGTATGCAGACTTTACCCAAAAAGATCGGCGCGCTGCTCAAAGTCAAATAAATGATGCACGCAATCGCTTGACCATGGCACGCCAGGACCAGGAGAACCTGTCGGTTTTTTCCCAGGAATATGACACCCTGGAAACAAACAAAATCATCGGCGACGACCATAGACTGGACTGGATGGAAGGATTGGAGAAACTCCGCAATCAAAATCTGGTCATTGATTTTCGCTATAACATCGCCCCGCAAAAAATCTATGCGCCGCAGCCCGCCATAGACGGCGGCAACTTCGACATCCACTACAGCGAAACAAAACTGCAATTCGATTTGCTGCACGAGGGCCAACTGCTGAATTTCTTCGACGCGCTGCGCAGCCAGATCAAGGGCTTGTATCAACTTCAAGGCTGCACCATGCAACGCGTCGTCACGGACGAGGAATCTGCCACGGCCGCCGGGACGCATATCAAGGCAGAATGCAGCGGCGGCTGGATTACGCTGAAGAACCGGAACGCGCAACCATGAGATCAACTCTCAAAATCGGCCTGTGTGCCTTTGGATTAACAGCCTCGACGTTCACCAACGCCGAAGAGTTAGGGCGGCTATTTTTCACCCCGGAACAACGTACACAGCTTGACTACAGCTATGCACGAGAGGCCAGATCTGACAACAACGATCGCACGCTAATGCTAAACGGCATCGTGCAAAAGCATGGCGGCAAACGCACTGCATGGATCAACGGCGTGCCACAACAGGCAGGGAGCAGTGATGAGAAGACACCGGAAAGCTTGTCGGTTCCGGTACCCGGCCAAACCAAGACGGTCAAACTTAAAGTCGGACAGCGCGTATTGCTGAATCCATCCGCCAACCCGGATACGGCCAAGCCAGATACGCCAGACACGCCCAAGCAATAAATCATGTCAGCCAAACGCACTGCCATTTTCAATCCGGGTCGCGGCAAGCAGCACGGCGCGGTGTTGATGATCATGCTGGTGATTATGATAGTCGGCATCGCCGCGATTCTGGTGAATTCGCTAAGTTCTGCCACCGTGGGAAATGCACGCCAGAAAAATACCGCCGCCACACTGGCACAGGCCAAAGACGCGCTGATCGGCTATGCCATTACCTATGGCGATACCCACAGCGGCCAAGTACATGGTTATCTGCCCTGCCCAGACAATGCGGGTGGCAATCCGGAAGGCAGTGCGGAACCCTCATGCCTCGGCCAGGATGTAAGTGTTATCGGCAGACTGCCGTGGGCAACGCTGGACTTATCCACGCTGCGCGACGGCGATGGCGAATGTCTGTGGTACGCGGTTTCCGGAACCTATAAGAACAACCCCAAAACCGGCTTGATGAATTGGGACACCAATGGACAATTTCAGGCATTTTTTTTCTGACGGTACACTACTCACCCAACCGGACAACCAGGTGGTAGCGGTTATTTTCGCGCCCGGCGCGGCACAGTCCGGGCAGGATCGCTCCGGAACAACTGCCCCGGTGTGCGGCGGAAATTATACGGCAACCAACTATCTGGATAACGACACCGTGCACAGCATCAACAACTCGGATGTTGTCACCGGAAAATTCATCCAGGGAACAAGCGGTGGCAGCGTCAATGACCAAATGTTGTTCATCACCCGTCAGGACATCTGGAATGCGGTTCAGAAACGCACGGATTTCCAGAACAACCTGAAACTGCTGACCCACCGGGTTGCCGAGTGTCTGGCAAACTACGGCCAATACAATAGCGCCGGTGGCGGCGGATGGGGCGGTGGCAGCAATAACAGCCTGCCTTGGCCTGCGCCGCTAGCGCTAAGCGATTATTCCGACAACACCAAATATAATGACACAGCAAATCTCTATGCCGGGCGTGTTCCTTATGATGTAGCCACATCAACAACGACAACGGGCAACACATTCGGCAATCTTATGACGACGACCAACTGCCCTGCTGGATGGGCAAGCGTCGATCCTTGGTGGAATAACTGGAAAGATCACCTGTTTTACGCCATCGGGCAGTCATTCAAACCAAGTAGCAACACGAACCAGTCCTGCGGCACCTGCCTGCAAATAAACGGTTCCGGCCAATATGCCGCAGTAGTCATGTTCGCCGGGCAAAGACTCTCCGCACTCAACCAAACCAGAGCCAATAAAAGCGTCGTCACTGATTATTTGGAAACGCCCAATGGTACTAACTTTCCTGGTGCCAATGGCAACGAGAATTATAAAACCGCCTCCATCAGTGGTACGTTCAACGATGTACTGTGTTTCATTGACCAAAACCTCTCGGTCACCTGTCCATAACGACTAATCGAACCTATGAAATCGGCTTTGCAAAACGGTTTTACCCTAGTCGAAATGGCGATGGTGCTGCTGATAGTCGCGCTGTTGCTGGGCGGCATGTTGGTTCCACTCAGTGCGCAGATGGAACAGCGAAACGTCTCTGAGACACAAAAATCTTTATCCGAAATTAAGGAAGCACTGATCGGATACGCTTTGGCAAACGGCCAATTGCCCTGTCCCGCCGTCCCTACCATTCCTATGGGACAGGCCGGCGCCGGCATCGCACGGATTCCGCCATGTACGCTTACTAATTCAACCGGCGTTCTGCCCTGGGCTACACTCGGGGTAAGCGAAACCGATGCATGGGGAAATCGCTACACCTACCGCGTTACCTCCGAATTCGCCGATGCAATCAATTTAAATACCTACGGGTATGACAACAACCCAACGTATGGTTGTGTCATCACTCACATGTGTACGCCACCTAACAGTCCACAGAACGCACGCTTTGCATTGTGTTCTTGCGGCACTTTGAATGTGCAGTCCGCCGCATCGGGAGGTGTAAACATCGCTGGCAACGTGCCGGCGGTCATCATCTCCCACGGCAAAAATGGAGCTGGAGCCTACACCCCGCAAGGAACACAGCTAGCGGTAAGCAGCAATGCGGATGAACTAGAAAATTCTTACATCAGCGGCACGCCTAACAACCTATATGTAAGCCACACACCCACCCCAACCTTCGATGACTTAGTGGTCTGGATTTCACCCAACATCCTGTTCAACCGCATGGTCGCGGCGGGCAAATTACCTTAAGCACGCCGCCAGGTCGTACCCACCGGGCTGTCTTCCAACACGATGCCTGCGTCCAATAATTCCTTGCGGATGCGGTCTGCTTCGGCGAAGTTCCTGGCTTTCTTGGCGGCCGTTCGTTCGTTGATCAAAGCATCGATAGAACCAACATTGCCTTTCGCAGAAACTCCAGTCAACTGAACGTTGACATCTCCTTGCAAGAATTTCTCCGGATCGCGCTGCAACAATCCCAACACGTCGCCTAGTGCCTTGAGTTGGGCACCCGCTCCCGCTGATTTGGTGCGGTTCACTTCGTTGGCCAGATCAAACAGCACAGCGACCGCTTCCGGTGTGTTGAAATCGTCGTTCATCGCGGTCTTGAAGCGGGCAGCGTAAGGTGCGCTCCAGTCAACCAAGTCCGTTCGTGCTGAGCTTGTCGAAGCATGAATGGACTGAGTTGCCCGTTCCCCTTCGACTGGCTCAGGGCGAACGGGTAAGGAGTTGAGTGCCGTATATAACCGATCCAACGACTTCTTCGCGTCATCCAGATGCGCGTCGGAGTAATTCAGCGGACTGCGGTAGTGTGCGCGCAGGATGAAGAAGCGCACCACTTCGACATCGTATTTCTTCAGCACTTCGCGGATGGTGAAGAAGTTGCCGAGTGACTTGGACATTTTCTCTTTGTCCACATTCACGAAGCCGTTGTGCATCCAGTAATTCACATATTGACACTGATGCGCACCCTCGCTCTGCGCAATCTCGTTCTCGTGATGCGGGAACTGCAGATCCGCGCCACCGCCATGAATATCGAAATGCTGCCCGAGCAGCTTGGAGCCCATCGCCGAACATTCGATGTGCCAGCCGGGACGGCCTTTGCCCCACGGCGAATCCCACTTCACTTCTTCCGGCTCGTCCGCCTTGGCGTGCTTCCACAGCACAAAGTCGAGCGGGTCATGTTTGCTGTCGGTCATCTCGACGCGCTCACCGGCGCGCAAATCTTCCAGCGACTTGCCGGACAATTTTCCATAACCGTCAAACTTGCGCACTGCGTAATTCACATCGCCATCAGCCGCCTGATAAGCCAGTCCGCGCTGCTCCAGCGTGGCGATCATTTCAAGCATTTCAGGCACATATTGCGTGGCACGCGGCTCATGGTCCGGGTGCTGCACGCCCAATGCATCGGCATCCTCGTGCATGGCGGCAATGAAGTGCGCAGTGAGCGCGTGGATAGACTCACCGTTCTCCGCCGCGCGCTTGATGATCTTGTCGTCGATGTCGGTGATGTTGCGCACGTAGTTCACATCGTAGCCGCTCGCCTTGAGCCAGCGGTACACCATGTCGAACACCACCAGCACGCGAGCATGGCCGAGGTGGCAATAGTCGTACACCGTCATGCCGCACACGTACATGCCGACCTTGCCTGGCACGATAGTCACGAATTCCTGCTTGTCACGCGCC
>OBLU010006946.1_pt1 | contig 10059 bp, 9 predicted proteins | sample 1518681 | NCBI WGS metagenome assembly OBLU01 (sample SAMEA3539304, study PRJEB22396) | soil metagenome | biome: tundra; feature: field; material: soil | place: USA | collected 2010-05 | depth 0.15 m
GCGCCACCCTCTAGGCTGCCTCGATCTCGAGCGCCTCGGCCAGTCGCGGCGAGCCGTCGGCCGCTTCGTAGCGCACGTCGACCGAGTCGTTCTGTCGGTAGGTGCCGACGCCCCACGCGCCGAGCAGCCAACGTCGCTTGCTGATCTTGTCCTTGCTCAGCTCACGCTCGAACACCAGCGAGCTATCCCTGACCTCGAAGTCGACGCCGAGCTGCTGGGGTACTCCGTTGAGAAAGACTTGATATGGATCGCGCACCTCGCGCGGCAGCTTGATCTTGGATTTACTCATCGTCGCTGGATTATGCCCCCGATGGTGCGCGTACCCTCCGCAACGTGAGCGAGATCCCCTACACCGTGCGCCGCTCTTCGCGTGCCCGGCGTGTGCGGGTGAACGTGCACGCCCACACGGGCGTTGAAGTCGTGCTCCCCACACGCGCCCCCGAGCGCGCGGCGGCGGCGGCCGTGCGCGAAATGCGTCCGTGGATCGAACGCCGGCTGTCTGACGCCCAGGAGGTGGTGGCGCGGGTTGCCGAACGAGCCGGGACCGTGCCTTACCTGGGCACGTCGCTGGAGATGGTCTCCGAGGATGGGCGCACCCGCGTGCATCGTCGTGGAGGGCGTCTGCTGGTTCCCCCAGGTGACGCCCGTCCGGCGCTCGAGCGCTTCTACCGCCGGGCCGCGCGCGCTGAGATCACGCCGCGCTTGGACCGCGCCGTGGCGCTCGCGGGCACCAGCTATCGAGATCTGAGTATCCGCGCGCAGCGCACGCGCTGGGCCTCCTGCTCGGCCGGGGGGCGCATGAGCTTCAACTGGCGGCTGTTGCTGGCGCCCGAGCGCGTGCTCGAATACGTCGTCTGGCACGAGGTCTGCCACTTAGAGATCCTCGACCACTCGCCTCGCTTCTGGGTGCTCGTGGAGCGGCGCTGGCCCGACTATCGCGAGGACCGCGATTGGCTGCGACGGAACGGCGCGACGCTCGTGCTCTAGTTGCGCCGGTTCAGCCGCGCTGGTCGATCGGCACGTAATCCCGATCCCGCTCGCCGGTGTAGATCTGGCGGGGGCGGGCGATCTTCTGCTCGGGGTCCTCGACCATCTCGAGCCACTGAGCGATCCAGCCGGAGGTGCGCCCGATCGCGAACATCACGGGGAACATCGCCACGGGTAGCCCCAGTGCCTCATAGATCAGGCCCGAGTAGAAGTCGACGTTCGGGTAGAGCTTGCGGGAGGTGAAGTAGTCGTCGTCCAGGGCCCGCTTCTCGAGCTCCGTGGCGACATCCAGGAGCGGGCTCTTGCCACGCACCTCGAACACGTCGTCGAGATATTTTTTGATGATCCGGGCGCGCGGGTCGTAGTTCTTGTAGACGCGGTGACCGAAGCCCATCAGACGCTCATCGCCGGCCTTCACGCCCTCCAGGAAGGAGGGGATGTTCTCGACCGAGCCGATCCGCGCGAGCATCCGCAGGGCAGCCTCGTTCGCGCCGCCGTGCAGTGGACCGTAGAGCGCGGCGACCCCGGCGGCGACCGCCGAGTAGGGATCGACCTGTGTGGAGCCGACTGAGCGCACCGCGCTGGTGGAGGCGTTCTGTTCGTGGTCGGCGTGGAGGATGAACAGCACGTCGAGCGCACGCTCCAAGCGAGGATCGGGCTCGTATTTGAGCTCGGTCATTTTGTACATCATCCCGAGGAAGTTCCCCGCGTAGCTGAGGTCGTTGTCGGGATAGACATAGGGCTGGCCCATGTTGTGCCTGAAGGCGAAGGCGGCCAGCGTTGGCATCTTCGCGAGCAGGCGGATGATCTGGATTGCGCGGACACGCTCCTCGCGGATTTTGTTGGCGTCCGGGTAGAAGGTCGAGAGGGCGCCGACGGAGGCCACGAGCATGCCCATCGGGTTGGCGTCGTAGCGGAAGCCCTGCATGAAGTCCTTGACGTTCTCGTGTACGAACGTGTGGATCGTGATCTCGTCGACCCAGCCGGTGAGCTGGGCCTGCGTGGGCAGGGTGCCGTTGATCAGCAGGTAGGCGACCTCGAGGTAGCTCGAGTGCTCACAGAGCTGCTCGATCGGGTAGCCGCGGTGCTGGAGGATGCCCGCGTCGCCGTCGATGTAGGTGATCGAGCTGCGACAGGAGGCGGTGTTCATGAAGGCCGGGTCGTAGGACATCATCCCGAATTCATCCTCGTCGACCTTGATCTGGCGTAGATCGCTCGCACGCACCGTGCCGTCCTCGATCGGCAGCTCATAGCTCTGGCCGGTGCGGTTGTCGGTCACCGTCAGCGAGTCCTGCGGGCCGGCGCCGTTGCCCGATGATGATCCTTGTCCCTGCGCCTTTGTCTCGGGGGTGCTCATCTTGGGCTTCTCCTATCGAGGGGGTCTGACGATTATGCGACATCCCGGGCGCCGAGGAGCCGGGCTTATCGATCTTTTATGTGTGTGCTCCGTACCGGCTCTCAGTAGCCTCGACCTGTCCCTGATAGTGACTTCCGAGATCCTCGTGGCCGTAAGGTCGCAGAGCCGGAGAGTCGAGCGTCATAAACGACAGCTGCGCGATCGGCAGGCCGGGGTAGAGCTTGATCGGGACGCGGGTGAGGTTGTTGAGCTCGAGCGTCAGCGTGCCTTTCCAGCCGGGATCGCAGAAGCCGGCGGTGGCATGCACGATCAGGCCGAGGCGGCCAAGGGAGCTCTTTCCCTCGATCCGGGCGACGATGTCGTCGGGTAGCTCGACGTGCTCGAGCGTGCGTCCCAGGCAGAACTCGCCCGGGTGGATCACAAACGGCTCCCCGGGCGGGGGGGTGACCTGCTCGGTCAGCTCGCGCGGCGGCTCGCGCAGGTCGATCGCGGTGATCATGTGGTTGTGGAACACCCGGAAGGAGTCCCCCAGACGCAGGTCGACGCTCGCGGGTTGGATCAGCCCCTCGTCCCACGGGTCGATCCGGATGCGACCCTCGCGTACGAGCTGGGCGATCGTGCCGTCGGAGAGGACCGAGGTGGGTGGAGCACTCATCAGCGCGATTCTCGCACGTGCTCTAGTGCGGCGCGGCGTTCAACGCTGAGGTGCGGCGTTCAATGCTGGATCAGTCGCCCGCGGGCGATCACGGTACGCGTGCGTGGGGGTGCGGCCGGTGTGGGCGCGCCGTGGGGGTCACGGCGAGGCGAGCGGGGTAGGCGCGAGCGAGGGTGGTGCGAGTGCAGGGGACGTGCGCGTGGGCCGATGCCGCCGTCATCGCTCGGCTCAGTCTCGGGAGCCTGAACCGCCCATCGCACCAGGAAGAAGAGCGCGACGACCGGGATCTTCAGGATCAGGAACAGCCAGACGAAGGTCCATGCATCCACGTCCCTCGATCGTACTACCCCGGGCCCAATGCAGGCAAGCGGTTTCGCATGCTGCTGATCCACCCGCGGCCCGGCTGGAGGTCGCTTGCGGCCTCCCCCTCGGCATTCTCCTAGCCGGTTGCGGGGGCGCCGCTGAAACGGGTGATCTCGCGCAGCTCCTGCACCCGCGCGACGATCTCCTGCTCGGTGAGGCGGACGACGCGCTCGGTGCCAAACTCCTCGACGTTGAAGGAGGCGAGCGTGGTGCCGTTGGCCATCGCCGCGCGCAGCAGCCCGTCTGAGAGCTCTTCAGAGCGCAGCCGCTGGGCGATGTAGCCGACGAATCCGCCGGCGAAGGTGTCGCCCGCGCCGGTGGGGTCGATGACACTCTCGAGTGGAAAGGCGGGGAGCGAGAAGAAGCTCTCGGCTGTAACCAACGCGGCGCCGTACTCGCCCTGCTTGGCGACGATTACGCGCGGACCCCAGGAAAGCACCTCGCGCGCCGCGGAGAAGAGGTTGGGCTTGCCCGTGAGCTGGCGCAGCTCGGCGTCGTTGAGGATCACGCAATCGACAGACTCGATCGCCTGGACGAGCGAGTCGCGCGCGATGTCGATCCAGAGGTTCATCGAATCCAGCGCGACGAAGCGCGCGTCGGGGAGCTGGGCGCGGACCTCGCGCTGGAGGTCCGGCTGGATGTTCGCCAGGAAGAGGACGTCGCTGGAGCGCGAGTCGGAGGAGAGCTTGGGGGCGAAGCCCTCGAACACGCCGAGCTGCGTGTCGAGCGTTGCGCGCGAGTTCAGGTCCCAGCCGTACTCGCCGCGCCAGAAGAAGGTTTTGCCGCCGGGGACGCGCTCGATATCGGAAACGTCGACCTCTCGCTGGCGCAGGACCTCCAGCTCGGTCTCGCCGAAATCATCGCCCACAGGCCCGACCACGCGGACCTGCTCGAAGAAGGAGGCGGCCAGCGCAAAATGAACGGCGGCGCCGCCGAGCATGCGCTCGCGCTCGCCGAAGGGCGTCTTGACGGTGTCGTAAGCGATCGATCCGACAACGGTGATTGACATGGGCGGGGACCTTATCCAAAGGGCGTCCCCGGAGAATGGCCGGGAAGTCCGTAAGCTCAAGGCCGAACGATGACCAAGACGTTTGCCGAGCTCGGGCTGTCCGAGTCCACCTTGCAGGCCCTGCGTGACGTGGGGTATGAGTCGCCGAGCGCGATCCAGGAGCAGGCGATCCCATCGGTGCTGGAAGGCAGGGACGTGATCGGCCAGGCGCAGACGGGGACGGGCAAGACGGCGGCGTTCGGGCTGCCGATCGCCGAGTACATCGACCCCGAGCTCTCAGAGGTGCAGGCGCTGGTATTGACGCCGACGCGCGAGCTGTGCATCCAGGTGACGCAGGCGCTGAGGACGTATGGGGCGCACAAGGGGATCGACGTGGTCGCGGTGTTCGGCGGCGCGCCGATCCGCACCCAGCAGGCGCAGCTGCGCGCGGGCGGGCAGGTCGTGGTGGGAACCGTCGGCCGCGTGCTCGACCTGATCTCCCGCCATTCGTTGGTGTTGCACGACTGCCGTTTCGTGGTGCTCGACGAGGCCGATGAGATGCTCGATCTGGGCTTTCTCGAGGATGTCGAGAAGATCCTCTCGCTGACCCCGAGCGGACGTCAGACGGCGCTGTTCTCGGCCACGATGCCGCCGCCGATCCGCCAGCTGGCCGACCGATATTTGTATGACCCGGTGATGATCGAGGTCGAGGCGGCGACGCTCACGATCGATACGGTGGCGCAGTTCCAGCTGCCGGTGGAGACGCGGGAGAAGGCCGACAAGCTGGTGGAGGTGCTGCGTGCGGAGAAGCCCGACCAGGCAATCGTGTTCGTACGCACGAAGATCCGCTGCGATCAGCTGTTCAAGATCCTGCGCGACCGCGGGATGAACGTGCGAGCGCTGCACGGTGACATGTCACAGGGCTCGCGCGATGGGGTGATGCTCGCGTTCAAGGGTGGCCGTGTACCCATCTTGGTAGCCACGGATGTGGCAGCAAGGGGACTGGACATCTCGACCGTGACGCACGTGATCAACTACGACGTTCCCACCAGCCCCGACACCTACGTGCATCGCATCGGGCGCACCGGGCGCGTGGGGCGCTCGGGCAGGGCGATCACGTTCGTCGAGGACCGTCAGAAGCGCGAGCTGGAGGCGATCGAGCGCCACATCGGAATGTCGATCGCGGCCTGGAAGCCGGGCGTGGAGAGCGCGCCGACGCCGGTGAAGGAGCGTCCGCGGCGGCATTCGAAGCCCGGCATCAAACGGCCCGCAGGCGAGGGCAAGGAGGAAGCCTACGCGAAGCTCGTGCTCGGAGGCGGGCGCGCCGCGGGGCTGCGCGTGGCCGACATCGTCGGCGCCGTGACCTCCAAGGCCGGTCTCGACGGCGAGGCGGTGCGTGACGTGCTGGTGCTCGATCGCTTCTCGTTCCTGTCGGTCCCGGCGGGAGAGGCCGAGCGGGTGATCGAGGCGCTGGACGGGGAGGAGATCGGAACCCGCCCGCCCCGGACGCTGAGCCTGCAGCGCGTATCGAGCTAGGACACTGCTCGCTCGCTATCGTGGCCCGCCGACCCCCGTCCGACACAAGAGGAGAGCCTGATGTCCACCGCCACGATCAAGACCACTGAAGGCACGATCACGTTCGAGCTGTTCGACGAGGACGCGCCGAAGACGGTCGAGAACTTCAAGAAGCTCACAGGCGATGGCTTCTACGACGGCCTGACGTTCCATCGCATCATCAAGGACTTCATGATCCAGGGCGGCTGTCCGCAGGGCACGGGCACGGGTGGCCCGGGGTATTCATTCGAGGATGAGTTCAACCCCCACAAGGTCGTCCGGGGTGCGCTGGCGATGGCGAATGCCGGGCCGAACACGAACGGCTCGCAGTTCTTCATCGTAACCGCCGATGCCTGTCCTTGGCTGGATGGCAAGCACACCGTGTTTGGGCAGGTGACCGACGGGATGGACGTGGTGGACAAGCTGGATGGCGTGGCCACCGATGGCGGTGATCGTCCCACCGAGCCGGTCGGAATCGCCTCTATTGAGTTGTCCTGAGGGTTGTTTGTCCTGAGGTTGTCCTAATAGACCTGCCCTTTTGGGCAGAGGAGTAGCCTTCTCGATACGAGCGAGAACGAGTAGGGGAGAGAGAGATGGCGACCGTAGAGCAGCAGATAGAGCAAGAGATACCCCAGGCCCACAACGGCGTGGCGCAGGATGAGGATCCCGCTCATCCTGAGATCGCCGTCGAGAATCCGGCGACGGGGGCGACGATCGCCACCGTTGCAGATCTGGACGGCGACGCGGTGGCCGAGCTGGCCACGCGCGCGCGGGCGGCGCAGCCCGGGTGGGAGGCGTTCGGCTTCGAGGGCCGCGCCCGCGTGCTGTCCAGGATGCAGAAGTGGGTGATGGACAACTCCGAGCGGATCATCCAGACGATCGTCTCGGAGACCGGTAAGACCTATGAGGACGCACAGCTGGCGGAGATCTCATACGGCGGCGGCGCTTTTGGTTTTTGGGCCAAGAACGCGGAGCGATACTTGGCCGACGAGCGGGTGCGGACGAGCTCGCTGCTCGTGAAGGGACGCAAGCTGATTCTGCGCTACCAGCCACTCGGGCTGATCGGCGTGATCGGCCCGTGGAACTACCCGCTGACGAACTCCTTCGGGGATTGCATCCCGGCGCTGGCCGCGGGGAACAGCGTGATCCTCAAGCCTTCGGAGATCACGCCGCTGACCTCGTTGCTGCTGGCCGAGGGACTGCGTGAGTGCGGGGTGCCCGCCGACGTCTTTGCGGTGGCCACCGGCCGCGGGGAGACCGGGGCGGCGCTGATCGAGCAGGTCGACATGATCATGTTCACCGGCTCCACGAAGACCGGTCGCAAGGTCGCCGAAGCCGCCGCGCGGCGGCTGATCCCGGCCTCGCTCGAGCTGGGCGGCAAGGATCCGATGATCGTCCTCGCCGACGCCGATCTCGAGCGCGCCGCCAACGTGGCGACGTACTACTCGATGCAGAACTCCGGTCAGACGTGCATCTCGATCGAGCGGGTGTATGTCGAGGAGCCGGTGTACGACGAGTTCGTTGAGAAGGTCACCGACAAGGTGCGCGCGTTGCGTCAGGGCAAACCCGACGGGGGTCCCGGCACCGTTGAGGTCGGATCGATGACGTTCCCCCCGCAGGTGGACATCGTCGAAGACCACGTCAACGACGCGCTGGCGAAGGGCGCGAGGGCGCTCACGGGCGGCCATCGGGGAGAGGGGAGCGGGCACTTCTTTGAGCCGACGGTGCTGGTGGATGTGGACCACTCGATGAAGATCATGCAGGAGGAGACGTTCGGCCCGACGCTGCCGATCATGAAGGTGCGCGACGCGGATGAGGCGGTGCGCCTGGCCAACGACTCCCCGTACGGCCTGGCGGGCTCGGTATTTACAAAGGACACCGCCAAGGGTGAGGAGATTGCGCGCCAGGTGCACTCGGGCACGGTCGATGTCAACGACGCGATCATCAGCTTTGCGGCGCTGGAGCTCCCGATGGGTGGCGTCAAGGCTTCCGGGTTGGGCTCGCGCCATGGTGCGGGCGGTATCCGCAAGTACTGCTCTCAGCAGGCGATCGTGGTCACCTCGCCGCGTCTGTCGCTCAAGCGCGAACCGCACTTCTTCCCCTACTCCCGCCGCGGGACGAAGCGGCTGGGCAAACTGCTCAAACTGCTCTACGGCCGCGGCAAACGCGACTGAGGCGGTTCTCCGCGATCACGCAGACTACGGGCACTTCGAGACTGCTCTCAGAGCCGTCAATGGCCGCAAGATGACCTACACGGGAGACTGTTAGGACCAAGAGCTGTCAGGCGCAAGGCCAAAACCAAGCTATCTCCAAGTGAAGCCAAAATTTGGCGATAGGTCTACCTGCGCCGCAAGGTTAAAGAAGTGCAAGACGTCGAGCGGATGATCAAGAGCGCGGATGAGTTCAACCATCGTCAACTAGCGCTTCTTGGTGACGCTATCCGCCACCCCGAGAGCAGGTATACATACCGATCGCATGCCGCGAGCCACAAAGTCAGCGAAGAGACCACGCGCGCAGACCTAGCTAGCCTGTCCAGGCGGGGGCTATTGAAGCAGCGGCGGGCAGGAAAGACGCACGTGTATGGAGCGGCGACCGACCTGACCGACGCTCTGGCTGCGTCTTAGTTTGACGCCCCGCGCAGCGGCACCCCGAGCAGGCGCTCCAGCTCTGGGATGGTCGTCTCGGCGCTCGTGTGGTGGACAGTGGCCATGCCGAGCTGCTCGGCCGGCGTGAGGTTGAAGGGCAGGTCATCGACGTAGACGCAGCGCTCGGCCGGGACCCCGGCGCGCTCGGCGCCAAGCTCGTACATGCGGCGGGAGGGCTTGCGGATGCCGAGCTCACCGGAGATCACGACCCCGTCGAACAGCTCGTCGAACAGCTCGTGGGGATAGCGGTGGGTGCCCCAGGAGTTCGACACGAGGCCCGTGCGCACACCCGCGGCGTGGGCGCGGCGCACGGCGTCGAGCATCTCCAGGTCCGGCGCCACGCCGGAGAACAGGCCGTCGATCAGGCCCTCGGGCTCGACCTCGAGCAGCGCGGCGAAGCGCTGCTCGAAGGCCGGCTCGTCGATCTCGCCCTTCTCGAGCGCGATAAGCAGCTCGCGGAACTCGGGGTCCTCGCGGAATCGCCCGAGCAGGGTTTGAGGATCGATCTCGGCGCGGAGGCAGTGGGCGTGGAAGGAGGCGAATAGATTCGTGGTGAGTACCCCGCCCCAATCGATCAACAGGCCGGTGCGCGCGCTCCCCTCCGCGGCGCCGCCGGATCCTGCGATTGCGCCGTTCTCTGACTGCCCTTCAGCCATCGCCGAGTGCCACCCCCTCCGCCTGCTTGGCCAACTCGACGACGCCCTCGCCGAATTGCCTCAGGTACGGGTCGTCGGTTGCGCCTGCGACAGCGCGCTTGTAGTTGCCCTCCATGAACACGATCGACTTCCAGATCGCGAGCGTCGTGTACCAGCGGATGTCTCCCATCGAGCGGCCCGAGCGCTGCTCGTAGAGGTCGATCAGTTCGGCGCGCGTGGGGAAGCCCTCCTGGCGTGTGACTCCGCCGAGGTACTCGCGCATCCCGCCCTTCGGGTCGCCGCCCTCCGTCCACATCATGCACAGGTATCCGAGGTCGGCGAGGGGATCGCCGATCGTCGCCATCTCCCAGTCGAGCACGCTCTCCAGATGCGCGGGGGCATCCGCCGCGAAGATCGTGTTGCCGAGGCGGTAGTCGCCGTGCACGATTGTCGCTTGCGTCGGGGGGTCCGGATTCGGCAGGTGCTCGGCCAGCCACGCCCCGACGCGCTCGACGGCGGGGATCTCACGCGTCTTGTTGATCTCCCAAAGGCCGCCAAACCGGCGCAGCTGGCGCTCGAGATAGCCGGTCGGCTTGCCGAAGCCCTCCAGGCCCGCCGCCTGCCAGTCGACGGCATGGATCTCCACGAGCGCGTCGATCAGCTGCTCGCCGATCCGCCTACGCTCTGCCGGGGAGTCCAGCGTGGCGGGCACGCTCGAGACGATCACCTCGCCCGCGACCCGCTCCATCACGTAGAACGGACAGCCGATCACCGCCTCGTCGTCGCAGACCGCGAGCACCGCGGGCACGCGCGCGGGGGTGGGGGCGAGCGCGGAAAGCAGGCGCGCCTCGCGCAGGACATCGTGCGCGCTCGGC
>OBLU010006948.1_pt1 | contig 10058 bp, 10 predicted proteins | sample 1518681 | NCBI WGS metagenome assembly OBLU01 (sample SAMEA3539304, study PRJEB22396) | soil metagenome | biome: tundra; feature: field; material: soil | place: USA | collected 2010-05 | depth 0.15 m
CATTGCAAATCACACTTTACACCATGCAACGGGTGGTTGTCCAGAGGGAACCGTTTTACCACGTGGAGGCTCTAGCCGGCAGGCGAAGCGAACCCCACAGGCGCCCCGAAGCTGACCCGCAGCAACGCCCCGCCGCCGGGGGCGTTCTCCGCTTCGGCATAGCCCCCGCACGCCTCGGCCGCCTGGCGCACGATCGCCAGCCCGAGGCCGGACCCCGGGAGCTTGCGCGCCCGGTCGGCGCGGTAGAAGCGATCAAACACGAACGGCAGGTCCCCCTCCTCAAAGCCCGGTCCGTGATCGCGGATGCTCAGCACTCCCTCGCGCAGGCCGACCTCGACGACTCCCCCAGGGGGGCTCCACTTGGCGGCGTTCTCGAGCAGGTTGGAGACCGCACGGCTGATCCGCTCCGCCTGCCCGCGGACGAGTGTCGGCTCGAGGCTCAGCTCGAAGCGCAGATCGCCACGGCGCCGCGTGCGCTCGACGGCGCTCTGGACGATCTCATCCAGGCGCACGTCCTCGGCTGGCGCCCCGCCCCTGTCCGAACCGCGGGCGAGCTCGACCACGTCGCCCACGAGCGAGGTCAGCTCGTCCAGCTCGCTGATGATGTCTCCGCGCAAGCTCTCCTGCTCGTTCGGCGGCAGGCGCTCGGCTTCGCCCAACACCTGGATGTTCGCGCGCAGCGAGGCGATCGGGGTGCGCAGCTCGTGGCCGGCGTCGGCGATCAGATGGCGCTGGGCCGCGACCGAGCGCTCCAAAGCGTCGAGCGTCGTGTTGAAGCTGCCCGCCAGCCGCGCCAGCTCGTCGCGACCCTGGACCTCCAGGCGTCGCGACAAGTCGAGGTTCCCGGTGAGCGCCTCCGTGCGGCTGGTGAAGCGCGCGATCGGCGCGAGCGCCACGCGTGCGACGAGCGCGCCGAGGATCGCCGCGAGCGCGATGCCCGCCACGCCGACGATCGCCAACAGCAGCAGGATCCTGCTCAGCTCGTGGCTCATTTCGGTCAGCGGCCTGGCGATCAGCACCGCGCCACGCGCGCCGGTGCCGATCGTCAGCACCCGCAGCCTGGTTCCGTTCACGGTGCGATCGCTCAGCGCGCTGCCGTTGCCGCCGGCGGCGATCGCCCTGTCGCCGGCGCTCACCGTGATCTTTGGCGAGGTTCCCTGTCCACCGGGTATCTGGACCGCGCCCTGGGGGGAGATGAACTGCACGTAGCCCGACGCCGCCCCGAACGGCTCCGGCTGGACGCGGCTGGGAAACCCGTCCTGAGACGGTCCATCAGGGGGGAGCCCCCCGCCAGGGACACGGGACCCGTTCTGGGCACCAGTCCCGCCCACGGAACCGAACCCGCCGGGCCCACCGACTCCAGACGGCGCCATGAACGCCTGCGCGCGCTGGCGCAAGCCCTGGTCGATCTCGCCCTGCAGGTCCGAGCGCACCGCCAGGTAAAGACCGACCGCGGCGGCGAGCACCGCCAGCCCGACCGCGAGGCTCGCGGTCGCCGAGATGCGCGCGCGCAGGCTCACGGCTCGCGCAGGACGTAGCCGACACCACGGACCGTGTGGATCAGCCGGCGGGCGCCGGCGCCCTCGAGCTTGCGGCGCAGATACCCGACATACACGCGCAGCGCATTGGAGGCGGGGCCGAAGTCATAGCCCCACACGCGGTCATAGATCAGGCTGTGCGCGAGCACCCGCTTCGGGTTCAACAGCAGCAGCTCCAGCAACTGGTACTCCGTCCGGGTCAACTCAACGAACTGCCCCTCCACCTCCGCTCCATGCCGGGAGCTGTCGAGCCGCAGCTCGGCGAACGACAGAGACTCGGTCCCGTCCGCCCCGCCGTCCGGTCCCGAGCGACGCAGCAGCGCCCGCAGGCGTGCCTTCAGCTCGCCGACGTCGAACGGCTTGACCATGTAGTCGTCCGCGCCCACGTCGAGCCCATCGATGCGGTCGGCGACCGCGTCGCGCGCGGTCAGGATCAGGATCGGCACGCGGTTGCCCAGCAGTCGCAACCGGCGGCAGACCTCCAGGCCGTCGATCCCGGGCAGCCCGACGTCGAGCACGACCGCGTCGGGGACGGCCTGGACGACGAGCTCGAGCGCCTGCTCGCCGTCTTCGGCGCTCTGCACCTCGTAGCCACCCAGCGTCAGCGCGCGACGTAGCGCGTCGCGCACCGCGCGGTCATCATCGACGACGAGAATCCTCACGACTTGGATTGTTGCGTGCTCATCGGCCGAGCATCGCCGCCGCGTGTAGGAGCAGCGTGTGACGAAGCTAAAGATGCATAAGGACGCGTTGGTGCGTCCGATCACCACGCCCCCGCCCAACTGGCACATCACGATGTGCCAGCTATCGCATCATGATGCTAAGCTGAGCGCATGCGAACGACCGTGACCCTCGCCGACGATGTCGCGGCGGAGCTGCAGCGTCTGCGCCGTGAGCGTTCGGTCGGCGTGAGCGAGGCCCTCAACGAGCTGGCCCGCGCCGGTATGGCGCGTAAAAAGAAGCCGCGCAAAAAGTTCGTGCAGCGCACCTACCCCGTGGGCCTAAAGATCGACGTGACGAACATCGGCGAGGTGTTGGAGCTGCTCGAGGGCCCGGAATACCGCTGATGCTGATCGACGCGAACCTGCTGCTGTTCGCGGTGGACGAAGAGAGCCCTTTCCACTCCAAGGCCAGCGGCTGGCTGAACGACCAGCTGAACGGGGACCAGCGCATAGGCATCCCGTGGCAGTCGCTGGGAGCGTTCGTGCGGGTCATCACCCGCGAGGGAACCGCCAAACGCCCGCTTACCCCCACCGAGGCGTGGCAGCAAGTTGAAGGTTGGCTCGCCGACGACATCGTCTGGGTGCCGACTCCCACCCCACGCCACGCAAAGGCACTGGGCGATCTCATCAAGCGCTACCAGCTGCGGGGCAACCTCATCACCGACGCCCAGCTCGCGGCCCTCGCAATCGAGCACGGTCTCGAAGTCTGCTCGGCCGATACCGACTTCGCGCGCTTCACCGAGATCCGCTGGTGCAACCCGCTCGCCTCTTGACTACACGCTAAGCCGCGCGGTGACAGGCCTGTGGACGCCGGCCTGCGCCGCGGCATCACCGGCGAGGGACGTTAGGCAACGTCAAGCGGGCGTCGAGGCGAGCGCGTAGGCGGCCTTGCCGTCGCCGGCGCGTTTGGTGCGGGTGATCGCTCCGGCCTGTTGCAACCGGCGCAGGTTGTTGTGAATGATCGGGCCGCCGATCGCCGTGACGACCACCAGCTCCGAGGCGGTGTGCGAACCGTGCTCGAGCGCGGCCAGGATCGCCACGCCCGTGGCGCCGCGCTGGGCGCGTTTGGGGGCTGGTTTGGGGACCCCGCCCGCCCGGCGTGGAGCCAAGCTCGCAGGAACCGAGACGGGAGCAGTAGAAGCCCGAGCCTGTTTGGTAGGAGCCGGAGCCCGCTTGGCCCTGGGACGCCCGCGGGTGGGAATCGGAGCCGGCACGGGAGCAGGCGTCTGCTCGCCGTCCTCGCCCGCGTCATCGAGCGCGGAAGCGGCGATCAGCAGGCGCTCGTACTCGGCCAGCAGCGGGCGCAGCTCGCGCATGCGCGCGTCGAGTTCGCCACGGACCCTCGTGAGCAGGTCGGGCCCTTTGCCGCGGAGTCTGGTGAGCAGGTCGGGCGCAGCCATCAAACGGTCTGTCCGCGGCTCACAGCGCAGCCCCGTGCAGCCCACTGCTCGGGCGCTCGCGCTGATCCCACCAGTCGTTGAGAACGCCGAGTCCGCCGCCGATGATGCCCTCGCGGAACGACGCGGTGTCGTTCAGGCTCGGCACCGGCTCACTGGGAACGTCGACCTCGAGGAAGTCACACAGAGGCTCCCAGCCATCGGTCGGGTACCAGACCAGCAGGCGGTCGGCCGGCACCGTGCTCTTGACGCCCTCATTCCAGCGGTCCATCACCGCGATCAGGCCCTCGTCGGTCGAGGTGTCGCCCGCCAGCACGCCCGTCTGCTCATTCCAGGTCATGCCGCGCATCAGCGCGATGTAGCGCTGCCACAGCGGGTCGAGCACGGCGCGCGCTTCGGAGACGTGGTGAATGACCGAATCGCCGTGGAAGATCCCCCACACGGTCTGACGCATCGAGCGAACCCAGGATGCGCCGTCGCGTACGCTCAACAGCACCTTGGCGTCGGGGTAGCAGTCCATCAGCTCGCGGTAGTAGCGGGCCGAGGGCCAGTCGACGGTCGAGCGGGCGTCGCCGAAGATCTGCTCCCAGTCGGGATCGCCGGCGGCCACGTTTTCCCACAACGGCAGGCCGGTCTGCAAGTCGGCCAGCAGGTTGCGCATGTGGTAGCACGGGTCGAGCCCGAGCTGCTCGAAGGCGACCATCTGGGTCGTGGTCGCCGTGCGCGGAAGTCCCGCTCCAATCACCTGCATGGTCGGCTTTCTATCAGTCCGGCGCGAGCGCCGCCCGTCAGCCCGGTAAAGCCTCGCTACCGACGCGCGCCCTTACGCGCTTTCGCCGGCCGCGGAGGAAAGCGCTTGCGCTCCTCCGCGGTCATCTTACGGATCGTCAGCGAGCCGTCCTTGACCTGACGCTCGACATCCTCGAGTTTCGCTACCCGCCGCTCGGCCGCACGATCTGCTTGAGTCGCCATAGATCCAGGTTAGCGCGCCGTCGGCGGTGTCTCGGAGCTGCTCGGCGCCACGACCGCCTCACGGTCTTCCCGCTCTTCCTGCCTTGCCCGGCGGTACTCGTTGACGACGATCTCCGTCAGCTCCTCGACCGAGGTCTCGGCGGTTGGCTTGTCGAGCGCGATCACCCCGTCCTGGATCATGCTCACGCGGTCGCACGCCTCGAGGACGTGGACATAATTGTGGAGGATCATGATGATCGAGACGCGCCCCTCCTGCTTCAGGCGAGCGACGAGGTCCAGGATCATCGAGCCCTCCTTGGCGCCCATCGCCGCGAGTGGCTCATCCAGCAGGAGGATGTCCGCGGCTGAGTTGACCGTGCGGGCGACCGCGATCGCCTGGCGCTGGCCACCCGACAGGCGTGCCACCGCGACATCGATCCGCGGAATGTTGATCCCGATTTCGTCCAGGGCCTTGCGAGCGTCCTGCTTCATCTCGCGGTTGGCGAGGAACGGCAGCGGGCGATGCACCTTCTCGCGGCGCAGCGCAAGGTTGTGGTAGACGGACAGTTCGTCGATCAGCGCCAGGTCCTGGTAGACCGTCTCGATACCCGCCGCCCGCGCCTCGTCGACGCTTTTCGGCGTATATGGCTGCCCGTGTATGTACATCTCGCCGCTGTCCTGCTTTTGAAAGCCTGAGAGGATCTTGATCAGCGTCGACTTGCCCGAGCCGTTGTCGCCGAGCAGGCCGAGCACCTCGCCCTTGCGCAGGTGCAGATTGACGTCGCGCAGCGCCGTGACAGGACCGAAGCGCTTGGAGATGTGCTCGACGCGCAGCACGTCATCCGGAGCTGAGCTCGGCGGAACGACGGACTCTGCGGGTATCGTCTCCTCAGCCACTGCCGTGCCCCCTGCGCGCGCGCTGCACGTAGATGTTGACCGTCATCGCGATCACAATCGCGAGACCCAGATAGAGCAGTAGGTAGTTGGCGTTCACGCCCTGCAGGATCAGGCCGTCGTGCAGGATGCCCAGGAACAGCGCCCCGATCAGGGCGCCGACGACCGTTCCCGAGCCCCCCGCCAGCAGCGTGCCGCCGATCACCGCCGCGGCGATCCCGTAGAACAGGATTTCGCTCGCCCCGGCCGTATCCGGCTGGACCGTACCGGCGCGTACCGACTCGAGGATGCCGACGAGACCGCCGGCGGTGGCGCAGAGGATGAAGTTGCGGATCATCACCAGCCGCACCCGCACACCGGCCTCCGAGGCGCCGAGCTTGTTCGAGCCGACCGCCACGGTGTAAAGCCCCCAGCGGCTGAACGTCAGCACGGTCTGCAGCACGATCACGATCACCAGTGCCCAGATCAGCTCCGAGTAGACACCCCCGCCGAAGACTTTCGCGAACGTGCCGATGTGGTTGACCTGTTCGGGCAGCGAGATGTGCACGCCGTTGACCACGTGGGTGACGCTGTGGGTGGTGTGCGTCACCTGGGCGCCCGGCGTCTCCACGGGCTGTCCGTGGGAGATGATCAGCGTCAGCCCCTCCAGCGTGAACAGCATGCCGAGCGTCGCCACGAACGAGCTGATGCCCACGATCGCCGTGAAGAACCCGTTGACCAGACCCACGAACATGCAGGCGATCAGCGCGACGAGCACGCTCGGCACGAGCGGCAGGCCGGCGTTGGCGACCTTGTAGAACAGGTACGGAGCGAGCAGGTACGTCCCCCCGATCGAGAGGTCGATCTCGCCGAGGATCATCACGAACACCTCGCCCGCGCCGAGGATCGCGAACGGAGCGAAGTACGGCAGCAGCGTCTTGAAGTTCGCCGAGGTGAAGAAGCTGCTCGTGTTCAGGGCGAAATAGATCGCCACGACGATCGTGACGACGATGATGCTGCCCTCGCGCAGCGACAGCACGCGCTCGAGCATCCCATTGCGCATAAGCGACGAGCCCCGGCGCGGTTGATGCGCCGGGGGCTCTGCTGCCGGTGCCGGGGTCTCCGATGAGGCCGGCCTTCCCGTCACGTTCGCCATGACCGTGTTGGCTTATGCGGGCGTGCCCGCCTTGATCGGGATCACCTTGACTTCGGAGGAGGTCCCCTCGTAGCGGCTCTTGGATTCGACGTACGGAGCGACGGTTTCTTTGTTGAGGAACTTCAGGCCCGTGTCGGTTTCGGCGGGGCCCGTCAACGATCCGGAGACGTGCCACTGAAACAGCTGCAGGACCGGCAGGAACCCCTGTAGATAGGGCTGCTGGTCGATCGTGAATTCGATGTTCCCTTCCTGCAGCAGCTTCTGGGTCTCTTCGGTCAGGTCGAAGCCGCCGGCCTTGATGCCTTTGCCGGCCAGCCCGTACTTCTGCATGACTTTCGCGAGGCTTTCCGTGCTGCCGCCGTCGACCGCATACATGCCCTTCGTGCTCGGATGCCCGACCCAGTAGGCGTCGATCGTCGAGAGCTCTGCCGGCACGGCGGCGCCGGTGGCGATTTCGTGCGGCGTGATCGGCTTGCCCGACGCCTTGATCGCCTTGATCGCGCCTTCGATGCGCGGCTGCAGGTTGGCCGAGCCCGGCGTGGCGCTGAACAGCGCCACGTCTCCCGAGGGCACGGCCGCGACGATCCGTTCGCCCATCTCTTCGCCGGCCTTTTTCAAATCCTGGCCGATGTAGGACAGGCGCTTATTGCTGGGCGCGTCGGCGTTGTAGGCGACCACGGGGATACCCGCCTTCAGCGCGGCTTCGACGGGCGCGTTGAACGCGTGCAGATCGATCAGCGCAACCGCGATCCCATTCGCACCGCTTGTGACCGCGGTGTTGATCGCGTTGACCATCTGGCTGACGTTGCTGCTTTCCGAGCCGGTCCACTGGTAGGAGCAGCCGAGCAGCTTGCAGGCATCCGCGGCTCCGTACTGGGTGGGCACGAAGAACGGATTGGTCGTCACATGATTGACGATCACGAATTTGTAGGCCGGGTGCGATCCGAACACGGCTGCCGAGCCGGAGCCCGAAGCGGAGCTCGAGCTCGTTCCGCTGGAGCCGCAGGCCGCAAGGATCGTGCTGGCGGAGCCGGCGGCCACGCCGGTCAGCGCGGTTCGGCGCAGGAACGCGCGGCGGTCAAAACCAAGTTGGCCGGTCTCTGGCCGGTCGAGGTGATCGAGACTTCTCAATGTCTCGTCTGCCTGATCGATCTCTGACATGTGGTCCTCCTCCTCGGTGCATTTGAGGACGCCGCGCTGACACGGCGCCTACCGTGCTTGATCTCCCCTGGCTTTGTTACCCAATCAACTATCTGGGTAATCTCTTTTGTTCAAATCCCCTTGTTCGTGTGTTCTCACACAAGGGTATACCCTCGATCAATGGCTTCATCCGGCGAAGGCCCTCCCTCCTCCGAGCGATCCGAGGTCGGCCGAACAGGACGAGATCGGGGGCATGAGACAGCCGGTGAGCAGGCCGGGCGCGACGAGAGCTTTGAGTCGCAGAGCTTTGGGTTGGTCACGCTTGCGCGGCACGTCAAACGCGACGGCCGCGCGCTGATCCTCTTCACGGACGATCGGCGCGGACCGGCGTGAGCGACCGATCGGAGATCAGCCTGCGCTTGAACGAGCTGCGCGACGAGCAGGTCGTCTACGCGATCCACCGCCAGGAGCGCACCTTCCTGCCATCGCGCGAGCACTGCCCGCTGTGCCCGACGCGCCCGGGAGGAGAGGAGACGGAGATCCCGTTCGGAGCCTTTGAGATCGCCGTGTTCGAGAATCGGTTTCCCGCCTTCGAGGCCCCCCGGGGTGCAGCCGAGGTCGTCGTGTACACCGACCGCCACGACGATTCGTTCGGCACGCTCGCACCGGAGCGCGCCGAGGCGCTGATGTGGGTCTGGCGTCAGCGCTATCAGGAGCTCGGCGCGCGCGAGGACGTCGAGTACGTGCTGATCTTCGAGAACCGCGGTGTGGAGGTCGGCGTGACGCTGCACCACCCCCATGGACAGATCTACGGGTACCCGTTCCTGCCCCCCGTCCCAAAGCTCGAGCTCGCCGCCGACGAGCGCCTGGGTGGCTGTGCGCCGTGTGCGCTGCTCACCCGTGAGCTGAAGGACGGTCAGCGGATCGTCTATCAGAACGAGAGCGTCGTCGCCTACGTCCCCTACGCGGCGCGCTGGCCGTATGAAGCGCACGTGGTGATGCGCGAGCATCGTGCGAGCCTGCTTGATTGCGAGGCCGAGGAGCTGCGTCTGCTCGCCGAGGGGCTACAGGCGCTCGTCCGCGGCTACGACGCGTTGTTCGACCGGCCCTTTCCGTACGTGATGGTCGTCCACCAGGCCCCGACCTCCGTCCACCAGGCCCCGACCGCTGTCCAGCAAGCCCCGACCGCCCTCCAGCAGGCCCCGACCGCGACCGCGTCCCCCGCGTCGCAGCCTTCAGCCGCGGCGCCCTCGCTCGCGCCGGGCGCGGGTAGTGGACACCTGCACGTCGAGTTCTACCCGCCGCTGCGCACCGCCGAGAAGCTGAAGTACCTGGCCGGCTCCGAGCAGGGGGCGGGCGTGTTCATCGGCGACACGCTGCCCGAGGAGTCCGCCGTCGCGCTGAGCGAGGCGATCGCCCGTGCCAGGTGAGCGGGTTGACGCGTTCGCGCCCGGACGCGTCAACCTGATCGGCGAGCACACCGACTACAACGAGGGGCTCGCGTTGCCGTTTGCGATCGCCGCGGGCATCACGGTGCGCGCCATAGCGACGGGGGATCAGCGGATCCGCACCAGGGCGCTGGACCTGGGCGAGGAGGACGATTTCGCGCTCGCAGACCCCTCGCGCGCGCCGGGATGGCGCGCGTTCGTGCGCGGTGTCGTGGCCGAGCTGCAGCGCGCGGGCTTTCCGCTTGTGGGCGCGGAGCTTCAGATCAGCAGCGACCTCGCGCTCGGCGCCGGGCTCTCCTCCTCGGCCGCGCTGGAGGTGGCGCTGTGCCTGGCCCTGCTCGGCCTGGCCGGCGCCGCCGACACAGACAGGACCGATCTCGCCCGGCTGTGCTCACGCGTGGAGACCGATTGGGTCGGCGCGCAGACGGGGCTGCTCGACCAGCTCGCCTCGCTGTACGGGGCGCCCGAAACGGCGCTGCTGATCGACTTTCAGACGCTCGCGCTCGATCCGGTGCCACTGGCGCTGGAGGGCGGCTGGCGGCTGGTGCTGCTCGACTCGGGCGAGCGCCATGCCAACGCGAGCTCGGCCTACAACGAGCGCCGGGCCGAGTGCGCGAGGGCGTGTGAGCTGCTGGGCGTGGGGTCGCTGCGGGAGGCGCGTTGGGATGCGCTCGAGCGTCTGCCCGAACCGATACGCCGTCGCGCGCGCCATGTGCTCGGGGAGAACGATCGGGTGAAGGACACGGTCAACGCCCTGCGGGCGGGCGAGCCGGCCGCGGTGGGACCGCTGCTGAACGCCTCCCACAGATCGGAAGAGCACACGTCTGAACTCC
>OBLU010006950.1_pt1 | contig 10056 bp, 2 predicted proteins | sample 1518681 | NCBI WGS metagenome assembly OBLU01 (sample SAMEA3539304, study PRJEB22396) | soil metagenome | biome: tundra; feature: field; material: soil | place: USA | collected 2010-05 | depth 0.15 m
ATCAACGGCCTGCAACTTGGTTTGCTCAAGGAAGCCGCCCGCCAGAATTGGGGCACCGTCGAGCCGGCCATTTTCGGCACCCTGTTGGAACGCGCCTTGAATCCCGACGAGCGCCACCAGCTTGGCGCACACTTCACGCCCCGCGCCTATGTTGAGCGCCTCGTTTTGCCGACTATCATGGAACCGCTCCGCGCTGAATGGGAACACGTCCGGGCCGCTGCCTTTACGCTCAACATACGTTCATCCGCGAAAATGGACAGAGCCAAAGAATTGACGACCAGCTCGCGAAGGAAACAATTGGAAGGCAATCTTGAAGGAGCCAAAGGCGATTACAGCCTCGCGCAGAATGAGGAAAAGAGCGCATTGGCAGACCTTGAAAAAGCCCGTGCCGAGGTGAACGCTTTTCACGAACGGTTGTGCCGGCTGGTCGTGCTCGACCCCGCGTGCGGCGTGGGCAATTTCCTTTACGTCTCCTTGCAGCATCTCAAAATTCTGGAGGGTGAAGTCCTCGATTTCGGCGCGAAGTTTGGCGAAAACTTCAAGCTCGAACTCGCCACCCACACCATTGACCCGCACCAATTTCTTGGCATTGAAATCAACCCCCGCGCCGCCGCCATCGCGGAGCTGGTTTTGTGGATTGGCTACCTGCAATGGCATTTTCGATTGCACGGCAAACGCACGCCGCCGGAACCGATTCTGCGGGCGTTCAAAAACATCCAGTGCCGCGATGCCGTCCTCGAATACGACGGTGAACCGCAGCCCGCCCGCGACGGGTCCGGCAAAGAAATCACCGGATGGGATCGCAAAAGCACAAAGACGGACAAAGTGACTGGGCGTGAAGTGCCTGACGAAACGAAGCGAATGCTGCTATTGACCTACGCAAATCCGCATCAGGCCCAATGGCCAGAGGCCGATTTCATTGTTGGCAATCCACCATTCATCGGCGGTTGGGTTTTGCGTCAGATGATGGGTGACGGATATGTGGAAACACTCTGGGCAACTTATCCCGACGTGCAAGAGAAGGCTGATTTCGTCATGTATTGGTGGAACAAAGCCGCCGAACTCGTGCGCACGGGTAAAGTGAAGCGATTCGGACTCATCACTACCAACAGCATCTCGCAAACATTCCAGCGGCGCGTCGTGCAGGCGCATTTGAGTGCCAAGCCGCCGCTATCACTGGCGTTTGCCATTCCCGATCATCCGTGGGTGGATACGGCAGAAGGCGCGGCGGTAAGAATTGCCATGACGGTTGGTGTGGCGGGCGAACACCCCGGCGAACTTTTCGAGGTAACTGGTGAATTGCCGCAAGACAATGGTTCCGCAAAAGTGCTTTTCAGAAGTTCACGAGGCCAGATCAATGCGGATCTGACAATTGGCGCGAACGTCACTCAGACACAACCGCTGGATGCCAACTCTGGCATTTGTTCGCCAGGGGTTCAGCTTTATGGAGATGGGTTTATTGTAACTACCGCCGAAGCAAAGCAACTTCGTGATTCTGCCACGTCATCCGATGCCAAGAATGTGATTCGCGCCTATTTGAATGGTCGTGATTTTATGCAGGATAGTCGCGGTTGCTTCGTAATTGACTTCTTTGGCCTCGATGAAGAAGCGGCGCGGAAGTTGCATCCTTCGGCATTTCAACGTGTGCTAACGCATGTAAAACCCGAGCGTGACCAAAATAGGCGCGAACCCATCCGAAAGATTTGGTGGCGATTTGGATGGGAACGCCCTGGACTTCGGCTGGCAATTAAAGGGCTTCGTCGTTTCATTGCTACACCGGAAACGGCGAAACATCGAGTTTTTCAGTTCCTAGACGCAGAAACTTTACCAGACAACATGCTGAATTCGTTCGCTCTCGAGGATGGATTCCACCTTGGGGTATTGAGTAGTCGCATTCACGTCGTTTACGCGTTGGCTGCGGGCGGTTGGTTAGGAGTTGGGAATGATCCTCGTTACAACAAAACGCGTTGCTTCGATCCATTTCCATTTCCGCTTTGCAGCGAGGTCGGGAAAGAGTGCATCCGCAAGCTGGCGGAAGAATTGGACGCGCACCGCAAGCGCGTCCAAACCCAGCACGGCCTCACGCTCACCGGCCTTTACAACGTCCTCGAAAAAGTCCGCGCCAGTGAAGAACTCACCGACAAAGAAAAATTGATCCACGACACCGGCCTCGTCTCCGTGCTGAAACAGTTGCATGATGACCTCGACGCTGCCGTGTTCGCCGCCTACGGCTGGCCGGCCAGCCTGACGGACGCGGAAATTCTGGAACGGCTCGTCACCTTGAACGCCGAGCGCGCCGCCGAGGAAAAGCGCGGCGTGATCCACTGGCTCCGCCCGGAGTATCAAGCCAAGAGCCAGCAAGAATTGATTTTGCCCGCCAGTCAGGACAAACCCGCGAAGAAAACCAAAGCCAAAACCGCCAAGTCAGCCGGCGATACAAAATCCGTTTGGCCGAAATCCCTTGCCGAGCGAGTGCAGGCCGTGGAACGGGCGTTGCACGCCGCCGCCGCGCCCGTCGCGCCCGCCGATCTAGCCAAACAGTTCGCCCGCGCCGAACCGGCGGACGTCGGGGAAATCCTGGAAACCCTCGAAACTCTCGGCCGCGCCCGTCGCGGTGATGCTGGGACATTCAGGCCGTGACCCCCCGTTTGCTTCCGCCCATAAAAAGGGCAAGCGGCCCGGCGGCACCGGCACCCGCTGACACATACGTCGCTCGCGCGAGGAGAACCGGCGAAGCGTATGTTTCTCGCGCAACGGCAGTCAACAATTGACGAATATGTTGTTCGCGCGAGGGCCATGCCCGCCTAGCGTATATGTCCTTCGCGCGAGGACGCGGTTAAAGGCGCTGTCTGCTGACGGCTCCACCGACAGCATCACCCAGCGCCACTCGCGCTGCGGTGATGCAGGCCGGGCTTTTCTCACGCTCGCATCGGCTGCGCCCGGCCCGGTGGTGTCGGCAAATTCAGGCGTGAAAATGCACCGTTCGGTTTAGCCCATAAAAAAGGCGAGCGGCCCGATAGAACCGGCACGCGTTGACGCGTATGCGACTCGCGCGAAAAGAGCATTGTGAATAGCATTGTAAACGACCTGACCTGACCCCATTTACACGATATGCTGTTCGCGCGAGGGCCATGCCCGCCAGACGCGATTTCCCGCGCCGGCACCCCGCGCCGCATGTTTCCCCAACCGCGCCGGAAGCGGCGTTGTGCGGCCAGCCAGAGGCGGGCGGCAGAATTATTGAGCCTCCGCACGCGCAGGAAGCCCGCAGGCGCGTTGCGAGTCCCCGCCCGCCGTCAATTCACCTTGCCGGCGACACCAGCCGCGCCAGGCCAAACCAGACTCGAATACAGGCGCATAACCTGTCATGATGCCATTGCACAAGTTTGCACAGAATCCGGGGCGAGTTTGGATTGCACAAAGTTTGCACAGCCAGTTTTTTTGCACACGCTTTGCACGCGGTTTTCTTCCCGCGACTTCCCACAAATGCACAGTTAATGCTTGAAATGATTGAGGATGCTTGTTACTGTGTGGGCAATGAAAACACTAAACGAGGCAATCATGGGAAGTGGCGAGAACACCCTTTTAATAGGTTCAAGTCCTGTCGTGGGAACCACTTTGATAATCATTTTGAGTTTGCCGGTTTGACCGTCTCGGTCGGACGAACCACCTGCAGGAGCACCACCGCACTGCTGCAACCCCACGAAAATCTCGGCCCGGGCGGCGTCGGCTCCGGCCAGCGGCACCAAGACAGGTTGTCCGCCGCGCGGCGGGCCTGCCACGCGGCTTCGGCATTCTTTTGCAACCACGGCTCGAAGGTGGCCTGCTCGCCGTGATCTTTCATAAACTGCACGATCCACCTAACACCGATTCCGTTGAAACCGCCGCCGTCCCCGTTCTCTCCGGCAGCGGGCAAATACCCATCGCGGCACAACTGATTCATGGTGAAGGTCGCGGCCAGTCGCGCCTCGTTGGTGTAACCGAGCAGGTTGGCCGCGCCCACGAAGGTGCCCTGATTATAAGTCAATGCAAAGCGACCCACCCGGCCGTTGACGTGGATGTTGTCAAAAACCCGGCCCGTCGCCGGATCAAACAAGGTGGCGCGCTCCCAAAGGAAAAGGTTCGTGGCGATGGTGAAGTAAGCGCCTTCGCCCGTCGCCCGGCCAAGCAGAAAAGCCGCGATGGAACCCGGACCGTTCACACAGGCGTTCTTCGACAGGACACCTACCTTCCACCACAGGCCGCCGCCCAGGTTGGTTGATGCCGCCCGCGCATAGCAAAGGTCGAAGTTCGTCCGTGCCACGTCGCGGAACTCGGGATTGCCGGTGAGCAGATGCGCCCGTGTGCAGGCAATCACCATCCACATGATGTCGTCGTTGAAATCATTGGTGGCCCAGCTCCGGCCGTGATCGGCCAGAAATCCGCGAAACAAGTTGGTGAACATCACGAGCTGCTGCGCATTGGTGGTTCGTTCGTAAGTGTCCAGCACCATCTCCATTTGTTCCGCGCGCATCCAGAAAGAAGCTTTTCCGCGCTCCGTGGTTTTCTTGAACCAGGCGCGACCATCCGTCTCCCGGTAAAAAGCCTTGGTGTGGGCCTCGAACAGCGTATCGGCATCCGCTGACGTGAACGCCCGGGCCGTCAGTGTCCCGCACCCCACCGTGAAGCACAGCACGACCATCCTGGCGGCACGAATCCGCCACAACGCACCTGAGTTCATGCGGGCGAGGCACAAAAGCCGCGCAGCCGGATTAAAAAGTTTTTTCATAAAAGCAGTCAGCGGTCTGGCATTCACGATAATCGCGCGGCCACCCGCCACGCTCAGATTGACAGGTTTATCCGGGTGCAAAATTTGCAAGAGGGTCAGTTAAGGTTTTGCAACTTCCACATTCAATTCAGCCACGCTTGCAAATGGCCGGCCATGCTGTTCGCTCAACATCACAAACTTCAAATACCTCGCACGCACCGGGATTGAAAGATGAATTGTTTCTTCAGGACTATCCTGGCGAAAATGTCCGCGCGCTATTGGCTTGCCCCATTCCTGGCCATCCAGGCTCGCGTATAATTCATAGTCTTTCACATGTCCGTTGTCCATGTCACTACGCGCGGTATAGTGCAATCCGCCGATGTCCAGCGGCTGCGCATAGTCAATCACCAGAAAATGCGGCGGCTGCGCCTCATTGTTGCTCCAGCGGCTGTGCCAGAACGTTTCCGTGTTGCCGTCCACCGCGTGTTCCGGATCACCTTCGCCACTTTCAAAACTGCTGGCCGCAATCACTTTTCCGGGGATAGACTTTGATGCTTCTTGCGCGGGCATCGCCGGCTTCACGCGATCTTTTGGCGCGGCCAATCTTCCGGTCGCGGGCAAATCATTTTTCCCCGCCGGCAGCAGGCGCAGCACATACGAAAAATTTTCCGGTGTTGACCACAGCATATACGGCTCAAACGGACGCGGGCCACAGCCGTTCGAACCGACGCCCAATGTGCGAGTCGCCACGTTCAGAACCGAACTTGTGCTTTCCGGCAGATCAACGGAATACTCAATCGGCGTCATGATTTCATCGGTGTAAGGCAAAGCCGAAACTTGCAGATCACTTTCATCGGCTTGCACCATCAAGGCGGGCAGGTTTTTTCCGGTCAACGCCGCCCAGCGGATATTTTCGTGATTGCCGCATTCCATCGGCTTGGCGTAGGGCGTCAACTGTTCGCGCACGGTGCTGGAATAGAGTCCGAAATCTGAACCGCGCTTGCGGTCGGAATAATTTTCCATCGGCCCGCGGCCGAGGTAAGTGAATTGATTGAATGATTTGTCCAATTGCAGGCGGACGCCCATCCGCGCCAGTGGGATTTTCCGGCCCTGCGGCAGAACCGCGTTGTTCACGGCAATCGAACCATCGCCATAGACGGTGTATGTGGCGGAATGAATGACGCTGAAACTATTTTTGCCGGCGCCTTTCACGGTGGTTTCCACGCGCACGATGGCGTCAGAAACCGGCGACGCGCTGATGTGCGTCACGGTCCATTGCAAATCATCCAAGCCAGAGTTGTGCCAGTCTTTGTAGGCCCACATGTCGTCCTTTTGATGCGGAGCGCGCCAGAGATTCAACCTTGGTCCGCCGCCCGCGATGAGCAGGTTTTTTCCGTCGCGCGCAAGCTGCGAAATCGTTCCCGTCGTTTTGTCAAACGTGACGGAAAAGTTTTTGCCAGCGACCACGATGGTGTTGCCGTCATCTTGCAAGTGAACTGCCGCCGCGTCCGTCGAGGTTTCAACCACAGCAGGAATTTGGATCGGCAGCTTGAGTTGCTCCGCTGCAATTTCGTAACCGGCCTTGGCCCACAATTCATCCTGGTTGAGCGTGAATGAAATCCGCAGGTCATATTCCGCGCCGGGTTTCGGCGTGAATTTCTTGAAGCCGATGGCGACGGATTTTTCCGCGCCCGGCGCGACATCCAAAATTCCAATTTCACCCTTGTCCATCACCGTTCCATCTTCGGATAAAATCCAATGGCCTTTGAACCGGTCGAGATTGATGAACGCGTATTTGTTCCGAATCTTCACCGTGCCGGCGACCACATCATCCGCCGTGATTCCAATCCACTGATAGACGTGTTTCATTTCGGGATAATGCGGCTTGGGCGAGCGATCCGAAAAGACCACGCCTTTGTGGATGAAATAATGGTCGTTTGGAAAATCACCAAAGCCGCCGCCGAACGCGAGAAACTGGCGTTTGGGATCGCGGCGATTCCAGATGCCTTGATCTTCCCATTCCCAAATCGCGCCGCCCATCAGGTTTGGATATTTATCAAAGACATCATTGTAATCGCCAAGCGAGCCCATCGAGTTGAACATCGCATGGGCATATTCGCACATGTAAAAGGGTTTGGTGTATTTGCTGTCGGTCGCAATCTTTTCAACTTCGGCGACGCCGGTATACATCCGGCTGTCCACGTCCGCGGGATTTCTTTCGCCGATGCCAAACGGTTCGTAATGCACCGGGCGGCTCACGTCCAGCGCCTTGATGGCTTTCAACGCGGAAACAAAATTATTCCCGCCTCCGCATTCATTGCCGAGCGACCACATGATGACCGAAGCGTGGTTTTTGAAATTTTCCACGTTGGCAACGCTGCGATCCACGATGGCTTTCTCATACTTGGGTTCGTGATCGAGCACGCCATAATATCCGTGGCATTCGCAATTCGCCTCGGCGTTTAGATAAATTCCCCACTCGTCACACAGTTCATACCAGCGCGGATCATCGGAATAATGGCAGGTGCGGACGTGATTGACGTTGCCCTGCTTGAGCACTTCAAGATCGCGGATCATTTTTTCCTCCGGCACATAATGCCCGGTGTCCGGCCAATTCTCATGGCGGTTCACGCCCTTGAGTTTCACCGGCACGCCGTTGATCGTGAAGACGCGGCCTTTGATTTCAATTTTCCGAAACCCGGTTTTGGTGGAAATCATTTCGCCGTTCTTCTCGCCGGAAAGCGACAGCACGGTCGTGTAAAGATTGGGCGTTTCCGCCGTCCACTTGGCGGGATTGGCAATGGGCAGACTGACTTCAACCGGCTTTTCTTCGCCGGCGGCAAGCGCAGGAACATCCGCGTTGGCCTTGGCGATCGAACGACCCTTGGCGTCAAAAATTTCAACTTGAAGCTCACGCGCGGCGGCAGGTTGATCCGAGAAATTGCGGACTTTGGCGCTCGCGGACAACGTGGCGTCCTCATATTTCGCGTCGAGATCCGTCTTCACAAAAAAATCGCGGATGTGAACTTCCGGCGCGCTCCAGAGCGTGACGTTGCGAAAAATGCCGCTCATCCGCCACATGTCCTGGTCCTCGATGTAGCTGCCGGCGGAATAGGTATAGACTTCCGCTGCCAGCAGATTCTTGCCGGGCTTCAAAAATTTGGTGATGTCGAACTCGGCGGCATTGCGGCTGTTGACGCTGAACCCGACTTTCTCGCCGTTGACCCAGAGATAAAACGCGGAGTCCACGCCATCAAACGTGAGAAATATCCGCCGGCCATCCCAGTTTTTTGGAACTTCAAATTGGCGACGATAACTTCCCACCGGGTCGCGCTCGACGTAAGCGGTGAAATTTCTGGGCGGCTCCGTCAAAACATGCGGCCAGTTTTTTTGGAACGTATAACCGTTGTTCCGATAATACGGCGTGCCGTAACCTTGTATTTGCCAGCAGGACGGAACGGGGATTTCTTTCCAACCGCTGGCGTCGAAATCCGTCTTGTAAAAATCCACCGGCCGCAATGAGGGTTCCGTGACCCAGTTGAACTTCCACATCCCATTCAAGCTGCGCGAAAAAGAAGAAGCGTAGCGCTTGGCGGCCAGCGCTTCCTTCAAGCTGGCGAACGGCATTAGCGTCGCATGAAACGGCTCCTTGTTGATGCCCAGACACTGTGGATCTTCAATTTCCGGCGGCAAGGGCGCTTGGGCCAGGGACGTATTGCATATTGCCAAGCTGAAGCCGCAGGCAAAGAGGCCGGTCAGATATGTTCCCGTTCGTTTCAATGTGGTATTCATGGTGCGTGTAAGATTCGCGGTGTTGATTGATTTTGTGGCCACGCCAATTTTACTGATTTACTGAATAAATGCTCGATAAAATTTCTGCGGCTGAATAGGTATCACGGTAAAGGGCGACGAGGCAACATTATTTGTGATCCAAGGTCCGGTCGCGTTGGTCGCTTCCAAGAGCGCGCCGCCACCCGGCCAGCTCAACGTCAGTTGGCTGCCATTCCAACTGTTCGTAAGATGAATGGGTGCGGGCGGCGGATTGGGACTGAAAAATTGCAACTCCGCCACATTGCAGGAGCCATTGCCTGGCCCAACGTAACGCACGAATCGAAACGCCTTGGCATTGGTGATTGTCTGCGAAGTGACTATTCCCCCTTCCGGCGGGGTGGTCGCAATCGAAAACAGCGTTGCCGGATTGGAAAAGGCGGCATTGTTGTCCCCTTGAAAATAGCCGCCCAACATCCGACCGGCATAACCGCTGCGGGGCCAGTAATTAATCTGTGCGATCACATTGCTCAACCCGGCGCCAAAATCCAAACCTACCCAGTCCCCGCTGCTGTCAGGACCATCAAAAAAGGTGCTTAAATTGCCATCAAACACTTTTGCAATGGTGTTGCCGCTGCCGCTCCAAGACCCGCTGGTGCCGATAATTGTCCCGCTTAGCTTGTTGGTGCAATTGACCAACCCCGGTTCACTTGCCGGCGTCGCTTGCAACATGGCCACCGCGTTGACCGCCCAATTGGCAATCATGTTGTTGGTCGGCGTTGGTTGTGTCCAGGCGTTCCACGAAATGTTCAGATCCGTCCGGCGGCAGCCCCACGCGGCATTGGCATTGGCCAGCATCCAAGGATAATAGGTGCTCCATAAGTTGTTGCTTTTTACAAAGTGCCCCATGCCCCGCGCGAACTCAGCCGCCCAGGTATTTATCCAAGAGGCAGAGTTGTTAAAGATGCCATTAAGTGTCAGATTGTTTCTCGTGTATTCGGCCGCCTTGAGAGCATCGTTGAAATAAAATGTTTGCCCGGTGATCCCATAAAGCAGATTAGCCAGGTCCACAAAGGTTCCTTGATTATAGAGGGCGGCACTTTGGTCAACCACTCCGTTGGTGGCGATGCTGGCGTAAACCTGGCCTGTATTCGGGTTGAAAAGGTTGGTTCGCAGCCAGCCATAAATTTGCTGCGCCTGAGTCAGAAATACCGCATTTGATGTGCTTTGATATAACATGCACGCCACCTGTGCCAGGCTGTCATTAGACAGGGGATTTTTCCCGGGACCATTGGTGCTGGTTTCATTCGCGGGCTGTTGCTCCCAAATCCCGCCGCCATTGTAATTTGTATCCCATCCGCGGCCGTAGACATAATTATAACCATACTCGGCCTGGGCTAGAAAATTGGCGTTTCCCGTCATCTGATACCCTCGAACCAATGCCAGCGAGAACCACCCGATGTCGTCGTTCCAGCCGTCCCAGGACCACGGCGGGGCGGTTTGAATCAAAAAGGTGGTCAGCAGACTATTAACTAATTGCTGCT
>OBLU010006951.1_pt1 | contig 10056 bp, 9 predicted proteins | sample 1518681 | NCBI WGS metagenome assembly OBLU01 (sample SAMEA3539304, study PRJEB22396) | soil metagenome | biome: tundra; feature: field; material: soil | place: USA | collected 2010-05 | depth 0.15 m
GGATGTTGTTTGCCGGAGTTTCCATTTTGGACTCCCGGATGCCAATCAATATACTCCCATCTGCTCCCACGGGTCAGCTTTTGCATCAGTCTCGATCCTAAAGATTCGGGCAGAGGCTAGAGGGCCGCCTCTAGGACAGAAAGTCCACTTTCGCTTTGTTTCTTAAGCGATTTCTCGGACACATCTTTTCATGGTCTCTTCGAATAGATGTATATTACATCTAGTAATGCGATTGCACATGGACATCCAGCGGAAGACTCAACGGTAATCTAAGGAAAAGAGGAGCTTGATGGGCAAAATTGGAGTGATGATGTCAGCCGATCGCGCTGATGGGCAGATGTCGTCGCATTTTGGCAAAGCCGAATGGATTATGGTCGCGGACACGGAGAATCCGGTCCTTGAGTTTGTGAAGAATACGGGGTTGAACGGCAAGAATGTTGTCGAGATTGTGAGCCGCCAGGGCTGTGCCGACGTGATTCTTACTGACATCGGCGACGGTGCCTTGGGGCATTTGCAGGTCGCGCACATCCGCGCCTGGGCTGCGCCCGAGCCCGTCGTCGGAAGCGAAGCACTCCGGATGTTCAGGGAGGGGCAATTACCTCCTGCGCCTTCTGCGCGCACGGCAACGAGACAGGACGCGCGCCATGGGTGTTGCTGCTCCAGCCGAGCCGGGTCTGAATCTGCCGCCTGCTGCCGGAACTGATCGGCCAGAGTCCCCACCGGAGCAACTCGCTGAACCAACCGGTACGGCAACCGGGCCGCTTCGGATCTCGCTCGCGTTGGCAGGCCGTGTCTTGGCCAATGGCTTGCGAGCAGTGCTATCGGCGCTGTTTGAAAGGAAGATTCCAGTGAAGATGATGCGATACCTGATAGCACTGCTGGCCCTGGCCGGAGTGGTGGTTTCCATACTAGCTTTGCACGTGCACTACTCGACCACAGCCGAGCCCTGTTCGATCAACGATAAATGGGATTGCGGCATAGTGAACCACAGCCGCTTTGCTGAGATTGCCCACATACCGGTGGCAGCCATTGGCATTGCGGGCTACCTGGCGCTGGCCGGATTGGCGCTGGCGCGGCGGCGAATTCTTGTGACAGTCGCAGCCATCGTCGGGCTGGGCTTTGCGCTCTATCTGACCCACATTGAAAAAGACGTCCTCATGGTGTGGTGCCTGTATTGCGTCATCTCGCAGGGAATTATCGCTCTCACAACGGTACTCGCCCTGGGGTGGGTAGCTGCGGATCGGATCGGACGGAAACACGCGTCGGACCGGGTGTAATTGCCTGGCAATACCACGAAGCGCCATCACCTAAGAGGTGAAAGAGCCGCCTCCACCTTTCGGTGGATGCGAATTACACCTAACCAGGCGTAGCCTTACTCTTCCCCGGAATTGGAGCGCATAGGGTGCGCCAGAGTTGGCACGAACGATTTGCCGAAACTCCAGATGTTCTGAAGGGTGCCCTGCGCCAGAAGACTGTCATACCGGTGCTGGACCTTGAGATCGGCGGCAACGAATTCATCACCATGGCCGGGCCTTGCTCAGTTGAAACCGAATTCCAGCTGATGGCCACTGCCAACCATGTCCGTCGCGCCGGCGCTCGGATTCTGCGCGGTGGCGCCTTCAAGCCACGCAGTTCTCCCTATGCATTTCAAGGACATGGCCTTGAGGGCCTCAAGATGTTGGCCCGTGCGCGCGAAGAGAGTGGTCTGGCCATCGTGACCGAGGTCATGTCGGAGGACGACGTTTCCATGGTCGCCCAGTATGCCGATATTCTGCAGATCGGCACACGTAACATGGAGAACTATTCGCTGCTTGAGGCGGCAGCACGTTCCGGCCTGCCGATACTCTTGAAGCGCGGTATGGCAGCTACGATAGCCGACCTGCTGCGCTCGGCGCAGTTGATCCTGGATAACGGCAACCCAAATGTAATCCTTTGCGAGCGGGGCATCCGCACTTTTGAAACAGCGATGCGCAACACGTTCGACGTGGCCGCCATCGCGCTGCTCAAGCAAATCTCGCATCTGCCGGTTATCGCCGATCCCAGCCACGCGGCCGGACATCGCGACCTGGTTCCCGCATTGGCGCGCATCGCTGTTGCCGCCGGTGCCGATGGCTTGCTGGTTGAGGTGCATCCCGATCCAGACAAGGCGTGGAGCGACGGCGACCAGTCGCTGGACTTCGACGGGTTCGATGACATGATGGCCGACCTTGATCCCTGGCTGGTATTGCGCGAGCGAGGGTTGGAGCAGCGGGAGCGAGGACTGCCGTTGCGGGAAGCGGTTGGCTCCCGAACCATGGAGGCAGTTGGATGAGGCCTCCCGCCAGAGTCCTGGGCTTTGCCGTGCCGATTGCACTGGTGCTTCCGGTTTGCGGGTCCTCGCCCCGCTGCGCCGGGAACCCTGACATCCCCATCGCTGTTACCGCGGCACCCGCCTGCAAGTCGCTGGCAACCCTGCGCGGAGGGGAGCATTTCCGCAAGGACGTGGACCACATCCTCACATTGGAGGAACCGAGATGAGCCACCGCATTCAAACCGCATTGGGCTCAGGGCTTGCGGTCCTGGCCGCGGCATTGTTCGCGGCTGTGCTGTGCTGTGATCGGCCTGTTCGCGCACGCGCCCAGGGGAGCGAGACCGTCGCCCAGGACTACGCTTCGCCCCTTGAGGTCCTGCTCTCGCCCGACGGCAAGCTGCTCTATGTGCTTTGCCAACAGAGCGAGGAAGTGCGCGTGCTGGATGCCACCAGTTTTGCCGTGATCAGGAAGATCGCGGTGGGCCAGGTGCCGCGCGGCTTTTCGCTGTCCGCCTCGGGCGATCGTCTGTTTGTAACCAACTCCTGGGACGACACGCTCTCGGTGATCGATACGGGCACACTTGCCGTGGTTGCGACCTGGCCGGTGGGCGCGGAACCGTCGAGCGTCGTGGAGGATCGGGCGGGCAAGCGGCTGTTTGTGGCCAATCGCATCAGCGGCAATGTGGCAGTGCTGGACGCACAGACCGGCGCGGAAGAAAAGCAGCTGAGGGCCGGACGAGGCTCGAGTTATCTCACGCCTTCCCCGGATGGAAGCCGCCTCTATGCCACGCACATATATCCCAATCCGCAGCCGCATCGGTCCGGGCTGCAAGATCGCAGTGCGCCTGAGTCCGAGATCACGGTCATTGACATAGCGCATGCAGTGGTGGTTGATCGGATGCCGTTGCACGCAATCGCCGGTGTCTTTCATCTGGCCTTTTCTGCAGATGGACGCCTCGGCGCGGTGGCCGAATACCACCCTAAAAATCTTGTGCCACTGGCGCATCTGGAACACGGCGGGGCCTTTGCCGACACGCTCACACTGTTTGGCTCGGACGTAGGGAATCCTGTCGAGGTTCCTCTGGATGAATTGGAACTTTACGCCACGCAACCGTTCGGCGTGGCCATTGCGCCGGACAAGTCGCGCATCTACGTCTCATGCGGTGGTTCGGAGATGGTGACCGTGGTGGACGTTCCGCGCCTTCTGCGCTTTATCCACACTCACCGTGCACCCTATACGCAGGATCTCTCTGCCAGCGCGAACTATGTAGTGACCCGCATTCCAGTGGGGCAAAACCCCCGCGGCCTGACGCTTTCGCGCGATGGCCGCAAGTTGTTTGTGGCCAACCGGCTTGACGATACGATTAGCGTGATCGACACGCGCACCAATCGCGTGGCCTCGACCATCGCGCTTGCCGGGCCGAAGACACTTTCCGTGCTGCGCAAAGGCGAGCAGGCATTTTATACGGCACGCTATTCCTTTCAGGGCCAGATCGGCTGCGCCACCTGTCACATCGATTCCACCTTCGATGGCCTCACCTGGGACCTGGAGCCGGACGGCTTCGGCCGCGATATTGTGGACAACAAGATGATCGAGGGCGTCAAGGACACCGAACCTTACAAGTGGAACGGCGGCAACCCGAATCTTCCTACCGAGTGCGGCCCCAGGACCGAGAAGTACTTCTGGCGATCGGAGAACTACGACGACCGGACCCTTACCGATTTAGTCTCCTATGTTCGCGGTTTGGCGCCGCGGCCTAATCGCTGGCGCCGCCCTGGCAGTGAATTGACTCCCGCGCAGGAGCGCGGCAAGGCGCTGTTTGAACGCTCTCAAGACAAGTTCGGCAAGCCGATTCCAGAGACCAACCGTTGCTCCTATTGCCATAGCGGCCCCAAGGGCACAAACCAGAAGATCTCCGACGTGGGGACGCGCAAGCCCACCGACAATTCAGGCCTTCTGAAGGCGGCGCCGTTGACCAATATTGCGCTCACGGCACCCTACCTGCACGACGGTTCGGCGCGCACGCTGGAAGAGATATGGACGATCTTCAACCCCGAAGACAAGCATGGCCGCACCAACGACCTGACCAAGGATGAACTTAACGACCTAATCGAGTACCTGAGGACGCGATGAGAAGGATAGGCATGATCGCAATGTTTCTGGCTGCCGGTACGCTGGTGCTTGCCGCGCCGCCCCAGATGCCGCGTTACCGGTTTGAGAACTTCACTACAGCCAACGGCCTGCCCGACAATCACGTTTATTCGGTGCTGGTGGATGGAGACCGCATATGGGCGGGCACTGAAAACGGCCTGGCAGTTTACGAGAATCATGCGTGGAAGACTTATACCACCAAGGACGGCCTGGCCCATCGGGCGGTGCTCTCTCTGGCGCTGGACAAGCGCACCGGCGATGTGTGGGCTGGAACCATGGGCGGCCTGAGCCGCATCTCTGGCGGGCGCATCGACAGCTACACGCAGTTGAACTCGGGTCTAAGCAATGACGTGGTCTACGGCGTATCGGTGGAAGGCGAGAATGTGTGGGTGGCTACGGCTGCAGGCGCATGCCGTCTCGATCTTCACACCGATCAGTGGGCGCTCTACAACGAACGCAACACGCCCATGATCGAGATATGGGTTTATGGAGTCTCTGCGACCGCCAGCAAGGTCTACTACGCCGTGTGGGGCAGCGGCATCCTGGAATACGACCAGAAAACCGGACGCTGGGATAAGTACGAGGACCCGGACGGCGAAACCGAGATGGTGCTCTTCAAGGATCAGGGCCTCATCCACGAGATCACGACATCCGTCAGCTACGTGGACAACATCCTGTGGGCGGCCACCTACTTCGGCGACAGCCGCTACGATGGCCGCTACTGGCACAACTTTCTTACGAAAGATAGCGGACTTCCCTCGAACTTTACCAACGCTATCAAGGGCGTGGATGCCCAGCGTGCCTGGTTCTGCACCGACAAGGGGCTGGCCTACTACGACGGCATAAATTGGGCCGTCTATCGCCCTTCGCTTAAAGACGGCAAGCCGGAGATGACGGTGCGCGATGCGCAAGGAACCGTAACGCCGGTCTCTGTCACCACCGCGCCGGCCCACAACTACATTCTCGGCATCGACTTCCAGGGCAGCGACATTTGGGTCGCTACAGCCAAGGGGTTGAGCCACGGAATTCGACAGAAGCAGTAAGAAAATAGGGAGAAAGATCATGAATGCATTCGCAGATATTCTGGAAGCTATCGGACACGCGCCCATCGAAAAGCGCGCCATGACCAATCACGGCGTGCTCAACGAGGCTTACGCCTATGCCAAGCCGAGTTCGTTCTCGCGCGGCATGAGGATCGATATTGGCAGCGTCACCATTCTGCTCATCTCAGGCACGGCTTCAATCGACGAATACGGCAGGAGTGTGCACATCGGCGACTTCCCGGCCCAACTCCGGCGTACGTTTGACAACATCACGGGCCTGTTGAACAGCGAAGGCGCCACATGGCGCGACATTGTGCGCACCAGTTGCTACCTGCGGGACATCGAACGCGACTACGACGTCTTTAATGCGGGCCGCACGGCTTTCTTCAAGGAGCAGGGCCTTGATCCGCTGCCGGCATCCACCGGCATCCAGGCGATTCTGTGCCGGCCGGAGCTGCTGATCGAGATCGAGGCCATCGCCATGTTTCGCACCGATAAGGCTGCCGAAGACCGCAAGGAGTAGTTATCATGCGCAAGGGATTGTTGTTGGTTGCGGCCTGCATGTGGGCCGCAGTCGCTGCATCGAGTGCTGCGGCGCAGAGCACGGGTGTGTGTGAGTGTGGCGCGCATCCGCCGGGGCCGCCCAAGGACCGGGTAGTTGCGCCCTATGCGGGGGAGCCGGACGATTTGAGCCCTTACGCTAAGTTTGCGTCGCCATATGACCTCAACTACACACACCCCAACATCTATTCCGGAGCGGCGCGGGACGTTCCTGAGCCCAAGAATGTAACTGAGGTGCGCATCGGCTTCTTCGGGCCCATCGAACATAACCCGGAACAGGTTTTTGGATTGCGCATGCTGCACGGCGCGCAGTTGGCCGTGGAAGAAGCGAATGCCCGTGGCGGCTATGGAGGCAAGCCCTTCAAGCTGATGCTGCACAACGACTACGACAACTGGCAGGCGAAGACGGTCTATGGAGAGGAGCGGCCCACGGACCCCACAATTTGGGGATCGGCCTCGAATGAAGTGGTCAAGATGGTATACGACGACCAGGACTGGGCGATCTTTGGCTCCATCAGCTCCGAGTCCACACACATTGCCCTGCGCATGGCCCTTCGTACCGAGATTCCCATCGTCAACTCGGCCTCTACCGATCCCACCATCCCAGAAACCTACATCCCGTGGTACTTCATCGATCTGCAGGACGACCGGGTGCAGGATCTGACCCTGGCCCGCCGCATATTTACCGAGCTCGGCCTGAAGCGCGTGGCGATCCTCAGGGTGAACAATCGCTATGGGCGCTTTGGCGTGATCAAACTACGCGATGCCTCGCGGCGGCTGGGACACCCGATCGTCATCGAGCAGAAGTACATGCCCGGCGACACAGAGTTTACAAAGCAGTTGAGTGTGATTCGCTCCTCGAGGGCCGATGCCATTGTGCTATGGGCCGATGAGACTCAAGCGGCGGAAATCCTCAAGGAAATGCAGGCTGCCGGGATGAAGCAGCGCGTCTTTGGTGCCTACCGCACGCTGGGGCCCACATTGCTGGCCGAAGCTGGCCCTGCGGCTGAAGGTTTCGAGGCCGTGTTTCCCTACGATCCCACCCGCCAGGATCCGCGCTGGCTTAGCTTCAATCGCCGCTTTGAGGACCGCTTCCACGAGAAGCCGGAGCAGTTTGCGTCGCTGGCCTATGACGCGATGAACGCTCTGCTCGACTCCATCTGCAAGGCTGGCCTCAATCGTGCACGCATTCACGACGCGCTGGCCAATATCGAGCAGTACGACGGCGTCACCGGGCACATGATCTTCGATCCCAATCAGAAGAATGTCGCTCCCATGTACCTGGGCAAGGTGCACAACGGGGCGATTACTTATCGCGTTGCGACGATGAAGAAACAGCCACCTCCGGAAAAACCGACAGTTGCGCCGCAACCACCTCCTGCTGCGCAAGTAGCACCAGCCGCACCGCAGGTGCCTTACGCGCGCGTGGGCGAGGATGGCGTGGACTATGCGGGCCCGCATCGCGACGACGTGCCAGCGGGGCCTGTGCGAGTTGTTCTCTTCGGGCCGAAGGCGGCCCAGGTCGCGCAGTCGCCGGAGGTCCAGGCGGAGTTGTCTGCCGGCGCGGCAAAATGGCAGGCGTGGAAGCTATTGCCCGTAGCAAGCGATCAGAATTGGGGCGCGGCTTCTACCCAACTGGTTCACGCGCTCATGGACGAGCACGCGCTGGCCATTGTGGCGCTGGATCGCGACGCTGCCCACCTTGCCGAGCAACTGGCGCTGAAGACCTTTGTGCCGGTGGTTGCCCTGAGCAGCGACAAGAAGCTCACCTCAACTAACGTTCCGTGGATATTCCGTCTGCCTCCGGAGACAACTCCGGCAGCGGCGCTGCACCTGCTCAAAACGGCCGCCATCCGCAGCGGCGCCAATTCGGAGCGCCTCAGGGAAGTGCTGGCTTCGGGAGACGATATTTCCGGAGTCGCTTTCCTGCCGACCGGCGAGCCGCGCGGACAGTAGGAGCCCTAGAGATGCTCCAATCGAGACGATGCCGTGCAGTTCTCAACGATGGAGGAACACCCTTGTCGTGCACATCCGGATTGTTGATCACTCTTGTTGCCTTGACGCTACTTGCTCAGAATGCAGCGTGGGCACAGGCAACTCCGCAATCCGAGCAGACGGCCGGTATGCAGCAATCCCAAGACGGCATGGCCAATGCGGGCCCTCACAAGGCGGAGTTTGATAGCGAGCACCGCCCCATCACTGCGGGCGGCTTTGTGAAAACCGGCCCCATCATTTTTCAGGATGTCGCCCAGGCGGCGGGTCTAACAAGCTGGCATCACACGGCCGGCACGCCTGCAAAGCGCCTCATCCTAGAGGCCAAAGGCCCAGGCGTTTGTCTTCTTGACTACGACAACGACGGCTGGCTGGATATCTATCTTGTGAACGGCTCGACCTACAATGCGCTTGACGGCAAGGAAGCGCCTCCACAAGCCGCTCTTTTTCACAACAATCACGACGGAACTTTCACCAATGTGACGAAGACTGCCGGTGTTGCCAACGACCGCTGGGGATACGGATGCGCAGTTGGAGATTACGACAACGACGGCTGGCCGGATATTGTTGTCACCAACTACGGCAACAATCGCCTGTACCACAATAACCACGACGGAACGTTCACCGATGTCGCGGAAAAGGCTGGCGTTACGGTGGGAACCTGGTCAACGGGCGCGACCTTCGGCGACTACGATGGCGACGGCAGGTTGGACCTATTCATCGACGGCTACGCTCAAATTGACTTGGCTAATCCGCCGATTTCTGGAACAAAAGCGGTTGGCTACGGTGCCTGCCAGTTTCGCGGCGTACATGTGATGTGCGGCCCGCGCGGCCTGCCGGGCGAGCATGATCATCTCTTTCACAACAACGGAGATGGAACATTCACAGACGTAAGCAAGAAGCTGGGTGTCGACGACCCCAGTGGATTCTTCGGTCTTGCTTCTCTGTTTGTGGACGTGAACAACGATGGCAAGGTCGATCTGCTGGTCGCCAACGATACTTCGCCGAACTATCTGTATATGAACAAGGGAGACGGAACCTTCGAAGATCAAAGCTACTTGAGCGGATACGCGCTCAACAAGGATGGTCGCGAGATCGCCAACATGGGCATCGCCGCCGGAGACTATGAGAACAACGGCCATCTTTCCATCGTGAATACCAGTTTTAGCGACGACTACGTTGTCCTTTTCCAGAACGACGGAACAGGGTCTTTCACGGATGTCAGCTATGAGGCCGGACTGGCACAAGCCTCCATACCGTTCGTCAAGTTTGCCGACGGATTTCTCGACTACGACAATGACGGCTGGTTGGATTTGCTGATTGTGAATGGGCATGTGTATCCGGAAGTGGACCAACACCCGGAGTGGGGAACCAGCTATGCTGAACGCCCGCTGCTCTACCACAACCTGAAGAACGGCAAGTTTGAGGTGGTTCCCGCAGTGGAGGGAACGGGCCTTGCGGTGGTCACCGTCGGCCGTGGCGCCGCATTTGGCGATATTTTCAACGACGGAAAGATCGACGTAGTCATCAACAATATGGACGGCATCCCAACACTCCTTCGCAACGTGAACCCAGATCACCACCAATGGGTTGAGTTGGGTCTTGTTGGAGGCCCAAAGAGTCCGCGCGATGCGGTCGGAGCAACCGTCTACCTCCAAGCGGGCGGAATTCGTCAACGCGAAGACGTACTAAGCGGCGGCAGTTATCTCTCCAATAATGATTTGCGGGTTCACTTCGGACTGGGCGATGCGACGGATGCCGGGACTGCCGAGATCCACTGGCCCTCGGGCGCGAAAGAGACGGTAAAGCTGCCTGCGGTGGATCGCATTTACACCATCACGGAGGGTAAGGGCATTACCGGCGCGTTGTGCGGAGGAAAACCCTGCGCCGATCCGAAAACGCCGGACGCGGCTGCGGTCAAGCCCGTGACGGGCGCGCCGCGTTAGACTCTAGCATTTGGCAATCTCATAGCAATGCGATCGCTTCTTCTCTTTGAGTATTCGCAGCACGACTGGCTC
>OBLU010006952.1_pt1 | contig 10056 bp, 8 predicted proteins | sample 1518681 | NCBI WGS metagenome assembly OBLU01 (sample SAMEA3539304, study PRJEB22396) | soil metagenome | biome: tundra; feature: field; material: soil | place: USA | collected 2010-05 | depth 0.15 m
ACGCACAAGGCCGGCGGATTCGGCCCCATGCTCGATGCGCCCAGCCAGTTCCACACCAATTCAAGTTTTCTGCACTTCTTCTTCCTTTCGCTCACCGGCATGGTCGGCTACTGGGCAACGCTGTCGTTGAACATTCCGGACTTCACTCGCTACGCGAAGTCGCAGGAATCGCAGATCGTTGGTCAGGCCTTCGGGCTTCCCGTTGCGATGACCTTGTACACGTTCATTGGGATCGCATGCACCTCGGCCTCCACCGTCGTCTTCGGCCATCCGATCTGGAACCCTATCACGCTGCTGGGCCAGTTCCATCAGCCATTCATTGCGTTCCTCGCGCTGATCAGCATTCTCATTGCGACGCTGAACGTCAACATCGGGGCCAATGTTGTCAGCCCGTCGAACGACTTCTCGCACCTCGCTCCTCGACTTATCAGCTTCCGCACTGGAGGCCTGATCACGGGCTGCATTGGACTTGCGATGATGCCGTGGAAGCTGATGGCGAGCCACATCGACTACATAACCTGGCTGGTCAGCTACTCGGGACTGCTGGGGCCGGTGGCGGGGATCATGATCGCGGACTACTTCTTTATTCGCGAGACGCGGCTGGATACGGAGTCACTGTACCGGCGAGATGGCGCGTATGAGTACAAAAAGGGAGTCAATCCGAAGGCCCTGATTGCGTTGGGGGCGGGGATGTTTGTCGCACTGATCGGGCGACCGGTACCTGAACTGCGCTTTCTATACGACTATGCGTGGTTCGTGGGTTTCGGGGTGGCGGCTCTGCTGTATGTGGCGTTGATGGGAAGTAGCCCAACGGTGGGTGGCGCGACTCCGCTGGCACAGCGAATCAAGCCGAACGGCCTGGAGAAGCGTCTCGATCCCGCGCTCGGCACCGGCGCTGGAGCCAAGGCGCGGACGGTCGCCGCACAGGAATGCCAAAGCTAAGACCGCAGCCACCAAATCGGACGGGGACTTTTCCGATTTAGCGGAGGAAGACTCCCAGTTCGGCGGCAGCGTTGCGGAGGTGGGGCAGGAAGCGGGTCTGCATTTCGTAAACCGAAATGCGCGGCGCGCTGCCACTGAGATTGACGGTGGCCACAACCCGGCCGGTGGGGGAGTAAACGGGCACGGCAACAGAGCGGAGGCCGATCTCGTACTCCTGGTCGACGAGCGCGTAGCCGTTGCGACGGACATTGCGCAAGGCTAGGCGGAGCTTCTCTATGCTGCTGACTGTGCGCGGGGTGTGGGCGGTGAGCACGACGCGCGCCAGGTACTCTTCAAGCTGCTCGGTGGGCAGATAGGCCAGAAGAACGCGGCCCATGCTGGTGCAGTAGGCAGGCAGGCGGCTGCCAATGTGGAGGTCCTCGGACATGACGCGCGAGACGTTGGAGCGGGCTATGTAGACAATGTCATCGCCATCAAGGGTCGCTAGGGAGAAGCTCTCGTGCAGGACCGCGGACATGCGTTCGAGGATGGGCTGCGCTGCGGTGGAGAGCGAGTTCGACGCAGAGTACGTGTTCGATAGCGTGAGCATGCGCGGACGCAGCGCGTAGCGCGAGCCATCCTCAATGCCGGCAAAGCCAAGCTTGCTGAGCGTGTAAAGGCAGCGACGTACGGCGGCACGAGAAAGTCCGGTCTTGACCGAGAGTTGCGAGATGGTCATCTGCGGGGTCTGCGGGCTGAAGGATTGGATGACGAGCAGGCCGCGGGCCAGCGAAGTCATAAAGTTGGGATCGCCGGCGTAGACGTCGAGAGCGGAAGACGGCGTCGTGTTCGGCGGAGCGAGAGCAGGCTGCGCGGCTTGAATGTCCGGGGTCGAAACGGGCTTGAGGACAGTGGGAATAGCGGCGTGCTTCGCGGCGATGGGAGAGGTCCGAACAGCGGTACGGCGGGTTGCGAGATTCATCGACAAGATAAGTCCTCGATTCGCGGCCGAGACCCGGCATTGAAATACGGGGCCTGCGCACCCCAGGCCGTTGCAAATCTTGCAAAGGGGTGAGCGATAGCCGGACTAGTATTACGATAAACGCACAACCGATACCGCTGCAAGCCCAAATTATTGACTACGACAGCCGCGACCGGTGCTTTCCCGAGGCCAGAGGTGTTCCCAGACCGGCCACATCGCTGTGAGAAAATTGACCCCTATGGATACTGGAGACTCGACCGCTATGCCACTCAACCAACGCCCAGCATGGAAGGCGCTGCAGACACATTCTCAAGAGATGAAGGGGCAGCATCTGCGAGATCTGTTTGCGAAAGACCCCGGTCGCGGCGAGCGGTTCACGGCGGAGGCGGACGGAATTTTCCTCGACTACTCGAAGAACCGCGTGACGGATGAAACGCTCAAACTGCTGGTGGCGCTGGCGGAGGAATCTGGCCTGCGCGGGAAGATCGAGGCGATGTTTCGCGGCGACAAGATCAACATCACGGAGAACCGGGCCGTGTTGCATGTCGCGCTGCGGGCGCCGAAGAGCGAGAAGGTCGTGGTGGACGGCGAGGACGTAGTGCCGGGCGTCCACGCGGTGCTGGAAAAGATGGCCGGGTTTGCCGACCGGGTACGCTCGGGCGAGTGGAAGGGGCACACGGGCAAGCGCATCAGGAACGTCGTCAACATTGGCATCGGCGGGTCGGATCTTGGGCCGGTAATGGCGTATGAGGCGCTGAAGCACTACAGCCAGCGCGACCTGACGTTCCGCTTTGTTTCAAATGTCGACGGGACGGATTTCGCCGAGGCAGTTGCCGATCTGAAGGCGGAGGAGACGTTGTTTCTCGTGGCGTCGAAGACATTCACGACGCAGGAGACAATGACGAACGCGCACTCGGCGCGCGACTGGTCACTGGCCACGCTGGGCGGCGATGAAAAGGCCGTGGCGAAGCATTTTGTAGCGATCTCGACGAACGCGAAGCTGGTGGCGCAGTTCGGCATCGACACCGAGAACATGTTCGGGTTCTGGGACTGGGTGGGCGGGCGCTACTCGATGGATTCGGCGATCGGGCTGTCGACGATGATTGCGATTGGGCCGGAATACTTCACGGAGATGCTGGCTGGTTTCCACCAGATGGACGTCCACTTCAGGACGACTCCTTTTGGGAATAACCTGCCGGTGCTGATGGGGCTCCTGACGCTTTGGTACACGGACTTCTTCGATGCGCAGACGGTTGCGGTCCTGCCCTATGAGCAATACCTTAAGCGGTTTCCGGCATACCTGCAGCAGTTGACGATGGAGTCGAACGGGAAGCATGTAACGCTGGACGGCACACGTGTGACTACGGAGACCGGCCCAGTGTACTGGGGCGAGCCGGGGACCAACGGGCAGCACTCGTTTTACCAACTGATCCACCAGGGGACGCGGCTGATTCCGTGCGATTTTATTGGTTTTGCGAAGGCGCTGAATCCGCTTGGACGGCACCACGACATGTTGATGGCGAACGTCTTTGCTCAGGCGGAGGCGCTGGCGTTTGGCAAGACGGCGGAGCAGGTGAAGGCCGAGGATACGCCGGATTGGCTGGTGCCGCATCGCGTATTCGAGGGCAACCGGCCATCCAATACGATTCTGGCCGACGTGCTGACGCCCGAGGTGCTAGGCAAACTGGTGGCGCTGTATGAGCACGCGGTGTTTACCCAGGGCGCGATCTGGAATATCGACTCGTTCGATCAGTGGGGAGTAGAGCTGGGCAAAGTGCTGGCGACGAAGATCCTGGGTGAGTTGGAAAGTGAGAGCGAGCCGAAGATGAACCATGATTCGTCCACCACAAGTTTGATTCGGAGATACCGGAAGAGCAAGTAATGACAGGTGCAGCGCTGAAGCGGGAGTTGAAGGCAGCGGGCACGCCGGAACGAGCGGCCGGAGCTGCGCGCTACTTCAAGACCGGCCCCGGGGAGTACGGCGAGGGCGACGTCTTTCTCGGCGTTACGGTTCCCTTGCTACGCAAGATTGTGTCGCGATACAAGACGCTGAGTCTGGACGAACTGCAACGGCTGTTGAAGGCGAAGGAACATGAGCGTCGCGCGGCGGCGTTGGAGATTCTTGTCGCGCAGCACAAACGTGGCGACGAGGCTCTGCGGAAGGAGATTCTGGAGATGTATCTGCGCAACACGCAATACATCAATAACTGGGACCTGGTCGACCTTTCGTGCAGGGAAGTTGTGGGCGGGCATTTGAAGACGGGATCGAAGAAGCTGCTCACCAAGCTGGCGAGGTCGAAGAGTCTGTGGGAGCGGCGGATCGCGATGATATCGACGATGGCGCTGGTGTCGGAGGGTGACGTGGAGGACGCGCTGCGAGTCGCGGAGATGTTGCTCGACGACCCGCACGACCTGATTCACAAAGCAATAGGCTGGGTGCTGCGCGTGGTGGGAGACGAGGACCAGGCCGTGTTACTGCGCTTTCTGAAGAAGCATTATGAACGCGTTCCGCGAACGGCGCTGCGGTATTCGATCGAACATTTCTCCTCGGAGGAACGGAAGAATATCCTGGCCGGCGAGTTCGCGGCTTAGCGTCACTTAGCGGCTACGGCGGCCAGAACAGCTTGCATCACGTCGGCTGGCTCGGGGCGAACGCGGAAGTCGGCGTGGGCTTCGCTGAACGCAATGGTTCCATCCTGGTTGACTACGAATGTGGCTGGAAGAGGCAGGCGCCAGCTTGCTTCGGTCGCATTCTTGTACGTGCTGCCGGAGTTGACGAAGGGGATGTTGACCAAGATCCCCTGATAATAGCTGCGGTCTGCGACGGGGATGCTGTAGGCGATGCCGAAGCGCTCTGCGACGGCGGCTCCGGCATCGGAGAGGATGGGAAAGGGCAGGTTGTGCTGCTGCAGGGTGAAGTCGTTGTGGCGCGGCGTCTGCGGGGAGATCGCGATGAAGAACGCTCCAGAGTTGCGAAGTTGGGCATGCAGATCGCGCCAGATTTCGAGTTCTGTGACGCAGTAAGGACACCAGCGGCCGCGGAAGAACTTGATCACGAGCGGGCCGAGCGCGAGCAGATCGGCAGAGTGGACGGGCTTGCCGGTGAGCGCATCGGGCAGCGTAAAGTCCGGGGACTGCGCGCCGGGACGGAGAATGCGGTCTTCGATGCCGGTGGCGAAAAGCTCGGCGGTGGCCTGCTCTGAGATGGCGAGCCGCTCGGGCTGAACCAGGGCTCGGGTGTTCTGCGTAATGCGGTCGAGTTCGTCTTGAAGCGAGGGGAGTGAGGGACTGGGCACGGTTTTCACACTTACATTATTGCAGCCATGTCCATCTTTTCATCGTGCTTTGCGTCACTCGACGGCGTTTCGTCGTGGCAGGAGGCTGGGGCGGCAGGTTTGACGGCTTTGGAGCTGACGAGGGTCGGTTGGGCGTGAACGGGCTGGAGGCGGAGAGTAGCCGAGCCGGCGTTGGTCTTGTTGATGAGGTCGACGAGGCGCTTGAAGCCCTCGTCGCGAGCCTTCTTGTTGGCCGCGGCCATGGCTGGCGTGGTGCTTGCGGGGGGAGCGGGATCTTCGCCGGCGCGCATAAATCCGTGGCCTGCACCATCGTAGATGACCGGCTCGTACTTCTTGCCGGCGGCCTTCATGGCCTCGGTGGTGGCGGGCACGGTAGCGGTGATGCGCGCGTCGTTATCGGCGTAAAAGCCGTAGACGGGCGCGGTGATCGCGGTTACATCGGCCGGCGGCGGACCGTAGAAGACGAACGCGGCGACAAGATCGTGGCGATGGGTGGCGAAGGCGAAGGACTTGCCACCGCCCCAGCAGAAACCGGCGACAAAGAGCTTGCCGTTGGCGGAGGGGAGCTTCTTGCCGTAGTCGGCGGCGGCGTCGAGGTCAGCGGTCACCTGATCGGCACTGAGGCCGGAGACGGCTTTGGTGATTGCGTCCTGGCCGGGGAACGCGTCGGACCCGCCACCATTGGGCCCGGCGCCGGTCAGCAGGTCGGGCGCAATGACGATGTAGCCTTGCGCAGCCAGTTCGTCCGCCATCTCCTTGGCCCAGTCGCTTAGGCCGTAGATCTCGTGGATCATGATGATGACCGGCGCTTTATGGCTGACTTCGGGATAGGCGACGAAGGCCTGCACCGTGCGGTCGCCGTGTTTGAGGGCGACATATTCGTGGTGGCGCGGCGACTTCTCGAGCGCGGCTTTCGCCCAGTCCTGCGCGGGCAGCGACGCGGCGGTGAAGACGAGGACGAGGGCGGCGAAGAACGTCAGCGCAGGTCGGCTCATGAAGCAAAGTCTAGCCTGTGATGCGCCGTTGCGACAAGCGCGGCAGATGTGAATTCTTCATGGAGTCGGAGCGGTTGGCGGGGCGGGGCGACCGACGATGACGTGGATGGTGTCTCCCTGCACGACGCGGCGGCCGGGCTGGGGAGTCTGGGCGATGACGATGCCGCTTGTGGGCGGTGGGCTGGGAGCGGGCAATTCGGTCGGCGGAGGGGCTGGAGAAGGCGCAGGAGTTGGGGAAGGCGTGGGGGTTGCAGCAGGGGAAGTTGTGGGCGGTTCTGCGGTTGGCGGAGCGTCGAGGGAGGCGAGGAGGTGCAGGCCAGCGGCTCCGGCGCGCTCGCTGGCGGCGGACAAGCTGAGGCCGACGAGCGAGGGCATGACGTAGGAGGGCAACTGCGTGTCGTCCGTCGGATCGCTGACGAGGAGGCTGACGCGGGGCCCGTCGACTCCCGCGGAGTTGACCGGCGGCGTCTGGCTGAGGACGACGTCGGGATCGCCGGGAATGGCGAGGTGGGCGACGGCGCCGAGGTCGAGCGAGAGGCGACGGACGTTGATGGTGGCGGCGCGCTCGGACTCGCCGGTCAGGTCGGGGATGTTGGCGCGCTGGGCACCGAGCGACTCGGTAATGCGGACGGGCCAGTCGCGGCGGACGCGGGAGCCGGGCGCGGGATCCTGGGCGAGGATGCGGCCGGCGGGTACGTCGCTGGAGTAGAAGCGGTTTTCCAGGTCGAGATGGAGGCCCTTGCTGCCTGCCGCCTTGCTCGCTTCGGCGACGGTGAGGCCGGTGAGCGCTGGAACGGCTGCTTCGCGACCGTGGATAGCGAGGCGCATGGCGATGAAGGCCGAGATAAGTGCGACGGCGACCATCGCAAGTGCGCCGAGGACGAGGGTGAAGATGCGCTTCATCGTTGAGTCGATTCTAGCGCGGCCTGTCAAGGGATAAGTCCTCTCCCCCACACAAAGCTGCGGAAGGGTGTGGCAGCCGGTAGAGTTTCACAGCGGTCGAGTTGGTGCGATATGCTTTCGGGCTATGAATAGACATGCCCTCGCCGCTGCCCTGTTTCTAGTCGCCATTCCACTTGCTGCGCAGACGCCCGCGGCTGTAACGTCGCAGGTGCCCGCAACTATCACCGCGCCACCGGCCGGGTTTACGCAGTCCATCGTGCTTTGGCCGGGGGGCGCGCCCCTGGCGCACGGGACAACCGAGGGTGATATCCCCAAGCTCTTCACTTACCCCACTGCGGGTGCAGGGCCGCACAGTGCCGTGATCGTGATGCCTGGCGGCGGCTACACGCACGAGGTGATGGAGCAGGAGGGCGCGTACGAGGCTCGCTGGCTTGCCGCGCACGGAGTGTCGGCGTTCGTGCTGGAGTATCGGCTGTCGCCGGCGTATGTTTACCCCGCGCAGATGCTGGATGCGTCGCGCGCGATCCGCTATGTGCGCTCGCATGCCGCGGAGCTTGGGGTGAAGCCGGATGCAATTGGCATCTGGGGCTTCTCCGCCGGCGGCCATCTCTCCGGCTATATGGCGACGATTCATAAGGCCGGCGATCCAGCGGCCAAGGACCCCATCGACCGCGTCTCCGACCGTCCGGATTTCGCGATTCTGTCGTACGCGCCGCTGTCGATGGAACTTTATACGCGCGCGGGGACTCCTCCGTTGAAGACACTCATCGGGGATCACCCTACGCAGGCAACGATCGATGCGGTTGACCCAGCGAAGCATGTCAGCGCCGACACCAGCCCCTGCTTTATCTACTCGACTACCGGCGACAAGACGGTGGATTCGCGGAATGCGGCTGAGTTCTACGAAGCGCTGAAGGCGGCCGGGATTCCTGCGGAAATGCACATCTTCGAGCTTGGGCCGCATGGCACGCACATGGGAGAAGGCCTGCCGCCGGCGCTCCACGAACTGACCGTTGTGCCGGAGTTGCTGGGGAATTGGCTGCAGTTGCATGGGTGGATGGCGGCGGATGTGAAGTAGATCTGGAAGTGGGCTGCATCGGTGGTGGTGCAGTTTCGTAAATGGTTCGTCGACAAAGTCCGCGTGAACGGCGGGTTACAGAGGAAATCCACAGAAATCGAAGGATTTGCACTTGCATGCACAGGTTGGGCGCTCCTAATGTCCTTTCCAACTGATGACACGCAGTTTGTCGGAGGTTGAGTTCGAAGGCGAAGCTGGAAGGTTGATCGGAGGCGAAAGCCGAAGAAAGATTGGAAGGCAGGCCGGAAGATTGATCGGAAACAAAAGTGGACGGTCGATCGGAAAGCTAGCCGGAAGGTTAATCGGAGACGCGAGTCGAGGGTTAGCCGGACGACAGAACTGGAGAACACAACAATCGATAAGTCGGAGGTTGGGTCCACAGGCAGGGCCGGAAGGTTGATCGGAGACGCGAGTCGAAGGTGAGCTGGACGGCAGCGCCGAAGCGATGCAACAGTCGATGAGTCGAGAGTTGAGTTTGAAGGCAAAGCTGGAAGGCTGGTCGAAGGCGCAAGTCGGAGATTGGACGGAAGGCGAAGCCGGAGATGCAACAGCCGATAAGAGTCGGAGGTTGGGTCCGCAGGCAGGGCCGGAAGGTTGATCGGAGACGCGAGTCGAAGGTGAACCGGACGGCAGCGCCGGAGGATGCAGCAGCCGATGAGAGTCGGAGGTTAGGTTTGAGGCAGAACTGGAAGGTTGACCAGGAGACGCAAGTCGAAAGGTTGACCGGAAGGTTGAGCCGGACGATTGATCGAAGGCGCAAGCTGGAAGTCAGTCGAAAGGCAGGCCGGAGGATCGGCAGGCGGCGCGAGTCGCAGGTCGATACGAAGGCGGAGCCGGAAGGTTGATCGAAGACGCAAGTCGACGGTTGACCGGAGGGTTGAGCCGGAAGGTTGGTCGAAGGCGAAAGCTGGAGACTGACTGGAAGGTTGGGCCGGAGGGTTGGTCGAAAGCGAAAGCTGGAGATTGACAGGAAGGCTGGCCGAAGGATCTGACAGCCGATGAGAGTCGGAGGTTGAGTTGGAAGGCAGCGCCGGAAGAAAGATCGCCGATGAAAGTCGGAGGTCAATCGGAAAACGAAGCCGAAGGGTTGATCGCCGGTGCAAACCGGAGGTTGGTCGGACGGTAGCCAGAAGACGCAACAGCCGATTAGAACTGCGAGATCTTCAAGAATGAAGCGCCAGAGGCCGCGAGGTCTCTGGCGTTTTCGTTTGCCGGATTTCCCCGCATTTGTGGTCCACCCGACAGCGCCCTTCAATTCAATCTCATAGGCTGCTATTGTTGAATTGGCGATCGCTTCTGTTTTGCGATTCTCAGCCAACATCCGAACGGTTTTGAGGAACGAAATGATCGAGCTTGGAGATGAACTGGACCTGGCACTCAGAGTCAGGCAGATTGGCTATGCTTTACGCTCTCTGTTGCGCACCCTGTCCAAAAGCGGCGCCAACTACTGGGCATCCTACGTGGTGGACTTTATCTGCCCGGTTCTATTTGCTTATCTGGGGATGCGCCGCCAGCCAAGCTGGCCGTCGATCCTTATCGGTTCGCTGTCCGGTTTGTTTGTGTTCAGCCTGGTCGAGTACTCGATCCATCGCTGGCTTCATGATCCACGCAGCATTCTGTTTGAGTCGCACGAAGCTCATCACATCAATCCGGAGAAGCCCTCTGCGTTTCTCTTCCCTGCGAGCTTTTTGGTCCTTATGCCAATCTGGCTGCTGCTGGTAGACGTGCTGCGAATTCACGGTGCATCTTTTTTCCTTTGCGGATTCTCCGCTGGATACTTTTACTTCGGGGCACTTCACCATCTGGAGCATTCCACGCGGATCAACCAGATCCCATTTCGATGGCTGCAGGGACGATGGGCCGCGCATAGCGTGCATCACC
>OBLU010006954.1_pt1 | contig 10055 bp, 6 predicted proteins | sample 1518681 | NCBI WGS metagenome assembly OBLU01 (sample SAMEA3539304, study PRJEB22396) | soil metagenome | biome: tundra; feature: field; material: soil | place: USA | collected 2010-05 | depth 0.15 m
GCCGCGGTGAAGATCGCCGCCTGAGCGTTCGAGGTGATCGAGGCAGGCCGTGGAAATGACGGTTTGTGGAAAGCCCGGAAAACGATGGTACTGTTTTCCGACCTTCCCACAAACCTTGGAAATCGATGAAGCCGATTCCCACATTCCCACCGCCACGACTACGACGGGGATGAATGAATATCCCTAAAAACCAGCCCGTTAAGGAGTACGCATTCCGAGGGCAAGCTCAGAATGGGCAGGAACCACTCTCTGGTTGGGCGCAAAATGGGACTAACAAGAATAGTCGTCGAACATGCGCTGGACGACCTAATCGCCCATGAAGAACGGGGTCCTACGTGGTACTATAAGCTAAAACCGATGATTACGATTCGCCAATTAGCGAAGGAAATAGGGCTATCGCCCACCACCGTCTCGATGGTGCTTAATTCATCTTCTTCGGTGCAAAACATACCGGAGACGACAAAGAATCGAGTGCGGATTGCAGCGAAGAAACTCGGCTATACTCCCAACCCGTTTGCACGCTCGCTCTTTAGTAAGCGCAGCGCCACTGTGGCTATTCTTCTTTCAGATATAACTGACCCCTATTGCACCACTGTGTTGAAAGGGATTAGTAGGTCTTTGCATTCTTCAAATTACCTACCCGTCCTACTTGATATCGAGAATAGCCGCGCCAAGTTTAAAGACAACCTCCAAAAGATGGTTGAACGCAGAATCGAGGGAATCATTGGCGTTGCCAATTCGGCTCTGCTGCAAACCGAACTCCTGACTACGGTCAAGAAGCATAAAATCCCCATTGTTTTGATTGGTAGAGACATGGAAGGAACAGATATTAGCTCAGTTTCTATCAAAAACAACGAAGGCGCCTATCTCGCCCTGAAACACTTATACGACTCGGGGCACCGGATGATCGCCTTCATAAAGGGCCCTGAAGACATTGTAGACAGCGCTCAAAGATGGGAGGGAATTCTTAAGTTCGCATTGGAGAAAGGGCTAACTATAGATCGGAAGCTCGTTATGCCGATGAAATTGCCGGGTACGAGTTACGAGGCCGGGTTCATTGCGGCGCGGGAGCTTCTTCGGCGCAAGCGAGAATTCACGGCACTGTTGGCTTTCGACGACGTTACAGCTTTCGGTGCAATTCGAGCCTTCGCGGAGGCTGGCAAAAGCGTGCCGGCCGATTACTCGGTGGTGGGTTTTGACGATGTGACTCAAGCAACGTTTTATAATCCTCCGCTTACAACTATCCGGCAGCCGATGGAGGCGCTCGGAACTTCGGCCGTCAAGATATTCTTAGAGCTTGCAGATGCCTTTTTCGAAAAAAGGGAGGCTCCCCCGGTCCATCGCAAAATTGAGCCAAACCTTGTGGTACGTGCATCCACAGCACCGCTCCGCAAGCGTTAGGGAATCTCTACACAAGTCCCATTTCCACACCTTGCTTGGATAAAGTAATAAGTGGGGTGTGTGTGGGCGCTTCGGCAGCAAACGCTGGCTGCCGAAGCGAATTTCGAGGAGCTTGGCCGAAGAGCAAGCGGGAGTTGTTTCTTGACCTTATGGAGCAGGTGGTTCCATGGAGTGAGCTATGGGCGCTGGTTGCTCCACCTATGGCCTCCTATCCTGCTCTAATACAGAATGCCACAAGTTTCGTTAAGTATTAGGGCTAGCTGTTTGCTGACTGAATGCGGGATCGTCTTGCCACAGCACTTTGGCAGCTAAGTCGTGATCTGCCCACAGTATTGGAGACGCAGAGAAGTGAGGTGTTCTTTCCGTGGCACGCCACATGCGATTTTATGGCTTGGCAAGAGCGGCGAACCTCAATTCCGCGAATGCGCTCGGCACGTGGAAGTTCGGTTCCGAGGTGTTCGTTGGCTGCCATGCGAAGTATGCACGTGGCTCCGCAGGACCTTCCACGCGGTAGAAATTGGCATGCCAGACTGAGGTTGGATCGAAATGCGTGACCAGGGACACCATTGGAATAGCTAGCTCAGCAGCCCATGTGTGGTTTGCTTCATCGGCGGAGGTCGAGCGCTGCAGGCCGCTTCTTAGATCTTTGAACGCACTTGAGGAGACGTCGAAATCAAGCCACAGACCGGTAGGAGCGATCTCGAACTCTTTATAAGAATGGAGATCCGAACGGTTCGGTTGTAGAAGGGCTTCAGCCACATCGCGATCCCACAGATGATCACGTCGCCCATCGGGATCTGCGTCGGGGAATACGTGCAAGCTCCGATATCGGCAGTCAAACCGCAAGTACAGAATCTCAGGCGACCAGAGCACGCGTACTTGCGTTTGTCGCGCAGGATCCAGATTATTTCCTTGCCAGTTCGAACAGAAGCTTACGGGTGCAGCGTTCGTCCATTCGTCATCGGGGTTGCCTGCATCGAGTTGGAGTCTACGACTCAGTGGGGCCGCGACAACGTCGGTCGATCGTTGTCCATATTGTAAAGAGAAGGAACTGGTTTCACTCATGAAAACAACCCGACACTGCTAACATGGCAGACAAAAGCATTTTCATAAGTACCGCAGTAACCCGCGAAAGTGATGGTTGGGATACCTTAAGACGCTTCATACAGTAGATGGTGGAATCAGCGAGCAAAAGCTCTCTCAATCTCTTCAAGTGTCTTATTTTTGGTTTCCGGCAGAAAGAAGGCTGCGGTGATGAAGTAGAGCACCGTGCATGCCGCCCACGCCAGGAACATGACCGAGTAGCCATATTTGCCCACGACTGGAAGGAAGAGGGCCGCAATCAGCGTTGCCGTTCCTTGGTTGAGCAACAGTGCGATGCCCATACCGGTTGACCGAATGCGCGTCGGCATCAGCTCGGACAGGGTAAGCCAGACGACAACACCTGGTCCGACTGAGAAGAAAGAGATGAAGAGGCCGAGGCACGCAGCGATCAGCCATCCTAGCTTCTGGGTTGGTACTGGGCAGTACAGAGCGCGCTTGATGGTGAGCGGACGCTTCGATTCCTTATCCTCCTTCTCCGGCACGATCGTGAGTACTGGATCAGTCTCATTACTGAGCACATTAACGACTTTGTCTCCTTCACCGTAGGAGTAAAGAACAGTCAGACCCATCACCTGTCCGTCTTTGCGCGGGCCAAATTCGTCTGCGTTCATTGACATGCTAACCGCATCTCCGCGGACTCGGGTCTGAACAGTATCCCTGACGTCAATGCGTTGACGCTCGGTCCTCAGAAAGAGCAAGCCCGCCATCGCCAGAGCGACAATGACGCCGCCTGTCCCGACCGTCAATAGAAACTTGCGCCCCATTTTATCGATCAGCACCGTCGCAACGATGGTCATCGTGCACATCAGCAACTTCACAGTCACATCAGCGCTGGTCGCGTGACCTGCACTCATACCCGCCTGTTTCAGAATGATCACCAGAAAACCTAATATCGAGTTGATCCCGGTCGTCTGGTTACAAACTAAAATGACGCATGCGAGTACAAACGGAACCAAGTATTTCCGCTGCCGCAATGAGTCGATAGACTCGGAGGAAGGAATCCGGCGCTCCTCCAGGGCAATTTCACGCATCTCACGCATCTCGACTTGCGCCTCGTTTTCAGGGACCAATCGGCGCAGGGCCGTCAGTGCTTCAGCGGTACGGCCGCGGCGATAGAGCCAACGCGGTGTCTCGCTCAACATAAGACTCCCGAGGAAGAACGCGATTCCAGGATAGAGGACAGTGAGGAACATCCCGCGCCACGCGTGATCCTGAGCGACTCGTACCAAGACCGGGTTTCCTGCTGCTGCATTGATGGCTCTTTCTGCCTGGTGCGTATAGAACCATCCAATCATTGCGGCGATTACGATTCCGAATGTGAGCATGAACTGGAAGAACGCCGTTCCCTTCCCGCGATTGTGGGCGCTGAGACACTCGGCTAAATACAGGGGAACAACGACGGCGATCACACCGCCGCTTACTCCCTGAAGTAGCCGCCCAGCCATGAGAGATACAAACCCTCGCGAGAGGACGATCAGGCCAACACTCGCCATGAAGAGAAGGGCGCTGGCAATTACCATTTTCTTTCGGCCCAAGTAGTCCGCCAACACTCCTCCAACCAACGAGGAGGCCATGCTCCCTCCCAGTACCGCAGCAACAATGAAGGAGGTCTGCTGCGCCGTAAGATTCACCGTCTTAACCAGATAAAGAAGCGCAGCAGCAATGATGCCGACATCGATTCCGTAAAGAAGACCGCCGAGACCTGCGATTACGATGAGCAGACGGCTATTGCGAACAGGATTGTATGTCGCTTCTATCATAAGACGGTGTCCCTTTGTCTTCACTCTGCATCAGGCCGAAGTATGCAAACCGGGAGCGCTCCGGAAACTCCGGGTCCACATAGGTTCGCTCCCTCGCGTTGTCAGCGTTGCCGATTCGAATGGCGAGCCAACCCTTTAGCACTCTTATTCCGTTAGTTGGCAAGACCCTCCGCTTGAGGCGGCGTCGATCAATCGTCTAACGGTTGGCCCGATCATGAGAAGCAATTGGCCGTGTGGTTTCTTCGACTGTTCCACTAGCGCCAAACGTTCAGCAGTCCACGCATGGGGAGGAAGCTCGAAGCGACTGATATAGTTCATCGCCTCCAGGCCCGCCGCACCTAGCTCCGACAGGTCTTTGGAGATGGGTTCGACCCCCTCGAGCAAGAAAGAGTTATTAAGCATGGGTTGCAGGGCTGCATGATTATTTCGCCACAAGGAAAGTGTGTTTGCAAGTACCGTTTCGCTCGCAGAGTCTCGGCAATGACCGGCAACAAAGGACTCAACTTCTGTTGAAAACCGTTGCGCGGCCTCACTCTCTGGCTGGACAGCGTCTACCAAACGATTCAAAGGGGTCTGACTTGTGAGGGGAGGTTGCCCCGGTTCTTCACGGGCATATTCCTTGATAGGCTCCGCCACATCGGCAAGCGTGCGAAGTGGTGAAACAACGTATGATCCGGCGATGCGCTGCAGCATGAGACCATAGCTCGAGTCATGAGTGAGGCCGAGCCATTCCAGGCGCCACGCCATCTCTCGCATCCGCCTGTACATGGAATCGGCGTCGCGAACGGACTGGGGCGACCATAGGCGCTCCGCGATGGCCGCCGTGCGAGGCCAGATCCGCGAGTCAATATCTTCCGGCGATACGAATTCGGTCCACATGCACGCTTCCCCACCCAGCACCCGCTCCTTTTGCTCGGGTGTAAGCTTTGCCGCGTTTTGTGACATCGGATCGCCAGCATAATGGCTGGATGCCGGCGCCAGAAGATTAAGGTAAAAAATTGACGACAGCAACCCGCGGTAACCCTGTGTAACGGCCATCGCAAGTGAATCTTGTCCCCGCCATGACTGAATGATGACCTCTTTGGGCAAGCCATTGACCAATACCTCATCCCAACCGATCATCGTCTTGCCGCGCTTGGCAAGGATTTTTTGTACATGGAGGTTAAAGAACGTCTGCAAATCATTGTTGTTTTTGATGCCATGGGCTTGCATAAACTGCTTGATCTTCGGGCTGGCATCCCACTGTTTTCCGTTTACCTCATCGCCTCCGATGTGAAAATATGCATCGGGAAATAACATGGCCATTTCGTCAATGAATTGGTCCAGGAACGTGTAGGTCTGGTCCTGCGTAGGATCCATCGCCGGATCGAAGATGCCAAAGTTGCGCTCAACGCTATAAGGTCCAGGCGCACTCGCGAGGCTTGGATACCCCACGAACCACGCAGTGGAGTGTCCGGGCATATCGAATTCGGGTATCACGCGGATGCCACGATCACGCGCATAGCCGATCAAATCACGGATTTGATCCTGCGTGTAGTAAAGCCCGTCAGACCCCATTTCCTGCAACTTGGGAAATCTTTTGCTCTCTGCGCGGAAGCCTTGGTCATCGGAAAGATGCCAATGGAAGACATTCATCTTCACAGCAGCCATGCCGTCCAGATTGCGCTCCAGCACATCGATAGGAATGAAATGGCGGCTCACGTCGATCATCAAGCCCCGCCATTGAAATCGGGGAACGTCATGGATTGTGATTGCAGGCGCTGCAAAACCACTCGGCGTTGTTTCCACCAGTTGCAGGAACGTCTGCAATCCGTGGAGCGTGCCCAATGGGGTCGGCGCTGAGAGCTTTGCTCCAGTCGCGCTTACTTCCAAAGCATAGGATTCGTCCTCACCCGGCTCCTGAATTTCCTTGCTCGCCCGTTCGGTCGAAATCGTTAATTCCGGCTTATTACTTGATCCGGGATGCGCGCTCAATGGCATTCCCGTTTGCCGCGAAAGGTCCAGAAGGAATCTTTGAACTCCACGCTCTATCCGCGCGTCGACGTAACCCACAATCGCCACTGAGAAGGATTGCTCAATCATCATCTGACCGTCCCCAAATTGAAAGCTCGAAGGGATGGGCATGAGATTAAGCCTACGATCTGACTGTTCTGCCGCGGCTGACATCAGCGTCAGACCCAGCGATAGGATCAAGCAAATACTTCGCATCATTTCGATCTCCTGAGAGGGACCGTTCACAGAACACCTCGTGGTCACCTCAACAGCCTCTGCGCTCAGCAAAGAGATGTCGTTGTCCGCCGAAAAAAGCCGACGGTACGTTATCCGCTGGCAAGGTTCAACTCCACTCTTCCGTAAGGCGATCGCTTCGCCACACAGAATAGCTTGCCAAGATGGGCAAACTTTAATAGAACACTTTTACTAAACATGTACACTATCTGTCAAACACTAAGAATATCGGCCGGAGCGCCAAGGATTTGAGGGGGAGCACCGACGATCGCAAATCATTAGGAACGAGGAGTCAATCGGGAGTCGTCAACGGGTGTTGATTGGCAACTAAGTGTTCGGCTGGCAGGCGCCGATGGACTTGATCTATGCCAAAGGCTCTTGCTGAGCAGTATAGTGATCCTCGATATGATCAAGATTTTTGCAATATAGGCAAGTCAAGATGTTACAAGTGTATTTAGACGATGTGCCTGGTGGCCAGCGATCACGATGTTTATCTCTTTCTCATCCGCATCAATACGATGCGGTGAAGGATTCTTTTTGACAGATGATCCATTAGAGGTGGATCAAAATTGCAATGCGGAACGAACATCAGCCTCGTGATCGCGATCAGTGGACACGCACGCGGAGCTTTCTGCGTCTAGCAGCCGGGCGAAACAAGCATGGATTCCGGGGATACGAAGTCTGACTTGCGCGCACTTGACAGTCAAACAGGCTTAGTTCGGGAACTGAGCCGTGCGGATGGTGTTGCCCTAGTTGTCGGAACGGTGATTGGGTCGGGGATATTTCTTGTCCCAGGACCGATTGCGGTGCAACTGCACTCGTTGAGCGCAGTATTGATGGTCTGGATCATTGGCGGGCTGTTAAGCCTATTCGGCGCATTGTCGCTAGGGGAACTGGCATCGATGTATCCCGGAGCTGGTGGTCTCTATGTGTACCTGCGGCGCGCCTTTGGCGCCCCGTTGGCCTTTCTCTATGGCTGGGGGCTTTTAGCCATGATCCAGTCAGGAAGCATCGCGACACTGGCAGTCGGCTTCAGCCTTTATCTTTCCCGAGTCGTCCAGCTCAGTGGCACGGGACAAAGGATCACTGCGATAATTTGCATCCTGCTGCTCACAGGCATTAATTGTGTGGGACTTCGCCTGGGTAAGCTGATCCAGAATTTGAGCACAGTCACTAAATCAATAGGATTGGCGCTGCTTGCGCTGCTTTTATTTTGGCAAGGCCACATTAGCTTGCTGAAATCCAGCTTTCCTCCCGCAGGGCCACCGTCACACTCCTCGCTTCCGTTTGGCGCGGCCTTGGTCGCGGTGCTGTGGGCATATGAAGGATGGCATGTCGTATCGTTTACCGCTGGAGAGTTTCGCTCGGCAAAGCGAGATCTGCCGCGGAGTCTTTTTCTTGGAACTGCGATCTGCGCAGCTATCTATTTACTGACGAACATCGCATATTACTCGGTGTTAACGCCTCTCGCCCTCCGCGCCACGGACCATGCAGCCGCGACAGCAATCCAGACTGCTTACGGCACCAGAATGACGATACTGATCTCAATCCTGATCCTTATCTCCATTCTCGGCGCTATGAATGGGATGGTCCTTAGCGGACCGCGCGTCTATTATGCGATGGCGCGAGATGGCATTTTTTTTGAGCGTCTTGGCAGAATCAGCCCGCGCTTTCACACGCCGGTCATGGCGATTCTGGTTCAAGGCGTCTGGGCGTCACTGCTGACGTTAACGGGCAGCTTCCGGCAGCTCTACACCTATGTGGTCTTCACCGCATGGATCTTCTATGGCCTCACCGTTGCTTCCGTAATCACGCTACGCATCCGCAAGCCTGATCTAGAGCGGAGTTTTCGCGTTCCTGCCTACCCCTGGTTGTCGCTCATGTTCATTATGGCTGCGGCTGGAATCTGTTTGAGTGCCGTATTGAGCGATCCTGTGCACGCATGCTTTGGAATTGCACTCATTCTCACCGGAGCCCCATTATATTTTGGTTTTCGGGTTGCTCGAAGGCCGGCCAAGTAGGCTTGCGCAGCAAATATTTGTTGCGGGTGACGCCCGCAAGGAAATGCCGGAAAACATACTTATCCCGACTTTCCCCGGCCCTACCTTGACGCTAATCACTGTCGGAGACAAAGAAGGCCGGGGCTTTCGCCCCAGCCTTCGGTTATGCAGCATCTAATCGAAGCTCTCTAGAATATGAGCTTTGCAGCGATCTGGACGATACGCGGTTCGTGGTCAGATGTAACCTGTCCAAAGCTTGTGTCACTTATCACGGAATCGACGCCACTGAAGCTGGCGTGGTTGAACGCGTTGAAGAACTCGCCCCGCAATTGGAATCTGACGCGCTCGCCCAGGTTTAAGTTTTTGATCGCGGCGATGTCCCATTTCTCCATGCCAGGTCCAAGCAGTGCACCGTTACGCTCTGTGCCGAAGGCTCCCACGGCCGGGGCAAAGGAAGAGGTTGAGAACCACTCACCCAAACTCTTGATCTTCTTAATCGGAGCAATCTGGTTCGGACGGATTGCAGGGTATCGTTGTTGGGCCAGACCGATGCCTCTGTTGCCATTAGACGCGAAAGGATCTGAGGTCTGGGTCACGTTAAATGAGGTGCCAGAGACAAGGGACGTAATGCCTGAGACTTCCCACCCACCCAAAACGTGTCCTTCAAAGCCATGCTGCTGCTTGAAGAACGGCAGGTCATAGACGTAGCTGACTTCTAGGACTTGCGGCGCATTCGACGCCGATGGACCGTAATCGAGTCCCATGTTGTAGCTGTCGGAGGTTTCGCCCGCCTGGCGATCGGCGGACATCGTGGTCAGATCCTTCGACCACGTGTATGCACCGCCAAGGGTCAAGCCGTGCGCCCTATGGTTGAGCGAGACTTGCAGCGAGTTGTAGTTATTGGTGTAGATGGGGGCTACGACTTCAATATTGGCATAGCCGAGGTAAGGACGAATCGCGTTTACATCGTCCGTCGTATCGGCGTTTCTGGCAGCCAGGGTCGGCTGGTTCTCGTCGAACTGGCCGGCCAGGTGGCGAGCCACATTGCCCACATACGCCACTTCGACGGTCGTGGTGGGCAAAAGCTGGCGCTGCACACCAAGATTGAAGTGAGCATAGAGGGGCGTTTTGAAAACGGGCGTTCCATCTGCCCAAAGGGAACCGGGGGCCGTCCCGGGAGCTGCAACCACTCCGCCTGATATGCTGTCGAACGATGCGGTGTTGATGTTCGAGAACTGCACCAGCGGCGGATTGTCGAAGGCAGCGTCCTCCCAGAGGCCGTTCAGGAGACGATCATAGAACAGGCCAAAGCCACCGCGGATCGAAGTGGTTCCATGACCATCAGGGTTGAATGCAAAACCGACACGCGGCGCAAAGTTCGCGATTTGGGTCGGGGCGATGGTGCTGCCAAAGGGCGAGCAGGTAGCCAACGGAGCGATGACCTTTGCCGCGGAGCATTCCCCGCCTGCGGGGAAGATGAGTCCATTGGCATAGGTGGCCGGGATCACCGGACCTGCGGCGAAGTTACCCTCTGGGGTGATAATTGGCGCATTTTTGGCGCTGT
>OBLU010006958.1_pt1 | contig 10051 bp, 8 predicted proteins | sample 1518681 | NCBI WGS metagenome assembly OBLU01 (sample SAMEA3539304, study PRJEB22396) | soil metagenome | biome: tundra; feature: field; material: soil | place: USA | collected 2010-05 | depth 0.15 m
ATGCCTGCTCGCCGCCACCGCACAGAACATCAAGAAAATCGCACTGATGCTCAGCAGAATGGGGCCCAATACGCCCCTTCAGACCATCCTGACGCTCCTAAATGCCTACATCGATCAAGTCAGACGATATGAGGAAATAGACCAGACGGATCTTTTCCTCCGATGAACTTCCTCACCCAAAAACAAACCCCACCAAAATGATGGGGTTCGTCAGCAGTCTGAGCCCGGCAAATGCGCCGGGCCTCTGTTCTGCACTTGAAAGTTGAATTTCGTGCGGCTGAGTCCTACTGCTTCTCCAAGTCGATTGCCTCGTAGGCATGCTGTGCGATACCTGCACGAATCTCCGCCGGAGTCTTCCCCAGTTTTGTCTGCTGGTAAGCGTAGAAAGCTTCCTTGGCGCAGGTCGAACACTCGGTGCCGTGCAGCCCCTCGTAGCAGCTGCGCAGACTCGTATGCCCAAGTGCCCGGTCGCAGCGGCAATTACACGGAAGCTGATAGATCACATTCTGGATCTTGGCGGCTTGCTGGTAGACATGCACCTGCCAGGGATAGCGAAAGTTTTCGCCAGTCAGACTGGCTCCGGCAAGGATGGGTGGCAATGCACTCACTTTCAGCGGGGCGGAGGGATGATACGCAGGAACGTCGGACGCCGGGTTAGACCATTGGGCGTAACTGGCGGCAGTGGTAGCGGTGACAACAAGTCCTAGAACCCAACGACGCGTGAACCAATTCTTCATAGCAGAACTCTCTAGACTTGATTGTAGAACGAATGTTTCCCGCTCCCACGGACAGCCGCGAGCGAGATCCTGATGGAGATTGCGAGACTCATGTTTTAAGGGGGGGGAAAAAAGACGGCACGAACGGTCTAGCTGTTCGTGCCGGGAGGCCAGTGACGCAAACTACTTCCAGAAAGAAGGGGCGATTAGCCACCTCCACAACTGGAATATATACACCTTACTATAGATTCGGTAGAAAGCAAATACAAAAATCGAAATTATTTGTAAGAAATATTTGAGGGTCGCGGAGCTTTCCCCGACGTCCAATCAAAAAGAGGTACGACCGGGCCGTATCTGGCGTCGAGACTCGACTGCCGCTTTCAGATCTCGGAGGCAGCGCATGACAAACAATTTAGATTCAAATACTTCCAAGGAAAAGCGCGCTGCATGGCAGGAAGTCCCATCTTGGATAAAGATGGGCACAGTTGCGGCTGCTTCCGCATTAGCCGGCGGTTTGGCAGCCGCTTGGTTCTACAAAAAGACGCTCGCCACCCTGCAGCACGCCGAAAATTCATCCCATTCTCAAGATTTCCAAATTCCGGAAGAAGATCCTGACGACACGGCATGAAGGTGAACGAGAAATCGGAGTGGGCTTAGTTGCCGGCCCGGCTAGCAGGCGGCACGATTCCATTCATGCGCAGGTACACCACCAACTGGCCGTAATGATCCATGAAATGGGCAATGCCGAAAGCGGCCATCCCTCCACGGGTTCCATTCGCAGTCATGACAAATGTATTCTCAGGCGTGGTTCCATCGACAAACTTATGCGCCTGGGCGAACGAGTCCTTCAGGGCCTGAACAATCTCAGCCTTCGTAGTGAGTTTCTCGATGGCGTCACTTTTGGCCTTGTCTTCAGCCTGGGTGAAGTCCGATCCGCCAAAAAAGAAGTAATTGGCCCCGGCGACGTGTTTGATCTGGCCCGCAAAGGTTCGAACGCCCTTGAATTCACCGGATCCGGCCGGAGGTGCGAAGTTGTATTTGTCCTCAGGCATGACCTCAGCCGCGCCTACGAACTCCGACTCAAGTTGACTTAGAAGTTTGCCATAGACCTGGGCAGGGGCCATCACGGTCCCGACGGCGGGCTTGGCCGGTGCGGCTGCCTGTGACAAGGCCGATCCTGTGGCTGCGACAACGAGGCCGCAACAGAGGATGCTTCTACAGAGAGATATAGGTCGATTCACGATGGTTCCTCCAGCGGCGTTAGGAGCGGTTCAGTTCAGGTTTTGGGGACAGGAAAAACCGCAAGAGCCGCGTGACGGCAATGTAGCAGAATTGCCGTTACCGCACACAGCCGATTGCGTCGGCCGGCCTACTCACGCATTCTCGGTATAGCGGAAGCTCAAAGTCACGTGCTTCGGCCTGGGCCAGCGATGAAGTATGTTACAAATGTGTTAAAATCGAACATTCTGGGCGCGAAGCACCCTTCCCGATCCTGAAGCCGATCAAGATGAATCTCTACCTCATGCGCCACGCCAATGCCGGATTGCACCGCGAGAATCCGCTGGTGGACTCCAAACGCGGCTTGATCAAAGAAGGCAAAGATCAGTGCATGATGATGGCGCGCATCCTGAGCGCACTTAAGGTGCAGGTGGACGTGATCGTCTCCAGCCCTATAAAGCGTGCGCTGCAGACTGCGCAGTTTGTGGGCACCGAGCTGGGCTATGAATCGAAAGTGGAAATCAGCCCCGCCCTTGCCCCCGAGGCGGAGTACGCAGCGTTTCAGCTGATGCTGGCTAAGTACTCGGGCCGCGAAGGCGTGCTGGCGGTGGGTCACAATCCCAGCATCTTCCAATTTCTAGGCAGACTTGTCACAGGCAACGGCGGAGCCAATCTTCGCTTGCGCAAGGGTGCCATCGCCCGAGTTGATCTAGATCGCCATCCGCCTCAATTGCAGTGGCTAATCGATCCCCGCATGTGCCGCTCGATCTATGCGACCGTGGCAAAGAGCTCGCGTCCGAAGACTTCGCGGAAGTAAGTTGACTCCTTGCGCAGCGACCAAAGCTCCAATTCTGCTCCCGTCCGTCCCGGCTTGATTTCCAGATAGACGCGCTTGGGATAAACCTTGGCCGCTACCCGCAGCACGTCGCTGGCGCGATCCTGGTTGAGAGCTACCGCCAGCCGTAGCAGGACAATAGCTCGATGCACATTCTTGTGCTCTTCCGACGGAATATTGCGGAGTGCACGGTCGCCAGGCTGAGGCCGGCTTTTGCCCAGGTAACGAGCGATGGCGGAAACCACGGTGCGCTGCACCGGCGTGTACCCATACATTTCAGAGCTCGAAATGATGTACTGCGTATGCCGATGATGGCCTTGATGGTTGATGAACTTGCCCGTGTCTCGAAGGACGGCAGCGGCCGCCAGCCAAATTTCATACTCGGGCGGCAACGCATGCAGGCCTTTCAGTTCGCGAAATAGCTGAACTGCGTGGGAGCGCACGGGTTCGGCCTGTCGCGGATCGACGCCGTAGCGCTTGGCCGTGGCGACCACGCTCTCCCAGCGCTCATGTTCAAATTCGCGGTGGCCGCTGGCGCGGGCATCAGTTTCCGCCAACATCTGAGCCAGAATTCCGTCTCGTAGTCCCAGGGGCGAATAGCGGAAACCGGGTAGTGCGAAGCTCTCCAGTATTTCCGCGTAGACCTGGGCGCCGGCGACGATGATCTCGGCCCTCCGCGGGCCGATACCTGCCATTGCTTCTCGTTCAGGAAGCGCCATTTTGGCGATCTTTGCGGCCAATTTTCGAACCAGGGGTGTGGGCGCAATCCCCGCCATCGCTTGGCCCGCAGCGAATTTGGATGCCGCGGTGCTGCGTCTCGGCTTTGCGGAAGCCTTCTTGGCGGGCTTGCCCGACTTGCTGAGCGCCGTGCACGCCTCAGCTAGTGCAGCAGCGGTGCCGGAGGTTGCAATCACCAGCGATACTCTTTCTGCCTGAAGCCTGCGATGAGCACGCCGAAGTTCGCGGGCGATCAACTGCCGCATCCGCGCCAGTCCTTCGGACGGAGCGGGGTCCGCAGTGAGGAATTCCTCAGTCAGCCGCACGGCGCCGAGAGGCAGGCTGACCGTGTCCTTGATGCGCTTATGCTCGGAGAGCGTGATTTCGCAACTGCCACCGCCGAGGTCGATCAGCAGCACACGGCCGCCGACGCCGGTCTCGCCGCTCATGAGGCCGCGGTGGATAAGGCGGCCTTCCTCGAGGCCGGAAATGATCTCCATGTTCCAGCCGGTCTCAGCCTTAACCCAGGCCTGAAAGGCGGGCCCATTGCGGGCGTCGCGCATCGCCGCCGTGGCCACCACGCGAATCTGGTCTGCGCCATGTGCCTGGACTGCGCGCTGAAAGCGTTTGAGAGCGCGCAGGGTTGCAGCCATGGATTCCGGGGATACAAGTCCCGATTCAAAGACGCTGGCGCCAAGCCTCGTCACTTCGCGATCTTCGTGAAGCGTCTTCAAACGGTGGGCGACCACCTTGGCGATCTTGAGCCTGCAGGAATTGGAACCGATATCTATTGCGGCAAAGGTCGGCATGGACGGCAGGCGCGCTCCGAAAGCTGGAATCTGTCTCTCGGCTCAAGATACACGACTGCGGTGGGTGAGTAAGTGAACGAGGTCGTCTGTGGAAAAAAATAGCGCGGAGCGTTTCGGCTCCGCGCATTACAAAATGAAAAGCTTATTGGGCGGGACGATCGCTGATCTGCTGATTGCGATAAGCCATCACAGCGCTTGCAGAGCCCACCACGACAGGAAGCAATCTTTCCATGCGGTGCTGATGCATTCTGTGCAGAGCGCGCATGCCGCCGATCTCACCGAGGTTTGAAAGCGCAGCCAAGCCGATCTGTCCGCTCCAACCATACTTCACAAAGGGAGCAGCGAGTGGGTTTCCTTCCACAATTCCATGACGAAGAAACCGTTGCGTGGTAATCGCATCTGCGGCTTGCGCCAACATGCCAACTGCCAGGAGCGAGACGTTGGTTCGATCTAAAAATGGATGCTCAGGACGATCGTCGAAACGGCCGGGATTCCATTCAATCGGCCTCCCCGCGGTAAAATACACACCGGCGGTTGTCTGTAAATTCGAAGTCCAACGCGAACACGCACCGGCACACACCGGCATCACGATTCCCGCAATGTTGTAACGCAGGGTGTCATTGTTGTGAACAATCAGGTCACCCATCTCCACGCGCACGTGAAGACGATCGTTGGGTGAGAATTCCGCCCCGCCGCCGATCTCATTGGCGAAATACGTGCGCGACTGAAACTGGTAGGCGAGCTTGAAGCCGCCGGTACCATTGGGCGTGAGGTTCGCGCCGGTGAGAGCATGACTCCAATTCACAACTCCGGGCTTGTCGACCGCAAAGAATCCGTAGCGCCGTGCCCGCACTTCGGCCCGCCCACCGATGAGAAACTCAGTGCCGCGTCCGCCCTCGCCGACACTGCCTGAAGCTTGTGACGCATCGTTGCCGGTGAGAGTCAGAAGACTGGAGTCGACAGCGAAGTGCTGATTGAGGTTGTACGCTGCCGCCGTTCCGATGCCCAGCTGTGGCGCCGTGCACTTAGCTCCCATGGAGCAACCGAGGCGCATGTTCGCAATCACGGTTCCAGCTTCGAATCGATGCAGGCCAAGTCCGGCAATTGGCGGCTCGACCGCACGCGTGGAGAGAGTGACGGCTGAAGGTACCGCAAAACTTTGGCCGTAGAGGCCGAGACTCGACAGAGCGATAGTCAGTGGCCCAGCAAATTTATGGATCGCAGGTTTCAATTTAAAAGTAATTCCCGGTATCAAGCCGAGCCCCCAAATCCGACTCATTTGAGTGCATTGAATCTAAAACCAAACCTCATCAAGGCACACGAACAGCCGCGGCCGCTTGCGCGGTCTGGGTTGAACTATGGGCACGAATGCAGATTGGTTCTGGATATGATGCTAGCGCTCATTGGGCTAAATCGACGCAGTGGGTACTGCATTTCCTTACCAAAAGATGTCACTTTGGTAATGTAATCCATTTCGGTGCGCGAACGATAAAGCGATTCATGGTGCGTTCACACCTGCACCACACACCGGTATGTCCCGCGAAGCTGACTGGTATCCTTGAGCTTGCAGCACTCCCCAGAGATGGCTAAGACAAACGACACAAATTCTCGCTCGCAACAATCGCCCTCGACGCTGGCTGCCTGGTTATTGCTGTTCGCTATTTTTCTTTCTGTCCAGTTCGCTTCTCTGTTTTCTCCGCCGTTGCTGGATGACGTCGATGCTTCTCACGCACAGGCCGCACAGCATATGGCTGAGAGCGGCGACTGGGTGACGATGAAGGTAGACGGCATTCGTTACCTTGAGAAACCACCACTTCCCTACTGGCTCGAAGCCGTCAGCTATCGCCTTTTTGGTCAAAACGCATTTGCAACGCACCTGGCCAATACGCTCGCGTTGTTAGGATGCGCGTGGCTTGCGTGGCTATGGGCAGGGCGCGCATGGGATAAGCGCGCGGGTCTTTATGCAGCCTTGGGCGTTCTCACGTCGATCGGTCCATTTCTCTTTACGCGCTTCTCGATTCCTGAAGCACTGCTGTCATTTCTCCTGTTATTTGCGCTCTACAGCTTCATCACCGGCTTGGAGAGTCGACGGCCGATTCGGTTTTACGGCATGTGGGCCGCGTTGGCCCTGGCGACTCTAACTAAGGGTCTGATTGCCCCTGTATTCTTCTTTGCCGCAGCAATTCCCTTACTGATGCTGAGCGGGCAGTGGCGACGCTGGCGTGCCCTCAAGCCGTTTTCGGGCCTGTTGTTATTTCTGGCAATCGCGGCGCCATGGCACATCCTTGCAGGCCTGGCCAATCCGGATCAGGGACATCCGATCGGCAATCACCCTACACCGGGAAATGTCCACGGGTTCTGGTATTTCTATTTTCTCAACGAGCACGTATTCCGTTTCCTCGGCACGCGTTATCCGCACGACTACAACCGCATGCCCTTTGTCTGGTACTGGCTCGCCCACCTGGTCTGGTTATTTCCATGGAGCCTATTTCTTCCCGCCACTGCGGTGGTTACGTGGAAGACGCGCCATCGCTGGTTGCAACACCTGCGTCGCGATGCAGGGCAAACGGTCGACTTCTACCTTGATTACGCTGCACGCGAAGATGTAGCGAGCTACGTGGCACGACTCAAGTTTCGAGTGCGCTCGGCATGGCTCCTCGGCTTGTTTGCAGGCTTTGTGTTGTTGTTCTTTTCGATCTCGACCAATCAGGAGTACTACACCTTCCCGGCGTGGCCTCCATTGCTCATGCTGACAGCCGGAGTGTTGGCGGGTATCGAGGAGAATCGTGGCCCTGACTACAGCGCGGTGGGCGGCAAGCCCTTGCTCTCAATGGCCTGGTTGACGTGGGCCCAGGCAACGTTTGCAGTAGCGGGTGCGATTGCGGCCGCGGCTCTCGGATGGGGGCTTTGGCAGTCGCGCAACTTGCCTTTCGTCGCCGACATCGGGACTCTGCTTGCGCATCGCGATGTGGGTGGATACACGCTTTCGATGTCGCACTTTTTCGATTTGACGGGACCGTCGTTCGCTTCGCTGCGACTGCCTGCAGCACTCGCCGCCGTCACTCTGTTGTCGGGCCCGGCTGTTAGCTGGATGCTTCGCATTCGACGTAGCCATGTAGCCGCCACCGTAACGCTCGCATTGACATGCGCAGTGTTCTTGATCGCGGCGCACATTGCGTTCGCTCGCTTCGAACCCATGCTCAGTTCAAAACAATTGGCGGATACGCTCATCGCGAAAGGCGCCCCCTCCGATTCGTTCATCATTTACGGAGATCAGTCGGACGCATCGTCGGTAGTGTTTTACACGCATGATTTCCTGCACAAGCCGGCCTTCGTCGTGCTTGAGCCGTGCTCGCCGCATGGTGCGGGTTCGTCCTTGCTGTGGGGTTCTTGTTATCCGGATGCGCCGAAGATCTTCCTCAGCGAAGAGCAGCTGACAGAGATTTGGGGAACCGGCGAGCGCAAATGGATTTTCGCGCAGGATAAGAATCAGCCCAAGTTGCAACAACTGCTCGCGGGAAGACTTTACCCGGCCCAGTCCATCGCCGATAAAGCGTTATGGACGGATCGTCCGCTTAAGTAGTCGCCGCGCTCGTCAAGCGGGTACATTTCTTCTCAATGGCCGGAGATCGTAGCTCATGATCGGTCTTGCCGGCGATCGTCGGCTCACGATGGTGAAGCCCGCATTCTTGAACGTTGTCACGTACCCGGTACCCGATGCGCTCGGAGAACGATCTGCGTCCAGGGGATAGGCCTCAAGCACCTGGGCTCCGTTGCGTTTGGCAGTCTTCATGGCCTCTTTCAGCAGCCCAGCTGTTACACCCTGTCGGCGATATCCCTTGCGCACGTAGAAGCAGGAGATCGACCAGACGGGCACGTCATTGACGCGCGCCCAAGACCGATCAAGCCACGCTAATGTATCGCGCGGAGTTAGCAGACACCATGCGATGGGAACTTTACCTTTAAAGGCAGGCAAGCCGGGGGGCGGTCCGTGCTTCACGACCTTCTCGAAGGCCGCCTTGTTCTCCTCGGGCGCCGCTCTGCGATAGGCATTCCCAATTCGCCAGTACATGCACCAGCAGCCATTGCAAGCGCCTTTTTCACCGAACAAATCAACGAGCGCAGGCCAGAGATCGGGAGTCAGCGGGCGCACCGTGAGTTTCATCGAAAGAGAATAAGACAGACGGCCTGATTCGCCAAGACGATCTGTGGAGCCAGGCACGCGAAGCAAGGTCAAGGCTAAATTGCGCAACTCCCGATCATGAACAATTCCGCAATCGCCGGAACGTGACGAGCACTTACTTTACGGCACGCATCTTGCCACCTGGGCGAAGCCGGAAGATCCGCCCGCGCCACAAAATGCGATCGGAGAGATAACTCGCCATCCAAAACAAAAAGCCCATCAGGTCTCGGATCGGATAGAGCACTAGCAGTCCAAACCAACTTCGGTCGCGGACAATGATCTCGCCCGCGACGATGGACAAGGCCAGCCTTGTCGCCACGCTCCATGCAAACAGCGCCAGCCCATACCAGGGATGTCCCAGGCCGGCGGCGGCCGCCCAGCCCAGCAACCCGAACGGCAGGCTGAAACTGAGCGATGTGCCGAAGTGGCCTTTAGGGCGCGAGAAGCGGGTGGAACGCATCCAGCGCACCTGGTGCTTCATCGATTGCAGGAAGCTGGAGTTGATCACCATGTGGTCGATGGTGTGGGGGCTGAGGACCACAGTCTGGCCTAGTTTGAATACCTCATTGCCCAAGACAAAATCATCCGCGCAGAAGTCGGCCGTCACCTTGAAGCCGCCCAATTTGCGAATGGTTTCTCGGCGAAACGCCATAGTCGGACCGAGGGTGAACTGCATGCCCTCCATGGCGCGCGCGGCCAGCACTCCCGCAGTCATTTCAACGCTCATGCCCACTGCTTCAAGCCGGGCCCACAGGCCGCCCTCTGCCGCAATGCCCCGATAAAGACAAGTCAGTCCACCCACACGCGCGTTAGCGAACGGCAACGCAACTGCGCGCAAATAGTCGGGAGTTACGCGGACATCGCTGTCGCTGATGACGAGAATGTCATGAGCCGCCGCGGCTTCCATGATTTCAAGTGAGGCGACCTTGGCGTTGATGTAGTCGGGCTGCCCGCCGGTGCTGAGAATCTTGACAGGAATTTGCGGATATCGCTGAGCGACACTGCGAGCCGTCTGAAGGCCGGCATCCTCAGCGGAGCTGGCACAGAAGAGGATTTCGTATTGAGGATAGTCCTGCTCAAAAAAACTGGCGAGATGAGTTTCGAGGTCGGGTTCATCGCCGTGTACAGGCTTGAGCAGGCTCAATGGAGGCGTGAAGCGTGGTTCTCGTTCCAATTGTACGAAGGCAGCGCGGCGTTCACGCAAGAAGCGCGGCACAGCGGCCAAGACAATGCCGCTGAAAACCGTGGACGAGATCAGGCCAATGGCGGCCAGGACGAGCAAGGCATACAACATTCAGCTAACAAGAATACCTGTTTGCCCCAGGTGCCACACACGGGCCTGACGCTTCAAAGGTAATTTCAAGGATGGCGCGAAGGGCAGTTGGCTCTTAACCTTTCCTTGTACCAATAGACGTCGGACGCACGATAGCCGGTTTGCGCAGGGGCACGATGGCGCCTGCCGCGCCGGGAGCGGCCTGTTGAAAGCGTGTCAGCATCTCCGACCGAACATACTCGACGAAGCTCTGCATCTGGCGGTTCATCTCTTCCATGCGCTCGCGCATTTGCAGGATGA
>OBLU010006959.1_pt1 | contig 10051 bp, 11 predicted proteins | sample 1518681 | NCBI WGS metagenome assembly OBLU01 (sample SAMEA3539304, study PRJEB22396) | soil metagenome | biome: tundra; feature: field; material: soil | place: USA | collected 2010-05 | depth 0.15 m
GCCGCCGGGATCGAGACCCCGCCGACCTCCGCTACAGCGGCTCACCTTCTCCCAGTTCCGACGTGACCTGGGTGATGGCCTCGGTCTCGGCTTCCGCGCTCAGGGTGCCGCCTCCGCCGTGGTCGCGCCACAGCTCGGGCGTCCGCCACAGGAGAACAAGCACTCCGATCACGCAGGCCAGACCGCCCGACCAGACGGCGAACTGCGGGCCACCCAAAGAGGCGGCCAGGCCCGTCTCGGCATCGCCCAGGCGCGGCCCCCCGGCAACGACGGCGAAGAACGTCCCCGAGAGACGTCCCTGGAGGTGTTCAGGGACGGTCCGTTGCTGCACCGCCTGCCGGAACACCGCCGAGACGACGTCGGCTGCTCCCGCCACTGCCAGAAGGGTCAATCCGATCCACAGCACGGGAATGACACCGAACAGGGCGATGGTTACCCCCCAGACGGCGACGCAGGCGGCAATGGCCCGGCCCTGACGGCGTATCCGGCTGCACCAACCGGTGAACAGCGAACCGACCAACGCCCCGGCCCCCGGCGCGGCGTAAAGGAGCCCGACGACTCCGGCACCTCCACCGAACAGGCCGACGCCAAGAGCGGGAAACACTGCTCGGGGCATGCCGAAAATCATGGCGTTGAGGTCGATCCAGTACGTGGCGGAAAGGAGTTTCTCATTTCGCAGATGCCGGAATCCTTCGGCCATGGACCGCAGGCCCATGGGTGTACCACCGCCGCTCGGTACCAGTGCCGGAAGAAGCAGGGCGGCCACCAGGGCGACCGCATAGGTCGCAACATCAATGCCGAAGACAGCGCTCAGCCCGATGACGGCGATCAATACGCCGGCGAGCGCGGGTCCGGCCACCAGCGCCAGCTGTTGGATGGTGGTCTGGAGAGCGATCGCAGCCGTCACATCTTGAGCGTCGACGATCATGGGTAGTGCCGCTCGGCGCGCCGGCCAGTCGACTCCTTGAAATCCGGCACCCGCCGCCGTGCAGATGAAAAGGGGCCACACAGCCGGGTGGGGCAGCGAAGCATTGACGACGAGACCGCCTACGGCGGCGGCCATCGCCACCTGGGTGAGGACGAGCACCTTCCGGCGATCGATGGCGTCAGCCAGCGTGCCGCCCCACAGGGCGCCGGCCAATAAAGGCACCAACTGGGCCATACCGATCAAGCCGACGACCAGGGTCGAGTGCGTCAGTCCGTAGGCCTGGAAGGAAACCGCTACCAGAGTTAGTTGCGAGCCCATTCCCGATACCACCTGACCGGCCCAGAGGCGACGGAAATGGCGGTACTTCCGCAGTGGACCGATGTCGACGACAAGGCGGGACACGCGCCCACCGTACCGGGCACTGAACATGCCAACGGACAACGGGTGATCAGGGCCGACACCCTCTATTCATGGTCAGAAGATCCGTGCCATGAGCCGATATCACAGCACCCGTGAAGTCGAATGGCCAACGACTCTGGTACCATTTTTCCGTGCGATCTTATTGGTGGTTTAACGAGCCGGCCCCCGATGGGTCTCGGAGCGCGACCACGCACTGAGCGACACTCATCTCGGACCGGCTCCAAGGCAGAGGCTTTTCGGCCTCTGCCTTTTGCTTTGCCCCACTCGTGGCGAGCCGGGCTTCGGGATCCACCGGTTCGCAGGAAGGAACGCTGACCGTGGCCCCGGACCCTCCAATCCAGAACCGGCGCATCACCAAGATCCGTCCTCTTTCGTCGCCGAAGGAGCTGCGCCATCAGTTACCCATGACGAGTCAGCAAGAGCGGGCCGTTGTCCGTGATCGCGAAGCCGTGGCTTCGATCCTTCACGGCACCGACGATCGTCTTCTGGTCGTCGTCGGACCCTGCTCGCTCCACGACCCCGCCGCCGGTCTGGAGTACGCACGCCGGTTGGCCCACCTGGCCGAGGATCTCAAAGGGGAACTCTGTATCGTGATGCGCGCCTACTTCGAAAAGCCCCGAACGACGGTGGGCTGGAAAGGGCTCATCAACGACCCCGACTTGGACGGGACATACCGCGTCAATGAGGGACTCCTCACAGCGCGTGCATTTCTCCTCGAGGTCATCTCTCTCGGACTTCCCGTCGGCTGCGAGTTCCTAGATCCGATTACCGCTCAATTCCTGGCCGACACCGTGAGTTGGGGAGCGATCGGCGCCCGCACGACCCGGAGCCAGATCCACCGTCAGCTCGCAAGCGGGCTCTCGATGCCCGTCGGCTTCAAGAACTCGCCTGATGGAGATGTCCAGGCAGCCGTCGACGCTGTCGCCGCTGCGACCCATGCTCAGGTATTCCCGGGAATCGATGACGAAGGCCGGGCGGCGATCTTCGAGACCAGTGGGAACCCCGACGGCCATGTCGTTCTTCGCGGTAGCTCGACGGGACCAAATTTTGACGAACGCGCCGTCGCCGATGCGCTGACACGGATTGACAATGCCGGCCTGGCCGCTGGCCTGGTCGTTGACGCCAGCCACGCCAACAGCGGCAAGGATTTCCGGAAGCAACCCCTCGTTGCCGCCGACGTGGCGCTGCGCCTTGGTTCGGGAGAGAAGGGCATCGTGGGTCTCATGCTCGAGAGCTTCCTCTCCCAGGGTCGCCAGGAGCTCCCCGACAACCGTTCCACGCCTCTTGTGTTCGGGCAGAGCATCACCGACGAGTGCATCGGGTGGGAGACGACCGTTTCGACGCTATGTCTCATGGCTCAGGCCGTCTCCCGGCGACGAGACCTGGCATCCCCGTCCTTCTCGTTTCGGTAGTCGAAAGAACGCGACGTCGGAGGTCCACACATCGATGGACAGCGCAATCCTTAGCCCAACTCTGTTCAGCAGACGGCTCTCTCTGTCCATTCGCCATGTCCGCCCATTCGATCACTGTTTGCTGACGTGCTTTCTCCGACACGGTCGACGATGCTTCGATTCCTAAACTGACGCGCTGCCTCCTCTCAACGTCCACACAACTGATACCGAGAGGAAGAAGAGCAACGTTGCGCAGTCGTTGTGTCGCGAAGTCAGGAGTGTCGCCACACGTTGGCCTTATCCCTGACAACAAAGCTCGCAATGGTCAAGGCCTCCTTTAGCAACTCCGACACCTTAGGTATGGACAACACTTCCCGTTGGTTCGATCGGTTGACCCACAGCTCCCACCTTCTTACCGTGATGACGCTCACCGCGGTCACGGTAGTGTTCCTCATTCCGTTCTCGGGACATCCCGCCGCGCATCGTGCCGTCGCTCCGATTCACACGCGTCATGCCACGGCAGTCCCGACTCCTACAACGACAACGACGGCCATTGCGCCGACAACGACGACGACCTCGCCCCCTCCGGTCGCACCACCGACGACGGTGCCCGCTCCCGCTCCCGCACCCCCTCCGGCAGCGCCCGCTCGCAATGTCGCCGCGGCCGTGCCCAGCGGGTACGGATGTGGCCCGGCCCTCGCCTATCTACAGGCTCACGCGGCACCCGGATTCACTTTCGAGTGTCCCGGATCGGCCCAAGGACACCAGGCCATGACATGTGACAACGTTCCCGGGGTATGCCCGGGGACGAAGGTCATAGCCATCGCAACACCGTGCCCCGCCGCATACATGAACGAGGCCAGCAATTCCTGGGTCATCGAGGGTGAGAGCCACGCCCCTATCGACCCCTATGGGTACTGTCACTAAGCGGACGGACGTACCAGCGATCGGGCGCCTCGACCATTCCAGCCGCACGCGGCGATTGGTCCCCATCGCACCACCGACTCGACGCCGACATGGGGTCGTCGCGCTCTTCGTGGACACCAAAGACGCTACGAGACGCCTTCCGCCTGGCAGGATTGGGCCGACGTGACGACCAGCTGACGGAGTTGGGCTTCTTGACTGGCTGACAACGTGTTAGCGGTGAGCTCGCCGTAGGCGCTCGGTCCCACGCCGACAATGATGTGATCGGCGATGCAGGCTCCCAACGCGAAGTCAGCGTGGTCGCTCGTCATGAAGCCGTCGATGATCTCCGCCCGTGCCGACAATACGTCGAAGGCCGAGGGGTTGATCTTCGGAGGTGCGGGTGCCGACGGTCCCGGATCGCACGAACGCAACTCGACTCGTCGTCCTGTCTGGCTGACGACGGCACCGGGAATACCCTGCGCCCACTGGTCAGCCGTCTGCGTGAGCTGTGTCGTCGCCGCGGCACTACCCATGGCCACGTCAACGGCTATGCAGGTGTGGCCGTGGTCCTCGTACGGTACCGAGTTGTCTCCCTGCCATCCCTGAACTGCCGCCCATGCCTTGTCGTAGCCCAGTCGGCCGCCGAGCACCTCGAACAGCGACACCTGGCCGAACGAGCTCGGCTTGTCGAGCCGACGCTCACCGGCCGTGATCGGCGGCGGCGGCACCCGAGCGGCTTTCCATCCGAGCGGGTACTTCGCTGGATCGACGATCTGCGCCTCGGCCACGGGCGGCTTGCGAAAGGCGCGGTTGATGCCGGCGGTACCGCCGTCGGCATCGAGCGAATCGACGAAGGTTGGACCGAAGGCGTAAGGGAAACTGTCGATGTCACCCAGGATCTCGGGGACGTTGGAGGTCTTGCCCGACCCCTTCTGGATCTGGTTCTGTGACTTCTGGTAGGCCCTTTTGTCAGCGGCGGACAATTGTTGCTCGTAGAGGTCCTGCACACGCACAGCGTCTCCCTCGACCAGCGCCGTAAGCGCGTCCTGGTCACCTTTGGCCCGATTGTCCAAGGTGGTGAGGTCGAAGTACTGGTCTTGGAGGGCATGGGTCAGTTCATGGGCCAAAGTCACCCTGACATACGGCGTCAGCTTGGTGCCCCGGACAAAGACCGTCTTTTTGGCATCCACGTAGAGCCCGACGACGTCAGCCTGGTTCAGCGCGTTCTCCGATGACGCCAGGTTGACATTGCCGTGCACCAGTCCGAGAGCCCGCAATTCACTCAAGGTACGACGGAGTGCGGTGCGGTCGGATTGAGAGGTCGGAGTGGGGACGCTGACTTCTTTGTCGAATTGGGCGCCGGTCAGGAACTCGATATTCACAGGGCGCTTGAAGGACAGGCCACGGCTCTTCTCGACGAAGTGCACGATCCCGAGGACCTTGGGGTCCCACCGGGTGTTTTGGCCGGACACGGCCACCAGAATTCCGACGACGACAACGACTGCCCCCAGCGCAGCGGCACCCCATGCCAGAGGACGGCGACCGATGCGCTTGCGGCGTTGGGGTTCCGTGGGACCGGAGACGTACAGGTCGGAATACGGATCCGCCCCCGCAGATCGTGGCGGCACTCCCGTCTCGGACCACTGAGCGGGACCCGAGCCGGGATCCCCGGAGTGGACAGGGGAATGGGAAAGACCGTTTCCCCACGCATAGCGGGTCGGGACCTCGGGCGCTGCGTCTTCCGGGGTCTCCGGGATGGCTTCGGCGGGCGGTTGGACGAGTGACGGATGGAGTTCGGGGGCGTACCACTTCCCGTCCGAGGCGAGCCAGTATCCGGGACCTGCCCATACGTCGCTCACATCGGCCTCCACCTCGTGGGGCGTCGCCCGCTGGACCGGTGATGGGAATCGTCCACGCGCAGCGACGCCTGGGGTCGTATCGCTTGAATTTATCGGCCACCAGGCGGATCTTCTGAAGGAGCGCCATCTTCGGTATCGGCAGCGGCAGGGGCAATCGGGGTCACAATGGGGCGGAACCAGCTACCCCGTGGTGTGGAATACCGGCCACCCGATTTCGGTCCGCCAATCGGCGGTCTTGTCTGTTTGCCGCGGTCCCACGACATAGATCTCGCGCACAGGCCCGGCAACCACGAGGGCGTGCTCGGCTACGTAGGCGCCCAGGGCACCATACGAGATATCGATGTCATCGTGCGCGCCAGCATGCACGGTGGTGGCCAGCTCCCCGGCGGGAATGACAAACGGCGCCACCCTTCCCCTTGTCGGAGGCTCCAGGACCGGAACGTACACAACCGCCTTTCCCCGCTCGGCGGTGAAGAGCTCGTTGTCGTAGAGGCCACCGCAGGGTCCGGCCGGATCCAACCCCGACGACGCCAATGTGCTGTCGAGCTCGGCCATCGCCTCGTCATACCAGCCGATCACCTCGTAGCGGCCGACGGTGGCACTGATGGCAGCCACGAGCATCGGGGCCACCTTCCGGTATTCGACCTCGACCGACGCCGCGCCCGGTTGGAGCAGTCGATGAAGCGATGCCACCGCCGACCGAGTTTGGGCGAGTTGGTCCTCGAGACGTTCCAGGTGCCTGGCAATCAGGGCACTGCGCAGTTGCGGGTCGGAGGTAGCGAGCACCTCGGCCACTTCACGAACGGGCATTCCCAGGTCCCGAAATCGCCGAATCACCTGAGCGGTGGGCACCTGAGTCGTGGCGTAGTAGCGGTAGCCGCTCTTGGGATCAACCTCCGCGGGCTCGAGCAGCCCGGCATCGTGATACCGGCGCAGCGTCTTCACGCTCAAGTGCGTGATCTGGGAGAAGTCGCCAATCGTCAGCCCGGGGCGCACGACAACAGTCTGGACCCTCCCTCAGGGGGCGAGTCAACCGCGGTCGAACCGGTCCCCGAAGGGAGAAAAGCCCTTGACTCTCCCACGGGGGGAGCCTCGACGATGGAGATACACCCAAGGAAGGAAGACCGCTATGACTGCTCCGACCCCGGACATCGTCACCCGGTATCTCGACGCCGCCGATTCCCGCGACTCCGCCGCTTGTGCCGCCTGCTTTACCGAGACGGGCACTGTCGTAGACGAGGGAAAGACCTACCGCGGGCGGGAGGAGATCTTCGACTGGCGCGAAGCCACCCTCAGTCGATTCACCTACACAACCACCGTTACCGGTAGCGAAGCAGTGAGCGACAGTGAGTATCGGGTCAAGGTTCTCGTCGAGGGTGATTTCCCGGGCGGCATCGCCAGGCTCACCTTCGACTTCACGCTCGAAGACGGGCTGATCGCCCACCTGAGTATCGTCGAGTAGCGGGCAAGGAGCCACCGTGACGTGATGGTTCGTCGTGCGGAGAGGCTCGCAATGTGAATTTCCAGCTGTCACTATGGACGTTCCAGGTGGGCGATGGTGCCCCGCCGGCACGACATCGGGGGACGGCCATGACGACTTCGCTCATCTTCTACGGCCTGCTGGGAGTGGCGAGTACCGCTTTCGCCTTCGGCTACAACCGACACCTCTTCACCGGCGATTCCGCCCATCGAGTGTCGGCGATTGAATGTCTCTACTACTTCGTCGGCATCGCTTCATTGTGTCTCGGCTGGTACTTCAACGTCCGCTATGTCCACGCGTACCACCACGCAAGCTACGCCAACTACACCAAGATGCTCTTCTCGAATTGGGCGGCAGACTCGGCGGCCCAGGACTACACGATCGTCAATGTCGTCCTTCTGCCCCTGTGGACGATCGTCGACGGGCGGAGGCGGGGGCTGCGTATCCCGTGGATCTTCTTCGTGATGAGCCTGTTCACCAGCCTGGCCTTTTCGATGGCCATGTATCTAGCATTCGTGGAGCGACAGGTCCGTTACGAACGGGCGGAGTCAGCCGAGTCCAGAACGGCGTAACCACAGTTGTAGCCAGGGATGAAGGTCACTCCGGGCCCGCCGTGGCAACCGGCACCACAGAGATACAGACCCTCAATGGGGACCTCGTTATCAGGCCATCCCCGCGGGCCCGGCCGGAAAGGGCCCATGAACTCTGGCTGCAAGAGCCCGTGCGTAAAATCGCCACCGGTGCAGCCGAACATGAGCTCGTAGGTGTAGGCCGGATAGTTGAATTGCCTTTCAATGACCTCGGGAAAGTTCGGAGCGAACTCGGCCACCTTGGCCACAATTCGCTCGGCCATCTCGTCACGCAGTCGTGTCTGCTCCAGGTGGGTGGCGCCGATCGGAAAGTAAAAGGCGAAGCTGCTGGCAGCATGTTTCCCAGAGGGGGCCATGTCTGGATCATCGAGCGTCGGGATCTGGAGGTTGAACGACGGCGACTGGGGTACGCGCCCCCGGACGCAGCCCTCATAATCGAGTTGCAACTGTTCCGCTGTCCCGAAGAGCGTCACGTTCCTGCGAAGTTCGCCTTCATTGAGCACTTCGTAGGGTCCCGAGAATTCGGGCAGGCCGTCGAGGGCGAAGTGCATCTGGAAATACGCGGCTCGATGATCTATAGCGTCGATGCGCCGTACGAAGCCCTCCGGCAGTTCGTCACGGTCGAGCAACTGGGTGAAGGTGGCGGTCGGATCGAGGTTGGAAACGACCACCGGCGCCGTCACCACTTCCCCGTCGCTCAGAGCCACCCCTTCGACACGCCCTCCGGATGACACAATTTTGACGACCTTGACATGGCGGCGGAGCTCTCCCCCGTTGTGCTCGAACAGCAGCCGGACATGGTCGGACATGGCCCCGATGCCCCCTTTGACCTTGGACATCGTCGCATCACCGGGAGACGCCAGCGCGAAGGCGAGACACAGCGCACTGCCCGGGGTATACGGACCGAGATAGGTGGAATTGACAGCCAAGAAGCTCAGCATGCTGCGGATCTGCGCGTGCTTCTCGCGGTCGGGGAGAAAACGGTCGACGACGTCCATGACGCTTCCGAACATGGCCGTGCGGATGGCTTCGCGCTCGGATTCGTTGGTGGCGCACGCCCACATCTCGTCGAGCGACTTTGGCGGTTTGCGCACGTCGAACCGCCCGATCGCCCGGGCGGGTGCCTCCGCCCAGGCCGCCACCTCGGCCATGCCCATGAGGGCATCGAGGCCGAGTACTTCGCCCAGGTGTGCGAGGAGCTTTTCCGGATCCGAATAGAGCAGAATCGGCGGCTCACCGGCGGAGCCGATGCTGGCCGACTGCACCTCAGGCTCGTAAATCGGGCACGAGTCGAAGCCAAGGTCTTCGTAGATCTCGTTCGGGAGGGGAAATTGGACCGACCCGGCCAGCTCGAAGCGGTAGCCACGGATAAGTTCCGTTGTGGACGACATCCCGCCGATGAAATGGTTCTTCTCGAGGCACAAGACCCGCAAGCCGCCCCGCGCCATGACAGCGGCAGCGGTCAGGCCGTTGTGGCCGGCGCCAATGACGATAGCGTCGTAGTCCGACATCTCCACGACCGTAGTCGACGGAACTTTGAGCGTGGCACGACCCGCGTCGTGGCTCAGAGCTCATCCGAAGAAGTCGACGTCATCACCGAGACACGTCGGCGCACTGTCAGGGTCAGGCGCAGATCCGACCGGTCGCTCTTTCAGAGCCGACCGGGTGAACAACCGGTCCGGCAGGACCGACGGGGACAGCGGCCGGGAGCCCGCAGCCGAACCCCGCAGAACAGCGCGGCCCCATCCCACAGATAGCGGTCAAGACTTCAGATTTCAGGCACCCTCGGCTCTCGCCACATCCGCCAGATCGGCGGACTCCCAAACTTCGATGGGAGCTCATCGACGACCTCGAAGCCGAAACGCGAGTAGAGAGGCACGTTTCGTTCCTTTGACGACTCGAGATAGGCCGGTTCTCCCGCTTCGTCGATGTGAGCAAGCATCGACCGAAGCAACGCCGTGCCTACCCCCTGCCCTTGGCGCTCAGGAGCAGTTCCCAAGGTGAACAGGTACCAATGGGGCACCTTCGGATGGACGCTTTCGACTTTGAACATGAACTTCAGTGCATTGATGGCGTGTGGGCTCAACAGAAACGGTGCTGTTGGCAAAAGCTGGAACAACTCGAGCACGGCATGGCGTTCCCGGCCCGGCGGTCCCCACAACGCGACGCCGCTGAGGTCTTCGGTCGTGTACACGTGACCTTCAGGCATGTACTGGTGACGCAATTGAGACGTGAAGAACGAGTGGAGTCCGAACGCCCGACGCCGTCGTCCAGCGAACATGAAATTGGCAACTGGGTCGTCGTCGAAGGCCCGAACCAGCAACTCCGTGAGCGCCGGACCGTCCGCGGCGGTCACTGGGCGGACGTTCGGGATCTCCGGTCGGGCATTCACGCCCAGATGGTACCTCCGGGATCATGCCCAGCCCCGGGGCGAACTTCACCGTCGGACAAGTCGTACGGGGAGATGCTCGTGGCGC